>Ga0207707_10005922_pt1 | contig 10696 bp, 7 predicted proteins | sample KBSC83BmetaG_FD_184336 | JGI IMG/M metagenome (GOLD analysis project Ga0207707, IMG submission 184336) | Corn rhizosphere microbial communities from Kellogg Biological Station, Michigan, USA - KBS C8-3B metaG (SPAdes) (version 2) | ecosystem: Host-associated > Plants > Roots > Rhizosphere ... | reverse complement strand
CGCTTTTCACTGACGCTGATCGCGCTCTTCGCGCTTGCGACGCTGTTCCTGGCCGCGATCGGCGTGTACGGCGTGATTTCGTGCATGGTGAGCGAGCGCACGCACGAGATCGGGCTCCGCTTGGCGTTAGGCGCCGAGCGTCGAGACGTCATGCGGATGGTCATGCGTCAGGGAGCGCGTCTTGCGATCGCGGGAGCGGCGACTGGTCTGATCGGGGGAATGCTCGTATCGCATGCGATGGCAAGCGTGCTGGTCGGCGTGGGTCCGACCGATCCGGTGACCTTCGCGCTGGCCACCGGGCTGCTCACGATGGTTGCGCTCGCCGGGTGCTACGTTCCCGCCCGCCGGGCGATTCGCGTCGATCCCATGGCGGCGCTGTCGAGCTAGCGCAGCCCCGCCGAACGAGGGTGCAGCAGGCCAGGTTGAAGCCGTCGCGCCGATGCGATCAACTCGAGGCGAGTTCGCGAAATGAAAAGGATGGCGACTCCGTTTTTTTCTTGGAGCTCGCCTCTCAGTAGCGGCGGGCGCGATGTAAGCACAACATTGCCACCATAGTACGACAAGTGTGACGTCATGATGTCGTGTTCATTTTCGGTGCCTCCGCGCGTGGCTGGGCAGTGGTCGGCTGAAGGCGTCCATAAATCTGCGCGACACCATAGTTGAGAAACGGAGCAGGCACAATGAGTGAGCGAACCGTGCGTGTACGGGTGGCAGAACGTCTCGCTGCGCTGATGGGTACGTTAGGAGTCGCTTGGAGCGGACTAACCACGCCAATGCAGTACCACAGCGCTTCGGCGGAAGGCCGGCCACAAGATTCGGCGCAGTGCGTTGTCCCGCCCGACAGCCTGCTCATCGAGTTTGTCGATACGACCGTCATAAGCACTGACAGCCTAAGGGGTGTAGGGAGTCGGGCGAATACCCAACTTCCGCAAGTGCCAAAGGAATCGGTAAGTGTCGTCACGAATGAAGCAACGTGTCACAGAGCGCGCATCGCGATGGGTTTGGCTCGCGCGGTGCCCGACTCCACCGCCATCGCCGCCGTCTACCTCGTAAGGGTGGGGCCAACGCGGTACGTCGTCACCGATACAGGATCGTACGTTGGCGAGTTTCAAATACACATCACGTTCGATAGCGCATTTTCGCTGCCGCCACTCGCGATCTGGGGGCAATGAACACCCCAAAGAGATTCTCATCGTCGTTTCTCCTCTCTTTATGCAGGGCGACGCGGTTAGTCGTTGTTCCTGGCGAGTAATTGAGAACCCACCGGCGATCGAAAGCGAAAACGGAAGCGAGCCCCGCAGCGTATCAGCGGGAGATGCTCGCTGTCCAGTCGGCAACGGGTGGCGATGGAGTTATCGCCCCGCGCGACGAAAGCGATAGGACCGACGCCGAATTCACCATCGCCCACGGCCGAGTGCTGCACTTCGATGGATCACTGGAGAGCGGATCCCGAATTCGATGACGGGCAGCGACCTTTATTACGCGATCCGTGCCCGCATTACCGCTCGCGGTGCGACGTGCCGCAGCATTCCGAGTAACTGAACGGACGCCCAACAAGCGCAGCATCGTCCATCTGCGGCTCGCGCCTGAAGATCGGGACCGCGTGAAGGCGGCGGCCAAGCGTGAGCGCCGCATCGTTAGCGAGTGGCTACGTGGGTTCGTGCTCGACACGTTAGACGGGCGCCACGTCGTGATGGTCGAGCGCCACCGAAAGCGGAAAGGGAAATACGCAGCGCCGCAGCGCGCTTCGCATGCTGGCGGCCCACAGACCTTCTGCCTACGTTAGACCTTACCCGCTCCCCGTGAGGGTTCAATGGATCGCGCAGAGAAGCGTGTGTCGCTCGAGAAATACGACGAGTTACGCCGGCAGCCGGCAGAGACAGAAGCCAAGCTCATTCATGCTCGCGACCCGGATCGCAAGCCCTTGATGCAGAGGCGAGACGCACTCGAGGCGCGTATTCAAGCGCTCGAAGATGGCCACTTGGTGAACGACCTGCCTCCGGCAATCGAAAGCACCGGCACGATTCCCTCGCGGCGCGGCTCAGACGGAGAGAAAAGGCGCTAGTCATTCCGTCGACAGAAGGACGAGCGAGACGAACAAGCGGAAGCGTGCGAGGGGATGCGTCCTAACTGAGGATGCCGAACTGAGCCATTCGTCGATAGCGTGATGGCGCCTCGAGATACGGCGCGGCCCACCTGAAACGCCGTCAGCAACTGGCATCACAAGCCCATAGATCAAGGAGACTACTTCGCAGTCTTGCGAAATGGCTTTGTGTATCGGCAGCCGGGAAATTTCGTGCAACTCAGAATTTTCCGCGCGAGCCTTTCCTTAGAACCATGTCCGAACCACAACTGTCGCACATCGGTCGAGTACGTCGTTCAAGAGTTTCGTCGATTCTGCTCGCGTCAAACCGATTGTGTACGGTGTGTCCGTTCGGACATGTCTGTTCCGCACCCACCGCGCCTAATTCAAATCCGACTGGGCTGCCGCACTCGGGACACGCAACTTTGACGATTTCCTTCTGACCCGAGCTCGGGAACGTTTCGCGTAGCATCGCGTCGAGGCGAAGCCCATCGATTAACGTAACTCCACGCTCTTCAGCATATTTAATTGCCGGACCGGAAAACCCGGACGTTGTGACAAACACCGCGACTGTTCGGTCATTTGGGAGCGCGCCGACCAGCTTTTGTAGCTCCGGGCGTCCCACGAGTTTGCCTGCGGCATATCTCTTACACTCGATGTTGAGAGTTTGATTGCCATCCACGGCGATGACATCTCGTCCCTCGTCGTTAGTCGACGGCGTGAGGGTAACCTCAAAGCCTTTGGCTTCGTAGAACTCGGCGATCGCCCGTTCAAATTGTCGCGGCGACAATTGCAGCAGAGAGTGCACCCGACGTCGTCTCTCCGTCGCAAGACGGGCAAGTTCAGAGCGCTCCAATGCGAGTGCTTTTCTGCGCAAGTCCTCTCGGCGCGTCCGTTCGCTTCGCTCATGCTCCGCACGGTCGCGTTCTGCTACGCACACCTCGCACGCGTTGGCGTTTAGGCCACCGACTACTCCATGCCGACAAGGCGTTGCGCGCCAGGCTGCTAAGCGACGTGCTTCGCCGGCAGCGGCGCGGCGTGCTCGACGCTGAATGGCTGGCTTGGAATTAGCGATCGCTCGGGAAACTCTGTTTCCAAGTAGCGCCCACGAAACGACGCCAACGGCTCCCACTTTGCCATACTGACCCTGTCCCCAGAGCCACCAGGCAAGCAGCGCGACAGTGGCGACTAGACTGCACCCAACCTGAGTGCCGAGGAGGCTTATCGTCGGCTCGCGCCCACGATCCTTGCTGTTAGGCATCCAACGATGCCTCCGGTAACGCCGCGCCTAGAGCGCCTCGCCGCCGACCGCGCCTACGACTTGAGCGACGAATCGTATCAGCATTGAGACGCACGTTAATGACGCTCCGCCGACGCCCAGCGATCGGCTTCATCGGCTCCGCGTGGCGGCACCGCGTGCCGTCGCCCAACGCCAGGTGATGATCAGAAGCGCCGACCATGCTGCGGCGAGTATCGGCGCCGTCGGAGCCGGTTCCCCGGGCCTTGAGAAAATCGAGGCAACAGACGCGGCGCAAGAGGTGAATGTGTAGAGGATCACCGCGCCCCAGAGCAGCAGCACCTGTGCACCGTGCCGCTCGGCCAGCCATCGCTGGACCGGAGCGCGGCCGAGTGCGAACCACAACAGCACAAGCAGCGCGAGCACGACGATTTCGGTGACGACGTTCGCCGCGTCCACAAGGTGCTCTTTGGCGCTTCTAGCCGGCACTTCACCCCGCGCTCGCGCGGCGGCAGCTGACTGCTCCGCAGCTCTCGCTTGGGCGACCTCCTGCTCCAGCTTCGCGCGCCCACTTTCTGCCTGAACGCGCTCGATCTCGGATTGCGCCGCTGGCGACGATTGCGCACGCGCGGTCGATGCCGCCAGGGCAAGCAGCGCCGCCGCAGCAGCGAGGACCCTGTTCATTCGCACCGCTGATCCCCTCCCGTCAATCCTTCCGTAAGGAAATGTCTTTGTTGCGCGGAACTAGCGCGATCCATCGACCGTTGCGGAAACAAGTCAGGGTCTAACGTAGCCAGACCTCGTGAGCGCCGCCAGCAAAGGAGCGCCCACGCGCACCAAGATCCCGGCGACTGACTCGGGCAAGGTGACGAATGGTCCCGCTCCAAATTTGGCCCGACACAAAATTCGCCCGCGACAAAGTCGCCCCTTACAAAGCACGAGGCCCGACGTATCCTTCGCCTTACACACTGGCGACGGTGCCAACAATGAAGACGCCGAAGGCGCAGGACGTCGCGGCGGCGAGAGCCGAGCCTTGCTGACTAACGCGCTCGTGGATGCGCCGTCCTGTATCTCATGGATGACGCTTCTAGTCGGCGCCATCATCGGCTTTCTCGGGTCACGCGCTACCGCTTGGCGGGATCGTCAGATCCACTTGAAGAAGATCGCACGCAACCTCATTCAGGAGACGCGTCGCATCCGCGACGAGCTTGGCAAGCGCCCGGGCACCATTGTTTTTCTCGGCGGTCAGGATGCGTTTGCAGTGCCGAGTATCCACCCCTGGATGCAGACGCTCGTGCCAGAGGCGGCGCTCATCCACGGCGATATAGTTGGCGACTTCATGCGACTTGATCGCGAGCTGCACAACCTGGCGATTGTCCGCGGCTGGTACCAAGAAGCCGTGAAGCTGTGCGATGTGATGCCCGCTACATACGGCGCCGAGTCAGAGAAGTATCGCGATGCAAAAAATGAGGCCGCAGAAAAGCGAGTGGAATTCGAGGAGGCGAACGCAAGGGTGATTGCCTTGCTCGCTGGCATTGACCAACACCTGAAATCGCATTCGCGCGTATGAGGTTGATTTGCGCTTCTTCGATGAGTTCCGAGAACCTTTAGCCGGTACGGTTTTGCATCCGACCAAAGGAATGATTTGGTTCTCGATCTTGCCGGCGACTCGCTCGAGTAATCGAACGACACATAAAGCCCTTCGCTCGTTCTTCTCGGAGCATCCTGGCCTCGAACGCCCTGCGAGAAAGCGACTTTTTTTCCCGTCGGTCCGGCGACGCGATTGTGCCAATGACAGTCAACGACATCTTAGACCAGCAGATCGCCTCGAAGCTGGCCTGACGAAGCCGAAGTCATTGCGTAGATCCTTGCGCCCGGCGCGCGGCCGGCGTATTTCGTTGGTGTCCCGCCGGTCCTGCCCCATCGAAAATGCTCGAGTCCTCACCACCAGGGCGGATTTCGCCCAATTCCGCATCTCTTTGTTGCCATGAGCGAAATGCTGCGCGGCGAAAGAGAGTGTCCGCGGTGTGCAGAGCTAATTCTCGCGCGAGCTCGCATCTGCAAGCACTGCGGTCGCGAACTTGAACCACTCGAATGGCCAACCAACCCGGCAGTTCGAGTCAACGACCAACGCCTGTGCAACATCGCCATACTTTCGGGCTGAAGGCTGAGCGCCAGCGCCTTAGCTGTTGACCTTCGGCTGGTTGGAGGGCCGGCTCATATCGCTTAGCGTAGTGGACCACGTGAACCCACACTTGGTTGAGGCGCTATTTACCGTAGCTGCTGTTCGCGGTCTGGCGTTGATATGTCGGGGATGAGTTCCACCGTTAGACCAGCACGGCAAGGACTACGGATCTGTTCAGCGCGCAAACAATGGAGAGGGGACTGCAAGCTTGAGTGCTGACCCTTTCTTCTGACTTTACGGCAATCCCGTTCTATGCCAATGCCGCGTACCATTTCGCTTTTCCGGCCAGTAGATGAAAGCCCCGAGGACGGAAAATGGATGCCGAGTACGACCGATTTGACGACATTAGTGCTTCGGCCGAGTAATCGGCTAACGGAAGGAATCGCGCAAGTGTATAGGTTGTTGCGGGATGCGAAGGGGGGGACTCGAACCCCCACGGATTGCTCCACTGGATCCTAAGTCCAGCGCGTCTACCAATTCCGCCACCCTCGCGACTGCATCGAACCTAACGGCCCCGCAACCACGCTGCTACCACGCAGCTCCGGTACCCGCAAGAATGTCGGGCCGCCTCAGGTCTTGTTCGCCGCTCGATGCACGAGCGGCCCGGTCAACACGCAACCGGGCCGCCCATTCGTTGCCTTCCTCAAGTCGCGCTATTGCCCGACCTGCAGATTCACCACGCGCGTGCCCTTCGCTTGCGGATTGTACACGAGCAGGCTGATCACGTCGCCGTCCTTCATTTTCGACAACGCCTCGTTCAAGTCGGCGGTCGACGTCACCGCGCGCTCAGGGCGCGGATAGAGAATGCGCGTGATCACATCGGCGCCCGGCTGGAGCTGCCGGTAGGCGGGACTCCCCGCCTTGACGTCGGCAACCGCCAAGCCGTGTTGCGATGCCGGCAAGCCGGCCCGCGTTGCCTCGTCCTGGCTCAACGGCTGTACCGCGATGCCCAACTTGTCGTAACTCGAACCGCTGTTGTCGGGGCTCCCGCTGCTGTCGTTGCTCGCGACCTGCTGGTCGTTAGGCGCCTGCGCCAGCTTGACCTTGAAATCCATCTGCTTTCCATAGCGCATCACCGTCACGTCGACCGTCTGCCCCGGCTGGTGCATGCGGATGATCCGCTGCAACTGCGCCACGTGGTCGATGGGCTGGCCGTCGATCGCGATGATCACGTCGCCCGCTTCGATGCCGGCGTCGGCGGCTGGGCTCGGCCCGTCGGGCGACTTGCCTCCCACTTGTGCGCCACGAATGTCCTTGAGACCCGCCGCTTGCGCAGCGTTCGGATCGACTTCGCTGATCGACACACCCAGAATCGCACGCCGCACGTGGCCGTACTTGATGATGTCATCCATCACGCTCTTGGCCAGCGTGATCGGAATCGCGAATCCGTAGCCCGAGTAGTAGCCGGTCTGGCTCGCGATCGCGCTGTTGATGCCGATCACGTTGCCGTTGATATCGACCAGCGGGCCGCCAGAGTTGCCGGGATTGATCGCTGCATCCGTCTGGATGTAGTCGACCACCGCGTACTGCGACGCATAGAGATTCCGCAGACTTCCGCTGCGGCCCTTGGCGCTGATGATGCCCGCCGTGACCGTGAAGTCGAGTTGCAACGGGTTGCCGATCGCGACGACCCATTGGCCAACCTGTGCTTTGCTGTCGTCGCCTAACGTCACCGTCGGCAATCCGGATGCGTCGATCTTGATCACCGCGACGTCCGTCGTGGGATCGCGGCCCACCACCTTTGCCTTGTACACGTGACCGTCGAACAGCTTCACGCTCAGCTTGTCCGCGTCAGCGACCACGTGGTTGTTGGTGAGGATGTATCCGTCGGGCGACACGATGAAGCCCGAGCCGAGTCCCTCTTCGGGTTGCGACTGCTGCGGCCCGAATTGGCGGAAGAAGTCCTCCATGCCCGGCGGCAACTGCCCCTGCGGGATCCGCTGCACGCGCGCCTGTCGCTCGGTGGTGATCGAGACCACGGCGGGCCGCACGTGATCGACGATCGATACGAACCCGTTGCTCAGGTCCGCGACCGGAGCCATCGCCGACGGCGATACCGCCGTCGAAGCCAGACGCGCCGGAGTCGATCTCTGCTGTGCAAAGCCGAAGGGCGTCAGGTTGAGCCCACCGGCGAGAATGAGTCCGCCCGCGAACGCGATGATCGCGACAATGGCAACGATGCCAAGCGCACCAAGCCGCGGACGGCGAGAGTCATGTGGCGTCATACGTCCAATCCGATGTGAGAGCTGTGTAGAGACGATACACCATGGCGTAGTTGCAAGTTTCACGCGACCCGACCCAATGCACCTGCCCGCCACGCCTCGATGCGAAACGCGCGGCTCAGACCGGACACCGCACATCGCGTTGGTCACAATTGCAGTCCCGTCCGTTGCCGTCAAGCATAACGAGCGCCGGGCACCGCCCGACGCTCGTTGCTCGAAGGCCAATCGGGCACAACCACCCACTGCCCCTTACTTCTTGTCTTCCTCGACGATCTCGTAGTCGGCCTCGACCACGTCATCCTTGCGGTCGGTCCCCTTCGGATTGTCGGCGGCGCTCTCCTGCGCGGCGTGACTGGTTGCAGTCTCACCCTGCGCCTGCTGTCCCTGTGCATACAACGATTGACCGGCTTCGCTGTAAGCACGCGTCAGCTCTTCGTGCGCCGACTTGATCTCGTTCATGTCTTCGCCGCGCAGCGCCTTGCGCGCACGCTCCACAGCGCTCTCGAGCTTGCCCTTGAGATCCGCCGACAGACGATCCGACCACTCCTTCGAGTTTTTCTCGACCTCGTAGGCCAGGCTGTCCAGCCGGTTCCGGGTGTCGATCTCATCACGGCGCTGTTTGTCTTCGCTCGCGTGCGACTCGGCGTCCTTCACCATGCGCTGAATTTCGCTCTCCGAGAGCCCGCTCGACGCTTCGATGCGAATCTTCTGCTCCTTGCCCGTAGCCTTGTCTTTCGCGGTCACGTGCAGGATGCCGTTGGCATCGATGTCGAACGTCACTTCCACCTGCGGCATGCCGCGTGGTGCCGGCGGAATACCCGTGAGCTGGAACTTGCCGATCGTCTTGTTGTACACGGCCAGCTCGCGCTCGCCCTGCAGCACGTGGATCTCCACCTGCGTCTGATTGTCCTCCGCCGTCGAGAACGTCTCCGACTTCTTGGTCGGAATCGTCGTGTTGCGCGGAATGAGCACGGTGGTCACCCCGCCTAACGTCTCGATGCCGAGCGACAGCGGCGTCACGTCGAGCAGCAGGACGTCCTTCTGCTCTCCCGTTAGGACGGCGCCCTGGATGGCCGCGCCGATCGCGACGACCTCGTCCGGGTTCACGCCCTTGTGCGGGTCCTTCTTGAAGAAGTCCTTGACGATCTGCTGCACCTTGGGCATGCGCGTCTGGCCGCCCACGAGGATCACCTCGTCGATCTGCTCGGGCTTGAGCCCCGCGTCCTTGAGCGCTTGCTCCATGGGCGGGATCGAGCGCTGAATGAGATCGTCCACCAGCTGCTCGAGCTTGGCCCGCGTCAGCGAATAGTTGAGGTGCTTTGGTCCCGACTGATCCGCCGTGATGAACGGCAGATTGATGTCCGTCTGCTGCGTGGACGAGAGCTCCATCTTCGCCTTCTCGGCGGCTTCCTTGAGCCGCTGGAGCGCCATCGGATCCTTGGCGAGATCGATGCCCTGGTCGCGCTTGAATTCAGCCACGAGCCAGTTGATCACGCGCTGATCGAAGTCGTCGCCGCCAAGGTGCGTGTCGCCGTTCGTGGACTTCACCTCGAATTGGCGAGAGCCCTCGACATCGTACAACTCGAGAACCGAGATGTCGTACGTGCCGCCACCCAAGTCGAACACGGCGACTTTCTCGTCCTTTTTCTTGTCGAGTCCGTACGCCAGCGCCGCGGCCGTCGGCTCATTGATGATACGGAGCACATCGAGACCCGCGATGCGACCTGCATCCTTGGTAGCCTGTCGCTGCGAGTCATTGAAGTACGCCGGCACCGTGACAACGGCCTTCTCGACTTTGTGCCCCAGATAATCCTCGGCGGTCTGCTTCATCTTTTGCAGGATCATCGCCGAGATCTCTGGCGGCGTGTACCGCTTGCCCTGGATTTCGACCACCGCCAGATCATTCTGGCCCGCGACCACCTTGTACGGAACGCGTTTGATCTCCTCGGTAATCTCGGACATCTTGCGTCCCATGAACCGCTTGATCGAGAAGACGGTGTTCTGCGGGTTGGTCACCGCCTGACGCTTGGCCACCTGGCCGACCAAACGCTCGCCGTCCTTCGTGAACCCGACCACAGACGGAGTGACTCGCCCGCCCTCGGCGTTTGGGATGACCACGGGATCGCCGCCTTCCATCACGGCGACAACCGAGTTCGTTGTTCCCAGGTCGATACCGATTACTTTTTCGGCCATAGTTTCCTCGATGTGCGTTGATGCTCGAGTCGCCACGACAGAGTGGCTCTCGATCTTCTTATGTCCAAAGTCCGGCCCAAGGTTCTCGCAAACTTGAGGCCCGATAATCGCGCCACATTGACAGCTCGAAAGAGCGTCGTTGCGCGAGTCTGGCAGAAGCGCTGCGCGAGTGTTGCTGGGTGGTCCCTTGGCGGAGCGAACTGAATGATCCCACTCGGTGACGACCTGCCACGGCTCAGTCGGCCGCGCATGACGTACATGATCTTGGGTGTCACCTGGTTGGTGTGGCTCCTCGTCGAAAAGGGCGGCTTGGACCCATATGCGCTGGCCAAGAGCGTTTGCGATTACGGCCTCGTACCAGCCGAGCTCACTCACCGCGTTCCGCTTGGCACTGCGGTTCCGATCGGCCCCGGGATGGTTTGCGCGGTCGACAACTCGCCGATCAACATCCTCACTCCCGTGCTCTCGATGTTCTTGCACGGCAGCTGGGGACACATTCTTGGCAACTCACTGTTCTTCTGGGTCTTCGGCCGCAGCGTCGAAGACAGCATGGGCTCGGGTCGGTTCCTCGTCTTCTACTTCATTTGCGGGATCGCGGCTGCTGCCCTACACATCGTCATCAACGCCGCGTCGCCGGTGCCGACGGTCGGCGCGTCCGGTGCGATATCGGGAATCATGGGCGCGTACCTGATTCTCTACCCGCGAGCGCGCGTGAACATGTTCTTCATCATCTTCGTGATTCCGATCCGCGCGTGGCTCGTGCTGCTGTATTGGTT
>Ga0207707_10005919_pt1 | contig 10698 bp, 9 predicted proteins | sample KBSC83BmetaG_FD_184336 | JGI IMG/M metagenome (GOLD analysis project Ga0207707, IMG submission 184336) | Corn rhizosphere microbial communities from Kellogg Biological Station, Michigan, USA - KBS C8-3B metaG (SPAdes) (version 2) | ecosystem: Host-associated > Plants > Roots > Rhizosphere ... | reverse complement strand
GTGCCGTTGGCGCGGATCAGCGCCTCGGCCAGGGCCAGCAGAGTATAGGGCTCGCCGCCGCCCACGTTGAGGGCATGGCCGGCCGTCTCGCGGCACGTGGCGGCGTAAAGAAAGGCCTCGACCGCATCCTCGACATACAGCAGTTCGCGCCGCTGCTCGCCGCCCCAAACCTCGAATTCGTCGCCTTCGAGCGCGCGGCGCAGCCAGATGCCGAGAAAATTCTGCCGCGCATCGGCGATCCGCATGCCCGGCCCGTACACGTTGGTCAGCCGCAGCGACCGCGTATCGATGCCGTACACATCATGGAACAGCAGATGATAGGATTCGCCGGCCATCTTGTTGACGCCGTTGACATCGGCCGGGCGTAGCGGGTGCTTCTCGTCGACCGGGAGGTATTGCGGCCGGCCATAAATCTGGCGCGTCCCGGCGTGGACGATCGTGACCTGCGGCGCAACGGCGCGGCACAGTTCGAGCAACTGCAATTGGGCCGTGCAATTGACCGCGAGGTCGTATTCCGGCGCGCTCATCGAATCCATATGGCTGGTCTGACCGGCCAGGTTGAACAGGAAATCCCGGCCCCGCAGCAGATGCCGCATCGCGGCCGTGTCGCGGATATCGGCGATGTTGAGCCGCACCTGCTCGCGGATATCGGCGAGATTGGCGAGGTTGGCGCCCGCTTCGGGAACCATGCTGTCGAGCAGCACGACATCCGCCCCGAGCCGGTGGAGGCGTCGCGCCAGTGCCGATCCGATCAATCCGGCGCCGCCGGTAATCAGCACCGATGCGCCGCGAAATACGGCGAACCGCCCAGGTGCGGTTTCGGAAACTCCAGCCACCAATACCTCGCCCGGCCCCGGGTTTGCCGGGCCGTTCCGTTGTCACCCGCCGTCCGGTACCGGCAAGCAGCAGCAGGATACCGCGGTTGCCCGCAACAACGCCTGCGGTGCGGCTCTATTCCGGACCGTTCGCAATGCGCTGGGTCATGCTTGCGCGGCGAGCGGATGCACCTGCCGATCCCGCGGGAACAGCGTCTCCTCGACGAGGCCGCAGATGATATGCCCGGCTGTGATGTGGATCTGCTGGACCAGCGGGGTCGAATCCGATGGTGCGCGCAGGCAAAGATCGCAGGCGCTCACCATGTCGCCGCCGCCCCGGCCGGTAAAGCCGACCGTAACGAGTCCAATAGCGCGCGCCCCGGCAATCGCGTTCAGCACATTCTTCGAGCGCCCCGAGGTCGAGATGCCGATAAACACGTCGCCCGGCCGGCCGAGGCCGCGCACCTGCCGTTCAAAGACCTGCTCGTAGCCGTAGTCGTTGCCGATCGCGGTCATCACCGAGCTGTCGGTCGTCAGCGCGACAGCCGCGAGCGGGGCGCGGTCGTAATTGAGCCGCGACAACAACTCGCCCGCGATATGCTGCGCGTCGCCGGCGCTGCCTCCGTTGCCGGCCAGCAACACCTTGTTGCCGGCCGCCAGCGACGCCGAAATGCGGCGCGAAATCTCCGCGATCGTCTGGATCAGGCCGGCATCGTGCAGCGCCGCCTCCAAAGCGTCGCGCGACGCTTTCAGGTAGTCGATGATCGGAGCCGTCGAAACCGTGCTCATGCCCACCCTTGCCGAGAGGCGATCGCGGAGCCGAAGCGGCTCGCCCGAAACAGCCGGGTTTGCTCGAAACCGGCGGTCTTTCGATTGGCATAGCACAAGAAAAGGCGCCGGCATACGCCAGTCAAATTGCCGGGGGCGCGCTTTCTTTGCAGGCTAACTTGCAAGTCGGCGCCGTACCGAAAAGTGAATTTACCCAACCTATCGGTTCGCGAGAATAGTCGCAGCGCCATTTCAGGTGCAATAATGCCTGCGCGGCACATTGGGCGGCGGACCGGGCTGGATAGCAGGGAACCGACATGATGAAGGTCTTGATAATCGACGACGATCGGTCCCTGCGGTACGCGCTAGCCCGCATCCTGATCAATGCGGGCTATGAAATATCGATGGCCGGCGAGGGCGAGCATGGCCTCGCAGTATACCGCCAGGACCGGCCGGATCTGGTGATCTGTGATTTGAACATGCCGCATGTAAACGGCATTGCCACAATCGGCAAGCTGCGGGCGGAAGAACCAAGCTTGAAGATCATCGCGATTTCCGGCGGCGGCCAATCGATGAATGCCGAGGGCCTGGTCAAGGCTCTCGAAACAGGGGCCGACGAAATCATGATAAAGCCGATACGCGCGTCAGACCTGATCGCCCAGGTGCAAAACATGCTCGGCCCGGTGGAGCCGGACGATTCAGTCGAACAAGAACGGCCGCATCCCTAGCCTGTCGCGGCGCGATCGTTCACGACCTGCTTGCGCGTGCTGAACTCCGCGATGCGTTCGGCGCTGACCGGGCGCGAAATGTGATACCCCTGCGCCAGCGTACAGCCCAAATCGGTCAGCCGGTTCAGGGCCGCCTCGTCTTCGACGCCTTCAGCCACGCTCTCGAGCCCCAGTTTCCTGGCAAGGTCGAGCACGATCTCGACGATAACGCCGCAATCCTTGTTCACGGCCATCTGCATCACAAATGACTGGTCGATCTTGATCTCGGAGAAGGGCATCCGCTGTAGCTGTACCAGCGACGAATAACCCGTGCCAAAATCATCGATCGACAGCTTGAAGCCTTTGATCCGAATGCGCGTGAGGACATCCATGGCATGCAGCCCGTGCTGCATCGCACTGGTCTCCGTCAATTCCAGGGTCATGAATTGAGGATTTATGCCGGCTTGCAGACAATACTGCTCGAACCGGTCCGGAAGATCGATGTCCTGGATGTCCTTCGCGGAAACATTGACCGCGACTTGCAGCGGACAGCTCGCTTCGTGCCAGAGTGCCGCCTGGCTGGCGGCTTCGGCGACGACCCAGTCGGTAAGCCTGTTGATGAGACCCGCCTCCTCCGCCAACGCGATGAATTGATCGGGCCTGATCAACCCCTGTGTCGGGTGCTTCCAGCGGACGAGGGCCTCCACACCTTCGACATGGCGCGAACGGCAGCTGAGTTTGGGCTGGTATTCCAGAAACAACTGCCCCGTAGAGATCGCCTTCGACAAGTCGGCGGTAATTTGCAACTTGGAACTGCCCATATAGCTGCGCAGACGCTCTCGCAGCGCGTCGGCCCGAATGGGCTTTTGAAGCACTTCCTCCATGTTGAGGCCGCGCTCCTTCCCCAGCATCATCGCGGCCTGTAAAATCCTTACATCGGCGCCGCTACTGACGATGATCCGGGCCGTGCATTTATCAGCCGCCAGGTTGCGCAGAAGCTGGACACCGTCCATGCCGGGCATCTGCAAATCGAGCATTATGACAGTGGGGCCCCAGCTGCGAACCGTATTGAGGAACATCGCCGCATCTTGCGTAACGACCACCTCGTAGCCGCTTGCTTCGGCGATCCGGCGAATGATCGTGGTAAGCGCGGGCTCGTCGTCGATTACGAGAAGGCGGTTGCCGAACGGGTCTTGAGTCATTCCGCATCCTCCCAAAGCCCCCACGTTCTACAACTGTCGCACAACAGTGTTCCCGCGGCATGCATGACAATCACCTAAATTCAAAGATATCCATTGGGTCATGTCCTGCAGGTGTTAGAGGTGATCGGCAATAATTGCGACAGGAATCGCAGAAAAATCAAAGCCAAAATCAATAAAATCTTAACGGAAAATTCACGCGGAGCACATGCTCGCCGGGCCGATGGAAGGGTCAACATTTCTTCGGCTCGCCGCACCGGCGTCACGAAATTGAAGGCTGGGTTAAGCAAGGTTCACCTTTGGCGCAGAGACCGAATTCCGGATGAATACTTTTCCAATTCCGGCCAAATCGTGAGCCGCGTTATCGTAATGGCAGGATTGCAGAAAATCAGTGATCGGCGGAACGCGTGAGCGGTTGACGGAACCGGCGCACATATTGCCGCAACGATGACCGGCGCGGAACCCGTGCCAATATCCCCGCAATCGGGTACCATGCAGGGCGCTCATGTCTGGCGACCATTCCGAAAAACGGGAATTCGTTAAATTGATGGCGTTTACCATATGACGTGTAGAGAGGCGCCCCGAGTGTTCATCGCGAAAATTAGAATAGACCGGCACGATGCCTTTGTCACCAAGCTGATAAAACTTCAACACTGGATCGATCAGCGCAATCTTGGCCCAGTGAAATTGGAGCACGAGCTCTCTTTGGACCATGGAATAACTGTCACGATTGGCCTTCCGGAGCGAGCGGAAGCTGCGGCTTTAGCTACAGCGTTTGAAGGTATCTGGATCGGCCCGGCCTAACGCCTATTTCCAACCAAAATCCCAACCGCGTGACGCAAGTCAGACGTTGAGCGCGACGTCAATCCCGTCCCACAACTCAGTCGAGCGGGGCACCGGCGCCCCTGCCCCCAATGTGACGCATGGCGCGACCCAAGCCGCGGCCGAGCAAGCCGGAACCTCTGTGGATCGGCGCGTCTGATTGCTTGCGTCCACCAATAGTATCGCTTCACTATTTACGCGCGGCCTCGTTCCGCGCGGTCCGATTGGGAGGTGCTGAGAGGAGGTTGCGGCAATGTCTGCGCAGTCCTTGCCCATAAGCGAACGGCAGTTCCGTCAATTCGTCGAGAACGTCAGCGACCACGCCATCATCTTGCTGGACCCGGTCGGCCGGATCATGAGTTGGAATGACGGCGCGAAGCAGCTGAAAGGTTATGACGAAGCCGAAATCATCGGCCAGCCCCTGGAGCGGCTATATCCTCAGGCAGCAAGGGAGGCAGGGCTGCCTGCGCAATTGCTGGCGCGCGCGGCCGCCGAGGGACAATGCAAGGACCAGGGCTGGCGGCTGCGCAAGGACGGAACGCGTTTCTTTGCCGATGTAACCATCACGGCGCTGCGCGATGACGACAACACCGTGATCGGCTTTGCCAAGATCACCCGCGACATCAGCAAACAGCGCCAAGCCGAGGACGCGTTGCGCGCCAGCGAGGAACGCTTTCGCCTGCTGCTCAACGGTATCAAGGATTACGCGCTGATCATGCTGGACAAGGACGGCGGCATCGCACATTGGAACGACGGCGCCGGGCAGCTTTACGGGCACGATTGCGGGGACGTTGTCGGGCACCCGTTCAAGCTGCTGTTTTCGGCGGAAGCGCGGGCGTCGGGCGCTCCGATGCGCTTGCTGGAGCGGGCCTCCGGCAACAATCACGCCAGCGAGCTTTGCTATCTGGTCCGCCAAGACGGAACCCAGTTTCTGGCGGAGGTCGGCGTAACCGCTATTCGCAACCGTTCCGGCGACTTGACGGGCTTTGCGCAGATAGCCGCGAACAAGACGGAAACCCAAGCCACCGAGGTCGCGCTGCGTGCCAGCGAGGAGCAGTTGCGGCGTGCCGAGCATATCGCCGGCATCGGCAGTGCGTGGTGGGCAGTCGGCAGTGCGACGATCAACTGGTCCGATGGACTGTATCGAATTTACGGCACCTCGCGCGATACATTCGTCCCCTCGACGGACAATATAGTTGCGATGATACACCCGGACGATCTCGAAGAATTCAAGGAGAACCGGGCGATGACGGCGCGGAGCATCTGTCCGGAACCGTCGGAATACAGGATCATTCGCCTCGACGGCAGCATCCGGCGCCTCTACCGGGAATTTGCCCCGGTTTTCGGCGAGACCGGAAACATCCGTGCCTTTGTTGCATCGGTCCAGGACATCACCGAACGCCGGCAGACGGAAGAACAGCTGCGGCAGGCGCAAAAAATGGAGGCGATCGGCAATCTGACCGGCGGGATGGCGCATGATTTCAACAACCTGTTGGGTATTGTGATCGCCAATCTCGATCTTCTGCGAGAACTGAAGGGAGATGACCCCGATGTCGCCGAGTTTTCCAAGGAAGCGCTGGACGCTTCGCTGCGGGGCGCGGAACTGACGCGGCGCCTGCTGGCCTTTGCACGGCAGCAGCCGCTGCAGCCGCGGCGCGTCGATGTCAACGAGCTGGCAACCGGGATCACAAAGCTGCTTGCCAGAACGGTCGGCGAGGATATCGAGATATCCTTGGACCTTTCGCCCAACCTGTACTCGACAATTGTCGATCCGGCGCAGCTTGAAGCGAGTTTGGTGAACCTGGCCAATAACAGTCGTGACGCCATGCCGAATGGCGGCAAACTGCTGGTAAAGACAGCCAATCGCCATCTCGACGCCGATTATGCCGTGGAACAAATGGAGGTCACGCCCGGAGACTATGTCGAGATAGAGGTGCGCGACACCGGCACCGGCATGCCGCCGGAGGTAAAGCAGCGGATTTTCGAACCATTCTTTACAACCAAGGAACAAGGCAAGGGTACCGGCCTCGGGCTCGCCATGGTGTTCGGCTTTATGAAGCAATCGGGCGGGCACATTAATGTGTACAGCGAGGTCGGCCTCGGCACCGCCTTCAGGCTGTACCTGCCTCGGTCCAAGGAAGACGCGGCAGCGGCGGCCGCCGCAAAGGCAGCGGAAACCGTTCTCGGGGGCACCGAGACAATTCTGGTCGTCGAGGACAATCCGAGCTTACGGCGGATTGCCACGCGCCAGTTGTCGAGCCTGGGTTATCACGTGATTGAGGCGGAGGATGCGAAAGCCGCCCTGGCCGCATTGCAGACCGACGGACCGGACCTGATGCTAACTGACATCGTCATGCCCGGCGGAATGAACGGCGTCCAGCTGGCGCAGCAGGCCACAGGGCTGCGCCCGCGGCTGAAGGTCATCTTCACTTCCGGATTTTCCGCCCCGGAAGTGAACGGTTCGGCCTGGTCCATTCCGGAGACCGCGAGACTTGTCACAAAGCCGTATCGCCGCGACGAGCTCGCAAAAGTGATCCGCGACGTGCTCGATCTGTAAGTTGCGTTCGCGCCTTGGCCCCCTGTGTCTTGGGACTGTCGCGCACGCAGGTTGTGGAACGTCTGCCCAAGGTCTTTGTTTGGTCCATGTTAAAACCTGGATCGAGGCGGCCGAGGGAGCGGACATATGGAGCGCCTGAGGGGTGGTCTGAGCGCGCATGAGCGCGACACGCTGCTGGCGAGCCTCAGTCGGCTGCTGACGTTGTCCGCCGAACTCGACGCCGCGCTTGCGGCGCGCCGGAACGACATCGTGCCCCGGTTGATGGCGGAGACTGTCTCGCTACGGCGGCGGGTCAACCAGCTCAAACGCTGGCGCACGCGAGGGTCGGCCTGAAGGTTTCCAACGCGGAGGCGGCGCCTTTAAGAGGAGCGCGGCGGCACACTGGCCGGCGCTTGAACCCGGCCTTTCCAATAGCCGCCGCGGCCGCGCCAAAACAGGATCGCCGAGCCGATCGTCGCCGCCGTGTAGAACAGCGCCATCCCCGGCAGCAACGGTGCCAGCAGGATCGGACATCCATAAGCCCATAGCACGGGCATGAACGCCAGGCTCATGCCGAGCCAGGGCGGCGGCCGTCGCGGACGACGCGCTCAACAGCAATAGCGGCGGCCCGATATAGATGAGCACCATGCCCGCGACCGTCAGGATCAGCGCCGCTGGCGAAAACCCGAGCTGCGCAAAGGCACAGCGCGCGATCATTCGCCAGATCGGCCGCCAAGAGCCGTATTCGCGGATGCTGCTGGTGGCTTGACTGGCGCCGAGCCAGACCCGGCCAACGCATTTGACGCGGCGCGCCAGGGCGCAGTCGTCGATGATCTCCCGGCGGATCTGATCGACGCCGCCGATGCGATCGAGCGACTCGCGGCGGATCAGAACGCAGCCGCCGGCCGCCGCGGCTGTGCGCCGACGTGGGTCGGCGACCCATCGCGGCGGGTAGAGCTTGAAAAAGAAAAAGACAAAGGCAGGGATCAACAGCCTTTCCCAGAAGCTGCGGCAATGCAGCCTGACCATCAGCGACACAAGATCGTAGGAACCGCTCTCGGCCCGGCCGACAAGCTGCGCCAGATTGTCGTCGGCATGCACGATGTCCGCGTCGGTCAGGAGGAGGTAGTCGGGCCGAAACCGCCGGGCGGCGGCGATGCCGTGCCGCAATGCCCATAATTTGCCGGTCCAGCCCTCGGCCACGGGCGGCGCGCTCAGAATGGTCAGCCGATCGGCGCCGGCGCAGACGCGGGCGGCATCTTGCGCCGTCTCTACCGTCGCGTCCGTGCTGTGGTCGTCGACGAGGACGGTGCGGAATGGACCGGGATAGCGCTGGCGCAGCAACGACGTGATCGCGGGCGCGATCACCTCGGCCTCGTTGCGCGCCGGGATCACGGCGACAACGGAGCGGCGATAGGCGCCCTCAGCCGGCGCGGCCGGCGCTGGCCAGGGCCACCAGAAACGGCCGCGGAACACGATCAGGTAAAGCCAGATCGCGGCCGCTGCCGCGCCGACGATTATCGCCATCATTCGCGCTGCCTCGGTAGTTCCGAAAGCCTGGCTGCCTGCAGGAAAACGAACAGGAAGGCTGTATGATCGTCCCCGGATCAGGGTGCGGCGAGATGGTCAGCTGATCTCGACGGCCGGCGTGAAGATATAGCCGCTGCCCCGCACCGTCTTGATCATGCCGGGGTTTTGCGGATCGTCCTCGAGCTTGCGGCGGAGCCGCCCGACCTGCACATCGATGGTGCGGTCGAAGGGGCCGGCTTCGCGGTTGCGCGCGAGGTCGAGCAGCCGATCCCGCGTCAGCACCTGGTTGGCATTGTTGACAAAAGCCGAGAGCAGGTCGAACTCGCCGGTCGTCAGCCGCACCTCCTCGCCGCTGGGCGAGACCAGTTCGCGGCTCGCCAGATCGAGATTCCAGCCGGCAAAACGCGCGCGCGAGCGCGCGCCGGCCGCGGCGGCCACCTCGCTGCTGCGGTTGTGCACCCGGCGCAGCACGCTTTTGACGCGCGCGAGCAGTTCGCGCAGATGAAACGGCTTTGGCAGATAGTCGTCGGCGCCCATTTCGAGCCCGATGATGCGGTCCACGGTTTCGCCGCGGCCGGTCAGGATAATGATCCCGATGCCGGACTCGCTGCGCAGCACGCGCGCCAGCGTCAGCCCGTCCTCACCGGGCAGCATCAAATCCAGGATCACCAGGTCGGCCGGCGACTGTGAAAGTACGCGCCGCATTTCGGTCCCGTCATGCGCGACCGATACCCGGTAACCTTCGCCGGTCAGGTACTCCTGAACGACCTCGCAGATCTCCTGCTGGTCGTCGACGACAAGAATGTGGCCGTTATCGCTCATGCCCCGGCGAACCTAAAAACCCCGAGCCGCACTGCGTTTTGGGCGGAAGTCAGGTCGAAACTGCTGCGAATACATATGGGCACCGTACACATGGTTACAATTTCTTACACAAAACCAAAGCCGCTGACATCAACGGATTACAGCTCCCGACTAGCATCTTTCCCGAGCCTGGCGCGTAGCCGCTCAGGTCAGTTAGGAGGTTCCATTGGTGTCGGACATTCATCGCAGCATTGAGGCTGAGATACCGCGCCTGCGCCGTTATGCCCGCGCCCTCGCGCGCGATATGACGGCGGCTGACGACCTCGTACAGGATTGCCTCGCCCGCGCCCTTAGCAAATTGCATCTATGGCAAGAGGGAACGGATTTGCGGGCCTGGTTATTCACTATCCTGCACAATCAATATGTAAACCAGGTGCGCCGCGCGGTCCGCGAAGGCACCGCCGTTGGCCTCAGCGAGACCGAGCCGCTCCTGACGCGGGCGCCGCAGCAAGGCCGCCGCCTCGAATTGCGGGATCTGGAACGTGCGATGACAAAGCTGCCGGAGGAACAGCGCGCAGTCATCCTGCTCGTCGGCATGGAGGGCATGCGCTACGAGGAAGTCGCCGAAATCCTCGACGTGCCGGTCGGGACGGTACGCTCGCGCCTGTCGCGCGGGCGCGACGCGTTGCGGCGGCTGATCGGGGTTGTGCCGGATCGTCAGGCAGAGCAGATCATGGCCGATCCGGCCGCCCAGGCGCGGCTGGCCAAACGCTTTCCGGCAGGCTCTCCGATCTCGGCGCTTTCCCGCGACGGCCGCTGCGTCAGCCGCATCCGCCGCAGCCCGGCCAATTCGAACGCGCAATTCGCCTGAACGAATTCGACAAGCCCACCAAATTCGACAAGTCCCCGGAACCTAAGTTCCGAAAGCCTTGTTGATCAGCCATATCGCAGCGATGCGATAGCGGGCGGGCGCCGGACCACCGCCCTAAATCACGGTCCGGTTCGGCAAAGTCTCCCTGTCGCGGGTTTGCCACCCGCATCCTCTCCCGGGATCGGCCTCCCCGCCGGTCCCGGTTTCTTTTTTTATCCGTGGCGCTGGCGGCGCGGTTCTCGGCCGGAACAGCCGAGTTCGCCGCCGTGTTGGCAAAACACCAGCTATTCAAACCTGTGACAGGATGAGGAGGGCCAACGATGCTCGGCCGCCATGTTTACCGTGTGCATCCCGAAGACGGAAAATGGAACGTGATCAAGGACGGCGAAGACCGGCCACGGGCGCAATATGCGCGGCAAGAGGAAGCAGTTGCCGAAGCGTCGCGGCTGGCCAACGCGGACCAGCCTAGCCGGGTCACCGTCGATAACGGCGATGGCATTATTCTCGAAGAGCGGCTGTTCGGGTCCGATCTCAGCCAGGAGCTCAGCAGCCCCGCCTGAGACAGCGCGTAGGGCGGAAAAGCGGAGCGCCTTCCGCCATCCCCCTGTCCCGGCGGATGACGCTGCGCTTATCCGCCCTACGAAACTGC
>Ga0207707_10005916_pt1 | contig 10701 bp, 7 predicted proteins | sample KBSC83BmetaG_FD_184336 | JGI IMG/M metagenome (GOLD analysis project Ga0207707, IMG submission 184336) | Corn rhizosphere microbial communities from Kellogg Biological Station, Michigan, USA - KBS C8-3B metaG (SPAdes) (version 2) | ecosystem: Host-associated > Plants > Roots > Rhizosphere ... | reverse complement strand
TTTTCAGCGACGCGATGTCCGCCGACTCGAAGCTCGCGATGTAAGCGCCGTCCCACTGGCCGGCGTAGGCGCGCGCATCGGCGGCGCTCATGTTCGCCGCCTTCTGCAAGATCTCCGCGACCCGCGGTTTGTTCTTGGAGCCGTACTGAAGACCGTTGCAGGTCGCGGCGATGAACTTGGCCACGGCCTCAGGGTTTTTCGTCAGGTAATCGTTGTAAACGATGGTGACCGCCAGGATCGGCGGCGCGTTGCCCTTGGTGAGTTTTTTCCATTCGTCGACGACGCTGGCCAGGCGGCGGAGTTTGGTGTCCTCCATCTGCGCGAGGGTCACGGAACGGAGCACGCCGGCGTCGATTTCCTTCTGGCTCAGGAACTGCGCGAGTTGCGCCTCATTGCCCGGCGCGACGCTGTAATCGCCGCTTTTCAGACCGAAATTGTGATCAAGAATGGCAGTGGCGAGAGCGTGAGTGGCGCTGCCCGGCGGCGACATGCCGATCTTCTTGCCTTTGAGATCGCCCACGGCTTTGACCGGCGAAGCGTCGAGCACGACGATCTGCGCCTCGGCGATTTGCGTCGCGAGCACGATCTTCACCGGCACGCCGTCGGCGGCGATGCCGATGGAGTTGGTCGACGGCGCGGCGAAGGCGATGTCGATGGCGTTGGAAACGATCGCTCGGGTCGGCCCGTTGACCTCGGCGAACTTCACCCACTCGACGTTGAGGCCCTGACGCTCGGCGAACTTCATCTGCTCCATCACCGCGCCGAAGCCCAAGCTGAAGCCGCTGGTCCAGTAACCGACTTTCATTTTCTGCGCGGCGGTGGGGCCGGCGTTCAGAAAAAGCGCCGAGAGAGCCGCGGCGACGAAAAGACCTTTGTTGATTTTCATTATTGTAGTCTCCTCGTGGAAAGAAAGATTTTTCGCTTCGCTCGAAATGACAATGGAAATATTCAGCGTAGCGCATCCATCTCGATGCGTTTTGAATGCACCTCAAATCGCCGAGCGCAAACGCTGCATGTAGCGCGTCACCTCCGGCTGCGTGATGTCGCGCGGCCGCGCGATCTCGATGTCGATGACTTCGCGAATCGTGCCTGGGCGCGGCGACATCACCGCCACCTGATCGGCGAGCAGCGCCGCTTCGGCGACGTCGTGGGTGACGAACACCACGGTCATGCGTTTCAGCCGGTGGATGCGCAGCAGCTCCTCGTGCATCAGCGAACGGGTTTGCGCGTCCAGGCGCGAGAAGGGCTCGTCCATCAGCAAAATGCGCGGCTCGGTGACGAGACTGCGCGCGAGGGCGATCCGGCTGCGCATGCCGCCGGATAGTTGATACGGAAACGCATCGGCAAAGGCGTCGAGCTCGACCAATTCCAACGCAGCGCGCGCGCGCCGGACGCGCTCTTCTCTGGCGACGGAACCGGCTTCGAGGGCGAACTCGACATTGCGCAAGGCGCTGCGCCAAGGCAGCAAACGATCGTCCTGGAACATGTAACCGACCGAGCGCCAGTCGTTGAATTCTTCACTGGCTGCGCCGCAGATGCAAACCTGGCCGCGATCGGGCTTCAAGATGCCGGCGATGATGCTGAGAAGCGTGCTCTTGCCCGCGCCGGAGGCGCCGATCAGGCCGACGATCGCCTGCATCTCAATCGTCAGATGGACGCCGTCCAGCACGGCGATCCTCCGATCGCCGTTGGCGAAGCTCTTGCCGATGCCGATCAAACGGATCGCGGGCGGTTGCGCTCCGTCGGAGCAGGGTTCCCGGCTGTCGTCGCGCGAATTCATGGCTGAGAAAAATTGCCGGCGTACTCTTCGATCATTGCATTTCCACATCTTTTTTCCAGCGGAAGAGATAATTTTCCAGCGGTTTCAGCAGAGCCATTTCGATCGTCGCCATCAGAATCACGAGCGTCAGCGTCCAGGCGAACACCTGATCGGTGCGAATCAAATCCGCAGCCTGGCGCAGGCGATAGCCGACGCCGCTCGAAGAGCCGATAGTTTCGGCGACCAGCGACACGCGCCAACTGAAGCCGAAGGCGAGCCGCGATCCGGAAAAAAAATAGGGGAGAATCGTCGGCAGATAAATTTTCTCCATGATCTTCCAGCGCGGCATGCGCAGCACCCGAGCGAGCTCGATGAAGTCCGCGCTGACGGTGCGCGTGCCCTGCCAGACGTTGGTAATGATCAGCGGCATCGCGGTCATGAACACGACGAAGATCGTCGTCGCGTTGGAAATGCCGAACCAGATGATCGCGAAGATTGCCCAGATCGCCGAAGAAACCGTGTTGAGCACCGGGATGATCGGCTCGAAAAATTCGCCGGCGCGTTGATTGGCGCCGAGCACGATGCCCAAAGGCAGGCCGACCAGTGCCGCGGTGACAAATCCCGAGACGACGCGCCAGAGCGTGATAGCGAGATTGTTCCAGAGATCGCCGTTGGCGGCGATGAGCCGCAGCGCCTCCCATACGCGCGCGGGTCCGGGCAGAATGTAGTGGGGCACCGAGAGGGAGGAAAGCCACCAGACCGCGATGCCGGCCGCGGCCAGCGCCAGGCGCTGGACGATCAAATCCAGTCGCACGTGGGGCGCGCGCGCCGGCGCTTTCATCTCGGTCGCTTCGTTGGATTGCGCCACAAGAGAACCGTGCCTGCCCGAAGTGGAAGATGCAACGGGCGGCGAAACTGGCGCGTCGTTACTCAACCCATCGAGCGGCCGAAGCGAAGACCGCAGGGACAGACATCGGCGCTGACCGGGCTTAATCTTCCGCACGCCGGGCAGCGCAGTCGTGTCACGCGCGCCACCTCCCCGGAATTTTCATGCGCCCGCGCTCCATCTCCGTCAGCTCCTCCTCGATCCGCTGGTATTGATCGATGATGCGGATTGCAGGCCGCTCCGGCTGAGTGGCGAGCGCAGGAAATGATAGGAGCGCATGACGTCGTCGAGCGATTCGACTTCGAGCATCACATGCTGCAGGCGCGGGGACTTGCCCGGCATGCAGGGCCCGTTGTGCCGGGCACGGTACGGCAAAAACTACTACACGGCCCGATCGCCGGGTTGACAAAGAATTCGCGATCATGCTTGCATGAGCCCCCCTTACGAAAGGTACGAATGAAGCGCTGATCTCGGCGCGCGTTGGTGCAGACCGACTAGGGAGCAGCCCGGGGTGGTCGATGCGAATTGCTAAGATGCGAATTGCTAAATTGTTGCCGGTTGTTTCGTCGCGCCCACTTGCCCTCCGCACGCATCTCGTCGTACTCGTTATTGTCACCATCGTCCCGTTACTCATCTTTTCCGGCTTCATCGTTTATTTCTTAGCAGCACGCGAGCGCGATACCTTTCAGCGCGGCGCGACGGAGCGTACTCTCGCCGTGCTGACTGCCGTCGACACAGAGCTAAAAAGCTCGATTGAGATTCTCAAAACACTCGCGACCGAGCCCAGTTTGGACACCGATCGATTGCACGTCTTCCGGGAAGAAGCGGAACGGATCATCAGAATTCATCCGGACTGGTTTACAATCAGTCTCGCCGTTCCGTCGGGACAACAAGTCGTGAATTTGCTGCGCCCGTTCGGCAGTGAACTTCCGATGACCCTCGAACGGAAAAGTTTTGAACAAGTGCTGCGCACTGGAAAACCGGCGATCGGGTCGATCTTTCAGGGGCCTGTTACGCGGCAGCAGGGTTTCTCGGTGAGCGTACCCGTAGTGCGCGATGGTAAATTGAAATATATTCTTTCTGCGGTTCTCAAACCTCAGAGCATCGCCACACTGATCCTGGCGCAAGGTTTGTCGTCCGACTGGGTCGGTGTGGTGCTCGATGAAAATCGCCGCATTGTTGCGCGCACCATCGACCCGGAAAAAACCGTAGGGGAGCGGGCGTCGCAAAGCCTGCGTGACGCGATTTCGCGTTCGCCAAACGGCTGGTTCCGGGGCAGTACCGTTGAAGGATGGCCGGTCTACACCCCGTACAACAGTTCGAGCTTCAGTGGCTGGACGGTTGCGATGGGCATCCCCGTAGAGGTGCTCGATGCGCCCTTGCGCGGACTGGTTTTGTATATCGTAATCTTTGGCGCGGCTTTAATGAGCTTTGGACTCGCGCTCGCTTGGCTCATCAGTTGGAATGCATCCAGCTCGATCGAATCGTTAGTCCAACTCGCAAAGAAACTCGGATCACGAAAAACATCGGTCGTGTCCAATTTAGCCGTGCCGGTCTCCGAGGTGGAACACCTCAAAGAATCGTTCGTAGGGACTGCCCGCCTCCTAGACAAGCGTTCCGAGGAGCGCGACCGGCTTGAAGACGCCTTGAGAAAAGATGTTGCGCGCCGGATACGAGCAGAGCAATTTCATGTTCTGCAGATCGCCACCAGTCGCGCATTGACGGAGTCAGAAGACATCGCGAGCGCCACACCGAAGATTGTTCGAGCCATCTGCGAACTTACGGGCTGGGACCTCGGCGCAATCTGGGAAATAGAACAACCTAACGGCGTACTAAAATCAGTGGAGATTTGGCACGTTCCTGATCTGAGCGTGCCGACTTTTGAGGCGGTGTGCAGGCGCATCAGGTTTGCGCCCGGCCTGGGACTCGCTGGACGAGTTTGGGCCACGGGAGAGCCAGCGTGGATTTCAGACATTACAAAGGACAGCAATTTCCTGAGAACCGAGGAAGCAATCGAGGAGGATTTGCACGCGGGGGTTTGTTTTCCCGTGAGAGTGGGTGCCGATGTGCTCGGCGTTGTTGAGTGCTTCAGCCGCGAGATTCGCGAACCGGATGATGAGTGTCTCCAGGCGCTGGCGAATATAGGAATCCAGATCGGCCAGTTCATAAACCGCCGGCGCGCCGAGGATGCGCTGCAGGAAAGTCAGGCGCGGTTTTCAGGTATCATCAACTCAGCCATGGATGCCATAATCGCAGTGGATTCGCGGCAATTCATTGTCCTGTTCAATCCAGCCGCTGAAGCGATGTTTGGCTGCACGAGCTGGGAAGTGATGGGCAAATCCCTCGATCGCTTTGTTCCGCCCCGTTATCGCGAAGCGCACCGGACGCATATCGAAAATTTCCGCGGGACCGGCGTTACCAGCCGTCGCATGGGCGCGCTGGGGGCTTTAAGCGCGATACGGGCAAATGGAGAGGAATTTCCAATCGAAGCATCCATCTCGCAACTGGATGTGGGTGGAGAGAAACTATTCACCGTCGTATTGCGCGATATTACCGCACGAAAGCGCAGCGAGGAAGCGCTCAAGAAATTCAATGAACAGTTGGAAAAATTGGTGGAGGAGCGGACGGAGCAACTCCGCCAGTCGCAAAAAATGGAAGCGGTCGGAACGCTCACGGCCGGAATCGCGCATGAGTTCAACAATATCCTCTTCGTCGTTCTCGGCTATGCCAGTGAATTGCAGCGTCATAATAGCAATTCCGAGGAGCACGATCGCTCTGTCGACAGGATCATGGGCGCGGCTGACCAAGGCGCCGCTTTGGTGAAACAATTGCTGACTTTCTCCCGCGTCACCACCGCTAAGAAAGAGCCGGTCAATTTAAACGCGCTCATCCAAGAATCGGCGGGTATGATCGATGTTCTTTTGCAGAAGACCGCCACTTTTAGCCTGATCCTGGAACCCGAACCCGCGCTCATTGCGCTACAGGCCGATCCGAACCAACTCCAGCAGGTTTTGATCAACCTCTGCTTGAACGCGCGTGATGCGATGCCCAACGGCGGCAATCTCACGATCCGAACGGCGCTCGTTACGGAGTATGAGGTGCGCGACCGTTTTGGCAGCGGTGCTGGCGTCTATATTCGGATGGAAGTCTCGGATACCGGCATCGGCATGGATGAGGAGACGCGGTGTCGCGTTTTCGAACCGTTTTTTACGACCAAACAAGGGAAAGGCGGCACCGGACTGGGTCTTGCCGTAGTCTATGGTATCGTTCGCGACCACGGCGGCTTTATCAACGTAAAAAGTGAAAAAGGGTGCGGCACTACGTTTATGATTTATTTACCGCTCTTGAGCGAGTCGCCGATCTCATTTTCCGCTTCAACAGAACCGAGCCGCCGATTCCTTGCGAGCGGGGAAACTATCCTGGTCGTCGATGATGAAATCAATTTGCTTCTGCTGCTAAAGCAAACCGGCGAGAAACGGGGATTCCGTATTCTAACGGCGGCGAATGGCAGTGAAGCGATTGAGCTTTACAATATACATCGAGAGGAGATCGCTCTGGTGCTCCTCGATTGGGCAATGCCTGGCACCGGTGGCACCACCGTGTTTCACAAACTCAAGGAGATAAATCCCGACGTTAAGGTGATCGGTATCACCGGTTATCTTCATCCAAGTGTCGGGCAGGCCATGCTGAACGAAGGCGTGCGCGGCTTTATCCAGAAACCGGCCTATCCTTCTGAAATTTACGAGTACGTGTGGTCTGTTATCCGTACCGTCAAAACGGAAGTCGAGACGTCGACCGCATCGACGTTTGATTCAGATCCGTGAAAATTCGGTTCGTGATGAAGAAGGTCGGTCGCCAAGGTCAAGGTGCTTTTGAATCAGCGCGAACCGAATACGAGTGGGGAGATCGCGACTTTTACAATGCCCGCGTCAGAGATCACGACGCGGAACGATCAACAACTATCTCACAGCCCATTTTGGGGAATGATATCACCTGTATCTAGTGCCGCCGCATGATAAGCTACATAGTGAAACTTATGGACGTTCAAATTCTTGCCCAACGCATCCGCAACGCATGTGTCGAGGCGGCGCTTCAGGCCTACGACGACGCGGGTCTACAGCGTCTTTGCGCCGAGGGGCGATGGGAAGTCGCTATCGGCGCGCTGAAAACATTGGACCTGACGTCTCTGTTGTGCGAGTTCCAGCAGGCGGCTCAAGACTGCTGACTTTTCGGGTAGTGGCTCAGTTCCATCGGCCAGGAGCTTTCACATCGAGAAAGATTCCTCGCTTTGCTCGAAATGACAGTTGAAAGCATTTGTCATCTCGCGCTCAACATCCAATAAACTGCAGTCCGATTCAGAGCGCGCGCAGGAACCGACCAGATCGTTTTTCTCCTGCTGCGTGAGACCGATACCGAAGCGCGCGTCGTAGAACTCCACCACCGCCTGCCGATCTTTCGCCGAGCCGGCGCGAAAGAATTCGGTTTTGATGAAGGGATACTTCTTGTTGAAGGCTCGAAAGATCGCTCGAGCATCCTCGATGCTCGCCGATAGATACCAGACCCGGGCGGCGTCTTTTTTGGCTTCTTCGACGAGCTTCGACGCGCGGGCGTCCTGGGCCGCCTAAGGAAATGAAGTCCCGAGATGAAGCGGGCACAGCAGGAATATTATGGAGCCGCGTTGCATGATTTTCTCCGCGGGGTCGCTTCCAATCCGGCTGTAGCATGCGGCCTGGGGCGGTGAATCGGCTCGATCCGCGCCGGGTGTTTTGACACCGGGCCGGTGATCCCTTAGGCTGAAGTGTACGGCGCCGACGCGGGATGTCGGCTTCGCTGCGTCATGTGTCTGCACGATCAAATTTCCTTGAGCGATCTGATCCGCCTTCTCGAAAGAGACGCCGCCGGCGTCGGGCCGGCCGAGATGGCCGATATTCTCCGCCGGCTGGCGGTCCCGACCGAGGAACTGGCGGCCCACGCGCTTTTTTCGGACAAAAGATATGCGCGCAACCTGGTGCACAAAACCAGCGGGTTCGAAATCATGATCATGTGCTGGAACGCCGGCCAGCGCTCTTCGATCCACGATCATGCCGGCTCCCTGGGCGGTCTCAAGATTCTCAGCGGCGAGCTGACCGAATCGCTCTTCGAGAAGGCGCCCAACGGGATGATCAAATCGCTCAGCTCCGCGGATTATCCAGTCAGCGCGACGCGGGTCGAGGAGACGTCCCTGATCCATCAAATTTCCAACCTGCAGAGCGAAAGCCGCCAGGCGATCTCGGTTCACATTTATGTTCCGCCGCTGGTGCGGATGAACGTCTACTCACTCGAAGATCCTTCGGTAAAAAATATCTTGCCGCAGTATTTCAGCTTCGGCGCGGGCATCTAAAAAAATAAGAAAATCGTGAGATGAGCTGGCAAGCCGCCGAAGAGCCTGAAACCAAGACGCCGCCGCCCTGTCCGGCGTTGAAGCATGTCATCGTGCCGCGGCCGCGCGACCTCGGCGGATTCGAAGTGCGCCGCGTGCTGCCCGCGCGCGATCTCCGCAGTGTCGGACCATTTGTTTTCTTCGATCAGATGGGACCCGCCGACCTGGCGCCCGGCCAGGGCATCGACGTGCGGCCGCATCCGCACATCGGTCTGGCAACGGTGACTTATCTGTTCGACGGGACGATCGTGCATCGCGATAGCCTTGGAACCGTGCAGGCGATCGAGCCCGGCGCGGTCAACTGGATGACCGCGGGACGCGGCATTGTCCACTCGGAACGATCCGACACCGAATTGAGAAATCTGCGCCGGCAAAAGCTCTACGGCATTCAAATCTGGGTCGCGCTGCCGCGCGATCGCGAGGAGACCGAGCCGGATTTCACACATTATCCCGCCGCATCTCTGCCGGTGAGCGAGGGCGAGGGCAAGACCGTCCGGATCATCGCCGGAAACTTCGGCGGTCAGACCTCGCCGGTGAAAACTCTGTCGGCGCTGTTTTATGCCGACGCGGTTTTACGGAGAGGATCGTCGCTCGTTCTGGAGAACGCCTACGCGGAGCGGGCGATCTATCTGCTCGAAGGAAACGTAGCGATTCGGCAGCAAGTGTTCGAGCCCGGGCGGCTGCTGGTCTTTGCTGCGGGCGACGAGATCGCGGTCCGCGCCGCGTCAGATGCCCGAGTGCTCCTTTTCGGCGGCGAGCCCCTCGACGGACCGCGCCATCTCTGGTGGAACTTCGTTTCGACTTCGCGCGAGCGCATCGAACGCGCGAAGGTCGACTGGAAAGAGAAACGCTTTGCCGCCGTGCCCGGAGAAACCGAGTTTATTCCGCTGCCGGAAAATTCCTGACGGCGAGCGGTTCTTTCCTCATGTCCTAACAAAATCCCGCATCAATATTGTGAGCGGCGATCCTATAGTTTAGGCTGAGGCTGGTCGGATTCTCCGCGCGCGATAGCCTGGAACATTCGAGGAGCCAGCGATGAAAACCAAAACCTATTTTTGCCTGGGCCTGGTCCTGGTACTTTGTCTGAGCGCGTCCGCCGCGCACGCGATCTTGCAGGACGATGTCGATCAGGCGGTGTCGATTATCGAACGCTTCGAAGAGATCCCTGAAAGCGCGATTCCGCCGAGAGTGCTTGCCGATGCGAGGGGCTTGGCGATTCTCACCGTAACCAAGGCCGGTTTTATCGTCAGTGGGCGCGGCGGCACCGGCGTCGTGGTGGCGCGTACGGAAAAGGGCTGGAGCGGTCCTTCCGCGATCGGCACCGGCGGGCTCGGAGTCGGTTTCCAGGCCGGCGTGCAAGTCTCCGAGTACGTGATCATCCTCAACACCCAGGAGGCGGTCAATGCGTTCTCGAAAGGTGGCAACGTGACCCTGGGCGGCAATCTAAGCGCTGCTCTTGGTCCGATCGGCCGCTCCGCCGAGGTGGGCGTGGCGCCGCAGGCGGCAATTTACACCTATAGCCGAAGCCAGGGAATTTTTGCCGGCGTTTCGCTGGAAGGAGCCGTGGTCGCGACACGCTATGAGGCCAACGAAGAATTTTACGGCAAGCCGGTCTTTCCCGCGGATATCCTCTCCGGCAGTGTAAAGCCTCCGGCAGGCGCGCAAAAATTACTCGACGTTCTGTCGAAGTATTGATTCGTTTGTCGCGCACGATCGTCATCCTTGACCGAAGGAAATTGTCAGGCTCGCTCGCAAGCTCGGTGGTGTGGGATACCTGCCTCCCGCACCACGGTCCAGCGGTTCGAATGCCTCCAATTATTTCTTGTACAGTCCGGCGATAAAGCCGCTTTGATCGAGCTTGCGCACAAACGACGGATCGACCAGCGGATTGGGATCGGTCTGTTTGGCTTGGGGAAACTGCAGCGAAAGAATTTCCAGCCCGCTTTTGATCACCTCGAGAGACGGGTAGGGCTGCTGCTCCAGTACTGCGGTCGTGTAGCGGTAAGTTTCTTCGAGCATTTCGTCACTCGTACCGAGCAGGTTCTTTTTCATGACGGCGAGGCTCTTCGCTTTGTTGGTCTTAAAAACGTGAATGCCGTCGATCAACGTCTTGAGAAAGTTTTCGATCAGGTCGGGCCGCTTCGCGACGGTTTGCCGCGAGGTCGTCACCGTGTTGGCGGGAAAGGTGATGCCGAGCGCGTCGTAATTGACGAGCTCGCGAAAGCCCATCTTGGCGGCGATCAAAGGCAGCGGCATGCTGAGCGGCGTCGCGTCGACGATGCCGCGCTCCAGCGCCTGCAATCCCACCGCCGGGTCGCCGACCACCAGCAGCTTTACGTCGCGGTCGGGCTGCAGGCCCAATTTTACGCGCAGCACGTAGCGCAGAATGATCTCGGAGATCGAGCCGGCGCGGGAGACGCCGATGGTTTTCCCGCGCAGATCTTCGGCGCTTTTGATTTCGCTCCTGGCGAAAATGCCGCCGCCGACTTTGTTCATGTTGATGGCGACGATGACCTGATCCCTGGAACCGAGCACGTGCGAAGTGAGCGCGCCGCTGCCGGTGGCAACGACGATCGGTACATCGCCGCTCATCAGCAGTTGCTGCGGCCGGAGCCGGCCGGCGTAGATGGCCTTCAG
>Ga0207707_10005913_pt1 | contig 10703 bp, 7 predicted proteins | sample KBSC83BmetaG_FD_184336 | JGI IMG/M metagenome (GOLD analysis project Ga0207707, IMG submission 184336) | Corn rhizosphere microbial communities from Kellogg Biological Station, Michigan, USA - KBS C8-3B metaG (SPAdes) (version 2) | ecosystem: Host-associated > Plants > Roots > Rhizosphere ... | reverse complement strand
GAACTCTGCGAACGCCTGCCCGGCGCCGGCCTTCACCGACCGCGCGGAAAAATCGAGGTCGGCGGCGCGAACGGTGGCGACGGCGCCGGAGTCGGAGCCCGCCGAGTACTCGGGTGCCGAGGGATGCGCGCACGCCGGCGGCGCGGTGGCGGGCGCATCGGCGCCGCCGGCGGAGACCATCCACGCCTCGAGCTTCCACGCGCCCGCGTCGCGCTTCCAGAACGAGAGGTACTGGATTGGCGCGACGGAGGTGAGCGTGTCGGTAATTGCGACGCGTCGACCGTAGCCGTACGTGTAGCCGCGCGAGCCGTCCGACGAGAGCTCGGCGCGGATGGGGCGCCAGCTCATCGTGCGAGTGGTGACGGCGTTGAGCGAGTCGATGGCGGCGAGCGCGTCGTCCCGACCGACGATGCGCGGCAGCGCGGGCATGAGCATCACGACGCTGTCGTCGGCGCCGGCCGCGAGCGCGTCGTGGAGCGAGTGGTTGGCGGCGGTGGAGAGCGCGGAGTCCGCGGAGAGGAGCGTGTTGCGCGCGGCGATCTGCGCGGGGGAGAGCTCGACGGGCACGGTCTGCGGCCGCGCCGGGGCCGTGCGTGCGAGCGCGGCGGGGCGTCCGCACGCCGCGACCGCTACGACGATGGCGAGAACGGGGAGAGCGCGCATGCTGGAAAGTGGGTGAGCGTCATCTCGCTCGGCAACCGGGCATCGCTTCGAAATGACAAGACTCTCACGTCGGGGTTCGAGGCGCCGGGGCTGAACCGCATTACCGCGGAGGACGCGGAGGACACAGAGGACGCAGAGGACTGAATTTCCTTTTTTGGTTTTCGCAGTTTCCTCCGCGTCCTCTGCGTCCTCTGCGGTGATTCGGTTCAATCCCTCGCTCATCCCTATCCTAATGAAAGTCGTGCCCCTTCCACCCCTCGAGCTCCTCCCCCGCCTTGAGCTCGCGAAACACATCGCCACGCAGGTTCACCACCGTCTGCTCCACCTGCAGCGTGCCCCGCACGAGAATCAGCGGCGCCGTCGAGATCATGAGCGCCTGCTTCTCGAACTTCTTCGGCAACACCACGATGTTCACCAGTCCCGTCTCATCCTCGAGCGTGAGAAAAACGAATCCCTTCGCCGTGCCCGGGCGCTGGCGGCAGATCACGAGCCCCGCCGCCGCCACGTTGCGCGTGCCATCCGGCAGCGCCAGAATCTCGCGCGCGCTCAACACTCCGTTCTCTCGCATCATCCCGCGCAGGTGGCGCATCGGATGCCCGTTGAGCGAGAGTCCCGTCATCCGGTAGTCGGCCGCGGTGATTTCGCGCGGCGACATCGCCGCGACGGACGGCGGCACGTCGAGCTTGATGCGCGACGGCGCGAGCGGCCCCGCATCGCCGCGCTCCTCCTCGAGCATCCGCCACACCGCCGCGCGCCGCCGCCGCGCGCTCGGCTCGTCCGGCACGAAGCAGTCGAGCACGCCCGCCTCCGCGAGCGCGCGCAGCGCGCGTCGCTCGAGCCCCGAGCGCGCGACCACGTCGCCGATGGATGCGAACGGGCCACCCTGCTCCACCGCGCGCTGCAGCAGCTCGCGCGACTTGCCGCCGATGCCGCGCACGAGGCGCAGGCCGAGCCGCACGGCGATCTCGTCGCCTACCGGCTCGAGCGTGGAGTCGTAGCGCGACCGCGAGGCGTCGATGGGAAGCACCACCACGCCGTGGCGCTTCGCGTCCTCGATGAGCGTGCCCGGCGAGTAGAAGCCCATCGGCTGCGCGTTCAGGATCGCCGCGGTGAACTCCGGCGCGTAATAGTGTTTGAGATACGCGCTCGCGTACACGAGCAGCGCGAAGCTCGCCGCGTGCGATTCAGGGAAGCCGTAGTCGGCGAAGGCGTTGATCTGGTTGTAAATCCGCTGCGCGACATCCTGCGAGTAGCCGTTCCGGATCATCCCGTCGATCATCTTCTGGCAGATGTCGGCCATGCGCTCGCGGCTCCGCTTGTGCCCCATCGCGCGCCGCAGGTTGTCCGCCTCGCCAGCGGTGAAGCCCGCCGCGGCGATCGCTACCTGCATCCCCTGCTCCTGAAACAACGGCACGCCGAGCGTGCGCTTGAGGATGGGCTCGAGCGAGGGGTGCGGGTATGTCACCTTCTCCTCGCCCGCCTTGCGACGCAGATACGGGTGCACCATCTCGCCCTGAATCGGACCCGGACGAATGAGCGCGACCTCGACGACGATGTCGTAGAAGCAGCGCGGCTTGAGGCGCGGCAGCGTGTTCATCTGCGCGCGGCTCTCCACCTGGAAGATCCCCACCGTGTCGGCCGTGCAGAGATCGTCGTACACCGCCTGGTCGTCGAAGTCGAGCGTCCACAGATCGATCGTGTGTCCGCGCATCGTGTGGATGTACTTGAGGCAGTCCTGGATGAGCGTGAGCATGCCGAGCCCGAGGAGGTCGATCTTCACGAGCCCCATCGCTTCGACATCGTCCTTCTCCCACTGGATCACGGTGCGATTCTCCATCGATGCGGGCTCGATAGGGACGATCGTGGACAGCGGCTCCGCCGTGAGCACGAATCCGCCCACATGGATCGACCGGTGGCGCGGAATGTTGTGCATCCCCTCGACGATCGCGGGCAGCGCGCGCACGCGCGTATCGTCCGGGTCGAGTCCGGCGCGGCGGAGGAGCGTGCCCGGCTCCGTGGGGCGGATGGCGGTGCCGGGATTGCGGCGCTCGTTGTGCGTCTCCGCCGCGTGCGCGTCCATCCACGCCGGCACGTCGCGGCCCGCGGCGCGTGCGTTCGGATTGCCGTACGGCTCGTACGCGGCGTTGGGCCTGGGGCGGTCGGCGCTCGATGTGGGGCGCGCCTTGCGCCGCGATTCACGTTCGGCGTCGCGCGCCTTGCGCTCGCGCTCCTCCAGCGCGCGCGTGCGGTTCACCACCTCCGTGCCGTGTACGAGGTGCGTTCCGATCCGCTCCGCATCGTCTGCGTTCCCGCCGTTCTCCGCCTTCGCCGACATCGCCTCCGCCGTGGCGCGGGCGGAGAAGCGGTCGCTCAGCGCGGCGAGCGTGTCCGCCTGCTCCACCGAGAAGCCGAGCACGCGGCACGCGTCGCGCACGGCCGAGCGGCCGCGGTAGGTGATCTGCTCGCACACCATCGCCGCGTGCTCGCGCCCGTAGCGCTCGTACACGTACTGCAGCACCTGCTCGCGATCGCGGTGCGCGAAGTCGATGTCGATGTCGGGCGCCTCGCGGCGGTCGTCGCTCAAAAAACGCTCGAACAAAAGCCCGAGCTTGACCGGATCCACGGCGGTGATGCCGAGGCAGAAGCAGACGGCGGAGTTGGCGGCGGAGCCGCGCCCCTGGCAGAGCACACCGGCGCGTCGCGAGAAGCGGACTATGTCCCAGACGATGAGAAAGTAGCCGGCGAGCCCGAGCCGCTTGATGAGCCCGAGCTCGTGCGTGAGCTGCGCGCGCTGCTTCGCGTCCACCTTGGCCCAGCGCTCGCGCGCGCCCTGCGCCACGAGCCGCGCGAGATATTCATCGGCGCTCACGCCCGGTGGGAGCGGGAACGCCGGGAGCGTCGGCGAGAGCTCGGACAGCCGGAACCCGCACCGCTCGGCCACCGCCAGCGTCGCGCGAATGCCCTCGGGGTGATGCCGCCAGCGCTCGACCATCCGCGCGGGGCGCTGCAGCCGCCACTCGGCGTTCGGGCGGAGCCGCGTGCCCATCTCGTCGAGCGTGCGCTGGTGACGAAGCGAGGCGAGCACGTCGTGCACCACGCGCCCGGAAGACTTCGCGTAGTGCACGTCGTTGGTGACCACCCACGGCACGCCGAGCGCGCGCGCGACGTCGATCAACGGCTCGAGGAGCGCGCGCTCCTCGGCGAGCCCGTGGTCCCAGCACTCGATGGCGATGCGCCCGCGGAACATGTCGTGGAGCCGGCCCGCGGCCGCGCGCGCGCCGGCGGCGTCGCCGGCGATGAGGCGGCGCGGCACGAGCCCGCGCGGGCAGCCGGTGAGCGCGAACAGCCCGTCGGCGTGCGCGGCGACGGTGTCGAGCGGCAGCGAGGGACGCCCGCGGTCGCAGTCCATGCGCGCGCGGGTGACGAGCGTGGAGAGGTTGCCGTATCCCGCTCGATTTTCGGCGAGGAGCACGAGATGGTGCACGGGCGCGCGGGGGTCGTCGCCGCGCACGGTGAGCTCCGCGCCGATGATGCACTCGAGCCCCGCGCCGTCGCCCGCCTGCGCGAAGGCGACGACGCCGCCCAGCTCATCGTGGTCGGTGAGCGCGAGCGCGCGGTAACCCAATTCCACCGCGCGATCGACGAGCGCGTCGGGGTGCGATGCGCCATCGAGGAGTGAGAACGCGGAGTGGCAGTGCAATTCGATGTACGGTGATTCAGTCATACCACCCTTGCACGTACCAGCGTTCCTGCTCGCGGAAGGCGAGGAGCTCGCCGCTGTCGGACTCGCAGCGCCAGTAGTCGCGCGCGTAGCCGTCCTTCCACCAGTCGCCGGAGAGCCGCTCGGGGCCGTCCGCGTGTCCGATGGCGACGCGGCGCTCGCGCCACCAGAGCGCGCACGGACGGTCGCCGTCCCACTCGACCTCCACGGTCTCCGGCGTCTCGAGCAAACGCAGCGCGGGGGCGCGCGGTGTTTGCTCGGCGACCTTCGCGATGTTCTCGCGCGCGCGTGCGCTCGCGCGCGGGCCATCGTCCTCGCACCACGCGCCGCTCTTTTCCGGGCGATGCTCGTCGCGCAGCGCCGGGCGCACGACGGCGCGCGCGCCGAGCTCCGCGCGCAGGCGCGCGAACGCGGCCTCGGCCGCCGCCGGGTCGTGCCAGCCGAGCGCGAGGAGGTCGCCCTGCTCGCTCGCGGCGGAAACGGTGGAGGCGATGGCGACGGCGAGCCCGCACACGGGCGCGGTGAGCGTCCACGTGTCGAGGAGCGCGCGGCAGTGCTCGACCAGCGGCGCCGCGCGCGCGACGGGACGCGGGAGGTGCACCTGGCGCGTGACCGTGTGGGCCGCGGCGCCGTCGGGGAGCGCGCTCCGGCGGTCGTCGAGCGTGAGCGTGATCGCGACGGTCGCCGCCGCGCGTCCCTCGGCCGCGAGCGCGGAGGAGAGACGGTCGATGGCGGGGCGCAGGAGAAAGAGGACGGGCTCCATCGTGTCGGCTGGCGATGGAAGCTCGACCTCGATCGCGTGTCGCGCGGCGACCGTCGCGAGCACGGGGCGACGCACGTCGTCGCCGCGCGCGAGCCGCCATGCAGCGAGTCCCTCGGCGCCCCAACGCCGCTCGACGTCCTCGCTGCTTAGCGCGGCGAATGCGCCCGCGGTGGCGATGCCGAGCGACGCGAGCGTGGCGCGCAGCTCACCATCCATCGGGATGAGCTCGAGCGGCGCGGGCGCGAGATACGCGGCGTCGCCGCCGGCCGGGACGATGAACGATGCGGCAACGCCGGTGCGTCGGCCGGGCGCGGCCCACGTGGCGGCGCGCGCGGCGACGCACGAGCTGGCGATCGCGACGCGCGCGCGCGGATGCCACGTGCCCGCGAGCTCGGCGAGCGCGCGCACGAGCATCCGCTCGCCGCCGAGCGCGTCGAGCCCGTGCGCGCCGATCCACCAGAGTCCCGGCTCGTGCGCGGCCGGCGTCACCTGCGGGCTCGCGATGAGGAGCTGCGCGGAGAGCTCGGTGATCGCGGCGGCGATCGCTGTGTCGTCCCAGTCGAGGAGGGTGAGCGCGGCGCAGCGGGCGCGCGCCTCGAGCGCCGTCATCCCGCTGCGCACGCCCGCGCGCGCGGCGGCGCCGGACACCGCGCGCAACTTTCCCGCGCCGGCGGCATCCACCAGCGCCACCAGCGCATCATCCCACGAAGGCGGTGGCGCGCTTACGGCGTGGAGCGGTGGATGCGACGGGCTTGAGCGTGGCGGGTTTTGCTGCGCCCTTGGCCGGGTACGAGGTGATGATGGGAGTGGATGGGGCGGGGACATATGGGCGGTCCGGGTACGCCACACCGCGGCGATCGGGAACCTCGGGATGCGTACACAGGCGACGCGCCACTGCTCGGCCATAGCTCACCTCCAACGTCCGGCGTTTTCCACCCTTCTCCAGCGTGATCGTGGTCGTGCGTTCATGGCTCGCCGCGCGCGCCGGATCGCGCGCGGCGAGTCGTATTCGAACGGAGCTTCCCGTCGCGTCGCCGCCGTGCTCGCCGGTGACGACGAAGGCCGCGCCGACATCGTGCGCGAGCCGCGTGAGCCGCACTGCGAGCACGCGGGCGAGCGGCGGTGCGCCGTCCATCACTACGAGCGCGAAGGCGCCGGAGCGGAGGAGGAGATCGGCGCACCAGGTGGCGCGAGCTGCGTTGGTTGGGCGGATGATCCAGAGCGGCGCGCGGTCGCTGCCCACGTGCGCCCAGTCGCGCGGCGCGAGCGTGCGCGCGGCGTCGATGTACGCCACCCATCGTCCGCCGGTGGCGGCCGCGGACACGAGCGCGCGGAGCATCGACGTGCGGCCGCTTCCCCTGGCGCCGGTGATCTCGGTGAGGCGGCCGCGCGGAATGCCGCGATTAACCAACAGCGCATCGAGCTCGGCGATGCCGGTGGGGAGGGGCGCGCGGTCGGGGCGAACGCTCTCCTCGACGGCGCCGAGCTGCAGCTTCAGCTCCCGAACAGAAGCCGAAAGCTCGGGGGACGCGAGGACGCGTGCAGGAGCCGTCATCGCGCGATCAAAGCGAAAGCGCGAGCTGCTGGGTGGCCGGCGGCGCGCTCACGAGCGCGGGATCGTCGTCGGCATCGTCGCGCATGCCGCGACTCTCGGAGTGGATGCCGTAGCGGCGGCAGAGCATGTCGAAGAAGCGCGCGAGCCCGTCGCGATAGCGGTCGCCTGCATGATGACCACGGGCATAAGTCGCGCGATAGCGGCCGGCGAGGTGCGGAAACTCCTGCTCGATGAACGGGAGGTAGCGCTTGCGCGCCTCGTGTTGCAACCGCAGCGCGCACGCGCCCACGTACGTCGCGCCCGCCTCGGCCACGCGCTTCACGAGCGCCTCGAGGTCCGATGGATTGTCGGTGATGCCGGGGAGCACGGGCATGCAGTTGATCCCCGCATCGATCCCCGCCTCGCGGAGCCGGGCGAGCGCGCGGATGCGCGCTTCGGGGGTGGGGGCGCGCGGCTCGATGCGGCGCGCGAGCGCGCGATCGAGCGTGATGAGCGACAGGTGCACCGAGAGCTCGGAGATGCGCGCGACGCGCGCGAGCACGTCGACGTCGCGCGTGATGAGCGCGCTCTTGGTGATGATCACGACGCGCAGCCCCGGATGCTCGGCGAGCACCTCGAGGATGCCGCGCGTCACCTTGAAGTGCCGCTCGGCCGGCTGGTACGGATCGGTGGCGGTGCCGATGACGATCGCCTCGCCCTGGAGAAGGGCCAGGTGCTTGTCGCTGCCGTGGCGCAGCGTGCGCGCGAGGAGCTCGGGCGCGTTGCGCTTGACGAAGATATGGCGCTCGAAGGCGAGCCACGGCGGAATCTGCTCGACCTGCGCAGCGGTGCTGTCGACGAGCCGGTCGGCCGCGCTCGCGCGCTCCATGACGTAGCGGTGCGCGTAGCGCGCGTAGCAGTACGCGCATCCGAACGCGCAGCCGATGTACGGGTTGATGGACCAGTAGCCCATCCCCGTGACCTTGGTGTCGTTGAGGATGGAGCGGGCGTGGGTGGAGTAGTACGTGATGTCGCTCTGCTCGCCGATCACCGGGAGCTGCCGCAGCGAGCGCTGGACGGCTTCGGGGAAGAGGGGAAGGGTGGCGGGCGAGAGCGACATTGAACCGGTTCGGGACGGGATGAAATGCTCAGGGGGATTGAGGATACCGAATATATCCCGAAGATGCAAGGCAAGCGCGTAAGCCACTGTGAATAAGTGACTTACGTGATTATAAAGCCTCTATTGCAGCCGCCCGAGGATCTGCCCGAGCACGCCGCTCACCTGCGGCGAGGACGAGCCCTGTGCGGCGGCCGCCGCCTGCTGCAGCAAGCCACCGAGCCCCGAATTGCCTGCGGGGGCAGTGGATTGATGGTGGGCGAGCGCGGTCATCACGATCGGGGCGAGGATCGCGAGCAACTTCTCCACCTTGCCGGCGTCGAGCCCGGACGCCTGCTGGATTCCGGACTGTACGGTGGACGCGTGCGCACCGAGCAGGCTGCCGAGCAGACCGCTGTTGCCGCTGCTCGATGCGCCGGAGAGCATCCCGCTCAGACCACCGAGCGCGCCGAGCAGGCCACCGCCGCTGCCGCTCGCGCCGTGCTGCTCGAGCGCGGCGAGAATGCCACTCGCTCCGGATGGCTGCTGCGCCGTCTGTCCCATCGCGCCGACGATCATCGGCAGCGCCGACTGGATCGCGTTGCTGGTCGTGGCGGAATCGGTGCCGAGGTGCTGGCTGATCTGCTGGATCTCGTTGGGTCCGAGGTGCTGCTGCACGAGGTCGAGGAGGTTCATGGCAACCTGCCGTATGGAGGAGGAGGAACAAGCAATCGACGAGCCATTGATACGTATAACGTTATGCGTTATAATTGCACTCGCAGCAATTCCAGAACGGCCCGGAGGGCAGCATGTGATCTCTTTCAAGGACAATGAAACCAAAGCGATCTTCGATGGAGTCTCTTCCAAGTCTGCCCGGCGAAGATGCCCGGTGCACCTATGGAATATTGCAAAACGCAAACTGGATGCACTCAACGCGGCGAGCCGTCTGGAGGATCTCAGATCACCAGGAAACAATCTTGAGCGTCTGAAAGATGATCGCGCTGGGCAACACAGTATTCGAATAAATGACAAATACCGCGTCTGCTTTGTCTGGAAGGCCGCGGGTGCCGAGCAAGTCGAAATTACTGACTATCACTGAGATATACTCAATCGCATTCGCCGCGAGATTTGTATGACACTACGCCTGCCGACTGACCGACCGCCAACGCATCCCGGCGAGATGCTTCTCGAAGAGTATCTCAAGCCTCTTGGGGTTTCGCAGACACACTTCGCCAGTGCGATCGGCGTGTCGTATGTCCGTTTGAACTCGATCATCAAGGGACACCGGGCGATTACCCCCGATACAGCACTGCGACTCGAGCGCGCGTTGGGAACGAGCGCCGATTTCTGGCTGAATCTGCAGCTCGCGTGGGATCTGTGGCATGCCAAGCACTCTACGGAGTCGCGTACAATCAATCGCATTCCTCCCTTACCCGAGCTGAAGAAAGTCGGGCGACTCAGTGGAGCAGCCTGATGCTCACACGCTGTCCGGCGACGCCCCTTCCTTCCCCAACACCAGGCGATATCCCTGCTTCGGAATCGTGAGGATGTGCCGCGGCCGATGCGGGTCGCGCTCGAGCTTGCGCCGCAGCTCGGCGAGATGCGTGTCGAGCGTTCGGCTCACGACATCGGGCTCGTACCCCCACACCTCGCGCAGCAGCTCGTCGCGCTCCACCACCGCACCGTTGCGCGCGATGAGCGCGGCGAGCAGCGCGTACTCCTTGGGCGTGAGCTGCACCGCCGCGCCCGCGCGCGTCACCGTGCGACGATCGCGATCGACTTCGACATCGCCGAAGTGCACCGGCGGTAACCGCACGACCGCGAAGTTGCCGCTGGCCGAGCGGCGAAGCAGCGACTCCACGCGCGCGAGGAGCTCGAGAAGACCGAACGGCTTGGTGACGTAGTCGTCGGCGCCCAGGCGAAATCCGCGCACCTTGTGCGCCTCCTCCGAGAGCGCGGTGAGGAGCAGCACCGGCGTCACGGAGTCGCGCTCGCGGATCGTGCGCAGCACATCGTAGCCGTTTCCGTCGGGCAGCATGAGATCCAGAATGATCAGGTCCGGCGCCTCGGCCGCGATCGCGCGCGCGGCGCTGGCCGCGTCCGGCGCCACGGACACGCGATAGCCGTCGAACTCGAGATTCTGCCGGAGGCCGTCGGCGAATCCGGCGTTGTCCTCGACGAGCAGGATGTGCGTCATGCGTCGTCCGCGGCGGGGAGATCGATGACGACGCGCGCGCCGCCGGTGGCCGCGTCGTCGGCGTGCACGCGGCCACCCGCGCGCACCACGATGTCGCGCACGATCGAGAGCCCGATTCCCGCGCCCGGCGCGTCGGCGGCGCCGTTCGCGCGGAAATACTTGTTCCAGATGCGGTGCCGCACCGCCTGCGGAATCCCGGGCCCCTCGTCCTCCACGGTGATGCGCACGATGCCGCCGTCGCGCACGGCCGAGACCATCACGGTTTGCGTGGCGGAGCCGAACTTGAGCGCGTTGTCGAGGACGTTCGTGAGCGCCTGCAGCAGCGCCGAGTCGCCGAGCCGCACGCGTGGCGCTCCGGCGACGCGCACCACGACCTTCGCGCGCGCGTCGCTGAGCGCGCGCACGCGCGTGATGGCGGACTCGATCACCGGCGCGACGGTGGTGACGCCGAACGTCGCGCGCTCCTGCCGCGTGAGGCCGACCACGTTGCTCACTGTCTCGATGAGCCGGCGCGCCTCGTCGACGATGCGCTGCGCGGCCGCGCGCTTGGCGTCGTCGCCGCGCACGCGGTCGAGGGCGAGCGTTTCGGAGTACAGCAGGATCTGCGCGAGCGGCGTGCGGAGCTCGTGCGAGACCGTGGTGAGGAGCTCGGCCTGCCGGCGCACGGCGCGCCTGTCGCGCACGAGCTGGATCACCGCCACCGAGGCGAGCGCGATCGTGCCGAGGAGC
>Ga0207707_10005910_pt1 | contig 10706 bp, 8 predicted proteins | sample KBSC83BmetaG_FD_184336 | JGI IMG/M metagenome (GOLD analysis project Ga0207707, IMG submission 184336) | Corn rhizosphere microbial communities from Kellogg Biological Station, Michigan, USA - KBS C8-3B metaG (SPAdes) (version 2) | ecosystem: Host-associated > Plants > Roots > Rhizosphere ... | reverse complement strand
GGGATACCGAGGCGGCGATAGGCGTACGCGGTTCCGCTTATGTGATAACAATGCAGAACGTCAGCGATAGCGACTCGGCGCCTGATGCGCTTGCCTTTTATCGCTCAGTGGATGGCGGGATTTCGTGGTCGGGGCCCTCACGACTGGGATATGGTGAGGACTATGACCGCAACGCCATCGTCGTCGACAAGAGCTCCGGAACGTATCGCGGCCGGATCTACGTCGTGTCGCACGCTTCCGACGGGGTGCATCTATTTCGATCGGCAGACGACGGGCGTACGTTCGAGGGGCCTGTTCGGACAGGCTGTGGTGGCGCTTACGATCTTCTGATCCTGAGTGATGGGACGCTTTGGTTTCCATGTGCTCCTAACGACGGACAACTCGCAACACGGTTAGGGCGCAGTGTGGCCGCAACATCGACAGACGGCGGCGCAACATTTTCGTTTGATGGATTGGGCGCTCGCTCTGCGTATGCGACTTATGCCGTCGACACCTCGCCACGATTTCGTGATCGAATCTATATAATCGAGAGAGAAACCAACCGCCCGCTCACATCCACTGAGCGTCGAGGAACAGCTGAGCCCCCGCGACATCTGGTGCTGCGTTCGTCGGTCGATCGCGGAAAAACGTGGAGCCCGCCGCGTCGAGTCGCGTTTCCTTCCACTCCTGGCGCCACGCAATTTCTGCCCGCGATCGCTGTGAACGACTCTGGAATTGTTGGCCTGCTATGGTTTGAGACCACCACCTTGGAGTTTGGGGTTGATGAGTTTACGGAGGCGCGACCCAACTTTGCGTCGAATGCGTACTTCACGGCATCTCTTGATGGTGGCTCCACGTTCTTGCACGCACGGCGGATCTCAGCGGACGCTTCAAAGCCCGCACACCCTGAGAACCTCGCGTTGACTCGGATCGGCCCGATGCGGCGACCCGCGCGTAGTGTGCTCTTCTTAAGTGCGTATGCGCGCTGGCGTGGAGGAGGAGATTACACCGGCTTGGCCAGCGACGCCGACGGAACGTTTCACCCTTTCTGGCCCGATGCCAGGCGTGGAGCATTTCAGATTTATTCTAGTCGTGTATTTGTAGATACGGCGCCGATTCCCGTGCCACCGCGTGCGTCGACAGACACTGACGATGTGAATCGTTTCGTTCAAGTGGTATTCGGACCTCCGGTAGCTCCCAATGTCGCTGGAGAAGGTGTGCTACTTGCGAAGTTGCGAAACGCATCGAGCGATACGATATGGGGGCCGCTCGAAGTACACGTGGCATTTGCGGATTTGTCCCGCATCAAGAAATTGCGGCCGACAGTGAATGGGCCTCTGATCTTTGACCCTGCCGCCAAACGTTGGGCTCTCGAAGCGACGATAGGCTATGCATCAGCGCTTCGCGACATTCCCTATCTCGCTCCGGGCGCGACAACTGAGTCGATTGCATGGCGAATGCGACGCGCGGGGCGCGCGCAGCGACAGCTGTTGATCACCGTACGACATCCGAAGAGCAGCTCCATACGCTCTCGCTCACCGCAATGAGACGCGAATGGCTCGATGTCCTCCAGTCATATCTAAGCTCCGCCGCCATCCCGTTCTTGGCAGATTGCGCCACGAGCAATCGGAAGTGGGGGCCTGACGCCGCCGTGGCCGAGTGGCTGCGGAAAGGGCTCGCGCCCACGCCGGAGGAACGGTTCAGCGACGCGACGGAGATGCGCGACGCGTGGCGCATCGCGGCGGGGAAAGCGCTCGCGGACGAGGATCGCGCGCCGTGGTGGAAGCGGTGGCTCACGAGCGATGTGGCGGTGATGCCGGGTGAGGACTGAGTGTCCTGGCAGTCATAGCATGTACGGGATGTCCGATCCACTCGTCGGATAGGCGTAGATCATCCGCTGGAGCTCCTTCGCCGGAATGCCGAAGCGCACCGCGAGCGCGAACACGTTGATCACTTCCTCCGCGTGTACACCCAGCAGGTGGGCGCCGATCACCAGATCGCTGTCCGCGTCGATGACGGTCTTGAACATCCCAACCGGCTCGCGAACGCGCCGATTCGAATACCAGCCAGTGGTGTCACCGCTCTCGACGCGTGCGTTGTGTCCGGCCTCGCGCGCGGCGCGCTCCGTGAGTCCAACGCTCGCCAGTGGCGGATCAGTGAAGACGACGGACGGAATGCCGCGATAGTCCGGACGCTTGTGGTTGCCGTGCAGCAGATTCGACGCGACCACTTGGCCTTCGTGCCCCGCCACCGGCGTGAGCGGAATCGACCCGGGCGGCAGCGCGACGTCGCCGGCAGCGTACACGCGCGGGTTTGTCGGACTCTGTAGAAAGTCGTTCACGTCGATCGCGCCCTGTTGATCCAGCCGCACGTGGCCTCTCTCCGCGTCGAGTCGCGCGGTGTTCGGCACTCGCCCCGCGCCATGCACCACGAGATCAGCCTCGATGGCGTCCGTGCACTGGCCGCTGCCCGCGAGCACGCGGAACGCCCCGGACGAGTCAATCCGCTCCACCGCCGTCACCTCGGTGTCGATCCGGAGGTCGATGCCGATCGCGCGGCTGTGCGCGACGAGACTCGCGACGACTTCCTCGTCAAAATGCGGCAGCGGCTTTCCGCGGCCGAGCACGACGATCTCCGCTCCCGCGCGGCGCGCGATGTGCGCGAACTCGAGCGACACGTAGCCCGCGCCCACGAACGCGATTCGGCGCGGCAGCGCCGCAAGCTCGAGAAACTGCGTGCTCGTGGTGAGGAGGTCTTCGCCCGGAATGCCCAGCGGGCGAGGAAGCGCGCCGGATGCGATTACGGCGTGCCGGATCGCGAGCTCACGATCGCCGACCACGAGACGATCCTCCGCCACGAAGCGCGCGACACCGTGAAGCGTATCGATCCCCAACTTTGCGAACGCCGCCTCTTTCGCCGGCGGAACAGGATCGGTGAACGTTCGCTTGAAACGCATCAGCGCCGGCCAGTCGATGGTCGCGCCGCCGGCCACGCCGTGTTCCCGCATCTGTTCCTGCCACGCGACGATCCCGGCGGCGCCGACGAGGACTTTCTTTGGATCGCACCCCCGAAGCGCGCACGTTCCGCCGTACGGCTGATCGTCGACGACGGCCACGCGCCAACCCGCGGCGCGGCACCTCGACGCGGGCGCCGAGCCGCCCGAGCCGGTACCCACGACGACGAGATCGTAGGAGTCGGCCGACGCTCCTGTAGTCATGTTGCCGCCTTCACGATTCGATTCGCATCCAACCCTCCTGCAAGCCGGAATCTACTTCGCTGACAAAATCCGGAGCACGGGACGACCACCCACGTCCTGCAACGGAAGGAAGACGCGATGCGTTGTGGGATCCACCGCGACGGTATGCGAATGCGGCGCGCGGTACGCATCCAGCCGCGTGAGCGCACCGTCGCGCTCCTCGAACAGCTCCAGAGATCCGGACTCGCACGCCACGTACAGTCGCCGCAGTCCGGGATCGAACGCCAGTACGTCCGGGCCCTCCGCCACTTTGAACGTTGCCGTGGTGCGCATCGTTCGCAGATCGACAACGAGCAGCCTCGAATCTCCCTCGCACGACACGAACGCCAGCCGGCTCGGCGAGTCCACCAGAAATCCGTGCGGGTGATCGCAGTCAACGTGATAGCGCGCGACGATCTTCTCGGTCCCCGGGTCGATCGCCACCATTTCGTTTTTTGTCTGAACCGCGACGATGATGCAGTGCGACACGTCATCATAGTGCGTGTTGCCCGCCTCGCCGCCAAGAGCGATCATGCCGATGTTGGCATTGGTGACACCGTCGATCACGAGATCGGCGCCGCCATTCTCATCCGACACGAACACTTTTCGCTCGCCAGGCGCGTACGCGATCCCGTCGGGGAAGTCCGCGCCGCGCACCCAGGCGATCACTTGAAGCGAACGGTCGTCAACGACGGCGACCTCGTGCTTCCCCGTGACCGAGACGTAGATACGGTGCAGCGCCGGCACCGCCAAGACTCCGGTGGCGCCCGGAAAGCCCTCGAGACTCGCGACGAGTTTGTTAGCACGCGTATCGAACACGTCGAGCCGGTCGCCGTGCATGTGCGAGATGTAGAGCCGTCCGGTGGTGGTATCGAGGCTCTGGTAGTCGAAGCGCTTCGCGGCGCCGGGCAGCGGAACGTCCGCGACGAACGTGATTGGCGTAGCGCGGCTCTCAGATGCGCCTGTCGACGTGCGAGCGGGCTTTCGCAGCTGCGGCGCCGTCCATCCTGCTGGCGTCATCGACCCCGAGCGGGCAGTGCAACGCGCGGCCCCGCTCTGCGCCAGGATCGGAAGCGGGGCGAGAGTGAGCATCGCCCAGGTCAGCGCGCGAACAATCGTTCCGAGCGAGGTCATCGAGCCGTCGCTCTCTTTACGTTCATCCGATCGAGTGCCGCGCGAACGCCCGCAGCGAGCGCTCCCGAATTTGCGTTGGCCCAGAAATGCATGAAGAAGAGCCGAGGACTCTCCTCGAGCATGTGGCTGTGCAGCGCGGTGACGGTGATGCCGTGGCTGGTGAGCGCACGAATCACCGGATTCACCTCACTCGAGATCATGACGAAGTCGCCCGTGATCGCGGCGCTGCCGGCGCCCGTGGGCTGAAAGTTGATTGCGGTGGCGACACCCATCGACGCAGGTACTTCCATGCCAAACTCCATGATCTGCTCGGCCCGTGGAACGCTAACCTGATAGACGCCGCCGTTCACCTTTCCGGCGACGCCGAGCACTCTCGCGAGCATCGCGGTGTCGAGGTCGATCGGTGATGCGGCCGCGGCCGGCGCGGGTGCGCCCATGGGAGTCTTCGTGAGCGCGAGTGCGTCGTGAATGGTCGTTGCGATCCTGGTTGCGTCGCCGCGAGCGAAGATGTGCATGTACAGCACGCGCGGTGACTCCATGAGCACGTGATTGTGGAGCGCGGTTTGCTCGACGCCGCCCTCCTGCAGCATTCGCATCACTGGCCCGACTTCGTCCTCGCCGAGCACGAGGTCGCCCATCGCGATCGCTCCGCCGCTCGAGTGCATGAATGCGATCCACGAGCCCAGCGCGAGCGCGGGGCTGAGCTGAACGTCGCCCACGCGCACGTGCATGTCACTTCGCGGAAAGGAAAACTTGATGACGTCGCCGGGATTCATCGCTCCGGTGCGGCCGAGCGCTCGCTCGACGTCGGCCCAGCCCTGGGATGGCGTTGCGGGAGACTGAGCGCGGGCCGACGGAGTGGCAAGGAGCAGAACGGGAAGCAGCAGATAGCCAGTGATCCGAAAAGGGCGCGGCATACGTTGGGGCATGGTGAAGCCTCTCGAGATTATCCGAAGGTGGGTCAGTTCGTGCGGGACGTTCGCTGTGGGTTCCAGCTGTGCGTTTCGGTTCGTACGTGGCGACTCCACGAGAAGAGTGCGTCGTAGATGACGAAGCCGTGCTCGAGCTGCTCGTAATCGTCGCGGTAGTTGTAGGACAGGCCGAGCGAGATGGCGAGCAGCCCTGCCGCCTGCGGGGCTAGATCCAGTCGCGCCGTGTCGGCACCGCGAACGATGACCGCGAGCTCCTGAAGTGAGGGATCAGTGAGCCGGTATTTGGCGAGCAGCGCGTCGAAGCTGCACAGCGGCCCCACGTGCGTGAGCTCTACCCCCTCCACATCGAATGGCACCGCTCCCGTTTCCGCGGCACGCCGGACGACATCTGTCGCGGGCACGAAGAGAAATTCCGCCTCCGGGTCGATGAACCGCCTGATCAGCCACGGGCAGGCGACGCGATCGATCTTGGGTCTTTCGCGCGTGATCCACTGCATCGAAGTTCGCTCCTGGCGTCGCACCGTCCTCGAAACGTTGCGAAGCCGCCCTGGTAACGTATGTTCATCTGGTATATGGATGATTCATCTGTGATATCAAGGCAAGGGGAGACACCGGACGCGGCTGGAGCGCGAGCGCGATGGCTCGTGCTCGTGCACCAGATACCGCCCAAGCCCGACTACTTTCGCGTGAAGGTGCGCCGCCGGCTCGGCCGTCTGGGCGCGGTGGCGCTCAAAAGCACCGTCTACGTGCTCCCCGGATCGGAGGGATCGCTCGAGGACTTCCAATGGCTTCGCCGTGAGATCGCCGACGAGGGCGGCGAAGCCATCCTGTGCGAGGCGCAGCTCGTGGAAGGCATTTCCGACGCCGAGCTCGAGAGCATGTTCCGGCGGGATCGCGACGCGGACTACGCCGCGATCTCGACCGAAGCGCTGGCTGCGCTCGCGCACACCGGGAAGCGCCGGCTCACCGTCGCCGAGCGTGCGGAGATCGCGACGGCGATCGCGCGACTGAGGCGGCGGCTGCGAGAGATCGTCGAGCTCGACTTTTTCGACGCGAACGGCCGCGCGGCCGCGGAAGCGGCCATCGCCTCACTCTCGGACCGCCTGAGCGCGGTCGGCACAGCGCGCAAGCCGGCGCAACGGCGTGCCGAACGCGTGAGTGCGGGCAGCGTTTGGGTCACGCGCCGCGACGTGTTCGTGGACCGGATCGCCAGTGCGTGGCTCATCCGCACGTTCATCGATCCGCGCGCGCAATTCAAATTCGTCGGCACCGGCTATCATCCCGGGAGGGGCGAGCTGCGATTCGATATGTTCGAGGCCGAGTACACGCACGCCGGCGATCGCTGCACCTTCGAAACGCTCGTCGAGCGCTTCGGTCTCGAAGGCGATGCGGCGCTGCGCTCGATAGCCGGCATCGTGCACGACATCGACGTCAAGGATTCGAAGTTCGCCCGGCCGGAGGCGTTCGGCGTTGAGCGGATCCTCGCGGGGATCGTGCGGAGCACGCCGGGCGACGCGGAGCGCATCGAGAAGGGCACAGCGCTCTTCTCGTCACTCTACGAATCCTTCCGCGATGGTTCGTCCGTACTCCGCGCATGACCGGGCGCAAGTGCCTCTACGTGCTCGCCGCTCTGCCGATCGTCGGGGTCGATCCGCTCGTCGTGCACGCGCAGGGCGATTCCGTGCAGATCACCGTCAACGCATCCGCCACGGCGATCGCACTCGATCCTCTTCTCACCGATGCGATCTGGGCGTCGGCCGATTCGATCACCGACTTTCGGCAGCGCGAGCCGGCTGAAGGAGCGCAGGCCACGCAGCGAACCGTCGTGAAAGTCGCGCGGGACGCGGACGCGCTCTACGTGGCGGTGCGCGCCTACACCGATAGCGCCTCGCCGCCGCGCGCGCGACAGCTTCGGCGCGATGCAGATCTGTCTTCCGACGACAACGTCACCATTCTCATCGACAGCTTTCACGACCGGCGCAGCGCATTCGAGTTTCGCACGAATCCGCTCGGCGCGATGTGGGATGCGCAGCTCTCCGGATGGGACACGGAGAACGCTGACTGGAACGGCATCTGGACCGTGGCCGTGTCGCGAGACACGCACTCGTGGACGGCGCTCTTCCGCATCCCCTTTCGCACGCTCCGCTTCCACGCCGGATCAGGAACCACGTTCGGCTTCAACGTTCGGCGCTTCATCCGGCGAACGAACGAGGAGGACCTGTGGCGCTCGTACGGCCGCGCGCAGGGACTCACGCACATGGAGTACGCGGGTGAGCTCATCGGCTTGGGCCGGCTCGACCGGCGGCGCGATGTCGACCTCCGACCGTATCTGCTGGGACGAGTGGATCAGAGCAGCCACGATAGCCTGGGCAACGAGCTCACTCGCGGTAAATGGAACGGTAAGATCGGAGGCGATGCCAAGCTCGCGGTCGCCCCGACCATCACGGCTGACCTCACCCTCAACACCGACTTCGCGCAGGTGGAGGTGGACCAGCAAATCATCAACCTCACCCGCTTCCCGACCTTTTTCCCGGAGAAGCGGGAGTTCTTTCTGGAGTCGAGCGGCATCTTCGACTTCGGCACCGAGCAGGTCGCCCAGCTGTTTTACTCGCGGCGCATCGGGCTCACCGACAGTGGGACGACGGTACCGATCGACGGCGGCGGCCGTGTGTACGGCCGCGCGGGTCCGTGGACCATCGGTCTTCTGGATGCGCGCACTGGCGGCGAGGATGGGGCGAACGATGCGGTCGTTCGCGTGAAGCACGATCTCTTCGACCGTTCGTACGTCGGCGCCATGGCGATGCAGCGATCCGGCCCCGGCGTGCACGACGTCGAGCGCGCGGGCGGCTTCGACATCGATCTGCCGTTAGTCGTACGAGGGCAGAACATCGAGCCCAAGTTCTGGCTTGCGGCGACTCACGTTCCGGATTCCGCCGCCGGAACGCCCGTGGCGTGGCGAATCTCGACCGATTACCCCAACGATCTCTTCGACAACTTCGTCTCGCTCTACCACATCGGCGCGGGGTTCACGCCGATGCTCGGGTTCATCCGGCGAACGGGGATCTGGGAGACCACCGGCCACGTCGACTTCATGCCGAGGCCGCACGCGCTCGGGATTCGGCAACTCGACTTCGAGCTGATTCCGACGTGGGACATCATCGCGAACGAGCGAGGCTCGCTTTCGCGCGTGCGCGATTGGCAGACCGCGAATCTCGACTGGGTTCCGCTCGGCGCGACGCTTCGATCGGGCGATCAGTTTTCGATCCACGTGCAGCGTCTCATGGATGCGCCGGCGGAGTCGTTTCCGATCTTTCACTCGATGTCCATCGCCGCCGGCCGCTACTGGTGGACACGCGGGGAGGTGCAGTACGACGTCTCGCCGGCGCGCGCCGTGAGCGTCAGCGCCCTGTTCGGCTGGGGCGGATTCTACGACGGGCGGGATACGCAGGAGGACCTCTCGGCCACGTGGCGAAACGGCGGACACCTCATTCTCGGCGCGAACCTCAGTCGCAGCGAGGTGTCACTGTCGACGGGCCGGTTCACCGCGCTTCAGGCGGGCACGCGGATGGAATATGCGTTCAGCACGCGCGCGGACCTTCTCGCCTTCGTGCAGTTCGACAACGAGAGCGAACGCGCGGATTTCGATTTGCGCTTTCACTGGATTCCGGTGAATGGCGACGATGTGTTCGTCGTGTGGAACTCCGGCTACACCACCGACCCTGGAGCGCGATTCAGATTTCCGGACAGCCAATCGCTCTCTCGTCCGCTGAATGGCGCACTCATCGTAAAGGTGGTGCACCGGTTGGCGCCGTGAGGTCCGAGCATGTTGAGCACCGCATCGACGCCGGGCGAACTACGGCGCGAGCGTGAGCGATCGCGACGTCGCCTTCTTCTCGCCGTACGAGCCATCCACCAGGTACTTACCCGGTGGGACGGTCTCGTAGTCCTCGTCGCCATTCACGTGGCAATCGAACAGCTGGCGCTTCGTCTCGCCCGCGGCGAAGTACGTCACCTCCGGATCGTACGCGAGCACGTTCTCCCCAATCCGCCTTGCGCCGTTGGTCATCGACCACGCGAACGATTCGCGCCATCGTCCGCCGTCGCTCGATGGCAGCACCACCACTACCGGATGGTTCGCCGGATTGCGCGCCGTGACGATGAGCGTGAAGTAGCCGCCGAGCTCCGCGCTCCCGGGCGTCGCCGGGACGATCTCGAGGCCGATCTCGATCGAGTCGGGCGGAACACGCGGCGTGTTGTCGGCGGGAGTTGGCGGCGGGCCGGCATCGTCGACGCACGCGTCGACGCAGGCTACGACGCCGCCACACGTCCCCAGAAAAAGACTTCTCGGATGACCGCCGCCGAATAGCAGCGCGTGCAGCATCTCGTGGCGCACGATGCTGCCATCCATCTGCGACTCGCCCGGCAGAACGATGCTGTTGTCGTTCGACGACCAGAATCCGGCGACGTCGCTTCCCGCATTGCGCACCGACGTCGCGCCGGGCACCACGTACCAATCGATGTCGCTGAGCTTTCCGGTGCGACCGGAGCAAGCCTCCGTCATCTCCCACCAGAGCGAATAAATCGGCGGCGGAGTGAACCGCTCGCTCCCGAGCGGAAGCGCGGTGATGTCGCTGCACGCCGCGATCGAGAACAGAAGTATCAGCAGTGCGATGACGGTACGAATCGGATCCTCGCTGGTGATGTTGCCCGCGCAACATCAGCCTCCGCGCACCGCGCGTCAACGAGTTTGTGGTGAACGTATTGTCGCGCTGATCCTCGAGCGCCAGGATCGTCTTCAACACTTTCGTGGCTCGCAGCCGATCCACTATCTGTTCGTCCCGCCGAATCATACCGTCGCGGAACACAATCATGCGTTTGGCGAATTGCGCGATGTCAGGCTCGTGCGTCACCATTACAATCGTAAGCCTTACAAACTCCGCTCGATCGAAAAGCCCTCGTGCGTCGGGCTCACTCCTCCAGCCGTATCAGCTTGCTCACGCTCAATCCCTCCGCTTCGCCCTGGAAGTTGAGCACCACGCGATGCCGGAGCACCGAGTCCGCGATCGAGCGCACGTCGTCGAGATCGGGAACCGAGCGGCCATCCATCGCGGCCTTGGCCTTGGCGCCGAGCACCAGATACTGACTCGCGCGCGGCCCCGCGCCCCAGCTCACGTACCGCTTCACGTCCGCCGTCGCCTCGGCCGCGTCGGGGCGGGTGGAGCGCGCGAGCTTCACGGCGTAGCGTACTACAGTAGGCGGCGCCGGGAGGCGGCGCACGAGATGCTGCAGCCGCGCGAGCTGGTCTGCGGTGAGCACGGGCGTGATCGACAGCGTGTCGTCGCTCGTGGTCGTCGAGACGATGCGCTCCTCCTCATCGAGCGTGGGGTAGTCCACGTGGAGCTCGAACATGAAGCGGTCGAGCTGCG
>Ga0207707_10005909_pt1 | contig 10706 bp, 7 predicted proteins | sample KBSC83BmetaG_FD_184336 | JGI IMG/M metagenome (GOLD analysis project Ga0207707, IMG submission 184336) | Corn rhizosphere microbial communities from Kellogg Biological Station, Michigan, USA - KBS C8-3B metaG (SPAdes) (version 2) | ecosystem: Host-associated > Plants > Roots > Rhizosphere ... | reverse complement strand
CCACCTGCGGCTGGATGATGTGGAACTGGCTGGTGTCCAGCCTCGCGGTCGGCGCTACGGTAGTGCTGTACGACGGCTCGCCCACATACCCCGGCGGCGATGCGTTGTGGAATCTCGCCGACGAGGTGGGCATCAGCATCTTCGGAACCAGCGCCAAGTGGATCGACGCGACCGCCAAGATGGGCGTGAAGCCGCGCGAAACGCACAAGCTCACGTCGTTGAAAGCCATCCTTTCGACCGGCTCGCCGCTGGCACCGGAAAGCTTCGACTACGTCTACCGCGACGTGAAGGAAAACGTGCAGCTGGCGTCGATCTCGGGCGGCACCGACATCGTCTCCTGTTTTGCGCTCGGCAACCCGCTGCTGCCGGTGTATCGCGGCGAGTTGCAGTGCCGCGGCCTCGGCATGAAGGTCGAAATCCTGGACGACGCCGGCCAACCGGTGCGTGAACAACCCGGTGAACTGTCCTGTGCCGCGCCGTTCCCTTCAATGCCAGTGATGTTCTGGAACGATCCCGACGGTGAAAGATACCGGGCGGCCTACTTTTCCAAGGTGCCCGGCGTGTGGTGCCACGGCGATCGCGCGGAACTGACCAAACACGACGGCATCATCATCTACGGCCGCTCCGACGCCACCCTCAATCCCGGCGGCGTGCGCATCGGCACCGCGGAAATCTACCGGCAGGTGGAACAACTCCCGGAAGTGCTGGAATCCGTCGCCGTCGGCCAACGCTGGCAGGGCAGCGAACGCATCGTGCTGTTCGTGCGGCTGCGTGAGGGCGTCACGCTCGACGATGCATTGCGCGACCGGATCCGCAAACAAGTCCGCACGAATACCAGCCCGCACCACCTACCCGCGAAGATCCTGCAGGTCACCGACATCCCGCGCACCATCTCCGGCAAGATTTCAGAGCTCGCCGTGCGCGCGGTGATCCACGGCGAAGAAGTAAAGAACACCGATGCGCTGGCGAACCCAAAATCACTGGAGCTGTACGCCGCATTGCGGAGCAATCTCGCGACGTGACCGCAAAACCGGTCGGGCTTTCCGGCCCGCTGCGAACTATCGCCGGCAGGAGCGGCGGAAGCCGCGACCAATGGCGGTGGGTACGTTAAGCCATCGCTGCCTGGTTCAGGCAACCATTCACTGTCCCAGAATGGCCACTGCCACGGAGTTTCGACCAGCCCCGCGCGCGCAGGGTTGGCGATGATATAGCGTGCAGCAACGGCAACTTGCTCGTCACGGCGCAGGGCGTGGTCGTGGAAGGCACTTGCCCAGATACGGCCGTCCGATTTCGTGACAGCCCGGGCTATCCGCGCGCTGACGGCCTTGACGCGGCCCATCAAATGCGACAGCGATTCGCCGCTGCCGAGCGTCACCAGAACATGCATATGATCAGGCATCAAGACCCAGGCATGGAGATGGTTATCGCGCCACAGCCGGCTCCCGCCGAGTTCCCGTGCCACCGCGGCGCCCACCGGCCAGCGCGCGAACCATGGTTGCCGCGCGAACGTTGTCGTGGTGACGAGACTGACTTGCCCCGGTATCGAACAACGACCGCGGCGCAAGGCTGCGTGACCCGGGGGACTGGACCGGCTGGCCTGATTCATGCGCCTCAGCATCCGGAAGCTTGTCGGCCCGGGATATCGGCGCACACCTTGGCGTCTTGTAGGCAGCAACCGCGTTCGGGCCTTCCGGCCCTCCTACCTGACCCGCGCAAACCCACTCGTGCCTTCCGGCCCTCCTACCTGACCTGCGCAAATCCGTTCGGGCCTTCCGGCCCTCCTACCTGACCCGCGCAAATCCGTTCGGGCCTTTCGGCCCTCCTACCTGACCTGCGCAAACCCGCTCGGGCCTTCCGGCCCTCCTACCCGACCTGCGCAAATCCGCTCGGGCCTTCCGGCCCTCCTACCTGACCTGCGCAAATCCGTTCGGGCCTTTCGGCTCTCCTACCTGACCCGCGCAAACCCGCTCGGGCCTTCCGGCCCTCCTAACCGACCTGCGCAAATCCGTTCGGGCCTTTCGGCCCTCCTACCCGACCTTTTGTAGGAGCGGCGGTAGCCGCGATCGGCCCCGGCCGCAGACGGCAGAGTCAATCGCGCGCGTAGCGATCCTCGAAGCGCACGATATCGTCCTCGCCAAGATAATCACCGGTCTGCACCTCGATGATTTCCAGCGGGTCGCCGGTCAGGTTTTCAAGGCGATGCCGGGTGCCAATGGGAATGTAGGTCGATTCATTGGCGTGCAGGTCGAACACGCGGTCGCCGTTGGTGACATGGCCGACCCCGCGTACCACCACCCAGTGCTCCGCGCGGCGATGGTGCATTTGCAATGACAGGCTGGCGCCGGGGTTCACGCCGATGCGCTTGACCTGGAAGCCCGGCCCGTGTTCCAGCGAATCGTACCAACCCCACGGCCGGAACACCTTGCGCGGCGTGGTGGCTTCCTCCCGCTTTCCGGCTTTCAACGTCTCGACGATTTTCTTCACGCCCTGGCTGTGCCCGCGGTCGGCGACGAGGATCGCATCCGGCGTCTCCACCACGATCACGTCGCGACAACCCAGCACGGCAACCAGCCGCGATTGCGACAGCACCAGCGAATCCCGGCAATCTTCCAGCAGCACGTCGCCGCGTGCCACGTTGCCGTCTGCATCGGGCTCGGCGATCGCGCGCAACGAATCCCACGCACCCACATCCGACCAGCGTGCATCCAGCGGCACCACTGTCGCGCGGCCGAGTTCCGGGTGCACGCGCAAATGCTCCATCACCGCATAGTCGATCGAATTCGCCGGGCTGGCGAGAAACGCATCGCGATCGACGCGCATGAAATCGCCATCCGTGCGCAGCGCCGCTGTCGCGGACCGGCACGCTTCGCTCATGGCAGGCTCGAGCTTGGCGATTGCCGCCAGCCACACCGATGCACGCATCAGGAAGATGCCACTGTTCCAGAGATAGCTGCCATCTTCCAGGTACATCTTTGCCGTCGCGGCGTCGGGCTTCTCGACGAATGCCTCCAGGGCGAAGGCATCGGGCAGGTCCGTGTACGATGCGCCGCGGCGCAAATAGCCGTAACCGGTCTCGGCACTTACGGGCACCACGCCGAAGGTGACGAAGTCGCCACGCTCGGCGGCGGCGACACCCTTGGCTACGGCAGCGCGAAAAGCATCTTCATCCGCGATCACGTGGTCGGCCGGCATCACCAGCAGCAGTGGATCGATACCCTCAGCACTTGCTGTCAACGCGGCCAGTGTCAGCGCCGGTGCGGTGTTGCGGCCTGCCGGTTCGAGCAGCAGGGTGGGCCGCGCAAGGCCGCTACCATGCAACTGGTCATCCAGCAGAAACCGATAGCGCTCGTTGCCTACGACCAGCGCGGGCAGCACTTCGGCTGCACCGAACCCGTCGAGACGATGCAGCGTGCTCTGCAACAGGCTGTTTCCGCCCAGCAACGACAGCAACTGCTTGGGATGATCTTCGCGCGATGCCGGCCACAAGCGCGTGCCGGAGCCGCCGCACAGAATCACGGGTTGCAACCGCATGGACTTGCTCCTCCTGGCGACGCCCCGGATCGATCGAACCCGGGGACTAGTGCCGCGATTCTAATGGCGAGGACGCCGGCGCCACGAATCCGAACGATTGGGCCAGCACGCCAAGCGCACGAGCATCATGGGTGATCGATGAATCGACCAGATTGTCCACCTCGATGCGTACGCTGACAGGCGTGCCGCTCCGAATTCCGCAATGCGCAGGGATCGCAAAGTACAGATGATCCACCTGGTCGGGCTGTGTAGCCCGCGCGGGTGCCGCACATCCGTCGAAACTGACCAGAATGTCCGGGGCACGATGAACTTCGTACCGGTCGACTGGCAAAACATAGGCCACCAGCTCGAAAATGTCGCCGGGCGACGGCATCAGCAGCACCTGATTGTCGTCCGTCAGCCAGCGGCCATTGGCGCCTTCCGAGTCGTTGAAGCCGCGGAGGTAACTGTAGTTCTCTGCTGCCTTGACATACCTCTGTACCGGGGCGGCGCCGACCACCAACGGCTTGGGCACCATCGAAATACCCTGGGCCAGCGCGTATGCGTAATCCGATGTCGGGGAAACATGGTAAAGCGTGCGGATTCGATAAAGGCTGCTTGGCGGCGTTTCCGGCCCCTGGGCAAAATAAATGGGACGCGAGGGCTGCAACGTATCGATCGGGTAATCATGAAAATCAAGAATATGGCGGCCCGAGAATAATCCGATGCGGGGGGCAGAATACCAACCGAACCCGAACACATAAGCGTCGGCGGGCAACGCGCGCACCTGCCCGACAACGTGCAGCAGGGAAGCAACGCTGGCGCCGGGGTTGTACTGTGCGCACGCGCTTCCATCAGCCATGCCCCATTGACATGCTTTCGCATCCGCAGCACCCAACAGCGTGCGGGAACCCTTGAACAACCACAAACCGGGCAATGCCAACGCCAACGCAAGGACGATCGGCACTACCGGCAGCGCCGAGCGCATGCGGAGGCTTGAATGCCCCGCCACCCTGGTCCAGGCCACAGCGGCCATCATGATCACGCCGAGATCCGCCGCCAGCATGCCGTCGAGGATGCGCCGATGCCATGCCTTGGCCGTCGGGGTGACGAAAAGCCACCAAAGCAGGTAAACAACGCCAATCAGGAGCACCGTCAAGGCTTGCCAGCCGCCACGCCTGCCGCGCACTGCCCAGGCTGCCGCGCAGACGAATGCGGCCAACACGCAAGTCAGCCACAGGCCGGTAAGCACCAGCGACATCCGGTAATCGTGGCCGAGCATTCCAAAATGCGTCGCGAACTTGTCAAGGATCGAGTGGGCGTGCCCCCCCAAGCCGGGCTTTACGCCCGCCTGCATGAAAACGGCGCCGGCTTCCTGCCGCCACCACATCCGCCACCCGTGCCGCCCTCCCAATGCGAATCCCCGCCAAGCCTCCATGGCAAGGATCACCAGCACGCCGCCCGCCAGAAAGGCAAGGAAGCGCGCACGCAGATCGCGGGTGCGCCCCTGCAACGCCTGGAGCAACTCCAGAGATGCACACAGCCCCAAGGCGCCCGCCCCAATCAGCATCACTGTCTTGGTATACACGGCGAAAGCCAGCAGGATGCCGCTCACCAACCCGGGCCACCAACCTTCGCCGCCGCGAAAGTAAACCAGCGTCGCCGCGAGCGCCCACGCCAAGGCCGCGATCTCGCCGTAACCGTAGAACCCGTAAAGGTGCATGCCTGGAATCATCAGCAGCGTACAGGCGCCGAACAACGCGAGCGCGGGTCCCCCGCACCGTGCGATCAGCAACCCCGCCGCTGCGAGCAGCAACGCCAGATACGCGAGATTGATGATTTCCGACTGCGCGATGCCGATGCCTGCGACCTTGAACACCCATGCCGCCGGCAGGATGTAGGGCGCGCCGGTCTGGATCTCGTGCGGGAACGCCTCTTGCGCAGCGTAATTGCGCCGGTATCCGTCGCCCCGGGCGATCGAATCGGCCACCTGCAGATTCATCGCGCCGTCGAAACTGGGCGGATTGCTCACGACCACCTGCGCTGTGCGGACGCACAGGGCCACGAGCAGCAACCCGAACAGGATCGACAGCGCCGGCGAAGCCACGCGCAACATCCGGCGCGAATCGGCAACCGGACGCTCAACGAGTTCCATCACCACCGCCGTTGCCCGAGTCGCCGTATGTGATCGTCTGGAGCCGGACATCGACCCGCTCCAGCAGCTTGCGATTGGTGGCGACCAGATCGCCGACCAATCCCATCATGTACAGCAACGTCCCGATGGTGATGCACAGCGAAGCCAGAATCAGCGACTGTACGTGACCGCCGCCATTTCCCGAGAGAAACGCGAAGAGAAAGCGGGCGCCGATCGCCACACCGGCCACCAGGAAGAGGGTTCCTATGAACACGAACAACGCCAGCGGCCGGTAGGTCACGAATACACGCAGGATCGTCATCAGCGAACGCCTGACGTAACTCGGAATGCTTCTGACCAACCGCGACGGACGCAGGTCCGGATTGGTGCGGATGGGCACCGAAATCACCCGAAGATTGCTTTGCCCCGCCTGGATGATGGTTTCCAGCGTGTAGGTGTATTGGTTGAACACGTTGAGGCGCATCGCCGCCTCGCGCGCAATGGCGCGAAACCCGCTGGGCGCGTCGGCGATGTCGGTTTTGCTTGCCATTCGCACCGCCCAACTGCCCAGCTTCTGCAGTTTCTTCTTGATCCACGGAAAATGCGCGGTGCTGTCGATCGGGCGCGCACCGATCACGATGTCGGCGGCATGATCGAGCACCGGCTGGGTCAGCTTCGGGATATCCGCGCTGCAGTACTGGTTGTCGGCATCGGTATTGACGATCACGTCCGCGCCCAGCCGCAAGCAGGTTTCCAATCCGGTCATGAATGCAGCCGCCAACCCGCGGTTGACGGGATGCCGGATCACGTGGTCGACCCCGTGCGCACGCGCCACTTCCGCCGTGGCATCGTCGGAGCCGTCATCCACCACCAGCCATTCCACCTTATCGAAACCCGGGACTTCACGCGGCAGGTCTGCCAGCGCGACAGCCAGCGTCTCGGCCTCGTTCAGGCAAGGAATCTGGATGATGAGCTTCATCGCACGCGGCTTCGCTGCATCGGGCAATGCTGGCATCGACCCGCCCCGCTTGCAACCACGCCATGGCCCGCGATGTGGGAAAATCCGCCTTGTTCGTGGAGTCTTCGCATGGCCGAGCCCTTGCCACTGGTTTCACTGGTCGTCCCCTGCTTCAACGAGGAAGCCGTCATCCAGGAAACGCAGCGCCGGCTGGAGGCACTGGCGGATTCGAGGCCGGACTGCCGCTTCGAATTCATCTTCGTCGATGACGGCAGCCATGACGATACCCTGACGCGGCTGCGACAGATCGTCGCGCGCGATCCGCGCGCGCGGGTGCTGGTTTTCTCACGGAATTTTGGCCACCAACTGGCCGTCACGGCGGGCATCGACGAGGCACGCGGAAATGCGGTGGTGTTGCTGGATGCCGACCTGCAGGATCCACCCGAGGTCATTGCCGAGATGGTGTCGAAATGGCGCGACGGATGGCAGGTCATCTACGGGGTGCGCGCCGAACGCGATGGCGAATCGCGCTTCAAGTTGTGGAGTGCGCATCTGTTCTATCGCGTACTCAACTGGCTGTCCGATACGCACATTCCTCTCGATACCGGCGATTTCCGGCTGATGGACCGCGCCGTGGTGGAGGTGTTGCGCGAGATGCCGGAGCGCGACCGCTTCGTGCGCGGCATGGTCAGCTGGGTCGGCTTCAGACAGATGGCATTGCCCTACCGACGCGCCCCGCGATTTGCAGGCACCACCAAGTACCCGTTGCGGAAGATGATCCGTTTCGCGTCGAACGGCATCATCTCCTTTTCGGTGAGGCCGCTGAAATTGGCGATGAACATGGGGCTGCTCTGCGCCGGTTTGGCCTGCGCAGGCATCGTGTGGGCATTGGTAGCCCGCCTCGCCACCCACAACTGGGTGCAGGGCTGGACCGCCACGATCATTGCCATTCTTTTTCTTGGCGGCATCCAGCTCGTTTGTACCGGGATCCTCGGCGAGTACATCGGACGTATCTACATGCAATCCAAACAGCGACCTCTCTACGTCATCAGGGAACGCGTCGAAACGCAGCGCCCGGATGAGGTTGCCCGATCATGAGCAAGCCTGGCGCGCCGGAGTTTGACCGTTACGCTGATCAATATACCGACCTGCACCGCGCCAATGTCCACGCGAGCGGCGAAGAACCGTCATATTTTTCGCGCTACAAGGCGCAATACATGGCCGCTCGCGTCGCCAGCAAAATTACGCGGCAGCCCATCGACATCCTGGATTTCGGGTGCGGCGTAGGCAACTCGATTCCGCACCTGCGTGCCGCATTCCCCAAAGCGCGATTGCACGGCGTCGACCCGTCGGGCGAAAGCATCCAGTTGGCGGAACGCACACATGCCAGCGAGGCGGCTTTTCGCACCAACCACGGCAACCTGCTGCCCTACGACGACCACAGCTTCCACCTCGTGCAGGTCGCATGCGTGTTCCACCACATCGAGCTGTCACAGCGGGATTACTGGATGGGGGAAATTCGGCGTGTACTCAAGCCGGGTGGCGAGGTTTTCGTATTCGAGCACAACATCTTGAATCCGTTGACGGTCAGGGCGGTCCAGGAGTGCCCCTTCGACGAAGACGCGATCCTGCTTCCCCGGCGCGAATTGCTGGCGCGTGTTCGCGCGGCGGGATTCGGCAACGTCCGCAGCCACTACATCGTGTTCTTCCCGGCCGCGCTGAAGTTCCTGCGTCCGCTCGAACCCTGGCTGGGTTTCGTGCCGTTCGGCGCGCAGTACGTCGTCCATGCAGTTGCCTGACCGCATTGCCGCGCGCGTTGCGGCGTTCTCGCTGGTGGGCGTCGTAAACAGCGTCGTCGGCATCGGTGTGATCGTGATCGCCGGTCTGGTCGGCGCCGGACCCATCCCTGCCAACGTACTAGGCTACGCGGCGGGGCTCCTGGTCAGTTTCACCTTGAATGCGCGCGTGACGTTTCATTCCCGCGCCGTGGATCGGTACACCGTGGCGCGATTTCTATGCGCATTCGCCGCTTCGTTTGCGGCCAACCTGCTTGTCGTCACGATCGCGGAACGGCTGCTCGACAGTCACAAACTGTTGGCGAGTCTTGCCGGTACGCCACTCTATATCGTCATGTTTTATTTGCTGTCCGAGTACTGGGTCTTTCGTCGCCAGCCGGGTGCGGATTGATGAGCATCGGTCAACGCGGCGGAGCAGAGGCCGCCAGCGTTCCAGGCATCTGATGCCTGTGCCATTTCTGGAAAGCGGGCGAAAAAACATTGTAGGGTCCGCGCTCGAGGGTCTGGAAAACCTCGACGCGTGAGGCCTGACTCCAGTGCGAGCAAGGCGTGATGAAATTCGCCATGCAATTTTTCGGCGGCGCGCCCGGGTCGGCCCCGAACTGTTCGATCTGCGCGGCGATGTGTTTCTGGTAAGCGTAAACGGAATGCACTTCGCGGCGGGCGAGGATGGCATATGACCCAGCCAATACGACCAGCACCAATACAACCGCCGTCAGCACACTTTTGTGCACACGAGCGTCCGGCCGCTCCGAAAGCGTCTGCGCGAACATCATCAGCACGGCCACCCATTGCAGCTCGTAAACCTGCATGTAGCGCCCTTCATGCAGGTAGTCGAACCCGAACCTGGGCAGCCGCGAAACGAGAATCGCCGCAAGTGAAAAGTAGAAAAACAGCATCAGGCCGGCTGCGGTGAAGGTCAGCGTATTCGGCTTTCTTCGAAAATAATTTACCCAGAACCAGACATTGGCCACGCAAACCGGTATGGCCAACGCGACAAGAACCCTCGGCACCTCCCACGGCGAAACACCGAGGCCCTGCACGATCCGTTGCGGCGTGGCGATCACGGTTCCCGTGGGAATCACGAGCAGCTTCCAGCTCTCGCGCCAGTGATCGTTCAACAAGGTCAGCAATGGGGCAAGCCCCTGACGCGGTGTGGTGGAAGTGCCGATGTACGGAAACAGCACCCGGCATACTGCAACGTACGCGATCGCAACTGCCACGAGCACCAAGGTCGTTCGCGCCCACGCGTCGTGCCCGACCTGACGACGCAACCTCATCAACGCGAGCAGCACAATCGCACAAATCACCGCCAGGATGCCATAGGTATCGTCGACCAGAAACACCAGCAGCGCGAGCCCTGCCAATCCGGCGAATGCCGGCAGGGTTCCACGATCCGCCAGCACTGGCGTCGCCACCAGCAGCGCGCTCACCGCGAAGATGCCCATGAAGGCCAATGTCACCAGCGGCCAGTCGTAAACGCCGCGTGCGTTGAGCGAAAAAACCACGGCCACCAACGCCAATCCGGTCAGCTGCGTCGCCACGGCCATTCGTGGCGCCTGGGCCAGAACGCTGCGCGCAAGTCGATACCACAGATACACGCAGGCGATTGCAAAGATCACGCCGACAAGCGCTTCCACCGTGAAATCCATGTGGAACCATGCAGTGTGCATCAGCAGGACCAACCGGTAGATCGGCTGCATGTGGTCGGAAGGCCCACGCGTGACGAAAAAATCCGCAATGGAAAGATGGCCCTCCTGCCAAGGACGGATCACCTTCAAGACGTAAAACCATGCATCGGCCATGACGAATGGCGTGGTCGCCCGCAACACGAAGACGATCACGCTCAGCACCAGCATGGCGGCCAGCAGACGGCACGCCAGCGTCACGCCCACTTCGGGGGCGGTCATGCCCGCGAAAGGCTTTTTGACCCGGAACTTGAAGGCCACTGAACGGCTTCCTCGTGATTACGGCACTAGCCCCCGCTGGGGTCACGTGGCGGTTTTGCCGTGCATGCCGGGGCGCGCGATTATCTCCGGAGAACCTGTCGGCAGCCTTGCGAGGCCGGCATCGCCAACCGGCCGGCCGCCGGCGACCAACGCGTCATGGCTGGTCGGGCTTGCTCGCGATGAAATACTGCGCCCAACGCGTCTTCGACCAGAACGCCGAAAGTTTTGCCACCGGGTCGGCGGGCGGCTCCTCGCAACGCGCGAGCAGTTCTTCCTCGAAGAATGGCAACTTGACCACGCCCTGCTGATCGATCAGCCAGCCTGTTTGTTCCAACCGTGCGAGCAGTTCCGCGCGATCG
>Ga0207707_10005908_pt1 | contig 10707 bp, 8 predicted proteins | sample KBSC83BmetaG_FD_184336 | JGI IMG/M metagenome (GOLD analysis project Ga0207707, IMG submission 184336) | Corn rhizosphere microbial communities from Kellogg Biological Station, Michigan, USA - KBS C8-3B metaG (SPAdes) (version 2) | ecosystem: Host-associated > Plants > Roots > Rhizosphere ... | reverse complement strand
AGGTTGCGCCGCCACCGCCGCGCCGAAGCGCGCCTCGACTTCGCGCGGGGACGCCTTGTAGGCGAACGGGCCGGCGAGCGACGGCGTCGCCGCGGCATAGGGCTCTGCGAGCACGACTTCCTGGTCGCCCTGGCGCACCGTCACCGCGGTCTTGTGCCCGTCGGGCGACGGCAGCAGCACGACGGTGCCGGTGGCGCAGGCGCCGAGCATTGCGCACGCCGCCGCCGCGCCGAGCAGCGGGGCGACGCGCCGGGCGCTCGCGATCATTTCGCGCTGACGACGAACTCGGTGCCGCGCACGCCGAGCACCGCATCCGGCGTGCGCACCGTCATCGCCTCCGGCGACGCCTTGGCGATGCGTCCGGAGACGACGGCGAGCGTGCCCTTGCCAAGCGAAGCCTCGAAGCGGCCCTTGCGGGTTGTCGGGTCATACGCGTATTGCGACAGCTCGAGCACGCTGTCCGGCCCCGCCGAGAGGAGCGAGTCGTCGGTCATCGTGATGCCGACCGAGCCGTCGGCGCCGGTCTTCACGACATCCGCGGCCTCGAGGCGCGTGCCCACCGGCGCCGGCAGCGTCGCGCCGTGGCGCTCGATCTCGACGCGGCCCTTGGAGACCTTGACTTGGCCGATGTCGGCGGCCTGCACCGACCCGCCGATCATCGCGCACACGCAGAGCAGGAGGTTGCGAAGCACGGATCGCCGCGTGAATTTCGACATCGGGATCTCCCCTGGTAACGGCGCAAGCGCCGCGCCCCGGATTGTCGCCGAACGCCGGGTCCTCGTCGACGGCCACGGGACGGCGCCGCGCGCCACCCGGTCGTTTGCTAGTATTCGCTTGCGAAACAGCCAGATAGTCCGGCGACGATGAACCTTGCTCACGCCCCGTTCCGCGACCCGCCGACCGCGCGTCGCGCGCGGGCGCGCGCCGGCATGTCGCGCCGCCGCTTCTGCGATTCCCGCCGTCACCATTGTGGCCCTCCGGCACCGGTCGCCCGCACGGCCGCTCGCCCCGTTTCGTTCCGGATGGACCATGACCTCGCTCGCACTCCGCCCGACGTTCGCCACCCGCCTTCGCCGAAGGCGCCGGCGCGCTGATTCGCCAGGCCGCCGCACTCGTCGGCGGCCGTCGCATCGCTGCGACATCACCCGGGCGACGCCCGGGGTCCAACCGCGCCGCAGCGGCGACCATGCGCGCTGACGCGCTGCCCCTGCTGGCCGCGGCCATCGCCGCGTGGCTTGCGATCGGCGCGCTCGGCCTCGTGCGGCCGCTCGCGTTCGCGTTCGTGAGCCGGCTGCTGTTTCCGCTCGGCGCGCTCGTCGCGCTGTTGGTCGCAGGCATCGCGCTGCTGGCGACGGCCGAGCCGGTGGCGACGCTGGTGCTGCCGCTCGGGCTACCCGACCTGCCGTTCCACCTGCGCCTCGATCCGCTGTCGGCGTTCTTCCTCGCCCTCCTCGGCGCCGCGACCTGCGCGGTGTCGCTCTTCTCCACGGACTACTTCCGCCCGAGCGAGGGCACGGCGCCCGGCCTCGTCGCGTTCCAGTACCACGTCTTCGTCGCGTCGATGGCGACCGTACTGATCGCCGACGACGCGTATCTTTTCATGGTGGCGTGGGAGGCGATGGCGCTGGCGTCGTACTTCCTCGTGATCACCGAGCACCGGATCGCGGCGATCCGCGACGCGGGCTTCCTGTATCTATTCATCGCGCACATCGGCGCGATCGCCATCCTGCTGACGTTCGGCGTCCTGCAAGGCGGCAGCGGCGACTACACGTTCGACGGCATGCGCGCGGCGCGACTCCAGGGCGCTTGGCCGTCGCTCGGCTTCCTGCTCGCGCTGGTCGGTTTCGGCGCGAAGGCCGGCCTGCTGCCGCTGCACGTGTGGCTGCCGGAGGCGCATCCGGCAGCGCCGTCGCCGGTGTCGGCGCTCATGAGCGGCGTGATGCTGAAGACGGCGATCTACGCGCTCCTGCGCGTCACGTTCGACCTGCTGCACGCCGTGGTCTGGTGGTGGGGCGTCGTGGTGCTGGTGGTCGGCCTGCTCACCGCCCTGTTCGGGGTCGTCTTCGCAGCCGCGCAGACCGACATGAAGCGCCTGCTCGCGTACTCGTCGATGGAGAACATCGGCATCATCGCCGCCGGGGTCGGCCTCGCGATCCTGTTCCGCGCGCACGACAAGACGCTGCTCGCGGCGATCGCGCTCACCGCCGTGCTGTACCACTGCCTCAACCACGCGATGTTCAAGACGCTCCTGTTCCTCGCCACCGGAGCCGTGCTGCACGCGACGCGCGAACGCAGCCTGGGCCGGCTGGGTGGCCTCATCCGGCGCATGCCCTGGGTGGCGTGGCTCGCCCTCGTCGGCACGCTGGCGATCGCCGGGCTGCCGCCACTCAACGGCTTCGTGTCGGAATGGCTGCTACTGCAGGCCTTCCTGTTCACGCCGTCGCTGCCGCAGTCGTTCGTCAATATGCTGGTGCCGCTCGCAGCCGGCGCGCTGGTACTGGCGGTGGCGCTCGCCGCCTACGTGATGGTGAAGTTCTACGGCGTGGTGTTCCTCGGCCGGCCGCGCGACCCCGACCTCGCGCACGCGCACGACGCGGGACGCTACGAGCGCGTCGCGCTCGCCGGCCTCGCGGCGGCCTGTGTGCTGCTCGGCGTGCTGCCGACGTTCGTCATCGGCGTCATCGACCGCGTCAACACGATGCTGGTCGGCGCTGCCGTCATCCGGCCCGGCGTCTCGAGCTGGCTTCTGCTCGCGCCGATCGACGCGCAGCGCGCAAGCTACAGCCCGCTCGTGATGCTGGCGGTCGTCGTCGCCGTGGTGGTGCTCGCGATCCAGGTCGTGCATCGCCTCTACCACGGCCGCGTGCGCACGACCGGCGCGTGGAATTGCGGATCGCCCGAGCCCACGCCGCGGATGCAGGACTCGGCAGAAGGTTTCGGCCAGCCGATCCGCCAGGTGTTCGAGCCGTTTTTCCGGATGACGCGCGAGCTGCCGTCGGCGTTCGACGCGGAACCGCGCTACCGCGTGACGATCGACGACCCGTTCCGGTATTGGCTCTACCGGCCGATCGCGCGCGTGATGGAGAAGCTCGCCGGCTACCTCGGCCTCATCCAGCACGGGCGGATCTCCGCGTACCTCGCGTTGAGCTTCGCCACGCTGATCGTGCTGCTGTTCTTCGTGCGATGAGCGCCGAAGAACCGCTCCGAGGCGCTCTCCGCCCTCGCGGGGAGGCGAGCGAGGCTCGCTTCGGGGGTGAGTCGTGACCGCGACGGCCTACCTCTCGCAAGTGCTGCAGGTGGCGGTCGCGCTCGCGCTCGCGCCGATCCTCGTCGGCTGGATCAACCAGTGCCGGGCGTGGCTGCAGGGCCGCCGCGCGCCGCCGCTCATGCTGCCCTACCGGACGCTGCGCAAGCTCTTCGTCAAGGACGCCGTGATCGCCACCAACGCCTCGCCGGTGTTCCGCCTCGCGCCTTACGTCGTGTTCGGCGCCATGTGCTGCGCGGCGGCGATCGTTCCGTCGCTCGCCACCGACTTGCCGTTCGCGCGCGCCGCCGACGCCATCGCCCTGGTGGGACTGTTCGCGCTGGCGCGCGTGTTCATCGCGCTGGCGGCGATGGATATCGGCACCGCGTTCGGCTCGATGGGCGCGCGGCGCGAGATGTTCGTCGGCTTCCTCGCCGAGCCGGCGCTGCTGATGGTCCTGTTCACCGCGTCGCTGATCTCGGGCTCGACGTCGCTGCCCGCGATCGTCGACGCGCTCGCGCACCGCGACTTCGGCATCTACCCGAGCCTCGCGTTCGCCGGCGTCGCGTTCACGATGGTGTCGCTCGCCGAGAACGCGCGCATCCCGGTCGACAACCCGGCGACGCACCTCGAGCTCACGATGATTCACGAGGCGATGGTGCTCGAGTATTCGGCGCGCCATCTCGCGCTGATCGAGTGGTCGGCGGCGCTCAAGCTCTTCAACTACTCGTGCATCGGCCTCGCGCTGTTCCTGCCGTTCGGCATCGCCGACGGCAGCGACTGGCGCGCGCTGGTCGGCGCGGCGCCGCTTCTGATCGCGAAGCTCGCCGCCGGCGGCGCGGCGCTGGCGCTGATCGAGACGCTGTCGGCGAAGCTGCGCATCTTCCGCGCGCCCGAATTCCTCGGCACGGCGTTCCTGCTCGCCGTGCTGGGCATGCTCGTCAATCTGCTCCTCGGGAGCTGAATCGATGCCCGCCGTGCCGCTCTACGCGCAGCTCATCAACCTCCTCGCGGCGGTGTTGCTGCTGCTCGCCTTCGCGATGCTGTCGCAGCGTCGCGTGCTGTCGCTGATCGACCTGTTCGCCGCACAGGGCGCGGCACTGGCGCTGTCGACGGCGATCGTCGCCTGGGCCACCGGGCAGCGACACCTCTATTGGTCGGCGGGGCTGACGCTCGGCCTCAAGGTGCTGGTGCTGCCGTGGATCCTGCGCCGGCTGATCCACCGGCTCGACATCGAATGGGAATTCGAGCGCCTGATCAACATCCCGACGACGATGCTGATCGGCATCGTGCTCGTCGTGTTCGCGTTCAACCTCGCGGTGCCGATCGCGGAGCTCGCCAACACCGTCACGCGCTCGACGCTCGGCATCGCGCTCGCGTGCGTGATGCTGTCGTTCCTGATGATGATCACGCGGCGGAAGGCGATCTCGCAGGTGCTGGGCTTCCTGGCCATGGAGAACGGTTTGTTCTTCGCAGCGACCAGCGCGACCTACGGCATGCCGATGGTCGTAGAGCTTGGCATCGCGCTCGACGTGCTGGTGGGCGTGCTGATCCTCGGCGTGTTCTTCTTCCAGATCCGCGACCGGCTCGACAGCCTGGGCTTCGCCAATCTCGAGCGGAGCCGCGACGATGATTGAGGTGCTTGCCGTGCTGGTGATCCCGGTGGTCGGCGCCGCACTGCTCGCGCTCGTCGGTGACCGTGAGCACGCGCCGGCGATCAACACCGCGACGGCGTTCGCGACCTTCGTCGCCGCGGCCGTGCTGTCGCTGCGCGTGGCCACCGGCGGTCCGCTGCTCGTGCTCGACCGCCTTTTCTTCGTTGACGCCTTCAACGTCTTCCTGGTGACGCTGACGGCGTTCGTGGGCTTTACGACGGCCCTGTTCTCGCGGCCGTACATGCGCATCGAGCAGCACGAAGGCCACGTCACGGCGCCACGACTGCGCCTCTACCACGGCATGTACCAGCTCTTCCTGTTCACGATGCTGCTCGCGCTCCTCACCAACAACATGGGGATCCTGTGGGTGGCGCTCGAGGCGGCGACGCTCACCACCGTGCTGCTGGTGTCGCTGTACCGGACGCCGGCGTCGATCGAGGCGGCGTGGAAGTATTTCGTGCTGTGCGGGGTCGGCATCGCGCAGGCGCTGTTCGGCACGATCCTGCTCTACTTCGCCGCCGAGAAGGTGCTCGGCATCGCGGGCGGCGCACTCCTGTGGACCGAGCTCGACCGCGTCAAGGGAAGCCTCGAGCCGACCGTGCTGTCCCTCGCCTTCGTGTTCCTGCTGGTCGGCTACGGCACCAAGGTCGGGCTCGTGCCGCTGCACAGCTGGCTGCCCGACGCCCATGCCGAGGGCCCGACGCCGATCTCGGCGGTGCTTTCGGGCCTCCTCCTCAACGTCGCGCTGTACGCCGTGGTGCGCTGCAAGGTGCTCGTCGATGGCGCCGTCGCCACGCCGTTCGCGCGCGTGCTGATGATGGGCTTCGGCCTCGCCTCGGTGGTGGTCGCGTCGTTCCTGCTGCTTCGGCAGAAGGACATCAAGCGGCTGTTCGCCTGGTCGTCGATCGAGCACATGGGCATCGTCACGTTCGCGTTCGGCATGGGCGGCGCGGTGGCGAACTTCGCGGCGCTGCTGCACATGACCGTGCACTCGCTCACCAAGTCGGCGATCTTCTTCGCGGTCGGCCACGCCACGCAGAAGGCGGGCACGCAGATGATGGACGGCATCCGCGGCCTCGTCGTCGTCAGCCCGATGCTCGGCTGGGCGCTCGCGCTCGGCGCGCTGGCGATCCTCGGCATGCCGCCGTTCGGCGTGTTCGCCAGCGAGTTCCTGATCGTCACGACGGCGATGCGCGACCACCCTTGGGCGACGCCGTTCCTGCTGCTCGCGCTGGGCGTGGCGTTCGCCGCGATCCTGTCACGCATCCAGCCGATGGTGTTCGGCGAATCGAACGTCGCGCGCCTTCCGCACCGGCCCGCGGCGATCCCGGTGTTCGTGCATCTCGCGCTGGTGCTGATGCTCGGCCTGTGGATCCCGCCGTTCCTCGCCGAGTGGTACCACCGCGCGGCGGCGCTCATCGGATGAAGCTCGGCGCGCTGCGACTCGTGCCGGCACCGCTCGCGGCACCGATGCCGGCGCAGCGCGCGCGGGTCGGCAGCGGCGAGCTCTTGTCCGCATGCCGCGTCGCCCGCGAGGCGGGCGCCGAGCTCGTCGCGCTGTGGGTGACCGACGACAGCGACCGCGGCGAGGGCTTCTGCGTGCGTGTCCTGCTACGCGCCGACGATGGTCTGCTGCTGCTCGAGCACCGGCTCCCCGACGCCTCGTCGCGGTATCCGGACCTCGCGAGCGTGTTCCCGTCCGCCGCGCGGATGCAGCGCGCCGCGTTCGACCTGACCGGCATCGCCGCGCAGGCTGACGACGACCGGCCGTGGCTATGGATGGCGGCGTGGCCGATCGACCGCTTCCCGCTGCGCCGCGACTTCGCGGCATCGCCGAGCTGGCAGCCGGGCGACGAGGACTACCGGTTCGTGCGCGTCGAAGGCGAAGGCGTGCACGAGATCGCCGTCGGCCCCGTGCACGCGGGCACGATCGAGCCCGGGCATTTCCGCTTCCAGGTCGTCGGCGAGAAAGTGCTGCGCCTGGAGGAGCGGCTCGGCTTCACGCACAAGGGCATCGAGAAGCGCTTCACGACGCTGCCGATCGCCGAGGCGCCGCGCCTTGCCGGCCGCATCTGCGGCGACAGCACCGTCGCGTACGCCTTTGCGTTCGCGCAGGCGCTGGAAGGCCTCGCGGGTGTCGCGCCGCCGCCGCGCGCGCTGTGGCTGCGCGCGCTCGCGCTCGAGCGCGAGCGCATCGCCAACCATCTCGGCGACCTCGGCGCGCTCGGCAACGACGCCGGGCTGGCGTTCGGGCTCGCGCAGTTCTCGCGCCTGCGCGAGGACGTGCTGCGCGGCAACCGTGCCGCCTTCGGCCACCGCCTCGCCATGGATTTCGTCGTGCCGGGCGGCGTTGCTCGCGACCCCGCCGACGCGCAGTTGAGCGCAATGCGCGATGAAGGCACACGCATCGCGGACGACGCGCGCGCGCTGCGCACGATCTACGACGAGCATGCGGGCGTGCAGGACCGCTTCCGCACCTGCGGCCGCGTCGCGCCCGACCTCGCGCGCATGCTCGGCATGACCGGGCTCGCCGCGCGCGCGAGCGGCGGCACCCGCGACCTGCGCGCGGATTTCCCCGGCGTGCCGTACGCTGCACTCGACGTGCGGGCGATGCATCGCGAGCAGGGCGACGTCGCGGCGCGCGTCGCCGTGCGCTTCGACGAGCTCTTCGAGTCGCTGCGCCTCGTCGGCGCGATCGTCGACGCGCTGCCGCCGGGCGCGATCGCCGCGACAATGCCGCCGCGACTCCCCGCCGGGCTGGCGCTCGGCAGCGTCGAGGGCTGGCGCGGGCCGGTGACGTTCGCCGTCGAGACCGGCACCGACGGCGCGATCCGCCGCTGCCACCCGCACGACCCGTCGTGGCAGAACTGGCCGGCAGTCGAGCACGCGGCGCTCGGCAACATCGTCCCGGATTTTCCCCTGATCAACAAGTCGTTCAACCTCGCGTACAGCGGGCACGACCTCTAGCGGAGGACACGGATGCTGCACATCCTGCGCCGGATTGCCGCGACGGGCATCGTCTCCGAGCCCCTCCCCGAGCCCGCCGACGAGGCCACGCTCGCCGCAAGGCTGCAGCGCGACATCCTCGCGACGCTGGGCCGCGCGCTGACGATCCGCCATGTCGACGCCGGCTCGTGCAACGGCTGCGAGCTCGAGATCGTCGCGCTCGGCAATCCCTACTACAACCTCGAAGGGGCCGGCATCCGCTTCGTGGCGAGCCCGCGGCATGCCGACCTGCTGCTCGTCACCGGCCCGGTGTCGAAGCACATGACGGCCGCGCTGCAACGCACCTACGACGCGACTCCCGAGCCCAAGCTCGTCGTCGCCGTCGGCGACTGTGGCTGCACCGGCGGGATTTTCGGCGAGAGCTACGCGACGACAGGCGGCGTCGCCAGCGTCATCCCGGTGGATGTCGCCGTGCCGGGCTGCCCGCCCACGCCAATCGACATCCTGCGCGGCATTCTCGCCGCGGTGAACGCGCGCCAGGCGTAGAAGGTCGCGGGGCTGGCCGCGACGTCGTGCATCGCGCCCGTCGCCGATGTGAGAGGCGCGATATCGTCAGCGCGTGGTCGTCGTGGCGGACCACGACGTGCCGCGGGACGCACGTGCGGGCGCCGCGGCCATGCGAAACGCGTCGGGCAACGCCGCGAGCGCGGCGTCGAGCCACCCCAGGTCGTCGAGGCAATCGAGCACCGTGTAGCGGCGGCGAATGAGCCGCGCGCGCCGGCAGTCGGCGACGAGCTTGGCGATCGGCACGCCGATGTCGCCGGGTCGCGTCGCCGCGCCGCAGGCGGCGAGCCAGCCGGCGAGCGTGGCCGGCGACACGAGGCGCTCGCAGGCGCGCTCGCGAAGCGCGGGCCACGCCGCACCGATGCGCGCGAGCCGCGCGCGCCATTGCACGGCGTCGACACGCTTCGCCTCCATCTCCGCGCGCGCACCGGCCGCGAGCGACGGCTCGAAAGCCGCCGCGACCTCCGCGTCAACGACTTCCCAGTCGGCCGGCAATTGCAATGCGCGCTCGGCGCTGCGCGACGGCACGTCGCGCGCGAGCAGCCATTCCCATGCCGCGAGCATCGCGACCGCGGCGACACCGACGCAGGCGCCGTGCGCGACCGGCACGCCGTCGATCGCGAGGCCATCCATCTCCCAGACGTGCGCGAGCTGATGGTCGCTGCCGCTCGCCGGGCGCGAATTGCCATGCGCCTGCATCGCGAAGCCGGAGACGAGCAGCCCGTCGACGAGGCCGCCGAGCGCGACGCGATCCCCCGTCGCGATGCCGGCGGGATCGGCGAGCCAGCCGCGCACGTGGTCCTGCACCAGCGCGAATGGTGCTGGCGCGATCGGCTCGATGCCAAGCGCGTCGGCCAGCAGCCAGTCGGCGCCGGCGACGAGCTTGCCGCTCAGGTCGCCATAGCCCCAGCCGGCCATCGGCGGCGGGGCCGCGGCGACGACGTCGAGGTCGGCGACGACCGCCACCGGCGGCGCGCAGCGCATCGTGCGCTTGAAGTCGCCGTCGAGCATCGATGCGCCGGACGCCGCGTAGCCGTCCATCGACGCCGCCGTGGGCACGCATACGTAAGGCGTCGACGCGATTTCGGCGGCGTACTTGGCGATGTCGTTGACGACGCCGGAGCCGACGGCGACCGGCACCGTCGCCGCTTCGTGCAGGCGTGCGCCGAGCGCGCGCGCCGTGTCGACCGCGGGCTCGAGCCGCTCGCGTCCTTCGAAAATCTCCGGGTCGCCGACGGCGACACCGGCTGCGGCGAGAAGCGCCGCGGCGCGCGTGCCGGCCGCGTCCATCGTATTGCGGTCGGCGACGATCGTCGCGCGACGGCCGGGAAAGAGCCGTGCGAACACCGCCGGCAACATCGCGAGCGCACCCGGCGCGACCTCGACGACGCGCGTCACCGACGCCGCCGCCACCGCGCGCGCGAGCAGCCCCCCCGAATCCCCGGTCATTGGATGTCCTTGTCGCCGCGCGCGAGCGCCGCCGCCGCGCGCGCCGTGGTTTCGTCGCTGACCAGCACCGAGCCGAAGCCCGAGCATAGCGCCGCGGCGATCGCCCGCAGCTTGCGCCGCCCGCCCGCCGCCAGCACGACCGTCGAGATGCGATGGAGATCGCGCAGCGGCAGTGCGATCGCGCGGCGATTGAGCGGATGGTCGATGACGCGGCCCTTCGCGTCGACGAGCTGGCCGTTGATGTCGCAGACGGCGCCCGCCGCACGCAACTCGGCCTGCGTGACGTCGTCGGGAAGCGCGTAGCGCACCAGCATCGAGCGCCGCGTGACGTCGCCGACGCTCAGCACCGCGAGGTCGCACGCGGCGATCCGCGCCAGCGCATCGCGGAACACCGGCTGCGCCATGATGACGTCGCGCGAGCGCGGGCTGCTCGCGTACACGGGCGCGACCAGATAGCGGCACTGCGAACGAAGCCGGCGCGCGAGCTCCGCGGAGACGTCGAACGTGTTGAACTCGAGCCCCGTGCTGACGCCGCCCATCATCGAGCACACGGTCAGGTCGGGATACCGGCCATGGCGGATGTGGCGGATCATCTCGCGCAGCGTCACCCCCCAGCCGATGCCGAGGCCGCGCACGCGATTGCCCTCGAGATGGCGGGCGACAAAGCTCGCCGCGGCGCGTCCGACCGCCGCCGGCACGTGCTCGTCGTCGTCGGGCGTGGGGACGATCACCGCCGCCGCGAGGCCGAAGTCGCGGCACAGCGCCTGCTCGAGCTCGACGCAGGAGGCGAGCTCGGTGTTGATCGAGATGTCGACGAGCCCGCTCTTCTGCGCGTCGGCGAGCATCCGG
>Ga0207707_10005906_pt1 | contig 10708 bp, 7 predicted proteins | sample KBSC83BmetaG_FD_184336 | JGI IMG/M metagenome (GOLD analysis project Ga0207707, IMG submission 184336) | Corn rhizosphere microbial communities from Kellogg Biological Station, Michigan, USA - KBS C8-3B metaG (SPAdes) (version 2) | ecosystem: Host-associated > Plants > Roots > Rhizosphere ... | reverse complement strand
GACTGCCTCGTCGCAGACGATCAGCTTTGGCGAGAGCGCAAGCGCGCGCGCGACGCCGATGCGCTGCCGCTGGCCGCCCGAGAACTCGTGCGGGTAGCGGTTGTAGTGCTCGGGGCTGAGCCCGACGCGCTCGAGCAGCTCCTGCACGCGTGAGCGCGCGTTCTTGACGCCGTGGATCGCAAAGGGCGTGCCGACGATCTGGCCGACGCTCTTCCGCGGGTTCAGCGACGCGTACGGGTCCTGGAACACCATCTGCATCTCGCGGCGCAGCGGACGCAGCGACCGCTGCGACAGCGTGGAGATGTCGCGACCGTCGAAGCGAACGGTGCCGCTCGTCAGGTCGAGCAGCCGCAGCATCAGGCGCGCGGTCGTCGACTTGCCGCACCCCGACTCGCCGACGATCCCGAGGGTCTCCCCTCGCCGAACCTGCAGAGTGACGTCCTCGACGGCGTGCACCTTCGCCGTGCCGCGCGCGAACACGCCCTGCTTCACGTCGAAGTGCTTCGTCAGGTGCTCGAGCTCGACGAGGTTGTCGGCCGATCCGTTGGCGCTCACGCGGCCACCTTCTTCGCGCGCTGCTCGCCGAGCTCGACCTTCTTCTCGTAGGGTAGGAAGCAGGCATCGAGATGCGCGCCGTCGGCAGGGATTTCGAGCGGCGGCCGCTCGATCGCGCAGGGCTCGAACCGGTACGGGCAGCGTGGGTGAAACGGGCAGCCCGTCGGCGGTGCGAGAAGGGACGGTGGCGAGCCTTCGATCGGCACGAGAGCGTCCAGGCGGCGCTCGATGGTCGGCATCGAGTCGAGCAGCCCCCAGGCGTACGGGTGTTGCGGCTTCCGGAAGATCTCGGCCGCCGGACCGTACTCCATCACGCGCCCTGCGTACATCACCATCACCGAGGTGGCGGTCTCGGCGACGACGCCGAGGTCGTGCGTGACGAGGATGACGCCGATGTCGAACTCGCGCTTGACGTCTTCGATCAGCTCGAGGATCTGTGCCTGCACCGTCACGTCGAGCGCGGTCGTCGGCTCGTCGCAGATGAGGATGTCCGGGTTGTGGACGAGCGCCATCGCGATCATCGCGCGCTGGCGCATCCCGCCGGAGAACTGGTGCGGATAGTCGCGCGCGCGTGACTTCGCGTTCGGGATGCCGACGTGGTCGAGGAGCTCGACCGCGCGTTTCCACGCGGCGTCCTTGCCGGCGTCGCTGTGCGCCGTGAACGCCTCGGCGATCTGCGCGCCGACGCGGTACATCGGGTGGAGGCAGGCAAAGGGATCCTGGAAGACCATCGCGATCTCCTTGCCGCGCACCTTGCGAAGCTCGTCCGGCGGCAGCGTGAGGAGGTCGCGCCCCTTGAACTCGACCTCGCCGGAGATCACGGTGCGCGCGCGGTTGAGCAGGCCCATGATCGCGAGGTTCGAGACGCTCTTTCCCGAGCCCGATTCGCCGACGATGCCGAGTGTCTCGCCCCGCGAGAGCGTGAACGACACGTCGGAGACGGCTTGCACGATGCCGTCCGAGGTCGGGAAGCGCACCGTGAGCCCGCGTACGTCGAGAAGGCGATCGCCGCTCGACGAGGTCATGCGTATCGGACTCGCGGGTCGATGAACGCGTAGAGGATGTCGACGACCAGGTTCATCAGCGCGACGGCGAGCGCCGCGAGGAGCACGACGCCGAGCACTGTCGGGAGGTCCTGCGTCGTCGCGCCGTTGATCGCCAGGTATCCGAGGCCCTGCAGGTTGAAGACCGACTCGGTGATGACCGCGCCGCCGACGAGGAGTGCGATGTCGAGGCCGAACATCGTCACGATCGGTGTCAGCGACGCGCGCAGGCCGTGCTTGAAGATCACCTGTCGTTCGGTCAGCCCTTTCGCCCGTGCGGTGCGGATGTAGTCCTCGCCGAGCGTCTCGAGCAGGTTGTTGCGCGTCATCCGCGCGTAGAACGCGGCGTACAGCATCGCGAGCACGACCCACGGCAGCCACATGTGGCCGATGAACCCGGTGATCGAGTCGACGGGTGAGACGTAGCCGGTGCCCGACGACCAGCCGAGCTGCCGCCAGAAGATGTAGAGGCCCATCAGGCCGAGCCAGAAGACGGGCGCGCTGATGCCGAAGAGCGCGAAGCCCATTGCCGCGCGGTCGATGAGTGTGCGCCGGCGCACAGCCGAGATGATCCCGATGCTCACGCCGCTGAAGAGCCAGATGACCGCGGCGCCCGCGATCAGGAAGAGCGTTCGCGGCGCGCGGTCGAGGATCAGGTGCAGCACCGATGACTGCCCGGCGAACGTGTAGCCGAGACCGGGCCAGCCGTACTGGTCGCCGGTGAAGAAGTTCTTGATGAACTTGACGAACTGGACGTACCACGGGTGGTCGAGCCCGAGGCGCTCCCGGATCAGCTCGAGCTGCTGCGGGTTCGGGTTCTTGCCTGCGAACCGCAGCGCCGGATCGCCGGCGGGCAGCAGGTAGAAGACGACGAAGGTGATCGCGATCACTGCCGCGACGACGATCGCTGTCCAGAAGAGTCTGCGTGCGATGTAGAAGGTCATTGGTTTCGGCCATCTGGCGACGCGTGGGGGCGCGGGCGCGCCCCCACGCTTTCGCCTTCCTATGCCTGCTTCACGGCGACCTGCGAGTAGGCGGTGGTGTCCGAGAACTGGTCGTACGACCAGTTCGTGACACGGGGGCCGAGAATCGTCGCGACGTTCGCGAAGAGGTACGGCACCCACGGGACGACCTGTGTCATCAGGTGCTTGTCGAGGTTCTCCCAGCACGTCAACCGCGCGTCACCGAGCTTCGTCTGGCAGTTGTCGATGAGGTTGTTGACGGACGGGACGTTGTTCAGATTCCCCTTCACGCCGAGCTTCTTCTCGGTGTTGATCTGGGGTGTGATGCCGACGAGCGAGTAGTTCGTATTGCCCGACGGGATCAGTGCGCGGCTGTCGAAGAGCTCGCCGAAGAACGTGTACGGGTCGGCGTAGTCCTTCCCCCAGCCGGGCCGCTCCGAGATGGGGACGTTCTTGTTGGTGGTCTGGATTGTCGTGTACGCACCGTTGATCGAGCGCACGGTGAACGTGATGCCGATCTTCTTGGCGTCGGCCTGGATGACCGGGATCATCCGGTTGTCGACCGCGCGCGTGTCGGCGACCATGAGCACGCCCTTGCACGCGGAGGCGCTGCACGTGCCGGTGCCGTTCGAGTACTTCGACTTCTTCATCTCCGCCTGCGCCTTGGCTAGGTCGCCGGAGAAGTTCGGAGTCGCGTACGGGTCGTACTCGGCGAGCCCGTTGTTATACATCGCGGGCGGGGCGATGTGCGTCCCGATTGCGGCGACGACAGGGCCACCCCAGGCTTTGCGCAGCGCCTGCTTGTCGATGATGTAGTTCATCGCCTTGCGGACGGCGATGTCGTCGAACGGCGGCTGCGTCAGGTTCATCGTGATGTACCAGGTTCGGTCACCGCCGTTGACGAGCAGCCGCTTCTTCAGGTTCGGGTCGGTGACGTACTGCCGGATCGTCTTCGGCTGCGGCGAGCTCTGCTCGTCGTCGTACTGGCCGGCCTGGACCTTGTTGTAGATGTCGTCTGCGTTCGAGTTGACGACGAACGCGAACTTGTCCGGGTAGTTCTTCCGGTACGAGTCCGTCGACTGGTCGTAGTTGGGGTTCCTGACGAGCGTCAGGTGGTTGCCGTTGTCGCCGGCGTAGCCGCTGAACGGCTTGAGCGCCGAGCACGACGTGAACGAGCCGGTCGACCCAGCGATCATGTACGGGCCGCTTGAGATGACGTTCCGGCCGTACGCGCCGGGCTTGCCCTTGAAGCAGTCGCCGACGTTGGACGGGATCGGCGCGGTCGCGGGCATGGACATGCGCCGGTTGAAGTCACCCGTCGGCTTCGTCAGGTGGATGACCAGGGTGTTGTTGTCCGGCGTGTCGATACCGGAGACGTGGCTGCCGTTCTTGCCGGCCGCGTCCCATCCCTTGATCACCGAGTAGTAGAAGCCGTACTGGCCGCCGTTCTTCGCGTCGGCGAGACGGTCGAGCGCGTATGCGACGTCCTTCGACGTGATCACGCGGTTGACCGGCGGCCCGAACTTGATCCCGGAGCGCAGCTTGTATGTGTAGGTGAGGCCGTTGTCGGTCGGTGTCGGGACCGCGGTGGCGAGGTCGCCGATCAACTCGTTGCCGTCCGCGCCGGCGGCGTGCTTGTACCCGATCAGCGGGCGCACGAGCAGGTTGTCGAGGATGCCCCATGCGTTCCCGAGGTACTCGCCGGTCGGGTCGAAGTTGTCGGTGAACCCGAACGACTGCTCCCAGCCGACGGTGTAGGTGCCGCCTTTCTCGGCGGAGCCGTTCTCGTAGGTGCCGGTGTACCCGCCGGCGGATGAGGCGCCGGACGAGCCGTTGTTGTTCGATGAGCCGCTCGAGCTCTTCGAGCCGCATCCCGCGGTAAGGATTGCGAGCGCGGCCACGGGGAGCGCGAGCAGCGCGAGCCGTAGAGGTTTCCTCATTCGGACGTTCTCCTTTCTGGGCGATGCAGTCACTGGGCGGTTCATCTGTCCGACCTCACGTCGAACGCGTCGCGCAACCCGTCCCCGAGCAGGTTGAACGCGAGGGTCGTGATGATCAGGAAGGCGCCGGGGAAGAGCATCAGCCACCACGCGACGTCGTAGAGCCCCGATGCGTCGTTGAGGATCGCTCCCCAAGACGGCGTGGTTGCCGGAACGCCGAGGCCGAGGTATGACAGCGCGGCCTCGAACAGGATGTTCGTCGGGATCAGCAGAGTCGCGTAGACGATCAGCGGCCCGACGAGGTTCGGGAAGATCTCGGTGGCGAGGATGCGGATGTTGCCGGCGCCGAGCGAGCGTGCTGCCTCCACGAACTCCTTCTCGCGCAGGGATAGCGTGTAGCCGCGGACGATTCGCGCGATGTACGACCACGAGAAGACCGTGATCACCGCGATCACGACGGGCAGCCCCGGCTGGAGATGGAACAGCTTGAGGTCGCACCCCGACTTCGACGAGGAGCATGCCGCGACCACGCCGACGGCGATGAGGATCTGTGGGACGGCGAGCAGGACGTCGGCCGAGCGCGACAGGAGCGTGTCGATCCACCCGCCGAAGAAGCCGGCGACCATGCCGACGACGAGCCCGATGAAAAGCGCCAGTCCTGAGGCGACGACGCCGACGAACAGCGAGGTGCGCGCCCCGTACATCGTCCGGACGAAGAGGTCACGCCCGGCCGAGTCGGCGCCGAACCAGAACGAGGCGTTCGGCCCGTACGGGACGCCGTAGGCGTCGGTCATCGAGTCGAAGGTCTGGTTCGGGCCGTGCCCGGTGACCTGCTTCGCGATCGGGCCGCCGAAGATGGCGATCAGGACGAGCACGACGATGACGACACCGCCCGCGAGCGCGGCCTTGTCCTGGCGCAGCCGCTCCCAGAACAGGCGCGACGGGCTCTTCCGCGCCACGGAGATCGGCTGCTGCAGCGCGACGGCGCCGCCTGAAGTGACCTGAAACTCAGGGGGATTCGTCATCGGAGGTCAGAACCACGTACCCCGGACCGCAGATCGGCACGCGATACTGATGAAGGTTTTGCACGAATCTCACGTTTCCAATCACGCTCTTCGTGAATCCCTCCGTCCGCCGGACGCATTACTCGGGCGGCTCGTGCGGCTTGAGCCGATCGCCGAAGCGCACCGTGAGGGGCTACGGGAGGCGGCTGAGCGCGAGTGGCACATCCACCGCTACACGAACATGGCGACGTTCGGCTTCGACCGCTGGTTCGACATGGCGCTCGAGGCGCAGACGGAGGTGCCGTTCGTGGTGATCGCCGGCGGCGCGCCGGCGGGTTCGTCCCGCTACTTGAACGTCGAGCCGATGCACAAGCGCACCGAGATCGGCTGGACGTGGCTCGAGCGCGCCCATTGGGGCACCGGCGCGAACGTCGAGACGAAATATCTCTTGCTCCGAAACGCGTTCGAGGACTGGGGCGCGATGCGGGTCGAGTTCAAGACGGACGCCCGGAACCTGCGCGTCCGCGGCGCGCTGCTCGGCGTGGGGGCGAGTTTCGACGGGATCTTCCGGAAGCACATGATCCTGCCGGACTCGATCCGCGATTCGGCCTGGTATTCGATCCTCGACGACGATTGGCCCCGGGTGAAGGCAATGCTCGAAGGCAAAATCGCGAAGCACGCCGGCTGAGATCGCGCCCTTCCCTCGTTTGGGGGACCAAAGTCCTAAAGAGCGCCTGGGCAGTGCCGATACCAGCCACGTGGACGCTGCCCAGCGCAACGAGATCCTGAGCCGGTATCGGGAACACACGGCTCGGTTCGAGTCGGTCGCGGCGCGGCGCGATCAGTCGGTCGCGGAGGTGATCCCGTTCCAGCCGCCGGCGCAAGAAGGCGGCCAGGAGCCGACTGCGCGCGAAATCGAGGTTCTGCAGCTGATCTCGGACGGTCTCGTGAACCGCGAGATCGGCGTTCGGCTGTATCTGAGCGAGGAGACGGTCAAGAGCCACGTCCGCCACCTGCTCGCCAAGCTCCAGGCCCGCTCGAGGGCCCATGCGGTCGCGGTGGGCTTCCGTCGCGGCCTCATCGACTAGCGGAAAACGGGCCGGTCCACGAAGAAGGCCGCCCCCTGACGGACGGCCTCTCCGGTCTTGCGACTGGTTTTCCACCTCTGTGGACAACGCCCCTCAAAAGGGGGAGGCCACTGAGGCGAGAACCTAATTAACTAAGCGTGCCCTACCAGCCGGCGAGGCCGCCGGCGATCTTGGCGGACTTGACCAGCTTCGCGAACTTAACCATTGGATTCCCCCGTATGGGTTAGGACTGACGGCGAGATGAACTCTATAACCCTTTTGGGGGATACGCAAGTTTTCCGCCGGCTCCGGTCTGACTTCGCCGACGTGCGTCTCAGGGCCGGACTCTGGATCGTGTTCGTCCACGTTGTCGCCTGGTTGACCGGTGCTGTTCTCTTCGTCTCGGGCGAACGCTTCGGGAACTGGCTGGCAGTGACGGCTCTTGCCCTCGTTGCCGCCTACGGTGAGCGCGACCACATCACTCTGCGGCCCAAGCTGACGGTCTCGATCTCGCTCCTCCCGGCGATCTTCGCGGCAGTGCTTTTCGGCCCGCTGGCAGCCATGGTCGTCTTCGGCGCTTCGGGGGTTTCAATCTCCTTCCCTCTTCCCGGGCGGATCTGTTACGTCGCTACCCGGGCGCTCACGGGTGCTCTTGCCGCCGGCAGCGTCGCTGTCGTCGGCTCGATTGCATCCGCGGGAACGAGCAGGACGGTCGCGGCTGCTGCGGTGGCAGCCCTAGTCGCGGAGGTGAGCGACACGGTTTTCACCGCGATCACATTCCGAGTCCGAGGCGCCGGCACCTGGAAAGACGTCGCTTCCGACTCGATCCCAGTGATCGCCGCGTCTGTCCCCTTCTACGGGTTTGCCGTTGCGATTCTGGCGCTTTCGTATCAGAACGTGTCGCCGTGGACATTGCCGCTGTTCTACGTCCCGGCTCTTGGAGCGCAGCGCTGGTTCCTGCTGTATCAGGAGCAGCGGCGGCTCGCGGAGGATCTGAAGGGAGCCAACGAGCAGCTGCGAGCAGCAAACCTTTCGTTCGCCCGCGGTCTGATCGCGACGCTTGACGCTCGGGATAGGTACACAGCGGGTCACTCGGCGGCGGTTGCGATCTACGCGCGCGACATCGCTGAGCGGATGGGCATGGATCCGGTCCAGCAGGAGCTCGCCCACCTCTGCGGCTTGGTGCATGACATCGGCAAGATCGGCTTGCCGGCCGGACTCCTCGAGAAGCCGGGAGCTCTCACCCTGGATGAACGCCGCGAGATGCAGCGCCACTCGGAGATCGGCGAAGGAATTCTCGCCAACGTCGATACGTACGCCGAGATAGCGTCGATCGTTCGACATCACCACGAGCGCGTCGATGGGCAGGGGTACCCTGATGGCCTCTCAGGGACCGACATTCCGCTGTTGTCGCGGATAATTGCCGTGGCTGATGCCTACAACGCGATGACATCGGACCGCCCGTATCGTGATGCAATGCCGAGCCGTGTGGCCCGGCTTCGTCTTGCCCAGGCGGTCGAGACTCAGTTTGATACGTCCATCGTCGCAGCGTTCGAAGCGATCTTGGCTGGCGTCGACGAGGACTACCGCACGGCCAAGGGTGCAGCATTCATGTTGGATCGCAGAGAACTCGAAGACGACATGGGCGAGGTCGAGCCGGTAAACAACATCGCGACGATCGCCTAACCAATGGTAGTGAGTCGAGTCACGGCTTCGCTTCGAGACCGCACACCGAGCTTTTCGAAGATGTGACGAACGTGAACCTTCACCGTCGACAGTGAGAGAACGAGGGCTGCCGCGATCTCTTGGTTGCGGTAGCCGCGGGCAATCAGTCCGAGAACCTCAAGTTCTCTTGGTGAGAGGAGTTCGGCCGGATCTCCCACTGCGCGGGCTCGGAGTCCCCCCAGGCGTGCCAAGCCGAGGTCGTTCGTACGCTGATATAGAGCCGCGAGCGCGGGGCGCAACGACTCGCTCTGGGCGTAAGTGTCGGCGAGTTCGCGGCTTGAACGAATACACGCAACCAGCGGGTTCCATGCGCCGAGTTCGTCGGCGAGGTCCCAAGCATCGGCCGCGAGACAGGACTTGGTTCCCGCCGCGCTCAGGATGGCTTTGGTGGCGGCTCTGAGAACGCGTACTTCGACGGCACTCGTCACCTCACCGGCAGCGTCTGCGGCACTCATCGCGTCGTGCGGTTGTTGGTCGACCGCTAGCGCAAGTGCGCGGGTCGCAAGGTACTCGCCGTGGATTGACGGAATCACTACCTCGCGCTTGATCGCCGGCAGAGCGTCGATCGCCAGGTCAACGCGGCGGGTCTCAAGAGCAAGCCGTGCGCGAAGAATGCGTGCGTTCAGCACGTGATAGTCGAGCGGATGGTCCGCGATCGCGTCTTCGAGTTGCTGCAGCGTGCGCTCGGCGTGCCCGAACTTCCTTAGTCCGAGAGCAATGAATGCATGGTTCCAGAGAGAGTGCGGCCTGGCGAAGTCGAGATCGAACGCGGAGATTTCGGCATCGCACAGATTCTGGAGACGCGACGCCTCGTGGTAGTTCGTTCCCACTGCCAACACGTACGCCGAAACGTGCGCGAACCCGCTTCTCGCGCGCGGGTCGTCGACATGGGATAGGACTGCTTCTCCTTCGCTGATCAGGGATTGCGAGTCGACAAACCCCGTCGTGAAGTGTCGTCGCGTAAGCTCAAGAACTGTGTGCCTAACAAGGTCGAGTGGCGACTTGCGGCGACGGTCCTCAAGCCGGTCCATCACCCACGATGGCACAGATATTTCGCCTTGAAGCGATGAGAGTGCCCATCCTCGAAGGGCCGCAACGCGATCGTCGTCTGAACGTGCTGTTTCGTACGCGCGCTTATACGCCGCTTCGGCTTCGGCGAGTCTGGCTCGCGCATAAGCGCTGTCCGCAATGATCGTCTCCGCTCGCGAGCGGAGCTCGTGACCGTCCCCGAGCCGCGCCGTTGCGCGCTCCGCGATCCGCGAGGCGAATTCGAAGGCGCCGTCAGCTAACGCGATGTCGGCTTCCGCCAAGTCGACGACCGCGGGCGGAAATGCCGGCGCCGCCCTGATCTTCGTCGCAAATGCACCTAGCGTTGCGGTGTGGCCGGAGCGAACGAGAGGCATATACGCAGCTCCGAGCGCAGTATCGACAAGATCGTCCCGGCCAAAGCTGAGAATGAGCTCGAATGCGCGATCCCAGCGCTCTCGGCGAACGCACGCGGAGACTGCGTCGGAGACCATCGTCCTGGTTTCCGGGGCCGCTCTGAGCTTTCCGAAAAGGAACTCACGTACCAGGGGGTGAAGCTCTGCGCTACCAGTCTCGGAGCTGATGAATCCGAGTTCTGTCGCGTCTTCTCGAAGGCTGTCTGCGTCTTCGCCGAAGAGCTCCTGCAACGTTTCGGGCTCGAGGTCCGGAGCAAGAGCGAGCCGCAACAGCTGGCCCTGGATGCGCCGGCCCGCAGTCTTGAATAGCTCCTCAGTGAAATAGGTGTGCAGGACGCCGGATGAAAGTTGTGGGCCGGGGATGGGAACACCTCGAGCGCTCGCAACCAATCCGACGACGGCGGGCCATCCTTCGGCTTGTGCGGCTACGTGGTCAAAGTCTGGATGATTGCCGAGTACCTGCCTTGACTCTTGGCGGCTCATGGCGAGCTCGCCGCGATCAACTTCGACGACATCTCCGTAGACCTCCAGCCGGGCGGTCGCCCACGTCGGTCGCAGGCGGGACGCAATCAAGAAACGGCAGTCGAGTTCCCGATTTAGGACCTCAACGAATTGCTCGGCGCAGGGCTCCGCACTGACTTCGTGGTAGTCGTCGATAACAAGCCATTGAATGCGTCGGGCCAGTAGCTGGTTGACCACGACACGCGCAACCTCCCTCGCGATTCGTTGGGGATTGGCGTGGGCTTTGAGATATGTGCCGACGTACGCAGCCGCGCCGTTGTCGTCTGGATCTCCGGCACGCGCAACTTTCGTCGCGAGTGCGGCGATGTCGCAATCCTCGGCGGAGAGCGTCACCCAAACCGCCCCGTTCAGCGTCTTAGCCCACTGCCGAGCGAGGGTCGTCTTCCCGTAGCCGGCGGGCGCCAGTAGCAGGATCGTCCGCGCGTCAGTGTCGTCGAGCAGCTTGATC
>Ga0207707_10005905_pt1 | contig 10709 bp, 8 predicted proteins | sample KBSC83BmetaG_FD_184336 | JGI IMG/M metagenome (GOLD analysis project Ga0207707, IMG submission 184336) | Corn rhizosphere microbial communities from Kellogg Biological Station, Michigan, USA - KBS C8-3B metaG (SPAdes) (version 2) | ecosystem: Host-associated > Plants > Roots > Rhizosphere ... | reverse complement strand
CCTGTCGCATGCATGCGACACGCGGCCGTCGATGCGCTCGTGCTGGCGATCGCCGCGTCCGCCCTTGCGCGAAGCGGATGCCGCGCGAGCCATAGCGCCATGCCGAGCGCGCCGACGGCCGTCGCCGAGCGCAGCAATCCGAGTCCCCACGGTCCCGTGTGCAGGATGTCGCGCGCATAGGCATCGCAAGCACGCGCGCGATCCAGAACAGCACGAACGGGCGCTGCGCGGGCAGCGCGTCGTCAGGCGACAAGCGGGTGGCGGCGCGGGCCGATCGAGGCGAGGAACAGCACCGGCGTCGGTTGCCCGGGTCGGGGAACGTCGAGCGCCATCGACAAGCGGGTCCTTTTTCAAGTGTCCGCGATTGTCGCGGAAAGGGCTGTCGCGTTCCGTGCCTGCACCCAGCATTGCCCTGGACCGTCCGTCGTGTAAAAAATACGCACGTCTTCAACCGCACGCCGATTTCGGGCACGATGAACGGCTTCTCCCGACATCTTGTCGTCACTGACGTGGCCTCGACGCCGAACGGCGGAGAAAATCGCATGACCTGCGCAAGCTGCGGGCGCCGCGTTGCGACCGGCGCCCGCTATTGCGTCCATTGTGGTGCCGAGCAATCGATGCCGACGCCGATCGCGGTCGCGGCATCGATGGCGCGACAGGCGGCAGGTGCCCGCGAAGCGGCCAATGCTGCCAACGCCGAGTCCACCGCCACCGTTGAGTCGATCGGACTCCCGGGCCGCGTGCCCTCCGAGCGCGCGCGAGAACGAACCGACGCGAATGTCGCGCGCGACGCCGCAAATTCGGATCAGCCGGGACGTCCTGCGTACGCCGATGCGCCTTCGCGTCGCGGACTCGCGATTGCGCTGGTCGCGAGCCTTGCGGTTGTCGCGATTGCCGTTGGAGTTTTTGCGGTGTGGCGGATCGAGGGCGCGGACGGCAACGTCGCGCCCGATGCGTCGTCGTCCGCAGCGGCAGCCGCGGTGCCTTCCGCGGCAGCACCGCCGACGGCCGGAGGCGTGAACAATGCGAGCGAATCCGCGACACCCGCGACGCAACCGCCGGCGGAGCCGTCCGAGGCGATCGTGTCATCGCAGACCGCGCAGGCCAACACGGCGACGGCGCCCGCGATCGACGCGACGACACCGGTGGAGATCAGGTCCTTGCCGCCGCATCCCGCCACGTCGCGAACGCACGTGGCGCAGCCCGGCAAGCCCGCAGCGCCGATGGCGACGACCCGACCGGCCGAGGCGCCGCCGGCGCAGGCCGATACCGCTACGCCTGCCGTCACGCATGCGCATGTCGCCGCCGCCTCCACCGCCGCCACGCGCGTTGCCGATCGCTGGCAACGGCTGGACGAGGAAATCGCGCAATGCACGCGCGCGGATTTCATCACGCGCGTCATCTGCGGCCAGCGCGCGCGCTTTCGCTATTGCAACGGCTATTGGGGCAAGGTGCCGCAGTGCCCCGGCAGTCCCGCGACAACCGATCGCGGTCAATAGGACCTCACTGTTTCTCCTGCGAGCACGGTTCTCCCGCCACGGCGGGCACGACCGTAGGCGCATCCTTACACGGGATTCCGCAGCGAGCCGATCGTCGGCGCGTGGCCGACACGTCTAACCTCGATGTATCGGTCCGAATCGCGCGCACGATGCGAGGACGCAACGGGGAAGACGATGAGCGAGATCGTGGCAGGCGTGTTCGACGACGAGCAGACGGCCACCTCGGCCGCGCGCGAATTGCGAAGCGCGGGATTCGAGGCCGCCGACCTCGACCAGTTTTCGTTGCGGCCGCCGGGACAGCACCAGGGACTGCAGGCCGGCGGCGACGAAAGCGCCGACGCGAAGGCGAAGGGCGGCGACCGCGGCGCGACGAAGGGGGCGGCGATCGGCACCGCGGTAGGCGCCGTTGCAGGCCTCGCGGCGACGCCGATTCTCGGTCCGATCGCCGTCGCGGGCGGCGCGGCCGCCGGCGCGTACGCGGGCTCGCTCGCGGGGGCCGTGCGCAAGATGGGCGACGAAGCGCACCCTGCGCCACAGCCGCGACCCGCCGGCGTCATGGTCGCCGTGCACGCCGCGTCGCAGCAACAAGCGGATCGCGCGGTCGCGGTCATGCACGATCTCGGCGCGCGGATGATCGAGCGCGCCGACGGCGCATGGCGCAACGGCAAATGGGCCGACTTCGATCCGGTGCGCGCGCCGCACGTCGTCGAGTCGAACGTCGCGGGCTCCGCTGGCAACGTACCGAGCCGGAGGACCCCATGAACGCCGGCGAATCGTCGCGCGCATTTCGCGCCTTGCGGCGTCAAGCGCCCGCGCTGCTGCATTACCAGCAGGGGAAATGGGGCTACATCCTCGCGTGGCTCGTCGGCGTGCCGGTGCCGATCCTGATCATCATCTTTTTGCTGCGCGGCTGTAACTGAACTCGGTTTACGGATCGCATGCAGGCAGGCTGCCTCAGCCGCGGCCGACGAAGGGCATCTTGGTCGCCATGACGGTCATGAACTGCACGTTCGCATCGAGCGGCAGGCTCGCCATGTAGAGCACCGCGCTCGCGACGTGCGCGACGTCCATTCGCGGCTCGACGGCGCTCTCTCCACTCGCTTGCGCGACGCCCGCCGTCATCCGGTCCGTCATCGCCGTCGCGGCATTGCCGATGTCGATCTGCCCGCAGGCGATGTCGTATTTGCGCCCGTCGAGCGACGTCGACTTCGTGAGACCGGTGATCGCGTGCTTCGTCGCGGTGTACGGGGCCGAGTTCGGACGCGGCGCGTGCGCCGAGATCGAGCCGTTGTTGACGATGCGGCCGCCGCGAGGGCGTTGCGCCTTCATCATCCGCATCGCGTGTTGCGTGCACAGGAACGGGCCGAGCAGGTTCGTGTCGATGACGGCGCGCAGCTTCTCGACGGTCAACTCGTCGAGATCCACGGCCGGCGCGCCGATGCCCGCATTGTTGAAGAGCAGGTCGAGCCGGCCGAATCGTTCCGCGACGCGCGCGAAGAGCTTCGCGACCGAATCCGGATCCGCGACGTCGGTCGGGACGGGCAGCAGGTCGGCGCTGCGTTCGCCCGCGGCCCGCACGGTTTCATCGAGCGCGTCCGCACGCCTGCCGGCGAGCGCGACGCAATAGCCGGCACCGGCGAGCGCGAGCGCGACGGCCCGACCGATGCCGCTGCCAGCTCCGGTCACGAGCGCGACTTTCCGTTGCTCACTCATCGATCCTCCCTGCGCATCGGCGCCGACCCGGTCTGCGCGTCAGCGGCGCTGTCTCCCGTCGTGGCTCATCCGCGGCACGAGCGCCGGGCGCGAAATGGGCGAAACCAGACGCGCCGTCTCGCTGCGACCGCGCTCGGCGACGTGGCGCATCCGCGCGCCGGGCGGCGCGAACATCGCCGGCGCCGCGATGGCGTTCCCCTGCGCGTAATCGACGCCGACGCTGCGCAGCGCATCGAGCGTCGCCGCGGTCTCGACCGATTCGGCGATCGTCTGCTTGCCCATCACGCGCCCGATGCGGTGAATAGCCTCGACCATCGCCGCGTCGACCGGATCGGTCAGCATGTTCTTGACGAAGCTGCCGTCGATCTTCAGATAGTCGACGGGAAGCTGCTTCAGATAGGTGAACGACGACACGCCGACGCCGAAATCGTCGAGCGCGAAACGGCATCCCGGCTCGCGCAGCGCGCCGATGAACTCCGCGGCCTTCGACAGGCTCGTGACCGCCGTCGTCTCGGTGATCTCGAAGCAGATCGCCGCGTGCGGAATGCGGAAGCGCGCGAAGTTTTCGCGCACATAATCGAGGAACTGGTCGTCGCCGATCGAAGCGCCGGACACGTTGATCGCATACGTGCCGAGCGCCTGGCCGCTCGCGCGCCGCTCGGCGAGCACGCGAAACGCGGTGCGGATCACCCAGCGGTCGATCGACGGCATCAGGTGATAGCGCTCGGCGGCCGGAATGAAGGCGATCGGCGGAATCATCTCGTTCTGCTCGTCGATCAGCCGCACCAGCAGTTCCTCGTGACGCACCTGTTCGGCCGCTGTCGCGTGCATTGCGCGCATCGGCTGCGAGTAGAGGCACAGCCGGTCCTCGGCGAGCGCCCGATGCAGCCGATGCACCCATTCCATCTCGCCACGCCGCAGCGCGACCTCGCTGTCCTCGGGGCGATAGACCTGCACGCGGTTGCGGCCCTTGTCCTTCGCGAGGTAGCACGCGGCGTCCGCGGCCGACAGCACGCTCGCGAGCGTGTGCGGACCCTCGGCCAAGTTGACGAGACCGATGCTGACGCCGATCGTGAACGAGCGGTTCTTCCAGGCGAAGCGGAAGTCGACGATCGCCTTGCGCAATGCTTCGGCGATCCGCAGCGCGGGCGCCGGCGGGCAGTGCGGCAGCAACACGCCGAACTCGTCGCCGCCGAGGCGCGCGAGCACGTCGCCCTCGCGCAGCCGCGGCCGCAACAGCGCGCCGACCTGCCGCAAGAGCTCGTCGCCGGCCGCATGGCCGCTCGTGTCGTTCACGACCTTGAACTGGTCGAGGTCGAGATAAAGCACCGCGTGCTGACCCTGCGGCCCTTCGCGCTGCTCGACGATCGCGCGCACGCGCTGCTCGAATTCGCGCCGGTTGAGCAAGCCGGTCAGCGCATCGTGGCTCGCGAGATTCGACAGCCGCGCCGCGTATTGCCGCTCGCGGCTCATGTCCTGGATCACGAGGACCGCGCCGACCGTGCTGCCCACGCGGTCGCGTATCGGCGCCACGCTGTAATCGATCGCAATCGATTCGGCGCCGCGGCACAGCAGCACGACGTTGTTCTCGGCCTCGACGACGCCGCCGTCGGCGAGCGCCTTCGCAACCGGGTCGGGAATCGGCGCGCCGGTCGTCTCGTCGACGACCGCGAACACCTCGGCGACCGGACGCTGCCGTGCTTCCGCCAGCGGCCATCCGGTGACGCGCTCGGCGGCCGGATTCAGGAACTCGATGCGGCCCGACGTATCGACGGTGACGACCGCGTCGGCGATCGATGCGAGCGTCACCTGAGCGCGCTCCTTTTCCTCGGCGAGCAGCGACTCGGCCTGCTTGCGCATCTGGATGTCGTTGAGCGAGCTCACGAGCCGCTCCTCGCTCGCGCGAAGCGCGTGCAGCAGCTTCGCGCGCTGCGCGAAGAGCCGCCGCAACGTGAGACCGACGAGCACGAGCAGCGCGGTGCCGGCCGTCACCCGCAGCACGAGCAGCGACGCGCGCGCCGAAAGGGCCGGCTCGACGAGCACGAAATCGATGATCGCGAGCGCGACCAGCACGACGACGATCGCGAGCACCGGCCAGATCGAGTCGAACAGCGGCTCGACGCCGCTCGCGGCGGCCTTGTTGCGGCGCGCGCTCGCCTGTCGGTGCAGCGTTGGATTCATGACGACGCGGAGCCCTGTGCCGCGTGCGGCGCCGCGATCGCGGTCGCGGCTTCGCGCGATTCGCTTTCGGCATGCGGATGCAGCCACCGCGTTCGCGCGCGCGTCGGCGCGCGCTCGATCGCCGCGCGCCAGCTTTCGTGCGCCGAAGGCGCCGTCCAGACCGCAAAGTGCAGCGCCGAGAGCGCCGCGGGATCACCGAGCAGGCGGGCGCGATCCTGCATGCTCAGCGGATCGAGGCCCTGGCGCAGCGCGCGATCGACGATCGCATCGACAATCGCCTCGCGGGGCCAGCCGGTGACCGGACGCGCGACGGCCTGTGCGCAGACGAGCGCATTGACGACGGGATCGACGACGGCGGTCGCGAGATCGGCCGGCGGCGCCGCACGATGCCAGTAACGCCGCGTCGCGCGGATGACGTCGGGCGGCTCCGATTCCTCGGGAATCAGGAAGTAGCGGCGGCGCCGCAGCTTGCGGCCGAGTCCCGTGCGGCTCGAGATCACCGACACCGGAATCGAAAGGATCAGCGCGCCGACGACCGGCAGCAGCCACCACAGGTAGGCCGGATTGAGCCACCAGACGCCCGCCGCCCAAACGACGCCGACGCACGTGTGCATGCCGTGGCGCGCGAGCGCCATGCGCCAGCCGGTCTCGTTGTCCCCGCGTGGCGGCGACTTCCAGCGCACCGTGCGTCCCGCGAGCGCCGTCAACACGAACTGCGCGTGGAACAGCATCCGGATCGGCGCGAGCAGCGCCGAGAAGACCATTTCGCCGGCGAGGCTCGCCGCCAGGTGCAACGGGCCACCGTGATGCGCGGGATCGCTGACCGCGACGCGCAAGCCTGCGAGAAGCTTTGGCAAGAACAGCAGCAGCGCGGTGGCAGAGAACAGCGCGAGCGCCCATTCGGGACGCCACTCGGGCCAGATCGGGAAGAGCTGGTACGGCTGCGTGAAGTACTGCGGCTCGGAGAGCGTGTGGATCGCGAGCAGCGCGGTCGACAGAATCAGGAACAGGAACCAGAGCGGCGCCGACAGATAGGCGAAGACACCGGTCATGAACACGGCGCGGTGCGCCGGATGCAGTCCTTTCATCCAGAAGAGGCGGAAGTTCATCAGGTTGCCCTGGCACCAGCGCCGGTCGCGCGACAACTCGTCGATCAGGTTCGGCGGCATTTCCTCGTAGCTGCCGCCGAGATCATACGCAATCCAGACGCCCCAGCCGGCTCGTCGCATCAGCGCGGCTTCGACGAAATCGTGCGACAGGATCTCGCCCGACAATGCGCCGCGTCCCGGCAGGCGTCCGAGCGCGCAGTAGCGGATGAACGGCGCGACGCGGATGATCGCGTTGTGGCCCCAGTAGTGCGATTCACCGAACTGCCATGCATGCAGGCCCGCGGTGAAGAGCGGTCCATAGACGCCGGTCGCGAACTGCTGCACGCGCGCATAGAGCGTGTCGCGACCTGCGGCGCGCGGCGCCGTCTGGATGATCCCGGCGTCGGGGTTCGCCTCGGCGATGCGCACGAGCGACGCGAGGCAATCGCCGCTCATCACGCTGTCCGCGTCGAGGACGATCATGTAACGGTACTTGCGTCCCCACCGCCGGCAGAAATCGGCGACGTTGCCGCTCTTGCGCTTGATCCGGTGTTGGCGCCAGCGATAGAAGATGCGGCCGAAGCCGTCGACGGCGTTGCACAGTGCGAGCCACGCGTCGAGCTCCGCGACGCGCGTGTCGGCGTTCGCGGTATCCGACAGGACGAAGCAATCGAAGCGGTCGAGCACGCCGGTCTCGCGAAGCGACTCGCAGGTTGCGCGCAGGCCCGCGAAAACGCGCGCCACGTCCTCGTTGCAGATCGGCATTACGAGCGCCGTGCGCACGTCGGGCGGAATCGACTGCGGACCGTCGCCGATCATCCGTCGCGAGATCGCGTAGCGATCGCGGCCATGTGTCAGCACGACGAAGCCCGCGAGCGCGGTCCAGAAGCCCGCCGAGATCCACGCGAACAGCATGCCGAACAGCACGAGCATCGCGATCTCGAGCGGTTGTCGTCCGTGATAGGGCAGGATCATCGCCATGTAATCGGTGGCGACGAGCGTCTGCACGACGATCAGCGCGACGAGCACGAGTCGCCGGTGCGACGCGCGCGTGCGCCAGCGTTTGCCGGGATCGGCCGGCACCGCGGCCGCGCGGCGCTCGACGGGCGGCGAATCGTTCGCGCGCCTGACTTCCGAGCGGCTGCCGAGCCACGCGTGCGGCGCCATCGGGCTTCGCGCAAGGCGCGGCGTCGTCTCGATCCGCTCCCGGCCGTGGATGTCGTGGCACTGAACGGCATCGGCGCCGGATGCACCGGTGGCCATCGCGAGGCGGACGCGGGCCATGATCGTCGCGTAGGCGGCGTTTGCCGCGTGCGCGGCCGAAGCGGAAAGCGCCGCGTGCAGGCGGCCGAGCGCGTCGGCCGCGTCCCGCGCGTTCGGCGCGGCGCCGGCGACGAGCGCCGCCCGGCGATCGGGCGCGAGCGGCAGTCGCGCGGCATAGCGCTCGACGAGCGCGACGACGCTTCGTGCGCTGCTCGATTCAGCTCCCGCGCTCGCGGCGCTGTTCAGGTCCCGGGAAGGATATAGCTCCATGTCTCGGAGAGCGTCGCGCCGCCGTTCTTCAGAAAGGCGCGCATTTCGCCCGGCTTCTTCTCGTCGTGGCGCCTGATGCGAAGCGCGAGACGCCAGCCATTGGTCACGTCGTTGTGGTACGCGTTCGCTTCGATCACCTCGACGTTCGAGTCGACGCTGACGACGCCTTCCACCGGCGTGTCGGGCGGCAGCGCCTTCAGCGCGTCACCTTCGAAGTCGATCATGAACGCGATGCTGTCGTCCGGTTTGCGAAGATAGCCGTGGCCGCGGCGCGTCTGCGAGACGAACGCGAGCGTCGGGCGCGTCGCGTTCTCCTTCTGCCACAGCATCCTGTACTCGAAATCGTACGGCTGTTGCGGAGCCGGCGAGACGTCGGGGACGAAATAGGCGACGACGTTGTCGTTGGTCTCGTCCGGCGTCGGGATCTGCACGAGCTCGACACGGCCGCCGCCCCAGTTTCCTTTCGGCTCGATCCACACCGACGGCCGCGTTTCATAGCGCGCCTCGAGATCCTCGTAATCGAAGAAGCTGCGGTCGCGCTGCAATATTCCGAAGCCGAGCGGGTTGTTGACGGCAAACGACGTGACGAGGAGCCGCTTGGGATTCACGAGCGGCCGCCAGATCCACTCGCCGGTGCCCAATTGCACCGAGAGCCCGTCCGAGTCGTGCACCTCGGGCCGGAAGTCGTCGATGCCGACACGTTGATTCTCACCGAAGTAATACATGCTCGTCAGCGGCGCGACCCCGAGCTTCGCGACGTTCTGACGCAGGTAGAGCTCGACGCGCACGTCCATCGCCGTGTCGACGCCGGGCTTCAGCACGAAGCGATAGGCGCCGGTCACGCGCGGCGAGTCGAGCAGCGCGTAGATCCGCAGTTCGCGCGCCTGCGGCGCCGGCCGCTCGACCCAGAACTCGGTGAAGCGTGGAAACTCTTCGCCCGACATGAGTGCGGTATCGACCGCGAGCCCGCGGGCGGAGATGCCGTAGCGCTGGCCCTTGCCGAGCGCGCGGAAGTAGCTCGCACCGAGGAACACGAGCACCTCGTCCTTGTACTTCGGCGAATTGACCGCGTAATGGACGCGGAAGCCGGCGAAGCCCAGGTCGCGCAATTCCTTCGGGTCCAGGTGATTCTTGCCGTAATCGAAAAGATCGGGATCGAAGCGGATGTCGTGCACGCCGCCCGGGTCGACCTCGTGCATGACGACCGGATAGTTGTAGTAGAGGCCCTGGTGAAAGAACATGATCTCGAACGGCAGCTTCGCCTTGCGCCAGAGCGCGCGGTCGGGCTTGAAGCGGATGTCGCGATACTGGTCGTAGGTGAGCTCCTGCAGCGACTTCGGCAGGTTGACCTCCGGCTTCTTGTACGCGGATGCGGCGAGGTCCTTCGCGCGCCGCGCGACGTCCTCGAAGCCGAATGCCGCGCTCGCCGTGGAAACGAGCAGCGCGGCGCAGGCGAGCAGTACGACGCACGGCTTCGCGATGGCGTGCCTCGCGACGTCTCGCGTACGCAGGTTGCGCGTCAGAAGCAGATCCGGCCGCCGAAATGGTGGCCGAATCCGGCGGCGCAGATGCTCGGTCCGAAATAGGGATACGGCGCGCCGTAATACGGCGCCGGATAGTGGGAGCAGTAGTACAGGCCGGCGTAGGGCGGCGGCGCAACGACGACGTAATCGCGACGCGGCGACGGTGGCGCATGGACGTCGGCAGACGCATCGCCGCGCGAATGACCGGGCGCCGCCTCGCCGGTGTAGACAGGCGGCACGTCGTTGCGCGAGGCAGGCGACGGCGCCGTGGCGGCAACCTGGCGCGCGATCTGCCATTCGCGCCAGTCGAGCAGATTGTCGGCTTCGTTTTGCGTAATCTCGCCGCGCGCGACGCGCCGCGCGGTTTCCGCGCGGTAGGCATCGACGCGCTGGTTCACCGTCGCCGACTGATCGGACGTAGGCGCCTGCATCGGCGGCGGGGACGATTGCGCGGCCGCGAAGGACGCGCCGGCCAGCAACGCAATCGCGATACCCGACAGCGCAAACAGGCGTCTCATTTCTGCTCCTCGTTTCTTCCTCGTTCGTACGAGGCGATCGTCTTCGGCAAGACCATTCGACCGCTCGTCGGGGCACGCGGTTTCCACGGCATACCGATCCGCGTCGGGGCGCCGCGTCGCGCGCGCCTCGTACCGCGCGCAATGATACCGCGCGCATCACCGACGGCCGGCGTCCGCGTGTCGCCGCAAGGCGACGAAAGCCGTGTCATCAAAGGAACGCTGTCGAGCGTTTCACCGGTGGTGCGATGTTTGCATCCATCGTCGGGAGAGGCGGCGTCGCCAAGACAGCGACGCACGCCGGTGCAGCAATTACAACGTTTCGCGACGGCGTTCGCGGTTCGCGTAGGACCACGGCTACGGCAATCATGACGAAAGGGAGAAAACACGTGACGACCACGACAACGGCGATCGCACGAATGGCCCGCGCGTTCGCATGGGCGGCGATGATGCTGTCGTTCGCAGTGCAGGCGCAACCGCAGCCGCAGGACCTCGGGCCCGACGTCGATCCGCCGACGCGCGTTGCACGGATGTCGTATGCGAGCGGTCGCGTGAGCTTCTCGCCGGCCGGCAACGATTCCTGGGTCGAGGCACGCGTCAATCGCCCCGTCGTCACCGGCGATCGCGTGTGGTCGGATGCCGATTCGCGTGTGGAGC
>Ga0207707_10005904_pt1 | contig 10709 bp, 8 predicted proteins | sample KBSC83BmetaG_FD_184336 | JGI IMG/M metagenome (GOLD analysis project Ga0207707, IMG submission 184336) | Corn rhizosphere microbial communities from Kellogg Biological Station, Michigan, USA - KBS C8-3B metaG (SPAdes) (version 2) | ecosystem: Host-associated > Plants > Roots > Rhizosphere ... | reverse complement strand
GGCACGGACATTGGCCAGGCGCTCACGTCGGTAGATCTGCAGCGCGACCAGATGCGCGCCGCCCTCGCCGTGCTCGTGCTGGATGCCGTGGACCGCGTCTCGGCGAATCCAAGGCACTAATTAACTACGGTAGCTGGTGGCTGGTTGCTGGTTTAACGACGGTAGCTGGTCGTTGGCCGCTGGTCGCTGGTGTAACGAGTGTCGTTGGACTGCCCGCGCCGCGCCGCGCGCCCTGGGTACTGCGGGTCCGCTCTATCCCCTGCATTGGTAGTCCACCGGCCAGCGACCACCGGCCAGCAACCAGCGACCAGCAACCAGCAACCAGCAACCGTGGTTAAACCAGCAACCAGCGACCAACCTCCAGCATGCCCCTCCTCTTCCACGCTGTGGCCGCATACGCGACGGGGCTGTGGCTGGGGCTCTCGCACCTGGTGTGGGCCGGGGCGGCGGCGGTCGTTCTCTCGCTGGCAATCGCGTGGCTGTGCGACGATCTCCGCCTTGCGGCGCTGGCCATGACGCTGCTGGCCGGTGCGCTCGTCGCCAGCGCGAGCGGCGCGCGCCGCGAGGGCTGTCGTGAACTGGGTGCGCGCCGTACACGCTGGACCATGACGCTCACCCAGCCGGCCGCGCCAGGCGCGTTCATTCCTGCCACGGCCTCGTGGTCCGGGTGCTCGGTACCGGCATCGCTGTCCGTGAGCGCGGGTACGGCTGCTGCGGGCGCCACCGTGCACGTCTCCGGTGAGGCGGTCACGTCGAAACAGGGTATCATGGTGCGTCACGCGATGGTCGGCCGTGTCGCCGGCCGTGATGCGCTGCTGACGCTGCGCGGCGTCATGGGTGAACGCATCGACGCCGCCTTCGGCGCCGATGCGCCGTTGGTGCGGGCGCTCCTCATCGCCGACACGCACTCCATTGATCCCAGCGTCCGCGATCGGTTCGCCGCGGCCGGCATCGTGCACATGCTGTCCATCTCGGGGCTGCACGTCGCCATCATCGCGGCCGCCATGGAACTGTTCTTCGTGGCGGTGCGGCTCCCGCGCTCAGCGGCATTGTGCGCGACCATCGTGGTCGTCGCCGCCTACATCGTACTCATTGGCGCGCCGCCGCCCGCGGTGCGCTCCGGCGTGATGCTGGGCGCTGCATCCATTGCCCGACTGGCGCAACGCCCCATCTCCACCTGGGGTGCGCTCGCGTTGGGCGCCGCCGTGCCGCTGGGTCACGCGGCCACTGTGCTCGACCTGGGGTGGCAACTGAGCGTGGCGGGCATGGCGAGCCTCATTGCCAGTGGCATCCTTGCCAGGCGATGGATCGCGCCGCGTCTCGACGGGTGGCGTGCCGGACTGGCCACGGTGGGGCTGGCCTCCACCGTTGCGTCGGCGGTGACCGCGCCGCTCGTGGCCTGGCACTTTGGTCGCATCAGTCTCATCGCACCGCTCACCAACATCGTGGCCACGCCCATTGTCGCGCTGCTGCAGCCCGCGCTGTTCCTGGCTACGCTCAGCTCCTTCATGCCCGAGGCGGCGCGATTCCTGGCCGGCGCGGCGCACCCCATGCTGGTCGCGCTGGACGCCGTGGCCACTGTCGGCGCCAGTGTGCCCTTCGCGACGGTGCAAGTTGCCCCGACGCTGCTCGGCGCGCTGCTCGCCGGTGCCGCGACGCTGGCCCTGCTCGTGGCAGGCGTGAGCCGCCATGCCGCACCCGCGCTCGTGGCCGCGCTCGCGAGCATTGCGCTGGCGCTCTGGCTGCCGCTGGCGCCGCACCGCGTCCACGGGATGGAGCTGCACCTGATCGACGTCGGTCAGGGCGACGCGATTGCCCTGCGCACACCAGCCGGGCGCTGGATTCTCGTGGACGCCGGTCGCGCCTGGCGCGGCGGCGATGCAGGACGCTCGACCGTGATTCCGTATCTCCGGCGCCGCGGCGGTCCGCTGGCGCTCTTCGTGCTCTCTCATCCGCACAGCGACCACGTGGGCGGCGCGTCGAGCGTGCTCCGCGCGCTGCACCCCGCGCAGTACTGGGACGGTGCCTATGCCGGTACGAGCGACCCATACCGTGAGTCGCTGCTCGCCGCGCGCGCCGTGCGCGTCCGCTGGCACCGCGCCTCGCCGGACGACACGCTCACCGTGGACGGCGTCTCGCTGCGCGTGCTCGCGCCGGATTCCGCATGGATGACCACGCTGGATGACCCCAACGAGGGCAGCGTGGTGGTGCTCGCCCAGTACGGCGAGGAGCGATTCCTGCTCATGGGCGACGCCGAGCGGGGGGAGGAGCAGTGGCTGCTCCGCCGGGATTCCATGGCACTCCATGCCGACGTCTTGAAGGTAGGGCATCACGGCAGCGTGACGAGCAGCACCGCCGAATTCGTGCACGCGGTTGCGCCGCGGCTTGCGCTCGTGTCGGTGGGTGCCGGCAACTCCTACGGACATCCCAGCCAGCCGGTGTTGCGCACACTGGCGCGAACGGGCGCGGCGATATTGCGTACCGATCGGTCCGGCACCGTAGTGGTCCGGACCGACGGACACTCCCTGGAGATCGAGCAGAACGGAGACCGATGGAAATTGTCGCGCGTCTCATCGCCGCCGTGACTGGAAGCCCGGTAGCGCTGCCAACCGAGCTGGCGCAGCGCTTTCCCGACCTCCAGGTGGTGCGGCTCCGCCGTGGCGGCATTCCGACACGCATGGGGGGCTGGATGCTCGGCCAGCAGCGCGTAGCGGCCATCACGTTCTGGCGCACCGTCTTCGTCGCCCCGGACGTGCCGCTCACCGGGGAACTGCTCTTGCATGAATTGCGACACGTGCACCAGTTTGGGGCGACGGCGACCTTCCCGGTTCGATACATCTGGGAGAGCCTGCGCCACGGTTACCACCGGAATCGCTACGAGACCGATGCGCGCGAGTACGCTTCCGAGCGCCTCCGCGCTGCGCCTATCGACCTGCCTCGAGGAGACGTGTAACGTGGTTCAGCACACCCCTACATCGGTCGTCACGATCGACCGATTCATCATCGAGCAGGAACGGTTGCACCCCGAGGCCACGGGTGAACTCTCTGGCATCCTGTACGACCTCGCGCTCGCTGCCAAGATGATCGCGAGCAAGGTTCGCATGGCGGGGCTGGTCGACATTCTCGGATCGAACGAGTCGCAGAACGTGCAGGGCGAGGTGCAGCAGAAGCTGGACGTGCTGGCCAACGAGATCATCATCAAGGCGATGGACCATGGCGGCCGGTTGTGTGGCATGGCGTCCGAGGAAGAGCCGGACATCATTCACATTCCAGACGGCTTTCGCTGCGGCAAGTACATCCTCACCTTCGACCCGCTCGACGGATCATCCAACATCGACGTGAACGTGCCGGTCGGCACGATCTTCTCCGTGCTGCGCAAGATCACGCGTGGCACACGGGCGGAAATGGAGGATCTCCTGCAGCCGGGCCGGCGCCAGGCTGCGGCGGGATATGTGATCTACGGGTCGAGCACGATGCTGGTGTACACAACGGGTCAGGGCGTGCACGGCTTCACGCTCGATCCGTCCATTGGAGAATTCCTGCTCTCGCATCCCAACATTCACATCCCGGCCAATGGCCGCTACCTCTCGGTGAACGATTCATACGAGCAGGTATGGGACGAGCACGTGCGCGGTCTCATGCGGCGCTATCGCGGGCTGGATGGCGACCGCAAGGCGCTCAGCGTGCGGTACGTGGGCAGCCTCGTGGCGGACTTTCATCGCAACCTGCTGGGCGGCGGCGTGTTCTGCTATCCATCAAACGTGCGGAGCCCGCGCGGCAAGCTGCGTCTGCTGTACGAGGCCAATCCCCTGGCGTTCGTCGTGGAGCAGGCGGGTGGCGCGGCGACCGATGGCATGTCCCGTGTGATGGACATCCACCCGACCGAGCTGCATCAGCGGACACCGCTGTTCATCGGCAGCAAGGCAGAAGTGGAACTTGCCGCGGAGATGCTCGGAGGTGTGCCGGTCTGATTGAAACGATGGCGGAGTGAAGCGATCCGTGGTTTGGCGCGGGCCATCCTGTCCGTTCCATCTGATCAGCATCACTGCTCGCGCGGCTGACGTCTGTGGCAGGTGGCTCGCTGCGCCGCCTCACCAGGAATCGGTAGCATCCCGGGCCGCATCCCTTATCTTCCGGATGCGGCCCGCCTGCATCGATGACTCCTCCGTATCGCCCCGAGTTCATGCCCGATCCCAGCGCGCGCGTGTCTCCATCCGGACTGGACATCGCGCCGTGTTACCGTCCGCACGACGCCCCGGTGCAGTATGATCGCGACCTGGGCGATCCGGGCCGCTTTCCGTACACGCGTGGCGTGCAGCCAACCATGTATCGCACGCGGCTCTGGACGATGCGCCAGTACGCGGGCTTTGGCACCGCGGCCGAAACCAACGCGCGCTTCCGGCTGCTGCTGGACGCGGGGCAGACGGGGCTGTCGGTCGCGTTCGACCTGCCCACGCAGATGGGATTCGACTCCGACTCGCCGCGTGCCCTCGGTGAAGTCGGCCGAGTGGGCGTCGCCATCGACACGGTGGACGACCTGCACGCGCTCTTCGACGGCATTCCGCTCGATCACGTCTCCACGAGCATGACCATCAACGCCACCGCGTCCACACTGCTCGCCATGTACATCGTCGTGGCCGAGGAGCGGGGGATCGCGCGCGGCGCGCTGAGCGGCACCGTGCAGAATGACATTCTCAAGGAATACGTCGCGCGCGGCACCTACATTTATCCGCCCGGTCCGAGTCTGGACCTGGTCACGGAGATGTTCCGGTTCTGTGCCGCCGAGCTCCCGTCGTGGAATCCCATCTCCATTTCGGGCTATCACATTCGCGAGGCGGGCGCTACGGCGGTGCAGGAGCTCGCGTTCACCTTCGCCAACCTGCTGGAGTACGTGTCGCGCGCCGTTGCCGCGGGGCTCGCCGTGGATACGTTCGCGCCGCGGCTCTCGTTCTTCTTCGCGGCGCACAACGATCTGTTCGAGGAGGCCGCCAAGTTCCGCGCCGCGCGCCGTCTGTACGCGCGCCTCATGCGCGAGCGCTTTGGTGCCGCCGACGCAAGCTGTCGCATGCGCTTTCACACGCAGACCGGCGGCGTGACGCTCACCGCGCAGCAGCCGCTGAACAACGTGGTGCGCGTGACCGTTCAGACACTGGCGGCGGTACTTGGCGGCACGCAGTCACTGCACACGAACGGCTACGACGAGGCGCTCGCGCTGCCCACCGCCGAGGCAGCCACGCTGGCGCTCCGCACGCAGCAGGTTGTGGCATACGAATCTGGCGTCGCGAACACGGCGGACCCGCTTGCCGGGTCGTACTACGTGGAACACCTCACGAGCGAGCTGGAGGAGCATGCGCTCGAGTTGCTGCGGCGCGTGGACGAGTTGGGCGGCGCGGAGCGTGCCATCGCGAGCGGCTTCTTCCAGGACGAGATCGCCCGCAGCGCCTATGACTATCAGCTCCGCGTCGAGCGGGGCGAGACGGTGGTCGTCGGCGTGAACCGATTCAGCGACGGCGCGGAATCTCCCGTGGTGCCAACGCCGGACTACTCACGCCTGGAACGCGAACAGGTCGAACGCACCCGGGCCGCGCGCGCACAGCGGGACCGGACCACCTGGAATCGCGCGCTGACCGCGCTGCGTGCCGCCGCCGACACATCCTCCGGTGCCTTCCGCGCGCCGCTCATGCCGCGCATCATCGATGCGGTTCGCGCGCGCGCCACGCTCGGCGAGATCGCGGATGCGCTGGCGGCAAGCTGGGGCGTCTACCGGCCGGCCGCCTGAGCCGAGGCACCGTGAGCGCTTGAGCCTGACGTCCGGCGTAGTTAACTTTCTGTCTCATATCACCATGCTTAAGTAGTATCGAAATGCCAACTTACGAATTCGCCTGCCCAAACGGTCACCGCTTCGACAAGTTCTATCGCAAGATGAGCGATAGCGTGAGCGAACTGCCCTGTCCGGTGTGCGGCGCCGTGGCGCAGCGACAGGTCTCGGGGGGTGCCGGCCTGCTGTTCAAGGGCTCGGGATTCTACATCACGGATTACGGCAAGGATGGGAAGAAGGGGCAGCCCTCCCAGCCGCGGGACTCCGGCGACTCCGGCTCCGCGGAGTCGGCCGGAACGAAGTCGGATGCGGGATCCAGCGACAAGGGATCGTCAACCGACGCGAAACCTGCCGCGAAGCCCGCCGCGCCGCCCAAGGATTCGTCTTCCACATGACGGTACGTGACTCCATTCGCGCCGCGCTGATCGATGCGGCGCGTGGGATGGGTGTGTCCGATCCCGTCGATCCGGTGCTCGAGCGGCCGCGCGATCCGGCGCACGGCGAGTGGGCGACGAATCTCGCCATGACGCTCGCGCGCGTCGTGAAGCGCAAACCGTCCGACATCGCGCAGGAGCTGACGCGGCGGCTGGATCTGGCGTCGGCCGGCGTGGAGCGGGTGGAGATCGCCGGGCCGGGCTTCATCAATTTCCACGTCACGGCGGGCTCGAGCGCGCGCGGTCTCGCCGCCATCGTCGCGCGGGGCGATCAGTTCGGACGATCCGCCGCAGGGGCGGGGAAGCGCGTGAACGTCGAGTTCGTGTCCGCCAATCCCACCGGCCCGCTGCACGTCGGGCACGGGCGTCAGGCGGCGCTCGGCGATGCGGTCGCCGCCCTGCTCGAGTGGACCGGGTGGCGCGTGTCGCGCGAGTATTACTACAACGACGCGGGCGTGCAGATCGCCAACCTCGGACGGAGCGTGCAGGCGCGCATCGCGCAGGCGGACGGCCGTGATGTGCCGATTCCCGAAGGCGGCTACCATGGAGAGTACGTCCGCGAGATCGCGCAGCACTACGTGCAGCGTCACCCGGGCGATCACCGGGGCGCCGATTTCGACATCATCACCCGCTTCGCCGTTCAGGAAATGCGCTCGGAGCAGGACCGGGATCTCCAGGCGTTCGGCGTGCGCTTCGACACGTACTATCTCGAGTCGTCGCTCTACGCCGATGGCAAGGTGGAGGAAACGGTCCGTGCGCTCGTGGCCGCCGGACACACCTTCGAGCAGGATAACGCGCTCTGGCTCCGCACCACGGAGTTCGGTGACGACAAGGATCGCGTCATGCGCAAGCGCGACGGCACGTACACGTACTTCCTGCCGGACGTGGCCTATCACGTCACCAAGTGGAAACGCGGCTACACGCGCGCGATCAACGTCCAGGGCGCGGACCACCACAGCACCGTCACGCGCGTTCGCGCGGGACTCCAGGCGCTCGACATGGGCATCCCGGCCGGGTATCCCGAATACGTGCTGCATCAGATGGTGACCGTGATGCGTGGCGGCGAGGAAGTGAAGTTGTCCAAGCGCGCCGGCGAATACGTCACCGTGCGGGACCTCGTCGATGACGTCGGGCGCGACGCCGTGCGCTACTTCTTCCTCATGCGGAAAATCGACTCGCAGCTCGTGTTCGATGTGGATCTGGCGCGCTCGCAGTCCGAGGAGAATCCCGTGTACTACATCCAGATGGCGCATGCCCGGCTCTGCGGCATCTTTCGCGTCGGCGAGATCGCGCCCGAGTCCATCACCACCGATGGTGTCGATTTCGACGCGCTCGCGGAACCCGAAGAGCAGGAGCTGGTGAAGACGCTCGTGGATTTTCCCGCGTTCGTCGCCGGCGCCGCCGAGACGCTCGAGCCGCATCGCATCGCGAGCTATCTGCTCGACGCCGCGCGGCAGACGCACCTCTGGTATCACAAGCATCACGTGCTGAACGAGCCGGCGCGCCTCATGAGCGCGCGTCTCCTCCTCGCCCGCGCCGCGCAGATCGTGCTGCGCAACGGGCTGGCGATTCTCGGCATCACCGCACCCGCGAGAATGTGAGGAGCGTCCCCAGATGACGCCGGCCGATTCCGACCCCTACAACCGCCCTCTTTCTCCATGACCGTTCTCGTCGTCGGTTCCGTTGCGCTCGATTCCGTTGAAACGCCATTCGGCCGGGCCGATGACGTGCTCGGCGGGTCCGCAACCTTCTTCGCGGCGTCCGCCAGTCTGCTCACGCCCGTCCAGGTGGTCGGCGTCGTCGGCAGCGACTATCCGCTGGACCGGCTCGATCCGCTCGTGAAGCGGGGAGTGGATCTCGCGGGACTGGAACAGGCCGACGGGGAATCGTTCCGCTGGCGCGGCCGCTATCGCCACGACCTCAACTCGGCGGAAACACTGGAGACCAGTCTCGGCGTCTTCTCGCACTTCCGGCCGAAGATCCCCGAGCAGTTCCGCTCGGCGCCGTTCGTCTTTCTGGGGAACATCGATCCGCGCCTGCAGCTCGATGTGCTCGAGCAGATGAACGGTCCGCGCCTCGTGGCGTGCGACACGATGAACTTCTGGATCGAGAGCCGCCGCTCGGATCTGCTCACGCTGCTCGGCAAGGTGGATCTCCTCACGCTGAACGATGCCGAGGCGCGCCAGCTCACCGAGGAGGTGAATCTGGTGAAGGCCGCGCACTGGATCATGGAGCATGGTCCGAGACACGTCATCATCAAGAAGGGGGAGCATGGCGCCTTCATGTTCTCGCCATCCACCGTGTTCTATGCCCCGGCCTACCCGCTGGAGGATGTCTTCGACCCCACGGGCGCGGGCGACGCCTTCGCCGGCGGCTTCATCGGCTATCTCTCGCGCACGGGCGACCTCAGTGCGCCCAACCTGAAGCGTGCCGTGGTATACGGATCAGCCATGGGCTCCTTTGCCGTGGAGCGCTTCTCCATCGCGCGCTTCCTCGAGATCGGACCCACGGACATCGCGCGGCGCGTGCGCGACTTTCACCGGCTCGTGAGCTTCGACCAGGATCTGCTCCCGTGAGCACCCCGCTCGACTATCGCGCGGCGGGTGTAGACCTTGACGCCGCGGACGAGGCCAAGCACCGCATTCGCGCGCTGGTGGAGTCCACGCGTACGCCGGGTGTGCGCGGCGGCTTCGGCGGCTTCGGTGGCATGTTCCGCATGCCGCCGGAGGCGCTCGCGCCGCTGCTGGTGTCGAGCGCGGATGGTGTCGGCACGAAGATCAGCGTGGCCATCGATGCGAACCGGCACGACACCATTGGCCACGATCTCGTGAACCACTGCGTGAACGACGTGCTCGTGCAGGGCGCCGAGCCGCTGTTCTTTCTCGACTACGTGGCGTTCGGGACGCTGGTCCCTGAGGTGGCGGAGGCCATCGTGCGCGGCGTCGCGGCGGGCTGTCGTGAGAACGGCTGTGCGCTCGTTGGCGGTGAGACCGCGGAGATGCCCGGCTTGTACACGCCCCCGGATTACGATCTGGCGGGTTTCATCACCGGTTGGGTGGAGGAGGACGCCGTGCTCGGTCCGGCACGCGTACGGCGCGGAGATGTGCTCGTGGCGCTCGAGAGCTCGGGGCTGCATACGAACGGGTATTCGCTGGCGCGACGGATCGTGCACGAGCGCATGGGGCTCGGCGTGCACGACGCGTTCCCGGGCGAATCCGCATCGGTCGCGGACGTGTTGCTGCGCGTGCACCGCTCGTACCTCTCCGTTCTGCGTCCGCTCCGCGCGCGCGTCCACGCGCTGGCGCACATCACCGGCGGCGGCATTCCCGGCAACCTGAATCGGGCGCTGCCGGGGTCCCTGGACGCCGAGGTGGACACGACGAGCTGGACCATCCCCAACGTGTTTCAGACGCTCGAACGCGCCGGCGGCGTGGCACGTTCCGAGATGTACCGCGCGTTCAACATGGGGATCGGGATGGTGGTGGTGTGTGAGCCGGCGGCGGCCGCGGCGGTGATGGCCGCCGCCGGCGCAGGCGGGATCGGCGCGTGGCGGCTGGGCAGCGTGCGATCCGGCAGCGGCCAGGTGGTTCTCAGGTAGTGCCAGCGAGCGGGAGTCCGCGCGACGCGGTCTTCATGCGCCGGGCGCTGGCGCTCGCGCGACGCGGCTGGGGACAGACCGCACCCAATCCGCTGGTGGGCGCCGTCCTCGTTCGCGACGGGACGATCGTGGGCGAGGGATACCATGAGCGCTACGGCGCACCGCACGCGGAAGTCATGGCGCTGCGGGCGGCGGGTGAGCACGCCCGGGGCGCCACGATGTTCGTCACCCTCGAACCCTGCGCGCACCACGGGCACACACCGCCGTGCGCGGATGCGCTGCTGGCCGCGGGAGTCGTCCGCGTGGTGGTTGCCGCGCGCGATCCCAATCCGGTGGCCGCCGGCGGCGCGGACCGGCTGCGGGCCGCAGGAGTGACCGTGGAGGTTGGGCTGGAGGGAGCGGCGGCAGAGGAGCTGAATGCAGCCTTCCTGCACGCCTTCGGCGCGAACCGCCCATGGGTCACGCTCAAACTTGCAGTGTCGCTCGATGGCGCGATGGCGGACGCCGCGGGCCGCTCGCGCTGGATCACGGGCGAGCGCGCCAGACGCACGGTGCACCGGCTGCGCGCCCAGAGCGATGCGATTGCCGTGGGCATCGGCACAGTGCTCGCGGACGATCCCTCGCTCACGGTCCGCGATGCGCCGGCGCCGCGCGTCGCGCCGCGGCGCGTGATCTTCGATCGTGGCGCCAGGCTGCCACTCACGTCCATCGTCGTGCGTACGGCGCGCGAGGTGCCCACCCTGGTCATCGTGGACGCGCCCGATGCGCCGCGCGTGCGTGCCCTGGAAGATGCGGGGGTGCGCGTCCTGCGCGCGGCGGGGATCATCTCCGCGCTCGAGGAACTGGCGGCGCGCGGCGT
>Ga0207707_10005903_pt1 | contig 10710 bp, 9 predicted proteins | sample KBSC83BmetaG_FD_184336 | JGI IMG/M metagenome (GOLD analysis project Ga0207707, IMG submission 184336) | Corn rhizosphere microbial communities from Kellogg Biological Station, Michigan, USA - KBS C8-3B metaG (SPAdes) (version 2) | ecosystem: Host-associated > Plants > Roots > Rhizosphere ... | reverse complement strand
CTCGACCCGCCCGGTTTTGCCTGAGGTGACGGTCCCGCTGGCCACCCTGCAGCGGCGGGCGGAACGGCCAGGAGACAACCGGCTGCTCGGCCCCCTCGATCCCGCCATGACCCGCGATCTAGCCGCAGCCGCGGCCCGGTCTCCCCGCTCCCGCTGGGAGGTCACCATCGTGGACGACCGCGGCTACGCCGTCGGCCACGGCATTGCGCGCGCCGGGCGCTCCAGACGGCAGGAGCCGCAGCCGCCGGGCCCGGCTTCCCGCGCGCTGCCGGCGTGGGTGAACATCACCGTGACCGAGACTCTCCTGTGCCAACTGGCAGCCCAGGCGGCCCAGCCGCGATCCGGGGCGCCGCCGGGCGACTGGGAATTCGCCCCCCAGACGATCAGGGACGGGTACGGCACGTGGACACTGACCCTGCCCAGCGGCCGGGAACTGACCGTGCGGTTCGACATCGTGCCCACGCACGCCTGCGACCACCGGTACCGGGTCAACGCCTATACGCCGAGCGACCGGCTCCGCCGCCTGATCCAGGTCCGTGATCACGAATGCACCTTCCCGACCTGTGCCCGGCCCGCCCGTGAGTCCGATTTCGAGCACGCGGTGCCGTACGACAAGGGCGGTCAGACCGACGCCTGCAACGCCGGCGCCCGCAGCCGCCGGTGCCATCGGGTTAAACAGACACCAGGATGGACGCTCACCCAGCCGAAGCCGGGCTGGCATCAGTGGACCACTCCGACCGGCCGGACCTACCTCCAAGAGCCGTGGCGGTACACCGCATAAAGCCAGATTGATCTGCGTCCGCTCTAACCTGAGCCACGGGCGGTCCACCAAGAGAAAACCGTTAGTCCCGTGACAAGCCCAGCCGGCCACCCGCGCCAACCGCCTCCCTCAGCCGCGGTCCTGATCTCGTCGCCCGACGGTTCCGGCCGGGGAGTCCTGTGGCGTGAGAGGCACCTGTCGGCGAATGGATGTCACGAGGGTGCGACGTTTAGCGAGGGGGCGCCGCAATCCCTGGCATGCGGGGAATTCCCTGTGGCAGAATACTTTGGCATTAGGCCCGTTGAAGCGGGGACGCGAGCCGGTCATCGGTATTGGGACGGTCGATGGGTACTGTGGGGCCGGATGGCGAGCAGCCATTTTCTGGCCTGGAAGACTCGTCAGTTGACGCGACTGTGCTGCGCATGCTGCTCGGCAGCCAGTTGCGGCGCTTTCGCGAGGCCGCCGGCATTACGCCTGAGCAGGCCGGCTACGCAATCCGCGGGTCCCGGTCCAAGATCAGCCGGCTGGAGAACGGCCGGGTCAAGCTCAAAAACCGCGATGTGATGGACCTGCTCACCTTGTACGGGGTGACCGACGAGGACGTGCGGTCGAAGTTCCTCGCGCTGGTCGAGCAGTCCAATACGCCGGACTGGTGGACGAAGTACAACGACATCCTGCCCGACTGGTTCGAGACCTACCTCGGGCTTGAGGCCGCCGCGTCGACCATCCGCAGCTTCGAGGTCCAGTTCGTCCACGGGCTGTTCCAGACCGAGGACTACGCGCGGGCCGTGACCCGCCGCGGCCGGCAGACCGCGACCCCCGAGGAAATCGAGCGCCGGGTCGCGGTGCGCCTCACGCGCCAGGAACTGCTCGCCAAGCCGAATCCGCCCCGGATCTGGTCGGTCATGGACGAGGCGGTGCTGCGCCGGCCGGCCGGCGGCGCCGCGGTGATGCGCGCGCAGTTCAAGCACCTCATCGAGGTGGCCGAGTTCCCGCACGTGACCCTCCAGGTTCTCCCGTTCGCCAGCGGCGGTCACGTCGGCGAGAGCGGCGCGTTCACCGTGCTGCGCTTCGAGGAGAAGGACCTGCCTGACGTGGTTTACCTCGAGCAGCTCACCAGCGCCGTCTACCTGGACCAGCGCGCGGACGTCGAGCACTACCTGGAGGTCGTGGACGAGCTCAGCGTCGAGGCTCTGACCCCGGAGGAGACGACAAGCTTCATCGAGCAGGTCGCCCGGGAACTCTGACCCCTGCGAGCGCACCCGCCGAGGAAACATAGGGGTGGACGGTGAAACCAGCGTCCGTTCGGGAGACAAGTCTTGAACGAACGGATGCTGGTTTCACTCGTCACCGAAGGGCGCCGACGCCCGGGCTGGCCTACCTGGCCGCCTCGGCGCGCACCCGCCGGGCCGCCTCCACCAGGTTGCGGAGGGCAGGCTCGGTCTCGGCGTAGCCGCGGGTCTTGAGCCCGCAGTCGGGGTTGGCCCACAGCCGGGCGGGCCCGATCACGCTCATCGCCAGGGTGAGCGACTCGGCGATCTCGTCCGCCGCGGGCACGCGCGGTGAGTGGATGTCCCACACGCCCGGCCCGATGCCGTGGGCGAAGCCCGCCGCGGTGAGGTCGCCGATGAACTCCATGCGCGACCGGGCTGCCTCGACCGTGGTGACGTCCGCGTCGAGCGCGGCGATCGCGCCCAGGATCTCGCCGAACTCGCTGTAGCACATGTGCGTGTGGACCTGGGTCGCGTCGGCCGCCCCGGACGTCGCCAGCCGGAACGCCCGCACGGCCCAGTCCAGGTACGCGGCGCGGTCGGCCCGGCGCAGCGGCAGCAACTCCCGCAGGGCCGGCTCGTCGACCTGGATGATGCGGATGCCGGCCGCCTCCAGGTCGGCGATCTCGTCCCTGATCGCGAGCGCTACCTGGCGGGCGGTATCGCCGAGCGGCTGGTCGTCGCGGACGAATGACCACGCGAGCATGGTGACCGGCCCGGTCAGCATGCCCTTGACCGGCTTGGCGGTGCGGGACTGCGCGTAGCGGGCCCAGCCGACGGTGATCGGGGCCGGGCGGCTGACGTCGCCGTGCAGGACGGGCGGGCGGACGTAGCGGGTGCCGTAGGACTGAACCCAGCCGTGCGCGGTGACGGCGAACCCGTCCAGGTGCTCGGCGAAGTACTGCACCATGTCGTTGCGCTCGGGCTCCCCGTGCACCAGCACGTCCAGGCCGATGTCCTCCTGAAGCGCGATCACCCGGTCGATCTCGGCCCGCATGGCGGCCTCGTAGATGTCCGCGGTGATCCTCCCGGCCTGGTAGCCGGCGCGGGCCGCGCGGATCTCCGGCGTCTGCGGGAACGAACCGATCGTGGTGGTGGGCAGCACCGGCAGGCCGTTCACCTGTTCGGCCTGGCGGATCGCGTACGGTGTGCGCTCCGGGTCGGTTCCGAGCGCGGCGAGCCGCGCCCTGACCTCGGTGTTCGCCGACGGTGCGGCCGTGTCGGGCGGCGCCGGGAACGCGTCATTGTCGGTCAGTGCGCGACCGAGGGCGACGACCTCGTCGACCTTCTGGCGCGCGAACGCCATCCGGGCGGTCAGTTCCGGCGCCAGCGACGTCTCCGCGGCCAGGTCGAGCGGCACGTGCAGCAGCGAGCAAGACGTGCTCACCACCAGGTTCCCGGCCAGGCCGAGCAGCCGCTCGCACAGCGACAGCGCCCCGCGCCGGTCCGTGCGCCACACGTTACGGCCGTCCACCACCCCGGCCACCAGCGTCTTGGCGCCGATGCCGCCGTTCGCGGCGAGCGCTTCCCGGTTCCCCGGGCCGGCCACGAAGTCCAGGCCGATCGCCTCGACCGGGCTGTCGGCCAGCACCGGCAGCGCGGCGCCGATCTCGCCGAAGTAGGTGCTCACCAGTATCCTCGGCCGCAGGCTCAGCGACCCGAGCCGGCGGTAGGCCCGGCGAAGGGCCTGCAGTTCGTCGCCCGTGCGGTCAGCGGCCAGCACGGGCTCGTCGAACTGGACCCACACGGCCCCGGCCACGTGCAGGTCCCCGAGCAGGTGCTCGTAGGCATCCAGCAGCGGATCCAGTAGTTCCAGGGGCGCGAAGCCCGGCTCGGCTGGCTTGGACAGCAGCAGGAAAGACACCGGCCCGAGCACCACCGGCCGCGTCTCAATGCCCTGTGAACGGGCCTGCAGGTACTCCCGCACCGGCTTGACCGAGGCCAGCCGCAGGTCTGTGCAGGGTCCGAGCTCGGGGACCAGGTAGTGGTAGTTCGTGTCGAACCACTTGGTCATCTCCAGCGGCGCGACCCCCTCCGCCCCACGGGCCATCGCGAAATAGGCGTCCAGGCCGTTCAGGGCCGCGAACCGGTCCGGGACGGCATCGACCATCACGGCGGTGTCCAGCACGTGGTCATACAGCGAGAACGTATTCGACGGGATGCCGGACAACCCGGCGTCCCGCAGCGTCTCCCAGGTCTGCCGGCGCAGCGTGGCGGCAGTCGCCTCCAGCCCAGCGGCGGTCTCCCGGCCCGCCCAGAATGCCTCCGTGGCCTTCTTCAGTTCGCGCTGTCCGCCGATCCGCGGGTAGCCAAGCACGGTTGTTTCCATGGCTCCGTCTCCCTCGCACAGCCATCAGGACCACCGCGCGCCGGCCGGCGCGCGGGCGGAGGCAGGTCTTCGGACGCACAGCGGCCGCTGGCCGGAGCGAGAACCTTCCGCATCCGGCAGTATAGGCAGCCGAATGCTAGTCAGACAACAATTTCTGCATCGTATTATTGTGGCTTGACACAATCGATCGCCGTGCCCTCTGGGCCGCATCGTCGCGACCATGTGGCGGCCGGCTCGCTAGCTAATGCCGCTGGGGCAATGAGATCCATGGCACCGCATCAGTAAACTGCGGAGGTGACCGGTGCCGACGACATCCGCTCTTGGGCCATGGCGCTGCCGGAGGTCGAGGAGACCGCCCACTTCCGGTTCCGCACTCCCGTCTGGAAGGTTCGCGGCCGGACCTTCCTCGGCATGGGCAAAGACGAGAAGACCGCGGTGTTCTGCGTCAGCGAGCAGCAGGCAAACGCCGCCGCGGCGGCTAATCCCGCCAGTTGCGCGGCTGTCCGGCGCCAGGATGCGCGGAGAAGCTTCCTCGGCCTGGAAGTTGTTCTTGGCAACCTCGACAGTCAGCGGATCAGGGAGCTGGCCGAGATGGCGTGGCACCAGCAGGCGCCGAAACGGCTGGCGGCCGAGCGTGACCAGGCACGTGATCTGCGCTAGCCGAGTCAGGCTGTTCGGCAAGGCAACTGGTGGCTGCCCGGCTGGTTCGACCGGATCCTGCCCCGGTTCAGCAGCCTGGAACATCCCTGGCCACGCCCTGTTCGCCGGCGACATCATCCACACTCCGTTGCAGCTGCATTACCACGGCCACGACAGCTGCTTCTGCGAGGACCCCGCCCAAGCCCGCGCCACCCGGCGCCGCCTGCTCGACTGGGCCGCCGACACCACCGCCTTGATACTGCCCGCCCACTTCAGCGGCAGATCAGCCCTGGAAATCACGCGTCACGCCGACTCCTACGCCGTCAAGCAATGGGCCCCTTCAGTCGATACTGACCGGCGCCGGGGAGCGTTTGGCGCGGATGGAATGCCCCGGCAGGCGTCTTGACGATCACGAAGCGGCGGCGGCTCTCCCCAGCGCGCCGCCGTAGCCTCGGCCAGGCTGCGACGGTCAGGAGTTGAGGTAGCGGACCACGGCGAGGACGCGGCGGCTGTGCTGGCCGTCGTCGGGCGGCAGGTCGAGCTTGGCGAAGAGGTTGGCCACGTGCTTTTCGACCGCCTTGGTGGTGACGACGAGTTCGCGGGCGATGGCGGCGTTCGACTGCCCCTCGGCCATCAGCGCGAGGACTTCCCGTTCGCGCGCGGTCAGCCGGCTGAGCGGATCGGTCTTGCGGCTGCGGGCCAGCAACTGGCGGACCACTTCCGGGTCAAGCACCGTACCGCCATCCGCGACCCGGTGCAGCGCGTCGATGAACTCCCAGACGTCGGCGATCCGGTCCTTCAGCAGGTAGCCGACGCTGCGGTTTTCCGCCGCCAGCAGATCAGTGGCGTAGCGCTCTTCGACGTACTGGGACAGCACGACCAGGGCGACGTCCGGCCAGCGGCGCCGGATCTCCAGCGCCGCCCGCAGGCCCTCGTCACGGAAGCCGGGAGGCATCCGCACATCGACGATGGCCAGGTCCGGCTTGCCGGTCTCCATGGCGTCCAGGAGCGACAGCGCATCGCCGACGCCGGCGATGACCTCGATGTCTCCTTCGGCGAGGATCCGGGTGATGCCCTCCCGGAGCAGGACGCTGTCGTCGGCGATCACCACTCTCATGGCAGTACCGCCTCGATGCGCGTGGGTCCGCCCGGCGGGCTGGTCACGGTCAGGGTGCCGTCGACGGCGGCGACCCGGGCGGCCAGCCCGGCCAGGCCGCCGCCCGGCACGGGTGTCGCCCCGCCCTGTCCGTCGTCCTCGACCACGATCGTGAGCGGGCCGTCGGCGTCGGTTATCGTCACCGCGGCCTTCCTGGCTCTGGAGTGTCTGCTGATGTTGGTGATCGCCTCGGCGGCGACGAAGTACGCGATCGCCTCCCGTGTGACGTCCGGGCGCCGCGCCAGGCTGACGTCCACCGCTACGGGGACGGGGCAGCCGATGATCAGGCCGGACAGCGCCGCGTCCAGCCCGCGCTCGTCGAGCACCGGCGGGTGCAGACCGCGGATCACGCCGCGCAGGTCGGCCAGAGCGGTCTTGGCCTCGAGGTGCGCCTGGCCGAGCATGGACCTGGCCGCGGCCGGGTCGCGGTCGAAGCGGGCCACCGCCAGGCCGATCTGGGCGGCCAGCGACACGAGCCGGGGCTGGAAGCCGTCATGCAGGTCGCGCTCGATTCGGCGGCGCTCTGATTCGGCCGCCTGCACCGCCATGGTGCGCGCCTGGGTGAGCCGGGCGATCTCCGCGGAGGTGCGGCTCGGTCCCAGCATCGCGCGGGCGAGCGCGGCATCGGCCGCGGCGGCGGCCCGCACGACCTGCACCCCGACGAAGACCATCACGACCCCGAGCATCACCCCCGCCGCCAGGCCGCCGGGGGTCAGCGCGATCTCGCCGAACTTCAGGCTGTAGACCGCGATCGTCAATTGCGTCGGCCGGATGAGGGGAAGCAGCAGGAACAGCAGCGAGTTCGCCCACCAGACGTAGCTGAGTACGGCAAGCGCGGCGGCCACCGGGAACCTCACCAGCTGGTACAGCGCCGGGCGCAGGGACCGGCCGCCGCCATCGGGCGGAACGCGCACGCCGATGTCGATGCCGTTGAGGTGCGGCACCCGCCATCGGTCGAACCGCGTCAGGCGGGCCGGCAGGCGCACGGTGAGCGCGTTGCGGGCCGCCGCGGTGCCGGGAATCCCGGCCAGCGCCGCGCCAGCGGCAAGCGTCACGGCGGCTATCGCGAAGAAGCAGGCACCGACGAGCACGGACAGCACCAGGCTCGCCGCGGCCAGCCAGGTGCGCGCTGAGAACGGCGTGCGCAGCAGCGCCAGGGAAATCCGCTCCAGGCTCACCGGCCCGAGCCCGCCGGGTGTGTCCCAGCCGGGCGCCGCGCTCCCCTCGTCTGCCATACGACCACGATAAGCGCGCAACTCCGGACAAACGATGGGATCGCCACCCCGGCCGGCGGTAGGGGCCACACCCCCTCGTACTCACGTGTGCGTCCCATCGCTAAGGAAGCCGCTAGTTCGCAGACTTTTTGGTGTGGGGCTGCTCAGCGGAATCCCATCGCGGCAGCACAGAACTGAAAGGACTCCGATAATGACTAATCAACCGTCACCCGTGCTCCATCCTGCGGATGGCGTGCGGCCAGCCGGCCCGTCCCGGTGGCCGGCGAGTATGCGGCGCTGGGCGCGGGTGGGCATCGCGGCCCAGGTGATCTTCGTTGCGAGCTGGCTCGCGGCGGTTTCCTGGCAGGGGCCGCGCTACAGCCCGCTGTCGATGGACATCAGCGACATGACCGCGATGACCGCGCCGCACGGCATGTTCCTGGTGGCCGTTTTCACGCTCGCCGGCGCCGCGACGATCTTGTTCGCGGTGCGTTCCGTCTGGCCCGTGCTGCGCCCCGGCGGCTGGGCCGCGGGCGTCGGTTCTGTCATGCTCGCCCTGTCCGTCGCTGGGCTTGGCGATCTGCTGAGCCCCGCCGAGCGGCTGGCTTGCCGGATCGCCGACCCGGGGTGCACCACGGCGATGCAGATTTCGAACGCCGGCGGCAAGCTGGATTCCGCGCTCACCACGATCGGCCTGGTGGTGCTCGTGGTGAGCGGCTTCTTCCTCGCCGCCGCCATGCGGCGCGTTCCCGGCTGGCGGGCGTGGGCCTGGCCGACCCGGTGGGCGTCGGTCCTGTTCCTCCTGCTGGGCATCGCCAGCGCGGTGACTGTGAACGCCGGGCTGAACGGCCTGTTCGAGCGGCTGTTCGCCGCTGCGGCAGCCGCCGGGCTCGCGGCACTCGGCATCGGCATCCTGCGGCATTCCCGGGCGTGAGAGTCCTCGATGGTCAACTCCGCGGCCCGCAATCCGGCCTGTCAGCGCGGCGGGCGCTGGCCGATGCGGTGCCATGGACCTCCTCGCTGATGTCAGGCACTGATCAAGGGCAAACGCTGCCCGCTGCGGCACTAGCATGAGCCAGGTGACCAGCTCCTCCGGCCCCGTGTATGCCCGGCAGGCGACCTCAGCCGACGTTGACGCCATCACGGCCGCCTTCGCTACCGCGTTCTTCCACGACCCGGTGTGGGGCCCGGTGTTCCCCGACGAGAGCCGACGCGCCGAGCAGTCGGCCGTTATGTGGCGGGTCTACGCGGCCGCGGCGCTGCGTTACCCGTGGACGTTCGTGACGCCAGGCATCGAGGCCGCGGCCATCTGGATCCCGCCCGGCGGCGAGGAACTGACCGCCACGGAGGAGCGTCGGCTTCATGAGCTTATGGAGGAGACCGCCGGCCCGGAGGCCGCCGCGTCAGCCCGGGAGATCGAGGCGCGGTTCGCGGCGGCCCATCCGGCCGGATCGTTCTTCCACCTCACGATCCTCGCCACCCACGCTGGCCACCGCGGCAAGGGCCTCGGCATGGCCCTGCTCGCCGAAACCCTCACCCGCATCGACGCCCTCGGCGCCGCCGCCTACCTGGAATCCACCAACCCGGTCAACAACGAGCGGTACCGGAACGCGGGCTTCGAACCCCGCGCCGAGATCACCATGCCCTCCGGCCGCGTCGTCACGACCATGTGGCGCCCGGCCCGCTAGCTGAGTCGGCGGGGTTGAGCCTGGACGCGGTAAGCAGTGGCCCGCGCGCGACCTCCTCGGGCAGCCGGATGCCGAGGACCACTGCCCCGGCCGGGTCCATCCCGAACGCCTCGATCACCCGCTCCGGGGAGACACCCCGGGCGAAGGTCAGGCAACCGCCAATTTCCAGCCTGCCAACCTGCCTGACCCAGCCCCAGCCTGCCTCTTCCTCCCCGGGCACCGCCATCAACCACCCTGCCCCTTCCCGGGTGGCTCCGCCTGAGAGACTCCTTCATCCCAGGCAGTGGAGGGCTTTACGCTATACGCGGCATCCGACGCGCCTGTCCGCTGGTAGCCGACGTGATGGACGTCCCGTCTTGGGGTTTGCTCGTCGACTGGCTACAGGGCGATGTCTCCGGTTTCCGCCGCGTTCTGACCCGATTCCGCGAGTAGGCCGGTGACGCGGCCCGGTAGGTGCCGAGAGGCGCCGCGCTATTGCTAGCCTGCTGGAGGTGCAGGTTGCCCTAGAGGTTCACTGCGTTTAGGAACCTCCAGCCTGTTTCCGCGCACAGGTTTTCTTCGGTTGGCTACCTCGACTTGCGGCCAAGCGTCGCGCGCTATGATGTTCTTGTCTCTCCACGGAGCATCAAGCACGTCCATGATGGTCGCTAGACTAATAACCGAGATGCATTGGTCGTTTTCTCCGAGACGATGAGGAAATGATGCACCTGGTGGCATGTTCGGCACCTCAATGAGCTGATCCGGCTGAGATGTTCGCCACTGGCAGCGCTGGATCGTAACCGGCAATCGGCCGACATTTGTTATGGCTGCAACGACCATTACCACTTCAGGCGGCAATGCTGCTATAAGTCCGGCGGAAGCGGGAAAGCTCAAATCTTCGGGTATGGAGGTCTGGGCGTGAAACTGGGTCAGCTGTTGAGCTGCCTTGGCCTGGCCTGGAGGTAGCCGAGTTTGGCCTAGCGAGATCAGCATCTGGCTTCTAGTCAGACCAGGAAAAACACGCAAGCTGGTACTTACTTGAATGCGGCTACCAGAGCCGCGCCAAGTCCATATGCTCCAAAGTAGGTTTAGAATCCCCAGCACAGTGCCGATGACTGCCCACGCCAGCGTCACGGTAGACCCTCTTCCTCTGTCCACCGAGCAAGCAGCAACATCATCCTGCCCGCGCCTGGCACAGCTGCTACTAACCCATATCTCTCCCCCAGCCCGATAGTACTCGGCGCCATCAAATCTGGCATTGTCTGCCAAGTGCCTCAGTCGCAGTTCAAGTTCGTGGATTCAAGCCATGAGGGCTGAGCTGTCTAGTCCCAGGGGTACCGCGACTCGAGCGCGGGACCTACCGCTTAGGAGGCCGTTTCGCGGCCGGTGGCCATCTGCCGCTTCCTGGTGGGGCCGGTTTCTTCTCCGTTCTGGCACGCGGCTGGCATGACCAGGTTGGACATGGCAGGCAATGAGCGACAATGCTCTCGGCCTCCCAGCGTGGCGGGCGCGCCACCGTACCGGGGTTGAAGCCGAGGGGTGGCTGGGAATTAAGCTGCCAGGCGATGAAGCTTTCTCGCTTTCTCGAAGGCTGCTTTTGCTTCGCCGTCTGAACCGGAACAGACCGCCAAGGCCAAAAGCTTAGCTACCGTGGGACCGTAAGGTGGTTCATTA
>Ga0207707_10005902_pt1 | contig 10712 bp, 11 predicted proteins | sample KBSC83BmetaG_FD_184336 | JGI IMG/M metagenome (GOLD analysis project Ga0207707, IMG submission 184336) | Corn rhizosphere microbial communities from Kellogg Biological Station, Michigan, USA - KBS C8-3B metaG (SPAdes) (version 2) | ecosystem: Host-associated > Plants > Roots > Rhizosphere ... | reverse complement strand
AGCAGCGCCTGCTGGACGCCCTCGCCCGACACGTCGCGCGTGATCGAAGGGTTGTCGGCCTTGCGCGCGATCTTGTCGACCTCGTCGATGTAGATGATCCCGGTCTCGGCCTTCTTGATGTCGAAGTCGGCCGCCTGGATCAGCTTGAGCAGGATGTTCTCGACGTCCTCGCCGACGTAGCCGGCCTCCGTCAGCGCGGTCGCATCGGCAATCGCGAACGGGACGTTGAGGATCCGGGCGAGCGTCTGCGCGAGGTACGTCTTGCCGCAGCCGGTCGGCCCCAGCAGGAGGATGTTCGACTTCTGCAGCTCGACGTCGTCGTCGGCCGAGCCCATCTGCACGCGCTTGTAGTGGTTGTAGACGGCGACGGCGAGCGTGCGCTTCGCCGTCTCCTGCGAGACCACGTACTCGTTCAGGAGCGTGTGGATCTCGGTCGGCCGCGGGAGGTTGTCGAGGTCGAGGTGCGTGGGGGCGGTGAGCTCCTCGTCGATGATCTCGTTGCAGAGATCGATGCACTCGTCGCAGATGTAGACCCCGGGGCCTGCGATCAGCTTCTTGACCTGCCGCTGGCTCTTGCCGCAGAAGCTGCAGAGGAGCTGTTCGTTTCCTTCGGATGCCCGGGCCATGTCTTCGTTGTACCTCGATTTCCCTTTCGCGCCTAGTCCCCGACTCAGCGGTGCTCGATCACCTGGTCGATGAGCCCGTACTCCTTCGCTTCCTCCGAGCTCATGAAGTAGTCGCGCTCCATGTCCTTCGAGACCTTCTCGAGCGGCTGGTCGGTGTGGTTGGACATGATCTCTTCCATCTTCCGCTTGAGGGCGATCGTCTCCCGGGCATGGATCTCGATGTCGGTCGCCTGCCCCTGGAACCCGCCCCAGACCTGGTGGATCAGGATCTTGGCATTCGGCAGCGCCATCCGCTTCCCTTTCGTGCCGCCGGCGAGCAGCAGAGCGCCCATGCTCATCGCGATCCCGACGCAGATCGTCTGCACGTCCGGCTTGATGAACTGCATCGTGTCGTAGATCGCCAACCCGGAGTACACGGAGCCGCCCGGTGAGTTGATGTAGATCGAGATGTCCTTGTCGGGATCCTCGGACTCGAGGTGCAAGAGCTGCGCGACGATCAGGTTCGCGATCTGGTCGTCGATCGGCGTGCCGAGGAAGATGATGCGTTCGTTCAGCAGCCGCGAGTAGATGTCGAACGCGCGCTCGCCGCGCGAGGTCTGCTCGATCACCATCGGGATCAACGGGCTCATGCAGGCTCCTTGCTTCCGGGGGTCCACAGCTTCGTCTCTTGAGCGGCCGCTCCTTTTTCGGGCGTCCACAGCTTCTCGCGCGCCTGGGCGAGCTCGAGCGGAATCCGCTCGACCTCGGCGACGACGAGATCCAGCGCCTTGCGCATCCGCAGGTCTTCGCGGAGGAGCTCGTGGCGTCCGCTCGCGAACAGCTGCTCGACGACCTCGTCCGCCTCGTCGCCCTCGGCCTCCGCGTTCTCGCGAACGAAGTCGCGCAGCTCCTCGTCGGTGACGTCGAGGCCGGCCTGGTCGGCAACCGCTTCCAGCGCCAGCTCGCGCGCGACCGAACGGGCCGCCTCGGCGCGCAGGCGCTCCTCGAGCTGCTGCGGAGTTTGATTCGACACGGCCAGATAGGTGTCAGCCGAGATCCCCCGGCGCTCGAGGCTCTGGACGAGACCGCCTAGGAGCTCGCGGGTGCGCACCTCGACGAGCGTTGCGGAAGGCTGGATGTTCGAGGCGTCGACGAGCGCGTCGGCGGCAGCCGCACGGAACTGAGTCTCGGACTCCTCTTCGATCTGCTCGCCGATCCGCTGCTCGAGGTCGGCGCGCAGGTCGGCCAACGTGTCGAACTCGCTGGCCGCTCTGGCCAGGTCGTCGTCGAGCGGCGGGAGGATCTTCTCCTTCACGTCCTTGAGCGTGATCTGGACGGTCTGCGTCTGGCCGTCGCCGACCTCGAAGGCGACCTCCTTGGTCTCGCCGGCGGACATGCCGAGGATCCCCACCTCGATCTCCTCGAGCACGCGGCCGGCGCCGACCTCGATCACGTAGTCGCGCTGCGCCTCGCCGCCGGGCTGGACGAGGTCGACGACCACGGTGTCCGCCGCCTGGGCCGGCCGATCCGCGGGTGCGAGCTCGGCGACGGCGAAGCGGAGGGCCTCGATCTGCTGGTCGACGAGCTCGGGCGGAACCTCCGCCTCTGCGTACCCGACCTGGAGCCCCTTCCAGTCGGCCACCTCGACAGTGGGCTGGACGTCGACGGTGGCGGTGAAGCTGAAGTCGGCGTCGGAGTTGTCCGGCAGCTCGTAGTCGTATTCGGGCCGGGCAACGGGACGGATGCGCGTCCCGATGAGCGCGTTCCGGTACCAGCCTTCGATGTGGCTCTCCACCGCCTCCGAGTAGAGCCGCTCCTTGCCGATCCGCGAGACCAGCACCGGCATCGGCACCTTGCCTTTGCGGAAGCCCGGGATCTTCACGGAAGCGGACAGATCGGAGGCCGCGTGCTCGACCGCGTGCTGCACGTCGTGCGCGGGAACGTCGACGCTCAGGCGCACCTTGTTCTCGGGCAGCTCCTCGACACGGGCGGGCATCGGGGCCATCGTAGCCGCGTCACTATGGGCTACCGCCGCGGTAGGAGGGGCGGGATGCGGGCGGAGGGATTCGAACCCCCACGGGGCTCGCGCCCCACCGGGACCTAAACCCGGCGCGTCTCGCCAGTTTCGCCACGCCCGCGGACGCAGGTCAGCATAGAGCGCTCAGTGCAGTGACAGGCTTGAGCCTGTCACTGAAGCTCGTCGCCGCAACCGACATGGCGGTTGCGGCTGACCACCGCTCTCGGTCAGCCGCGGAAGCTCAGCCGGCGGAGAGTGCGGAAGCCCCCGGACTTTTCGACGAAGAGGAAGGGGTGACGCTGGACGCCCGGTGCTCGACGATTCCCCCAGAATCGAGCCCCGGTTGTTCCCGGGAGAGGGAGGTTGAGGTGCGTCACCCCTTCGCCGACCCTAGTTTGGCCGCTCGGGGAGATTTCTAAACACGCGCTCCCGATCCGACTCCTTACGTTCACGCCTGACCCGGCCGTCCTTGATCCTGTGGCCGAAGATCACGGCGATCGGAGTGAGGACGATCAGGCCGATGAGGATGCCCGGCACGATCAGCACCCACTTCGCAGACAGAGGCGCCGACAGACGCCCGACCTTCGAGTACGCGCCGCCGTTCGGGCCGAAGTCGGGCGCCGCGAGGATCTTCGAGTCGGATCCGGACGCCGCAAACGTGGCGGCGGGGACGGCGGAGTCGACGAGCCAGCGACCGCCGACTCTGCGCATCGCGATGTTGAACGAGACCGCGCTGAGCGGTGCGCCTTTCTTCAGGTGGACGAGCAGCACGATGTCTGCGCGATCCCTGGACGCCGTATCGATCGTCCACCCGTGGAAGCTCCTGTCGATCACGGGGAACGGGGTCACGGGGAGGAAGCCGTTCTTCCACTCGCCCCTGTCGCTCCCGAGCCGCATCTTCCTCGTGGCGAGGGGCCAGGCGCGCACCGAGTCTCGGCGGCCAACGGCAGCCGGCACGAAGACATCGAGTGTCCGGTTGATCGCTGCGCGGTCGGCCGGTGGCAGCGCGGGCTTCGCCTTCGCGAACGCCGACGGTGCGAGCGATCCGAGCAGGAGTGCGACAAGAGCCACGGCGAGCCGGCGCACGTTCCGACACTAGCAAAACATCTTTGGCGGTTACGAGACGAGACGGGGTCTACACTCACGCGCTGATGGATCGCGCCTTCAGGCTCGTGTTCCTGCTCGTCGTGCGGCCGGCGGGCGTGATCGTGCGCCGACGCGACCCGCTGCGGCTGCGCCGGCCGGACAACTCGAACTACGCCAGGTAGTGGCGCGCGTCCTCGGCGTCTCCTGCTTCTTCCACGACGCCGCCGCCGCCCTCGTGGACGACGGCGAACTCGTCTGCGCGGCCGAGGAGGAGCGTTTCTCGCGACGGAAGCACGACGCGTCGTTTCCATCGCTGGCGATCGACTTCTGCCTGCGCACGGCCGGAAAGAGCGGCCGGCCGATCGACTACGTCGCCTTCTACGAGCAGCCGGAGGTGAAGTTCCGGCGCGTGCTGACAACCGCTGCCGCGATGGGCAAGCGGGCCGAGGATGCCTTCGTCGGCTCGATGCGGGCCTGGCGGACGGAACGGCGGGGAATCCGGCGCCGGCTGAGCGAGCTCGCGGGCGTCCCGGCGGAGCGGGTGGTCTTCACCGACCACCACGTTTCGCACGCCGCGAGTGCGTTCTTTCCCTCGCCGTTCGAGTCGGCCGCGGTGATGACGATCGACGGCGTCGGCGAATGGTCCACGGCCACGATCGGACGGGCGAGCTCGGCCGGCGGCGGGCATTCGCTCCGGATCGAGTCGGCGGTCGACTTCCCCCACTCTCTGGGGCTCTTCTACTCCGCACTCACAGACTTGCTCGGCTTCGAGGTGAACGAGGGTGAGTACAAGGTGATGGGGATGGCGGCGTACGGGGAGCCGCGCTTCGTCCCCGAGCTCGAGCGGGTGCTGCACCTCTACGACGACGGCAGCTTCTGGCTCGACCTCTCTTACTTCTCGTTCCACTACTCGACGAAGCGTGCCTACACGGACGAGCTGCTCGAGTTGCTCGGCGTCGAGCCGCGGCCGCGGAACGAGCGCTTCTGGACGCCGGAGGAGGCCGATGCCTCGGAGGACGATCTCGCGAGGAGCCGGAGGTACGCCGACATCGCCGCGAGCGTCCAGGCGATCGCCGAGCGCGCGGTGGTCAACCTCGCCCGCGAGGCGCAGCGACGAACGGGCTCGCCGAACCTCTGCTTCGCGGGCGGCGTCGCCCTGAACGTGCTCGCCAACAGGAAGATCCTCGACGAGACGCCGGTGGAGCGGCTCTTCATTCCTCCCGCCCCGGGGGACTCGGGAGGCGCTCTCGGCGCCGCGCTGTACGTCGAGCACGTCGTCCTCGGCAACGCGCGCCGCACCGAGCTCGAGCACGCGTACTGGGGCTCCGAATACGACGGCAGCGACGTGGAGGCAGCGCTCCGCGATCGGCCCGGCGTCACCTATCGCCGGCTCGCCGACGAGCAGGCGGTGCTCGAGGAGACGGTCGAGGCGCTGGCCCGGGGCGACGTGGTCGGCTGGTTCCAGGGCCGCTTCGAGCTCGGCCCCCGTGCGCTCGGCGACCGCAGCATCATCGCCGACCCGCGCAGTTCGGAGATGAAGGAGCGGATCAACGAGAAGATCAAGTTCCGCGAGCCTTTCCGCCCGTTCGCGCCGGTGGCCACGGAGGAGGTCGCCGACTCGCTCGTCGAGGAGCCGCATGTCGAGCAGCCGGCCGCACGGTTCATGCTCCTGATCAACCGGCTGACGCCCGAGGCCGCGGCCGCACTGCCGGCGGTGAGCCACTTCGGCACCGCCCGCCTCCAGACCGTGCGCGAGGAATGGAACCCGCGCTTCCACCGGCTGCTCACCCGCTGGGGCGAGAAATCGGGAACGCCGGTGCTGCTGAACACGTCGTTCAACCTGCGCGGCGAACCGATCGTGACGACGCCCGAGGACGCCCTGTCGACGTTCGAGCGCAGCGGCCTCGACCTGCTCGTCCTGGGCGACGTTCTCGTCACGAAGACCTGACCAGACCGGACGTAGACTGGGCGCGTGGAGCACGACGCTGCCGAGAGCGACGCCCGCCGGCGGCGGAAGGCGGTCGCCCCGATCACGCGCGACTACAGCGACCTCAGCGACGAGCTGGTCCTCTGGCCCTTCGTGACGATCACGTCACGGCCGGGGCTATCGACGCCCGTGGTGTCGACGGACAGCCGGGGTCATCGACTCAGCCGCCTCGACGACTCCGCCGTCGCCAGCGACGACGCTCCCGACGACGCGGGCTTCGTCCTCGGCGGCTCCTACGTCTTCGGCGTCGGCGCCGCCGACGACTCGGGAACGCTGCCCTCCGCGTTGTGGCGGTCGACGGGCAAGCCGTACGTCAACCTCGGCCTGCGCAAGGCGACCTCGACCCAGGAGCTCGTCGCCGCACTACCTTTCGCCGAGCGGAGCACGACGTTCGTCGTCTGCAGCGGCCTGAACAACTTCGCGGTCGCGCGAGCCGCACCGCTCGACCCGCTCTTCGGGCCGACGTACCTCGACCACCCGCTGCGTCGACTGCTGGCGATGCCGGTGGGGGAGCTCGTCCGGCTGGTCAAGACGGCCGAGTCAGGCGGCCGCCTGGCGGCGATCGGCGACGCCGACCTGCGGCGCGAGCTGACCCGGCGCCTGCGGCGCCGCGTGTCGCGGTCGAAGGCGTCGCCGCCGGCGGGCGACCGGCCCCGGCGATCGAAGAAGAAGCCCGAGCCGGCGCCCGACGAGGTGGTCGAGACGGCCGCGACCGTCCAGCTGCGCGACGTACGGGCCCTCCGACGCGTGGTGCCCGACGACGCCGAGGTGGTGTTCGCGCTCCAGCCGGTGGCGACACACACCGGCAAGGAGCTGACCGACGAGGAGCGGGAGCTGTTCGAGTCGCTCGATCTGATGCAGGCGCGAACGACCCGCTGGCCGGTCGTCAAGGAGCTCCTGGAGACGCACTGGCCCTCGTACGCAGAACGACTCGAGCAGGGCTGCGGCGAGCTCGGCGTTCCGTTCGTCGACCTGTCGCGCGCGGAGTACAGCGGTTGGTGCTTCGTCGACCGCATCCACATGACCGAGCGCGGCTACGAGCTCGCCGCGTCGTTCCTCCAGGAGTCGCTGACCCGTGTCCCTCGCTGATCGCCTGCGCGACCTCCTCGGGAGGGAGGACGACCGGGCCGAGGACGAGCCGCCGGCTGCTCCCGACGACGAGGGCGACGAGGACGACGAGGACGACGACGCGAGCGTCTATCCGCTGTGGTGATCCAGGCCCGATGACAGGTCGCGAGATCACCGACGAGGACCTGGCGGAGCTGGTCGCGCGCGTCCGCGAGGCGACCGGGGCGCTGATCCGCGGGGACGTGCGCCGCTACCTCGCACTCGTGCCCAGCGCAGAGGACTACACGCTGATGCCACCGACCGGCGGGGAGACGAGACACGGATTCGACTCGTCGGCGGAAAGCATCGAAGCCCTGGAGAGCTTCTTCGCCGGCGCAGGAGAGGGCGACTTCGACCTCGAGGAGTCGTACGTCTCGGGCGATCTGGCGGTGCTGGTCGGCGTGGAGCGCCAGCACGGCATCGTGGGCGCTCTGCCCGACCAGGACTGGTCGCTGCGGGTGACCCTGGTCTTTCTGCGCGAGGAATCAGGGTGGCGACTGGCACACCGGCACGCCGACGCCCTCGTCCATCCGATCAGCGTGGAGCAGCTCTCGCGCCTCGCCCGCGGCTCGGACGCCCCCGGCTAGGGTCGCTCCCTCTGCCGCCGCGACCGACCTCCGCGGCCGCGGCCGCTTCCGTCTCGAGGCCGTTTCCCCCACGCGAGCGAACTCGCGCGCCCCGTGGCTCCGCCGCGGCAAGCGCGGCGAGCGACGGCCCCGGGAGGAGTCGAACCTCCGCACGCAGCTTCGAAGGCTGCCGCTCTGTCCGCTGAGCTACGGGGCCACGGTGGGAATCGAGGGGTGACCGATGGGACTCGAACCCACAACCACCGGGACCACAACCCGGGGCTCTACCAATTGAGCTACGGCCACCGCGGAGAGCACAGTCTAGCCACGCTCCCGGGCCGAGCACTCATGCGCCTGGGAGGATTCGAACCCCCGACCCGCGGCTTAGAAGGCCGCCGCTCTGTCCCCTGAGCTACAGGCGCGCAGAGAGAGGGTAGCGCCGGTCGCCGTCGCTATCTGACGCCGAAGTCGGCGGTGAGGATGGTGACGTCGAGGCCCTCGTAGACGCCGGACGCCGCGAGCGCGCGCACGCCGCCGATGCCGACCTCGCGCCAGCGCGGAGCGAGCAGGTTCTGGCGATGCTGGGGGCTCTTCAGCCACATGTCGACGGCCTCCGCGGCGCTCAGCTCCGGAGAGGCCCAGGCGAGGTTCTCTCCCGCGGCCCACAACCGGCCGGGGAGGACCGGGTAGGCCGCCTTGATCCGCACCCAGAAGGCCGAGCCGTCGTATCCCTCATGGGCGAAGTACCCGTGCTCCGCCATCGAGAGCGAATGCCCGCGGGCCGCGACCGACAGCCGTCGATTCATCCGGAGCGGCACCAGTCCGTGGCGAACGCGCTGCTGGTTGACCGCGACGACGACCTGCTGCTCGAGGGCGGAGAGCGCGCTGACCCCCTGCACCCGAACCGCGTTCCGGCTGCCCGTGGGCTGGTCGGAGACGCGCGCGGACGCGGGAGCGCCGACGACGAGCAGGATGACCACGACGAGCAAGGCGCGCGCCATGGAACCTCCATCGGCCTATGCGAGCGAAGACTTGAGTCTCAGACGGGGGGCGGTTCCGGGGGCAGCGCAGCCTCCGGGGCGGTCGGTGCGCGGGCGCGCCGGTGCTGGTGCCAGTCGATCAGGAGCACCTGGATCGCGCCCGCGACCGGGATCGCCCCGAGAGCGCCGAGGATCCCGGCCAGCTTGGCGCCGACGAGCACCGCGACCAGTACCACGAGCGGCGACAGCTGCACCGTTCGCGAGTAGACGACCGGCTGGAGGAAGTGGTTCTCGAGCTGCTGGTAGACGACGAAGAAGACGACGACCACGATCCCGGCCGTGATCGAATGGAGGAACGCAACGGTGCCGATGATCACGCCGGCGATCGTCGCGCCGGCGAGCGGGATCAGGTCGAGAAGGGCGACGATCACGCCGAGCGCCACCGCGAACGGAACGCCGACGGCCAGGAGCACGACCGTCGTCAGCGTGCCGGCGACGAGGCTGATCACCAGGTTCCCGGTCACGTAGCCGCCGACGGTGCGGTAGACGTCGTACCCGACCTTCCGCCAGCGCGGCCGGGACGGCTCGGGGAGCAGGCCGAAGATCCGGTCCATCCACGTCGGGCCCTCGAGCAGCATGAAGAACGTCAGGAAGGCGATCGTGATCGTGGCGACGACGAGCGAGATCACGCTCTTCGTGATCGAGATCGCAGCGCCGGTCAACCCCAGGACCCTCGACGCGCCGCCCTCTTTCACCTGCTCGCGGATCTTCTCGACGATGTGGTACTTCGTCTCGAGGAAGCCGAGCCGGCCGCGCCCCTTGGTCAGGTCGTCGACGTAGCCGGGGACCGCCTGCACGAACTCGTTGACCTGATTGACGAGGGTCGGGATGAAGGCATAGGCGATCGCGCCGATCGCGACCAGGGCGAGAACGTAGGTGAGCGCCGCGGCGTAGCCCCGCCGCTTGATGCCGTGGCGCATGAACCAGTCGACCGCGGGGTTGAGCGCCATTGCCAGGAAGAGCGAGACGAGGAGCCAGGTGATCACCTGGCGGGTGACCGCGATCACCGTGAGGAGCGCCCAGGCCGCGATCACCAGCGCGATCACGGCGAGCACCGTCCGCACGCTGAAGCGCACCACCCGGTCCTGGCCCATCGGGGAAGAATCGCCGCACGGCCGGACAGCCTGGACGTACGCTGCGGCCATGGCCAACGCAACGCTGCACACCAACCACGGCGCGATCGAGATCGAGCTCTACCCGTCCGACGCGCCCAAGACCGTCGAGAACTTCGAGACCCTCGCCGGGAAGGGCTTCTACGACGGCATCGTCTTCCATCGGGTGATCCCCGACTTCATGATCCAGGGCGGCGACCCGACCGGCACCGGGTCGGGCGGCCCCGGCTACCAGTTCGAGGACGAGCCCAACCAGCACCGGATCGAGCGCGGCGCGCTCGCGATGGCGAACGCCGGCCCGAACACGAACGGCAGCCAGTTCTTCATCGTCACCGCCGACGCGTGCCCGTGGCTGGACGGGAAGCACACCGTCTTCGGCCGGGTCACCTCGGGGATGGACGTGGTCGACGCGATCTCGGCGGTCGAGACGGACGCGTCCGACCGTCCGCGTGAGGAGATCACGATCCAGCGAGTGGAGCTGGCGCAGGGGTAACGAGCGGAGGCGGTTCGCCGACCGGCGAGCGCCGCAGCAGCCAGAAGCCGGCCTCGAGCGCCGGGCCGATCGAGACGGCGAAGACGACGGTGCCGATGCCGACCGTCCCGCCGAGGGCGAAGCCGACGGCGAGCGCGAGCAGCTCGATGCCGGCGCGAACGACGCCGAGCCGCCGGTGCGTGCGCGCTCCGACGACGACCATCAGCGAGTCGCGCGGGCCCGCGCCCATCCCCGCGCCCAGGTAGAGCGCCGACGCGACCCCGTAGATCGGCATCGCGACGACGAGCAGCGCGATCCGGACGCCGAGGGGATCGTCGGCGAGACTGTCGACGGCGCCGATCGCGGTCAGCGCCTGGACGAACGCTCCGACGAGCACGGAGTTCGCGACGGTGGCGAACCCGATCGTCGCACCGAGCGCCCACGCGACCGCCATGACCACGACGCCGACGACGACGTTCGCCGCCCCGAACGAGAGCGGCGTGTGCTCGGCGATGCCCTGGTGGAGCACGTCCCACGGCGAGAGCCCGAGCCCCGACTCGAGCTGGCAGACGATCGCGAGCGCGAACAGGAGGAGCCCGAAGACGAGCGCGGCGCCGCGAGCGACCAGGCCGCCGCGAACCCGGGGAGGTGTGTGCACCGTCCTACGCTAGTCGAGGGTTCGAGTGACAGACACTCGTGGGAAAGCGCCCGACCGGGGTC
>Ga0207707_10005901_pt1 | contig 10712 bp, 12 predicted proteins | sample KBSC83BmetaG_FD_184336 | JGI IMG/M metagenome (GOLD analysis project Ga0207707, IMG submission 184336) | Corn rhizosphere microbial communities from Kellogg Biological Station, Michigan, USA - KBS C8-3B metaG (SPAdes) (version 2) | ecosystem: Host-associated > Plants > Roots > Rhizosphere ... | reverse complement strand
CTCCGCTACCCCGACCTGACCGGCCTGTACGCGGCGGTCGGCGAGGGCCGGATCAGCGCCCAGTCGGTCGTCACCCGCCTGGTCCGCGCGGTCAGCGGCACCGCTGGCGCCCAGGAGGACCTGGCCGAGGTCACCCCGATCCCGCCCAAGGTCCCGAAGGCGCTGAGGGGCCGCTCCGCGAGCGACTCCGGCATCGAGGTCGAGGGCGTGGCCGACGTCTGGGTCCGCCTGTCCAAGTGCTGTACCCCGGTCCCCGGCGACGAGATCCAGGGCTTCGTCACCCACGGCCACGGCGTCTCCGTCCACCGCGCGAACTGCGTGAACCTGGAGCACCTGTCCGACACCCAGCGCGAGCGCATGGTCCCGGTGCACTGGGCCCCAAGCGACGCCTCGGTCTTCCTAGTCGCGATCCAGGTCGAGGCGCTGGACCGCACCCGGCTGCTCAGCGACGTCACCAGGGTTCTGTCTGACCAGCACGTAAACATCCTGAGCGCCACCGTCCAGACGACCAGAGACCGCGTCGCCCTCAGCCGCTTCTCGTTCGAAATGGGCGACCCGAAGCACCTGGGCGACGTCCTGCGAGCGGTCAGAAGCATCGACGGCGTCTACGACGTCTACCGCGTCACGAACTAGGGCTCCAGCCGTGTAGCAGTATCCGCATGGCTTCGTCGATAGCTGCCGTGCTGCTGGGGCCGGGGGCGACTTCGGGGACGATGTCGGCTGGTCCGCGGCGCAGGTCGAGCCAGCCGAGGTATGTGGCATAGCAGATGATCGCGCGACGGCGCGCGGCCGCCGGCGTCAGACCGAGGTCTTGGCAGATCTCCGCGATGAAGTCGATGCGGCGCGCGGTGACGCGACGGAGCACCGGTTCGACGATCGGGTGGCTGGCGTGCGCCATGATGGCGGGCTGGAGGCCAGGAACGGCTTCCGCCCCGAAGGCGACCCCGTACCAGCCGCTCGAACCTCGCCAGGGGGCTTGCGACGGTCTCCATCCGCTCGATGACCTGCGCGGTGACGGTCCGTTCCCACTGCTCGAGGGCCGCCTGCAAGAGCGCGTCCCGGTCGGCGAAATGCCAGTAGAAGCTGCCGCGGGTAACGCCGAGGCGGCGGGCGAGCACGTCGACACGAACCGCGGCCACGCCACCGTCGGCGAGTGCGCGGAGTGCCGCGTTCGTCCAGTCCTGTGCGGAGAGTTCCGCGTCTTCGCCACCGCGGGCAGCACCGGCCGTCGCGGCGCCTTCGTCTACTCCGCCGCGGAGTTCGCCGTCTGGATGGCCGCTCAAGTGCGGATGCTGCACACCATGGGCGTCACCCCGTCGATGCGGGTAGCGGCGGTTGGCGCGCCCGACCCGGTTCACCTCTCGCGCCAGGTGTTCGCCGCACTGACCGCCGCACGGGCCGCCGCACGGGCCGCCGGACGGGCCGTCGGCCGGGCCGCCGGGAGATCCGCCGCACCTGACCTGTCTGTCACGACACCGTTGCCCGAGTTGGTCAGCACCCTCAACGCCTACCAGCCGGACGCGGTCCCCACGTATGCCAGCACCGCGGCGATGCTCGCTGAGGAACAACTCGCGAGCCGCCTGCGGATATCGCCAGCCATCGTGGCGGCCGGGGCTGAGGTCCTCACCGGCGACATGCGTCAGCGCATCGTCGCCGCATGGGGCTTGGAGCCCCACCAGGCTTACCTGGCCACAGAGGCGCCACTGCTGGCATCTACCTGCGCCCGGCAGGCCGGTATGCACCTGTGGGAAGACCTCACCCTCGTTGAGGTTGTCGACGACCGCGACCAGCCGGTCGAGCCCGGCGCTCGCGGGCACAAGGTGCTGATCACCAACCTGGTTAACCACACTCAACCGCTCATCCGCTACGAGCTGTCCGACTCGGTCACCCTCGCCGTCGGCACGAATCCCACGGGAATGCCATTTCGCCGGCTCGTCGCCGTGGACGGTCGCAGCGACGACGCGATCACCCTGCCCGCAACGGACGGAACGACCGTCACGGTGCACCCACTGCGGCTGCGCGCGCCGTTCGGCGCCTTCCCCGACGTCATCCAGTACCAGGTCGCCTACGACGGTAAGACACTGACGGTGCGCCTCGTGCTGCGGGACGGCAGTTCAGCGGACATACCCGGGCAGATCCATTCGGCCTTGACCCGTGCGCTGCAGGCGGCCGGCGCCACGCCACCGCCAATCACAACGCTCCGGGTTCCCGCGATTGACCGGGAACCCGGGCCCGCGGGCAAGTACAAACTCGTCAAGCTCGCTCATCCGGCGGTTCAGCTAGCCACAGGACCGTTTCCCGTCTGGCCAGGCGGCAAGAAGTAGAGCATGCCGCACAACCCCACCCTCGTCGGCCGCGTCGCGCTGATCACGGGGGCGAGCGGCGGAATCGGGCAGGCGCTTGGCAGGCGGCTGGCCGCCGAGGGCGCCCGTCTGGCGCTTGCCTACGGCGCCAACGGCACGCCCGCTAAGGACCTGGCCGCCGAGATCATCGCCACCGGCGGCCACGCGGTCCCCCTGCAGGCCGACCTGCGCAGCGCCGGCGCGCCCGCCGCGCTCGTCGAGGCGGCCGCGGACAAACTCGGGCCCGTTGACGTGCTGATCAGCAACGCCGGGCGGGGCCGGCGGCAGTCGCTTGCGGAGATCAGCAGCGGCGACTTCGACGAGATGATCGCCGTCAACCTGCGCTCGCCCTTCCTGCTCGCCCAGTCCGCGGTCCCGGGGATGCTCGAGCGGGGCTTCGGACGGATCTTGTTCATCTCCTCGGTGGCGGCGTTCACCGGCGGGAGCGTAGGACCCCACTACGCGGCGTCCAAGGCCGGGCTGCACGGGCTCACGCACTACCTGGCGGTCCGCCTCGCCGGCCACGGCATCACGGTCAACGCCCTCGCGCCGGCGCTCGTCTCCGGCACGGCGATGCTCCCTGGCGACCCCGAGGAACTGCGCGCCCGGATTCCGGCCGGCCGGCTGGGCCGCCCGCACGAGGTCGCGGACCTGGCGGCCGCCGTCATCAGCAACGCCTACCTCACCAACCAGGTGATCGGCCTCGACGGAGGCATGTACCCGCGCTAGGCCTAAGGCGTGTTGGGGAGTGATGTAGTCAGCCTGCCTCTGCCCGCTCCATTGCCCGCCCCGCGGCCCTGCCCATGATGCGGGATACTTGGGCCTTTCAGGAGCAGTGCCCTAACTTAAGGGAGGCGTGGTGCCCTTGAGGCCCGTGCGCCGGATGGCAGCCCCGGCCATCGGGGCCGGGCGCCGTTAGCGTGGAAACCTTGCATCCGACGGAAATAAAACACGCGCCATGCGTGCGTGGTTTCCACCGGATGCGGAATTTCCACGTTGTTGCCGCGTGCGGCGCCGCAGCGCCCCGTGAACCGGGCACGCGAGGCGGCCCGGGACCGCTCGTCCGCCGCAAAGTTGTTGGCATTTCCCGGCGGGTCCAAGGTATCCCGCATGTTGCCGCCGTCAGGCGGACGCGCAAGTGGCAGGCGGGTGAAAGGCTCACCGTGCAGGCGCATCAGAAACCCTGCCGCGCCTGCCGCGTGGTGACGACGCCCTCCAACCCCCGCCGCTGGTCACGGCCTGGCCGGGCATCCGCGCCAGCCCGCTGATCCCGGGCGCGAGCACCGCCGACATCCGCGTCATCACGTTGGGATTGACCCGGTAGTACACCCAGGTGCCGCGCCGCTCGGAACTGATCAGTCCCGCCTCGCGCAGGATCTTCAGGTGGTAGCTGATCGACGGGGCGGTCACGTCGAACGCCTCGAGCAGATCGCAGACGCATGATTCGCCGCCGTCATGGCAGGCGATCAGCGACAGCAGTCGCAGCCGCATCGGATCGGCTACGGCCTTGAACAGCGGCGCGAGTTCGTCGGCTCCGGCTGGCGACAGCGGCTCGGCGGCCAGCGGCGCGCAGCACTCTTGCCCGTCGGCGTCGACGAGGGGAAGCAGCCTTTGGTTAACCACCTCTCTAATTTGACACACCTTTAACCAGGATGCCAAACTGGGGTCGAGGCTTGATTAGAGACCTTTTTAATCAGATCATGTCCCTGAGGGAGGAACGTCATGTCCCGCGTCCAGCTCGCTCTCCGCGTCGCCGACCTGGAAGGGTCGATCGCCTTCTACTCGAAGCTGTTCGGCGCCGAACCCGCCAAGCGCCGACCCGGCTACGCCAACTTCGCGATCGCCGAGCCCCCGCTCAAGCTCGTGCTGATCGAAGGTGCGCCCGGCGACCCGACCCGCATGGATCACCTGGGCGTCGAGGTGCGAACCACCGAGGAAGTCACCGACGCGGCCGGCCGGCTGGCCGCCGAGGGGCTGACCACGGTCACGGAGGAAGACACCGCCTGCTGCTACGCCGTCCAGGACAAGGTCTGGGTCACCGGCCCGGGCGGCGAGCCCTGGGAGGTCTACCTGGTCAAGGCCGACTCCGACGCCCTCGACAAGGCGGAGAACTCCGCCTGCTGCGCCCCGGCGGGAGCGACCGGTGCGGGCGCGCAATCCGCCGCGGCCTGCTGCTGACCGGCCAGGCCCGCGGAAAAGCTAGTAGTCGGTAAACGTCGGCGTTGTCGCCCGCGTGGGCCGGATAGCTCGCCACGGGACCGATGAATTCGCGCCGTCACGGCAGTCAGTTCCCTTATGGACACTGCTACGACGGACGAAGGCGCGCTGCTGACCCTTGCCAGGACCGGCGACGAAGACGCGTTCAACGCCCTGGTCGAGACCCACCGGACCGAGCTGCGGTCCTACTGCTACCGGATGCTCGGCTCGGTCCAGGACGCCGAGGACGCGGTGCAGACCACCATGCTGCGCGCATGGCGGGGTCTCGGCGCGTTCGAGGGGCGCAGCTCGGTCCGGTCGTGGCTGTACACGATCGCCACCAACACGACGCTGGACATGGCGCGGCACCGGTCGCGGCGGGAGCTTCCCGCGGACTTCGGGCCGGCCGGAGGCGTCGGGGATCCGGTCGAGGACGTGGTGCTCGACCCGGTGTGGCTTGAGCCGTACCCCGACCAGTGGCTGCCCGGCTTTCGCGGCACCGGGTGGGGGGCCGACGCCGACCGCGCCGGGGTGACCGGACCAGAGGCCCGCTACGAGCGGCGCGAATCCGTCGAGATCGCGTTCATGCTCATGCTGCAGCACCTGCCGCCGCTGCAGCGCGCGGCCCTCATCCTCAGGGACGTGCTCGCGTTCTCCGCCGCGGAGGTCGCCGCGCAGCTGTCCACCACGACCGCCGCGGTGAACAGCGCGCTGCAGCGAGCGCGCGGCGCGGCCCGGGCCGGGCTGCCGGACAGCACCCAGCAGTCGACGCTGAGCGAACTCGGCGACGCGCGGCTCGCGTCGATCGCGGCCCGGTACGCCGACGCGCTGGAGACCGGCGACGTCGACGCGCTGCTCGCCATGCTCGCCGAGGACGCGACCTGGTGTATGCCGCCGCTGACGACCTGGTTCCAGGGGCACGAGGCGCTGCGGGCCTGGCTGGTCCGCGACCCGCTGTCACAGCGCTGGCAGCACGTGGCGACCCGCGCCAACGGGCAGCTGGCGCTGGGCTGCTACATGTACTCGCCCGCCACCGGCGCGTACGAACCCCAGGTCATCGACGTGCTGACCCTGACCGCCGACGGCAAGATCAGCGCGGTCACCGCCTTCGTGCTGTTCGGCCAGCAGGTGGACCCGGCCGCGGTGTTCGCCCGCTTCGGCCTGCCAGCGTCACCCCCGGCAAACTAGCACCGGGTGCTAGTGACACCTCATGTCACTTGCACCAGGTGCCAGTAGGTCAGCTGACGTCCCGGCGGATAGTGGTGCGGGCGGCGATCACGGCGCCCGCGAGGGCGATCGCCGCCAGGAGCGCCGTGCTCGCCGCGAACGGCAGCGGTGCGGCGCCGGAGGCGCCGCGGCCGGGGCCGAAGCTGGCCGCGCCGAGCGGCGTGCCGGCCAGCGCGGTCGCGGCCGTGTAGGGGAGGTAGGGGCGCGCCGCGTTGAACAGGCCGCCGATGAGCGACTCGATGATGATCATCCACACGAAGACCCCGGTCACGGTGGCGACCTGCGAGCGGACGAGCGATCCGACCACCACGCCGATGACGCCGAGCAGCGCGGCGCCCACCAGGTGGCCGGCGCCCCAGTCGGCGAGCGTTCCGGCGCCGATGGCGAGGTGGTAGCCGCGGGCGGCCACGAAGCTGAACCCGACGGCGAGCGTGATGACGTACACGGTCAGGCCGAAGACCGCGCCGGCGACGGCGCCCGCGGCGGCCTTGGCGGCAAGCACCCGCGAGCGGCTGGGAGTGGCGAGGTAGGTAAGCGTCGCCGTGTGGTGCCGGAACTCGCCGCTTGAGACCGTCACGCCGAGCACGGAGGCGAAGATCAGGCCCCATACGCCGCCGGTGACGATCTGGGACTGCCCCGCGTAGCCGGTCAGCGCCACCGGGCCGTTGGGGGTGCCCGCCCGGGCGGCCTCCAGGATCGTAAACAGCAGGCTGAGCCCGAGCGAGGTAGCCAGCAGGCCGTAGGGCAGCCGGGTGCTCGTCAGCTTGAGCAGCTCGATGCGGACAAGCCGGGGCAGCGGGGTGGGCCGCGCCGCGGGTGCGGCGGGGACGGTGAGCGCGGTCATCGGGCGGTCTCCCTGGTGAGCTGGAAAAAGGCCTCTTCGAGGTCGTTGCCGTTGGCGGTCATTTCGGTGACCGGCCCCTGGGCGACGAGGTGACCGTGGTCGATGATCACCACGGAATCGATGGTCTGCGCGACCTCGGCGAGCATGTGGCTGGAGACGAGCACGGTGCCGCCCTCCGCGGCGAACCCGCGCAGCAGGCCGCGCAGCCAGCGGACGCCCTCCGGGTCCAGGCCGTTGGCGGGCTCGTCGAGGATCAGCACCTCCGGGTCGGCGAGCAGCGCGGTGGCCAGGCCGAGCCGTTGCCGCATGCCGAGCGAGAACCCGCCGATCCGGCGGCCCGCCGCGTCCGCGAGCCCCACCAGGTCGAGGACGTCCTCGATCCTGGACGCGTCGGCGTCGGCCGCGAGCGCCTGGATGCGCAGGTGGGCGCGGGCCGTGCGGCCCGGGTGAAAGCTGGAGGCCTCGAGCACGGCGCCGACCTGGTGCAGCGGTTCGGGCAGGGCGGCGTAGGGCTGGCCGTTGACGGTGGCGGTGCCCGCGTCGGGGGCGACCAGGCCGAGGAGCATGCGGAGCGTGGTGGTCTTGCCCGCTCCGTTCGGGCCGAGGAAGCCGGTGATCGTGCCGGGCTTGACCGTGAAGCTGAGGTCGTCGACCGCGGTGACCGGGCCGAACCGTTTAACGAGTCCTTGGACGTGAATGATTGCCATGGCCGCAAGCGTTCCGCGGCGCGGCCCGTCCTGTCGTCGGGCGAACGGGCAGGATTCGATCCTCCTGCGGGCGTATCGGGCGGGCGAAAAATCAACCACAGGACGACGCGGTCGCACCGGGCCGGGGGTAGCGTCGGTAGCGCGATGACCAAGGCAGCACGACGATGGGTGACCGACGCCGGGGTCGCCGCGCTCGCGACCGGCGCGGACCTCGGCTTTTCGCTCGGCCGCTCGCAGTGGCACGGACAGGTGAGCAGTAAGCCGAATTCGTTCGGGATCCTGCTCGTGGTCGTGGGCGGCGCGGCGCTCGTCGCGCGGCGGCGGTATCCCAAGACGGTGCTGGCGGTTGTGCTCGGCGCGACGCTCGGGGCGGTGGCCCTCGGCGCCGACGCCGCGTGGTTCGCGCTGATCGTCGCGTTCTTCAGCGCGGTGCTGCAAGGGCAGCGCGTGGCGGCGATCGCATCGCTCGTCATCGGTTACGGCTTCTCGGTGTGGAACGCCTCGGGGGAATTCGACCTGCTGCTGCTCGCCGGGCTTGTCACCTTGCTGTCGGTCGCTGAGCTGAGCCGCGCGCTGAACGCGAGGGCCGCCGCCGACCGGCGCGGACGCGCCGAGGCCACCGCGCGGCGGGTCAGTGAGGAGCGGGTGGCGATCGCGCGCGACCTGCACGACGTGGTCGCGCACAGCATCTCGGTGATCAACGTGCAGGCGAACACCGCGCTGCACCTGATGGACCGGCAACCGGAACGGGCGCGGGAAGCGCTCACCGCCATCCGCGAAGTGAGCGGGCAGGCGCTGGCCGAGTTCGGCACGGTCCTCGGCGCCCTGCGCGACACCAGCGGCACACTTGACGGCGCGGGTGACGGGGGAGCGCCGCTGGCCCCCGTGCCCGGCGTGGCGCGGCTTGACGAACTGGCGGCGCGGGCGCGGTCGGCCGGATTCGCCGTGTCGGTGGCCGCCGAGGGCCCCGTGCGGCAGTTGCCGGCGGGGGTGGACGCCGCCGCCTACCGGATCGTGCAGGAAGCGCTGACCAACGCGGTCAGGCATTCCGCCGGACGGTCGGCGAACGTCCTGCTGCGGTACGGGGACGACGACCTGGTGATCGAGGTGGATGACGACGGGGTCGGCGCCGGGGCCAGCGGAGCCGGGCAAGGCAAAAACGGCGCGGGCAGCCACGGGTCCGGCAACGGACTGACGGGGATGGCCGAGCGGGCGCGGGCGCTTGGCGGCTCGCTTGACGCGGGCCCCCGCCCCGGCGGCGGGTTCCGGGTGCTCGCGAAGCTGCCCGCATGACGGGGATGGCGTCGTGATCCGGGTCGGGCTCGCCGACGACCAGGCGCTCGTGCGCTCGGGTTTCGCCTCGCTGCTCGACGCCGAGGACGACATCAGCGTGGTCGGGGCGGTCGGTGACGGCTTCGCGGCCGTGCGACTCGCCCGCGAGCAGCGGCCGGACGTGGTGCTCATGGACATCCGGATGCCCGGCCTCGACGGCATCGCCGCCACCAGGGAGATCGCCCGCGATCCGGCGCTCGCGGACGTGCACGTCCTGGTGCTGACCACGTTCGGGCTCGATGAGTACATCTTCGACGCGCTGCGCGCCGGCGCGGCCGGGTTCCTCGTCAAGGACACCGACGCGGGCGAACTGATCCGCGCGGTGCGGGTGATCGCCTCCGGCGACGGGCTGCTGTCTCCCGGGGTCACCAGGACGCTCATCGCTGAGTTCGCCCTGCGGGCGCGCTCACCCGCGCCGCCGCCCGGACTCGCCGAGCTGACCGCCAGGGAACGCGAGGTCGTCGGCCTGGTCGCCTCGGGGCTGTCCAACGAGGACATCGCGCACCGCATCTACGTCAGCCAGTCCACGGTCAAGACGCACGTGGCGCGCTCCATGACCAAGCTGGGCGCACGCGACCGCGCCCAGCTCGTCGTGATCGCCTACGAGTCGGGCCTGGTCCGCCCCGGCTGGGCCGAGCACCCCTAGCCGGGCGGGCCGCGGATGACCAGCCGGGTTAGCGCATGAGCAGTTTCGGCCTGCGGACGGTGACCGCTCCGCAGAACACGTCGCAGCGGACCTCGATGACCGGCGCACCGGGCCGGGGCTCGCCGCGCAGCTGCACCGACTTGGCCCCGAGAACGGCCCGGCCGCTCAGCCGGACCTCGATACCGTCGGGCACGAAGATCGTCACCGAGCCGAACCTGACGGTGGCGTCGATGGTCGTCACCGGCTGGCGGATGACGGCGTGCTGCATCTCAAGGTGACAGTCACCGAGCACTGAGCGGACCGCGAGATGCGACGGGACGACCCAGGGTCCCTTGCGGGACTCGTTGCCGAGCAGGGCGGCGATCTCCTCGTCGGCCGACCCGGTGCGGGCGAGTGCGCTCGACGCGGCCGGGACGTCGGCCGTGAGGGCGGCGAGCTCGCCCTGGGTGCGGGCGCTGAGCACCGAGCCGCTGCGCTCGGAGTATTCCTCCAGCGTGAGCCGCCCGGTGGCGACCGCGTCCGACAGGCTCTCGATGGCGTGGTCCCGCTCGGCATCCGACGCGCGCAGCCGGCCGTCGCTCGCGCTCACGAGGCCACCCGCGCGGCAGACGCCGGCCGCGGCGGCATCCGCCGGCCTTCGGGAGTCGCCGCGTACAGCTTGGCGAGGGCGGCGACCAGGCCCGCCCGCTCCGCCTGGCTGAGCGGTTCGAGGAAGCGCTCGGTGTACTCGGTGACGGCCTTGGTGACGGCGGCGAACGCCGCCTGGCCTTCCGCGGTCATGGCGATCAGGTACCTCCGCCGGTCGCGGGGATCGCAGTGGCGCCGGGCGTACCCCAGCGCCTCCAGCGCGTCGACCATCTCGACCATGTTCCCGCTGTCGATCCCCAGCGCCTGGCACAGCTCCTGCTGCGAGGCCTCGCCAGCGGCGGCGACGGCCGTCAGGATGGCGAAGTGCTGTGGCCGGATCTCCCACGAGCCGAGCAGCTCCTTGAACCCGGTCTGCACCGCCGTGCCGACCCGGGACAGCAGGAACCCGGCGTTGCCCGTCAGCGGACTAAGCGCCTCTTCCGCTTGCATGGCAGAAACACTATGAGAAACAGTCGCTGTTGTCGACAGTAAATTCAGCCTAGGAGGTAAACTCCGCCAGCGTCCGCTCGGCCTCCGCCAGCCAGGACCGGCGGGCGGCCAGCGCTTCCTCGGCCTTCTTGATGTCGGCGGCGTCCCCGCGCGACTGCGCCTTGGCGAGCTGCGACTCAAGCGCGGAGATCGCGTTCCGCAGCTGGTTGACCGTCCCCTCGGCCCGCGCGAGCGCCTCGGGGTTGGACCGCTTCCACTGCGCGTCCTCGGCGCGCCGCACGGCCTCCTCGACCCGGCGCAGCCCCTGCTCGAGCTGGTCCGCGACTCCCGCGGCACCGGCC
>Ga0207707_10005898_pt1 | contig 10714 bp, 4 predicted proteins | sample KBSC83BmetaG_FD_184336 | JGI IMG/M metagenome (GOLD analysis project Ga0207707, IMG submission 184336) | Corn rhizosphere microbial communities from Kellogg Biological Station, Michigan, USA - KBS C8-3B metaG (SPAdes) (version 2) | ecosystem: Host-associated > Plants > Roots > Rhizosphere ... | reverse complement strand
CGGGCTGGGCTGCGTATAGATCTTCACCGCAAGTTGTCCGGCACTGATCGGAGCACCACCCATGCCGTGACCGCAGGAACCTGCTGCCTTGCCATCGGCAGAGCAATCGGGTGCGCCAGCATAGCCGGCATTGAATGGATCCGCCGCGTCACCCGGCAACACGGAGATGTAATAGCGCTTGTTCGGATCGATGCAGTTCTTCACGTCCGGCGTAGCTATCGAGCACACTGCAACCTGGCTCGGATCAATAGGCATTTGCCCGTTTCCACTCAGGTCTGGACGGCAGATCCCGTTGCCTTCATCGCAGACTACGGGCTGACCCTGCAACGACTGCCTCGCTTCGCACGAATTTGGACCGGTACAACCCGCGGCGATCACGGGCATGCTGCTGCTGTGGAAGTTCGTTCCGAAGTTGGGAACCACTCCGCCGCCGTTCCCGGGACAGCCCGCCGGTGGCGGGTTCGTGGTGCACTTCGGGTCGACATAGAAGGTGCGGTCTTCCTCAATGATCCAGCGGTAATCGCTGATCGTCGTCTTCTTGTCGTTCCCGTCCAGAACCGTGACTGCCAGCCCTCTCGAAGCGGGGAAAATCAGTGAAACGGTTCCGAGATTAGTCGCGCCGCTTGTGGTCCCCTGCGAGTTCTTCGCCTGATAAGTGAAATTGTAAGTGCCGGCGCCTGAGACGTAGGCAATGAACCCGCCGTTCGGATCCACAGCGACGCAAGGCGGTACCGGGTTGCTAGCGCTAGCGCAGGGACCGATTCCGTTGCTCGAGGCCGCAGTGACTGTGGCAGCCGCAACAGTGAGCGGATAGCCAGCCGTATCTTTGTCGGCCAGCAGAATGCCCGGAGGCGCAATCTTCAGGTAGGTCGCCAGGCTGGACGTATAGGCACTGTTGCCCATGACGATGCCGCCCGCGCCCTCAATCTGGCCCGCATTAAGCGTGACCAGCGCGCATGCCCCACCTGACGTTGCGCCATTGCCGCAATACTTGAAAGTGTCGCTTGTAACGGCACTGGCACCAGTCCAATCGCTGCTCGGGACATAGGTGAACGTACCGTTCGCGCTGAGGGAAAGGCTTCCATGGCTCGGCGGCACCGAGACCTGAACGCCAAAGACGTTCACGTCGTTGGCCACTACACCCTTCGATAAGTCCGAAACCGCGAGCGTATTGCACGTTGTGGCCTGGCACGCGACAGCGTTATACGTGTCCGCATAAGCGACTGCAGCTCCAATTCCGCCTGCACCGCTGGGAATTTGCGATCCGTTGATGCTGATGTACGCCAACATTCCGGAGTCACGGTTTATAGAGCCACCTGACAAGCTCAACTGACGATCGAAAATCGGGAGGGCATTTCCTCCGCTTGGCACATTGACCATTACGTCGTAGGTCTTGCCCGCGGGCATGAACACTTCACTCTGCACGCGAGGCACGCCGGGCAGCGGATTGCCATCCTCCGCGATCAACGCAAAGCCGGAAGCAGAGCTTCCGGTCGTCGCGCCCACGATTGAGGGCACGTGCATGCGCAGACCGGCGTTGACCATTCGTACCAGCACGCTCCCGCTAACATCGCCAGTCACACCTGCGGACGGCGAAACCGCGAAGAGCGAAGTTTGTGGATTCGTCTTATCGAACGCAGCGCCATTAATCAGGTAATACAGAGGCGTGTAGTTCACCACCGGTGGATAACAGGCCGCAGCGCCGCCGCTGCAATTTGGCGCGTTAGGTCCGTTCGCAACTAGCGTCCCGCCCACCTGCGCCGAAGCTGTAGCGGTGGTACCTGAAGTGGGAGGATCCAGGACGATGGTCGGTGGGTAATTTGAAAGGTATCCTGAGCCCGCGCTCGTTACCGTAATCGCAGTAACGTGCCCGCTGTCGATCGTGGCAGTCGCGGCCGCTCCTGTCCCGTTACCGCCGACGAAGTGCACTGTCGGAGCGGTTGTGTAACCCGAGCCCCCATTGGTCACAGTTATGCTTCCGACGCCGCCCTGGACCAACACTCCGAGCGTCGCTGACTCGCTAAACCCCGACGTGCGTACTGCCGCATCAACCGCCTTGTTTTGGGTTGCATCGATCTCACTGAACAGCAGCGGAAGATCGGCGTTATACGTTACTGCCGCGCGAGAACCAGCAGCCGGATACGCGGTGCCGGTGGAAGAGTCAGTTACCACAAGAATTCCAATCAGTCCCATCGGTACTTGGATCGACGGGTGCGTACCTGACTGAAGCAGGTACGTGCCCGGCCGCAGATTGGTCCAGGTTAGTGGCGTCGGAGTCTGAGCCACGCTGCTTGCCGTTGCCTGGACTTCGGTCGCGAACGACTGCACGCGGGGGCCTTGCGCCGGAGGAGTAAAAGTGGCTGCTCCGTTTGTGGCATCGCTCGTATTCCCGGCGCTGATGTCAGAGGATCCCGGGATCGGCCACGATGCACCCTGTTGCGCATGACTCGGGCTGGCAGTCGTCGTTCCTCCCGTGCCCAGCCCACCGCCCAATTGCCCCACGATGACAATAGATGTGGGGATGTTGTTCGCCGTGCCTGCCGTTGGGAACGAAAGATTATTCGTGAGGTTGATCTGCAACCCGCCCCCGTTCGTGGGAACGGTGATCACCACGGGCGACCACTGGCCCCCAGCCGCCGGATTCAGCGGCGTGCAGCTTGCGGTCGTTTGGACTCCGGCCACCCCGCAGCTATAACCCCACATCGGGACGCTTTGGCCGTCCGGTAAAGTGGCGCTGGTTGGTGCCGCGGTCAAATTGACCTGTTGCTGGCCAACAGAAGGGCTTACCCCCAGGAGGAGAAGAAGGGTGAGCGGTGCGGCGATCTTCAAACTCGACTTAACGAAGTGGGATAGCATCTTTTCTCTCCTGGTTAGAACGACTCATCAATGACGAACTCCCGGGAATCAACCAGCATCATCATCAGCATGCCGCCCGGGAAAATATTGTTGGTGGTGATTTCGCGCTCGTTGTGCGAGTGCCACATGAAGGCAAAGCCCGCCTCGGACGAAGGACTATTCGCAATCGTGCCGGAAGGCGGAGTCGTACCGCTAGTGCCGCAACTGCTAAGGGTGTTCGCTCCCGAGCACGATCCGAAAGTGGCGCGCGTGGTCGCATCGGGTCCCAGGTACGGGCTGCCGCCAAACCAGGCGCCATTGGTCAGAATGTTAGGATCGGGCAAGGTGACTGGACCACCGCCGCTCACGTCGCCAAACGGCGCTTTTTCTACGGGCTTGTTATGGTCCTGGCACCATTCGAAATAGTTGATCGCGGTCGGATCACCGGTGTTGTAGCCGTTCGCATCCGGCATGCATGGCAACACTGCATTCGGATCGTTGGAGCCCGGGTGGTGACCATAAGCATCCCAGTTGAGGCCCTTTCCACTCCAGTAAAAGATGCCGTCCATCGCTAACCCTGGCGTGGTTGTGGTCGTAAACAACAGCGGGCCGGCAAGCGCCTTGCCATCGGGAGCGAGAATCAGGTTGCCGTCACGCCCCAGGATGCGAACGTGATTGCCGTGCTCGTGGAACGGGTGTTGCCATCGGCCCTGACCAATAACCCGCAGCAGGGTCAACTCACCTGGATGCATGTGCGGATTACCGTTGTAGGGCTGGTGCGGATACTGGATCGCGTAGTTCGGGTCCATGTTGTCTGGCATGGAGCGCCCGTTGATCATGTAGTAGGCCGGATGATAGGGCTCGGTCGCCACGTTCAGGCTGGTCGGGCAAACATTCGTGTCCGAAGGCGTACAGTTGGCAATGGTCGCGAGTTGCTCCTCTGCCTGGCGGTGAATCCTGGGATCAATTTCGGAGAACTGGAACAGGTACTCGCGGTCGTAACAGGTGTTCGGATCGTCGTAGGCTGAATCTGCAAGCCTGAAGTCAGTTTCCTTCCAATGGCTCTGCGCCGCCGCATTGCCCCCGGGCTTCGTCAACGGCAGTCCGGTCGTGCATACCGACGGTACGTTCGCGGGGAGCACAACAACCGCTCCGTACATCCCCATTTCCACTTGCAGATCGCCCTGCGTTCCGCTGTAGTAGGCGCGGGTTCCCGGCGAGTTGGCGACCAAAGTGTAAGTAACACTGCCGTTCGGCGCGGCCTCCGTGGTCAGCAGGCCCGCAACTCCGCCGCTTACGCTTTGCACCTGCAAGCCCGGGAATAGGATCGAGGTGTTTCCTGCCCCCATCGGCAAGGCGTTCTTTAGCGTCACGGTGAACTGCACACCCTCCGTCACGATCAACGTTGGCCCCGGAACCTGCATCTCGTTGCAGAACGTGCCGCTGATTGCCTCGGGCATAAACTTCGCGCTGCCCGGCACGTTACTGGTACAGCCGTAGCCCCAGGAGTAAATCGCCTGCCCATCGGGCTGAGTGAGGAAGGCGGCCCTTGCCGTCAGGGTGAATGCCGTACCCTGGATACCGGGAGTCGCAGCGTAAGCACTCGCCGTGAGCAGCAGAGCCAGTGCCGCCATTGCCAGCGGAAGCAGTCTCGTCATTGAAATCGTCTTTTCCTTGTTCATGGGTTTCATCGCTGCTCTCCTAATTGCTGCAAGTGTTGCCGAAGGTCGGGCCCGTAACACTGCCCCCGCAAACATGAACCTCGGTCATCAGCCCGCCAAAGTTCTCTGCGTCGTTCGCCAGATGATCAAGATTCGGGGTGTAAAGGTAGTAAGTGCCGGAGGGAACATTGCTGGCATCCAGAATCACATCCAGCGATTCGCCGCCACCCAACGTGATCGAGTTCGTGTCATACGCCATGTTGTTACCCTCTTCGTCGCGCAGCATCTTGGCGTTCAAGGCGATCACGTGCATCGGAATTCCCAGCGACGCCAGCGTCTGATATTCGGAGACATCCAGGTCGGAGATGCGCAACAGCGCGCGTCCTCCGGACGGAATGTTGATGATGGCGGGGAGAGGTTGCGAGAAGTGCGACGCGCCGTCTGCCGTCTGCGTTTGCAGCGGCCCAGCCGTCACCGTGTCCGGATAGCTTCGCCCATTCAGCAGGAAGTACTTGTCTTTCATGTCCGCGAACCCTTCCGGGTTAAACGTCATGCCGACAAAGTGGAAGTTCGGATCAAAGCCATGGATCTGGATGGGATACTCAACGTCATAAGCCGTAGATGCGTCGCCATCGTTGTAGGCGTATTTGTGCAGGTTGCCCAACCGGTCCAAGTCATGCGTAGCGGTCGGACTGCCAGCCGGCACCGGATTGCTGCACAAAATATCCGGGACGGAGGTGACGCTGGGCGACGCGCCATCACCTGGTCGTCGGCAGGCCGTGCGCAAGTCACTCTGCTGGTTCTCTAATGAGGCAACCAGTGAACTACCTTTCGGCACTCGATTCTGCCGCGGCCGCACGTAGATCTGTCCCACCATCCCCATCTGCAAGTGTTCGGGAGGAGTGATGTGGCAATGCCAGAAGTAAGTCCCGGCGTCGGGTGCCAGATAGTAGTAAGTGAAGCTGCCGCCGATATTGATCGCCACTGAAGCGTCCGGCACGCCGTCGTAGAAAGTTGACGCGTTCGGATATCCGTGGAAGTGGACCGTGTGCTGCTCGAACAGGTCCGGGCGCATGATTTGCCCGACGTTGGTCAGCGTCAGGAAAAATTCGTCATCTTCATCGATTGCCATCAGCGGCGCTGGGATGTTCCCGTTCATCACCGCGATATCCATGATCTGTCGCGGATCCACATGGCCGTCCACCGGTGGGATCGCCACATTTCCGCCGGCGCCTCCGTTCCCGACACCGCTGTTCGGCAACAGAAACTGATAATGCCCGGCTGACAGCACGGCGCTGATCGTGTGCATGCCGTTGTAATCCGCGGGCGTCACGCCAGAGACGATGACGGTATCGCCAACCGAGAGGTTTGGACTCGCGGGAACCGTAAAATTGACAATATGGCCGGTTTCACTCATCGAGCTAATCGCGAGGTTGACGGTGTTGTAAGAGAGGTCGGGAACCAGACCGATGGCCCCGTTATAGCCGAAGTTGCCCCCTGAAGAGTCAGTGGTTGCTGGATCTCCGGGCAGCAGTGGAGCTCCATCCTGTGGGTACACTGTGTTGAACACATTGGGAAACTGGGTACCCGGCTGTCCATTGGCGATATCCGCGAGGCCGGACAGTGGCCCGAAGGAGAACATATACGTCTGCGTGCCGTCTGCCATGGTGGAGAAGCCGTCACCGCCCGAAATCTGCTGGCACTTGACAGCCCCGTTTGCGCCACCAGCTGGTATCAGGTAGCCGGTATTGTTCCCTCCAGCATTGGATACGCTCGATTCGTACCCATGGCAGCCCCCGTCCACGGAGCACTTGTAAACCGTGGGTTCCGTGTACTCTGGCTCAGCATTATTGTTTCCGGGGTGAGTGATCGTGCTCGGCGGGCACTGCACTCGAAACGATTGCGCGTTAACCGTTGTCGTTGCGATACCGAGGACAAATAGGGGCAACCAAAACCGACACGTATTCCTCATGGCTGTGCAGCCTCCTTCGTGGGGCGAAAACTCAGTTCTCGCTCCAGTGGACCTGTTCTGTTATGGGGGGCGGGCTTGAACGCTTTCCGATGTCGCGAAGAAAAAGTGCCCTCCGCGCGCTGGGGGGTTCGGATCTGGCGTTCTCTGAATCCGCGGGGCAACAGTACTAGGCGGGGTTTACAAACTCTTTGCGTTGGGCCAAATATGTTTGTAAAGTTTTGTAAAGTGACTCCGAATGTTAAAACACTTCACTTCCACCTCGGAACTCTTAGTTCAGCGGCTCTGACCTTCAATAACCTGCGCATCGCTGTTCACAATTAGTCTTCCCATCTGAACCGTCTCTATTTCATCGGCGCGTAAGGTCTTTGGAGGAAATATTCACGCGATAAGGTGGCTCTTTGCTCCAGCGCAAACATTAGAAAGGTCCCGTGATTTATCAATGGTGATCATTGTGCGCACGCCCCCGGCTAAACCAGTCCGGTAACGAGCGAAACAATTGCTCCCCCAAGTTGTCTCGGCACGGCAAGCAACGAACCCCAGAGCATTCAGCATGCACGGCGAGACCTCATTCAACTTCTTTTACAGGCATAACGGACGCCCATGAAACGAGCGCGTGTTGTCGGAGCTCTCATTCTCGTAGTTGCATTCTCACTGTCCGCTCACGCCGACCAGGCCGGTGCCGCCTTCAAGCGCGGCGTTCAAGCGGAATCCAAGAACAACTACGACGAAGCCTTTCAGAAGTACAGCGAGGCTCACGACCTCAAGCCCAGGGACCCGAAGTATTTCGCGGCTTTCACTCGCATGCGCTTCTACGCGGCCACCGAACACGTCCGCAAAGGCCAGCTGTTGCGCGATCAGGGCAAGTTGCAGGAAGCGGGAGTCGAATTTCAAAAAGCGGCTGACATCGATCCCACAAACTTCGCAGCCAAGGGAGAGGCTCGCCGCATCGAGGAGTTGATCAAGAAGCAGCAACAGCAGGCCCAGGGAGAAGCAGCTAGAAAGGAATTGCCTCTCGATAAAATGGCTCAGGATGCCGCAGGCCCGGTTGCACTGCAGCCCTTGTCCAACACTCTCATCAATCTGCGTCTCACGGAAAACGCGACCATGGTTTACAAAACCATCGCGCGCCTGGCCGGCATTAACGTTCTCTTCGATCAGGATTACAAGACTCAGAAAATTACGGTTGAGTTGAACGATGTCACCCTGCGCGAAGCCCTGAACACGGTCGCGCTGCAGACCAAAACATTCTGGAGTGTAGTATCCAGTAACACCATCCTGGTCGCCGCCGACACCACGAGCAAGCGCAAGGAGATGGAAAATACCGTGATGAAAACGTTCTACCTCAAGAACGTTTCCGCTCCTTCAGAATTGCAGGAAGCCGCCACCACCCTGAAAAGTATTCTGGACGTAAACCGCATTCAGTTAATTCCCAACCAGAACGCCCTCATCTTGCGCGGAACCACCGACCAGATGGTCCTGGCCCAGAAGCTGATCACGGACCTCGACAAACCCAAGCCTGAAGTTGTGATTGATATCGCCATTCTGCAAGTCAGCCGTGCCCGCCTCCGCACGCTCGGAGTGAGTCCTCCAACCTCGGCCAATGTGGTGATGGTTCCAGGCACAAGCACCGGTAATGGAGGAAGCGGCGGATCGCCCAATGGCTCATTCACCATCAACTCTCTTCGTAATTTGACTGCGAACAATTTCCAGGTCAGCATTCCCGGCGCGTCGTTGTCCTACCTGATGAGTGATAGCGACACCAAGCTGATTCAGAATCCGGAGATTCGCGCCCTCGACAACGAGAAAGCCACGCTGAAGATCGGAGATAGGGTTCCGATCGCGACCGGTTCGTTCGGCGCCGCCGGCGGTCTGGGTGGTGTCAGCGCCCTGGTGAATACTCAGTTCCAGTATCTCGACGTCGGGGTCAACATTGATATCACTCCTCGTGTTCACGCCGAGGGCGAAGTGACTTTGAAGATGACGCTGGAAGTCTCCTCCGTCAGTGGAACGCAAAATATCGGCGGCATCAGCCAGCCGGTTATCGGCCAACGTCGCATCGAGCATGAAACCCGCTTGCGCGATGGAGAAGTGAACCTGGTCGGTGGCATCCTCGAGGATACCGAGAGTCAGTCGCTGAGCGGTTATCCCTGGCTGACCAGAATACCGGTATTGAAATATCTCTTCGGACAAGAGGAGAAAGATCGGCGGGAGAACGAAATTATCTTTGCCATCACGCCTCACATCATTCGTGCGCAGGAAGTCACCGACGACAATCTCCGGCTCGTGGATCTCGGACGCGGCAGCTCGGTTTCGGTCGGCCACACCGACCCGAGGGACGGTGCCACATCTCATGGCCTGATGGATCAAAGCGCCGCGAACAAGGGCCAAGGCCGGACCCAAGGCCAGCGTACAACCGTTCCCGCCACTGCGCCCAGCCGATCCGTGGAGGCTCCTAAAGCACCGGCGCAGATGCCCGTACCGACCGCCACCGCGACTCCAGTGCGCCCTGCAACCGCGTCGCTCCAGCAGAGCAATCCCGCGATGCCCGCCGCCGCTCCACCCGCGAACACCCCGCCCCCGCGCCCGGTCGCACAAGTAGAGATCAGCCCTCCGCCCCGTGCCTCTTTACAAGCGGAAAATTTTGCCATGCGTCCCCAGCCTCACGAAGAGGACATACCACCCGTGCATCCTGCTTCACAGGCGCAGAGCAGTCCAGCGGGAGCCTCCGCCGATAAGTCGAGCGTGCGGGCTGTAAAGCGCCCGGCATCCGCCCCGGCGTCCACCGAGCAATGCCCCACAGGAACTCACCTGGTCGGCACGGAGAACGGTGTGATCAACTGCTCCTTCGATTAAAGGCACATAGAGCCAAGCAGAACTGCAAGGTGCCCCATGCAAGCTCTCTTCTGGCTTGCGTGGGGCTTTTAGCAGGCGACGATCTCCACACGAATTTGTTCGGGTCAGGCTAGGAACTCAAGCAGAGGAACTTTTAGTACCACTCCCATCCCCGCCCCGCCGGCCTTATCCAGGACGTGGTTACTTCGAGATGGTCTGGCCTATCACTGAGGTGAAATCTCAGCGTCAAGCTACGACCAAGTCAATGAGTATGCGACCGTTGGTACTCGTACCCGCAATCAACTGTCGTGACATCCCCAATTTCGGTCAAAATGCCCGGAACGGGCATTCTGAGCGCCATCGTGTTCACGACAGCTACGCAGACTCAACAATTCTCCGGGAGTTCATCTCGATTTTGAGCCGAGCAGAATAGGCTCGGTTTCGACTAGGGTAAGCAGTTTCACCATTTGCCGCGTCCGATCTTTATATGTTTTGAAATGCGGACTTTGAATATGCGATTCGTATGCGGCTGCATCCCGATAGGTTTCAAACAATCTGATTTGTTCAGGATGCTCTTTGAGCGAAACGGCGTACAGCGTCAAGACGCCCGGTTCAACACGAATCGAAGTCTCGATTTCTTCTTTAAGAGCGAGTTTGTAGGCGTCAAGTTGCGCTGGATCAATCTCCAATTCTGCTATCCGCACAATCGGGCTTCCGACTACTACGGCAGCGGTTCCTCGCTGCCAAAACAACAAGGCCGTAACCAACGATGTCCCGAGCAGCAACGCTTGTCTCCCGGTCATATGTAACCGCCTTCTCAGATTAGGGCGATCTGATTTACTCCTGAACGAATCGAAACCCTATAAGTCTCGATCAGTTTAGCCGGAGCGACAGAAGGAGTTGGCGAAAAATCGCGATAGCACTCAGAATGCCCGGAATCGCGGAGCTGGGGCGAAAACACAGCGCAAACTTGTGCTATGGCCTGGGTTACAACCGTCTAAAATTACAAATATGATCACGAGATCATTGCGCTTGTTGGCAGCGATGCTATGCGTCGGTTCCAATGCCGTCGCGTATCCGCGCCCTCCCCTCGGCACGGAAGACATTCCCGTGTTGATGGCGGAATCGGTCTTGGTATGCAAAGGAGAGGTGGTCGAAGCCCCTACGCTAACCCCTGTCAACTCGCCCGAGTTAATGGCTCAGATGACGGCAGTGGCGGTGGTTCGACCGGACCGTTGCTTTAAGGGAACGCCACACGAGTCGTCGATTCACGTGCTTTTTAATGGGTTCTTGCCCGCTGGCGGAGGCCCGGCCTTCGTGCTGCGCAAAGGCGACTACCGTCTCTTTTTTCTCAAGCTGCAAGAAGGTAAGTATGCCGTCTCTAACAAATGGTTCGGAGCGTTGCCAATCTCGC
>Ga0207707_10005896_pt1 | contig 10715 bp, 10 predicted proteins | sample KBSC83BmetaG_FD_184336 | JGI IMG/M metagenome (GOLD analysis project Ga0207707, IMG submission 184336) | Corn rhizosphere microbial communities from Kellogg Biological Station, Michigan, USA - KBS C8-3B metaG (SPAdes) (version 2) | ecosystem: Host-associated > Plants > Roots > Rhizosphere ... | reverse complement strand
CGAAGTCCCCCCGCCGCAGCTGACTGGGGTCAAACGAGACGGCGTCCGCACCCGCGCCCATGATTATCCCGAACGGAAGCTCCTGACTGCAGCAATGGACGACTGAGTATTTCCGCGTGGCGGCGATCACCTCGTGCAGCCTGTCCCGCACGACCTCCTCGTCGACCGCGCGAACCCGGGACAGGCCGCTCGGCGTCGGCACCGCGCCCCGCAGCACGGCCGGCAACGACGGCTCGTCGAACTGGACGACCAGCGTCGCCTTCGGCACCCGCTTGGCGACCTCGGCGACGTGCGCGGCGGTCCCTTCGGCCAGCGAGGACGTGAGGTCCGCGACCAGCCCGGGATCGGCCAGCGCCGGGTTGAGCGAGTGCGGCTGCTCAATCGTCGCGGCGAGCGTCCACGGCCCGGCCAGCTGGATCTTGAGCGGCCCCTCGTACCCGTCGAGCGCCTCCTCCATCGCGTCCAGGTCGGAGGAGAGCAGCGACCTGGCCCGGCGCACGTCGCGCCCTGGCCGCTCGGCGATCCGCCAGCCGCGCGGCCCGGCGAGCTCAACGGGAAGATCAACCAGCAGCGCGGCCGCCCGCCCGGTGATGTCCGCTCCCGGGCCTCTGTTTGGGAGTTCGGCTAGATGTGGGAGGTCAGGCAGCTCGCCCGCGATGATCCGCGCCGCCTCCAGCGGGTTCTCGCCGGGCATCGACCCGACCCCGGTCGCGGTACCCGGACCCCATGGAAACGCTTGCTTTTCGGCCACGGTATCGAGCTTAGCGGCCCTCAGTCGCCAGACCAGGCACGCGGTTTCAGCGTGTGGTCCCGGCTGTCAGGGCCGGCCTCAGCTGCCCGGCCAGCGGGGCGGGTTCTCGTCGTCTTCGCGATCACCACGGGCCGGGGGCAGTTCCCGCCAGTCGCCGCCGCTCATGTACCGGCGGCCGCGCCATCTGGGCAGCACCGCGACGATCAGGACGCCCATGGCGATCCCGGCGAAGAAGAAGATTCCGATGACGCCGGCCACCAACTCGAAGCCGGTCACCGCTCCAGGTCCTTTCCCTCGGCTCCCTCGGCGCCCGAGTCGTCGCTCTGGCGCCCGCCCCGGTCGTCGCCTGGTGCGTGGTCGCCACCGCGCAGCAGGCGTGCCATGTACCCGTCGTCGCGGGAGTAGACGCCGTAGAGTCTCCGCGCTCCAGCGCTGACCGCATCCGGTGCGGCGCCGAGCAGGCTCTTCTCGCCGTCTTCGAGTCTTGATCCGTACACCGCGCCGCCGACGACCCCGAAAGTAACTCCGAGGAAGAAATCGACCAGGAGCGTCACCGCCGTTAGTTGCTCGACGAAGTTCACGTGGGCCTCCGAAGGGTCCCGCAGTACTCCACCTGGCCTGGCAGGACCAGGTGCCTTGGCTTCGTCCGGCCTAGGTAACCCTGGCGACGACGCTGTCGATCCGGACTCTCTGTACTTTCGTACCGATTAAGTGGATTCCCGGGATGGATGGCACCAAACCTCTCATACTCCTAGAACCAAACAACCGTCTATGAGGTATTATCAGACCCATCGGTATGACCTGGCTATCTAGATCAGTGTGTTTGATCGGGATGATCCTTGACAACCCATGTGTCATTACCGTCCAGACGTTGCACACGAGACACCCTGCCAGCGGCCGCCACCGGTTCCCGGCATGGGGCAGGCCATAAGGAGGCGACAATGGCTGTCGCGGCGTACGCGCGGATCGCGGAGGACCTGAGGGGGAAGATACGTTCACGCGACATCAAGCCCGGCGGACAACTGCCGAGCGAACTTGAGCTCAGGGACCAGTACAAGGCGTCGCGCAATACCGTGCTCGACGCGATTAAAAAGCTCAAGGACGAGGGCCTGGTGGAGACCCGCCCCGGGCAAGGGTGGTTCGCGCGAGTCAGGATCGTGCCGTTTGTTAATTCCCTCGACTGGGGGGACGGCGTCGCGATCGAGCAGGCGCACGCCAGCGGGCGGACCCCGCGGGTCACGCCGCCAACCGTCTTCCTGCGGTCCGCCGCGAACGACATGGCCGAGCGGCTGAGCGTCCCCGTCGGTACCGAGATGATCGTGCGGCGCCAGGAATGGTTCCTTGACGACGTGCCGTGGAAGCTGCAGGACGTCTGGTGCCCCAAGGCCCTCTTCGACCAGGGGGCCCACCGGCTGCTGATGGCCGAGGACATCTCCCAGGGGCTGGGCGCCTATCTGCGCGAAACCCTCGGCCTACGGCCCGCGAGCGCGACGTTCTTCTTCCTGCCCCGCAAGCCGAAGGACGAGGAGAGCAGGTTCTTCGGCTTTCCCGCCGACGGCGAGGTCCCCTACGTCATCGAACTCATCCGCACCGCGAGCATGGTCGGTGAAAGCCAGCCCCGGCCCCTGTACGCGGTCGTCGGGGTGTACGCCGGCGACCGCAACCGCTTCGAGGGCTCGAGGCTGGCTCTGCCTGCCCAGTTACCAGTGCCTACTCCCAGCGCGAGGAGCTGATACCCACCAGGTCCCTGGCGGTCTGGGCGCTGAAGGTAGGGGCGTCGGACCGGAGCGATCCCCTAGTCCGGTCTTCCCGCCGGATGGCGAAAGAGAGTTTGATGAACGCGCCGATGCACGCGCCCATGATGATCGTGACGATCCCCAGTACTACAAAACCGGCCATCATGGCTGGCCTCCAAACGTCGCCCGCGGCCGCCCGCGGAAGTCCCCGGTACTTGACAGGCCGGACCGATCACGACGCTTGGACCATTGGACCACTGGGAATAGTCCATAAGGTCCCTGCACATCTATACAGCCATCTTGCTAGAATGCACCCGATGTATCTGATGATCCAGAGCATCGGACCCATACCAACCTGTCACCTGGGTTGTACCACCGACACGACGGCACAAACCAGACAGTACGGAATATTCCGCTAACCCTGGCGGACAGCCTCGTCAGGGTTGTTGGTACCGACGGAGGAGAAGCGATGCCACAGAACCAGCCGATGTACCGGTACATCGCCGACGACCTGCGCACCAGGATCAAGGACGGCGCACTCCAGCCGAACGCCAAACTGCCCACCGAAGGTGAGTTGAGCGAGCAGTACGAGGCTTCGCGCAACACCGTCAGGGAGGCGATCAGGCGGCTTACCGAGGAAGGCCTGCTTGAGTCTAGGCCGGGGCAAGGCACGTTCGTGGCGCGAAAACTAGATCCGTTCGTCACGGTTCTCACCGCCGACCCGAAAACCGGTTTCGGCGGCGGCGACTCTGCCGCGTACCTGTCCGAGGTCCGCAGCAACCACCGGGAGCCGACCAACTCAGTGCCGCGCGTCGAGGTGGTGCAGGTTTCCTCCGAAGTCGCACCTCTCCTGGAAATCTCAACGGATTCACAGGTCGTCGGTCGTTCTCAGGACCGGTATATCGACGGCATCCCCTGGTCCAGGCAGACCACCTTCTACTTGATGGACTTCATCACCAAGGGCGCAAACGACTTGCTGATGGCGAAGGACATCGAAGGCGGCGCTGTCCGTTACCTGGCCGACGAGATCGGGATCCGGCAGACCGGGTACCGCGACTGGATCACGGGACGGCTCGCCACCGAGGAAGAACAGCAGTTCTTCGGCATCGGCCATAACGCGGCCGTCTTCGTTCACTCCCGTGTCGCATTCGACCAGGACAATAAGCCCATGCGGCTGACCGTCACCATCTTCCCGGTCGACCGTAACCAGCTGATCTTCAATGTTGGACCCAATGTGCCACCTCTGCGCGACAATGCCCCGCCGAGTCGATAAAAATGACCAAAGCAACGGCGCCTGCGATCCAGGCTCGCCGCATACTTCGCTAACCCTCGGAAGTTAGTGAACCGGGCCGACCGTCCGAGCGATCGGCCCTACCTGAACCGACAAGGACGTCTCGTGCTGTCACGACTGACGCCGCGCGCGTGCGAAGTGCCCGCGCAGATAGCGGCTTTGGCTGATATCAAGCTTGATAGCAGAAAACTTGGCATTAAGCGGGTTGACCAGATACGACGTACTCCCTGGCACGTCCTGCGGGGCAACCGCGGCTTCCGCTGGTACTTCTTTGGCAGCGTCACCTCTGACTTCGGTACCTGGATGCAGAACAGCGCCCAGGTCCTGCTCGCTTACCAGCTCGCACACTCGGTACTCGCGGTTGGCCTGGTCACGTTCGCGCAGTTCACCAGCCCGCTACTGCTCGGCCCGTGGGCTGGGGTCGCCGCCGACCGGTTCGGCGGCCGCCGCACCCTGCTCGCTACGCAGCTCACCTCGGCCGGCGTGGCCGGCATCCTGGCCGGCTTCGATTTCGCGGGCCTGCTGAACGCCTGGGTGCTCGTGGCGGGCGCGATCATCTCCGGGCTCGCCTTCACCTTCGCTCTGCCGGCGCGCAACGTGACCGTCCAGCGGCTCGTCCAGCCCGACAAGCTGAAGCCCGCCTACGCCATGGACTCGGTGTCGTACAACCTCGGCCGGGCCCTGGGGCCCGTGCTGACGATGGCCATGGACCTCCTCGGCGTCAGCTTCGCCTGGGCCTTCACCGCCAACGCGGTGTCATTCATCGCCTTTAGCGGGATTCTCTGGATGGTCAACATGCACGCGGAGGCCGAGCCGGAGCGGCGGTCCCGAGTGCGAGATGGCTTCCGGATTGCCTGGAGCGACCAGCGAATCCGGATCCTGCTGCTGATGGTGGCCGCGGTGACGATCGCGGACGATCCCATCCTGGTGCTCGGTCCCGCGCTGGCCAAGCAACTAAATGCGCCGCCAGCCTGGTCAGGCTGGTTCATCGCGGCACTGGGGGCGGGCACCGTGGTCGGTTCGTTCCGCCGCTCCAAACACAAGCCCGCCATTCGGCTGGCGGCCACGGCCCTGGCCGCACTGGCCCTGTGCATGCTGATCTTCGTCTTCGGGCATTCCGTGTGGATCAGCAGCGCCGCGGCGGTGGGGGCCGGGGCAAGCTGCCTGGTCGCGAACTCTGTCACCCGTGCGGTGCTGGCCGAGCATGCGGGACCCGAGCAGGCCGCCGCCGTCATGGCCGTGTGGGCGATTGCCTGGGCGGGCAGCAAGCCGTTCGCGTCCTTGGTTGATGGCCTGCTGGGCAGTTGGATCGGTCCGCAGTGGACGGGACTGATCCTCGCGACGCCCGCGCTCCTGCCGATCATGGTGATCATGCTGCTGCCCAGGCTCGTCGTGGCACTTGGCGGGACAGAAGTCCTGAAATTTTCACCTCTTCAGTCGCACTAGTTCGCTGGCGTTAACCGAATCATCAGTCTGCGAAAAGAATGGATGACAATTTAGCTCGTTATCGACATAATCAACATTGGGATGGGGGACCCTACCCCGACTAAGTCCTAAAAAGGTCCTTGGTTGGGTGGGGAACCTTGCTCCGGCTCGGTCCTCAGCGGGCTCGGCTGGAACTAGACTCCCAACCTCGCCGTAAGTGCGACAGCAGGAGGTGTCCATGGCGAAATTTCACGCTCGCCCGTCTCTTCAGTATCGGTACGAGCACTACGACCCCCGCTTCTGACGGATAGTCAGTCGGCAGGAGCACCTAAGACATAAGTAAAAATCGCAGCACAAGACTCTGGCCCCGGCGGGCGGTATACGCCGGGGCCAGAGTTTTCCCCGCTTTCCTAAAAGAATGGTAAACCAATCTGCCCTCCCATACCAGTCATACCAATGCTTGTAGCGATACCAACTCTTGGTATACGGTGCACAAGAAGCGGAGGAGGACCGTATGGCGCAGGCGCCCAGGTACCAGCAGATCGCCGACGACCTGCGTCGCCGTGTTGAGTCACGCGAGTTCACGGTGGACATTCCGTTGCCCACCGAGGCCGACCTGCAACTTCAATATCGAGCGTCTCGTAATACGGTCCGGGAAGCGATCAAGCTCGTGGTTCAGCAGCACCTGCTGGAAACCAGGGCCGGGCAAGGGACCTTCATCACCAAGGCGATCATCCCCTTTGTCACCACGCTGTCGACAGACCCGAAGACTGGCACCGGCGGCGGTGGTGAAGGCGCGAACTACCCGACGCTCATCCGCGAACAGGGGCGTGAGGCCGATGTCGGGGCACCGGAGGTACAGGTACTCACCTGCCCCGCGCCGATCGCGACACGGCTGAGGATCGCGGCCGAGGAGTACGTGGTCAGCAGGCATCAAAAACGCTACGTCGACCGCACCGTCTGGTCCGTGCAGACGTCGTACTACCCCATGAAATGGGTCGAGCAAGGCGCGACAAGGCTCATTGAACCAAGGGACATCCCCGAGGGAGCCGTACCGCACATAGCCAAGGTCCTCGGACTCAAGCAGGTCGGCTACCGGGACCTGATCTCCGCCCGCCTGCCAGACGACGGCGAACGATCGCTCTTCAACCTGGCGCACAGCCGCACGGTCATCGAGATCTACCGGACGTCGTTCGCCGAAGACCAGACACCGATGCGCGTTACGGTCACGATCTTCCCCGCCGACCGGAACCAGATCGTCTATGACATCGGCATCGTGCCGAGTCACCGGGAAGAACCAAGCTAAGCAGCCTGACTGCCTTAACGCGTGGCCGCGATCGTCGCGCTGCCCAAGACCGTGTCCCCGGAGTAAAGGACCGCCGCCTGGCCGGCGGCTACGCCCCGGGCCGGGGCGCGCAGCTCGATGCGGACCTCGTCATCCACGGAGACAGCCACGCAGTCGTGGACCTCGCCGTGGGCGCGCAGCTGGACCGTGCACTCGATCGGCGTGGCCGACGGCTCGCAGCCGGTCCACACCGGGCGGATCGCGGTGATCTCGCGGACGCCCAGAGCGTCGGCGGGGCCGACGGTCACCGTGTTCGACACCGGCTCGATCGACAGCACGTAGCGGGGCTTGCCGTCGGGGGCCGGGCGGTCCAGGTGCAGGCCCTTGCGCTGGCCGATGGTGAAGCCGTGCACGCCCGCGTGCGTTCCAAGCACCGCCCCGTCGGCGTCGAGGATCGCGCCCGGCGCGGCACCGAGCTTCCGGGACAGGAAGCCGCGGGTGTCGCCGTCGGCGATGAAGCACACGTCGTGGCTGTCGGGCTTGTCCGCGACGAGCAGGCCGCGGGAGCGGGCCTCCTCGCGCACCTGAGCCTTAGGCGTGTCGCCCAGCGGGAACATCGCGTGTGCGATCTGCTCCTGATTCAGGACCGCGAGCACGTAGGACTGGTCCTTGCCGGGGTCGACGGCCCGCTCCAGCGCGCCGTCGACCGAGATCCGCGCGTAGTGCCCGGTGCACACCGCGTCGAAGCCGAGGGCGAGCGCCCGGTCGAGGACCGCCTCGAACTTGATCTTCTCGTTGCAGCGCAGACACGGATTGGGTGTCCGGCCCGCCGCGTACTCGGCGACGAAGTCGTCGACCACGTCGCGGGCGAACCGCTCGGCCATGTCCCAGACGTAGAACGGGATGCCGATGACGTCGGCGGCGCGGCGGGCGTCGCGGGCGTCCTCGATTGTGCAGCAACCGCGGGCCCCGGTCCGGTACGACTGCGGGTTCGACGACAGCGCCAGGTGGACGCCGGTCACCTCGTGACCGGCGTCGACCGCGCGTGCCGCCGCGGTAGCGGAGTCAACGCCACCCGACATGGCGGCAAGAACCCTGAGTCCCATAGTCATTCCAGGGTATCCGCCGCTCCCGCGTGCTTACGTGGGATGCTTCGGGCCCTCGTAGGAGCAGTGCCGTCAACTAAGGGAGGCGTGGTGCCGTTGAGCACCGCGCGCCGGGTAGCAACCCGGCCATCGGGGGGCCGAGCCGCCGTTAGCGTGGAAACTTGTCGTCTGGCGGAAATAAAACACGCACCACGCGTGCGGAGTTTCCACCGGATGCGGAGTTTCCACGTTGTTCCGCGTGCGGCGCCGCAGCGCCCCCCGAACCGGGCATGCGAGGCCGCTTGGGACCGCGCGGTCGCCGCTCAGTTGACGGCATTGCCCTCGTAGGGGCCCGAAGTACTCCATGTCTTGGCGAAGGTCGGTGGCACCGCTTAACGAGGATCAGCCGGCGGCGCGGCGGGCGCGGGCGACGGCCTCGCCGATCGCAAGCCCGAGGGCGTCCACGTCCGCCTGCGTTGTCGTGTGGCCGAGGGAGAACCGCAGCGAGCCGCGGGCCCGCACGTCGTCGGCGCCCATCGCGAGCAGCACGTGGCTCGGCTCGGCCACGCCCGCGGTGCAGGCCGAGCCGGTCGAGCAGGCGATGCCGCGGGCGTCGAGCAGCAGGAGCAGCGCGTCGCCTTCGCAGCCGGGGAACGAGAAGTGCGCGTTGCCCGGCAGCCGGTCCGGGCCGGGCGGCGGGCCGTTGAGCACGGCGTCGGGTACCGCGAGCATGACCTGGCGGATAAGGTCATCGCGCAGCTCCGCGACCCGCTTGGTCTCGAGCGAACGCCGCTCCGCGCTGGCCACCGCGGCCACCGCGAACGCCCTGATCGCCGGGGCGTCCAGCGTGCCCGACCTGATGTCGCGCTCCTGGCCGCCGCCGTGCAGCACCGGGACCGGGGACAGGCTCTTACCGAGGATGAGCGCCCCGACGCCCACCGGGCCGCCGAGCTTGTGCGCGGTGACTGTCATCGCGTCCGCACCCGAGGCGGCGAAGTCCACCGGGAGCTGCGCCGCCGCCTGCACCGCGTCGGTGTGGAACGGCACTCCGAACTCGCGGGCCACCACGGCGAGCGACGAAACCGGCTGCACGGCGCCGACCTCGTTGTTGGCCCACATCACGCTGACCACGGCGGCGGAAGCCGGATCGGCCGCGAGCGCGGCCCGGAGGACGTCGGCGGAGACACGGCCGAGCTCGTCCACCTCGAGCCAGTCGACGCGGGCGCCGTGCGCGTCGGCGAGCCAGTGCACGGAATCGAGCACCGCGTGATGCTCGACCGCCGTCGTCAGCACCCGGGAGCGCCGCGAGTCGGCCGTCCGCCGCGCCCAGAACAGGCCCTTCACGGCCAGGTTGTCGGCCTCGGTGCCGCCACTGGTGAAGATCACCTCGCTGGCCCGCGCGCCGAACACCTCGGCGAGCTGCTCGCGCGACTCCTCGACGACGCGGCGGGCGCGGCGGCCCGCGTTGTGCAGGGACGAGGGGTTGCCAAGCTGCGACAACTCCTCAGTCATCGCGGCGATGGCCTCGGGCAGCATCGGCGTTGTCGCGGCGTGGTCGAGATAGATAACCGGCGTAGTACTCATTGCGCAGTCCAGCCTAACCGAGCATTCAGGCAGCATCAGGCATAAACGTCGCGGCGGCCCGCGCTACGCGGGCCGCCGCGACGAGCAGCGCTGCCTGCCTACACGCCCTTGTGCTTGGCGATTTCGTCCAGAAGCTGAGGGACGACGGTGAACAGGTCGCCGACGATACCGAAGTCCGCGATCTCGAAGATCGGCGCCTCGGGGTCCTTGTTGATGGCGACGATGGTCTTCGAGGTCTGCATGCCGGCCCGGTGCTGGATGGCGCCGGAGATCCCGACGGCCATGTACAGCTGCGGTGAGACGGTCTTGCCGGTCTGGCCGACCTGGAACTGGTGCGGGTACCAGCCGGCGTCGGTGACCGCGCGGGACGCACCGACCGCCGCGCCGAGGGCATCGGCCAGCTTCTCGATGATCTTGAAGCCCTCCTCGGAGCCGGTGCCCCGCCCGCCGGAGACCACGAGCTGCGCCTCGGTCAGGTCTGGGCGCTCGCCCTTCTCCGCCACCACCCGCTCGGTGACGGCCGCGGCCTTGGCCGCGTCGGAGGCGGCGAAGGAAACGGCCTCCACGGCGGCGGCGCCGGCCGCCGCCTCCGGGCTGATCGCGTTCGGCCGCACGGCGATGATCGGCGTCCCGGCCCTGACGACGGAGTGCACCGTGATCGCGCCGCCGAAGTTCGGCTGCTCCGCCACCGGGGCCCCGTCATCGCCTGCGGTCACGTTGACGGCGTCGGTCAGCACCCCGGACCCGGTCTTGATCGCGAGTCGCCCGGCGATCTCCTTGCCCTCGGTCGTCCCGGCGACGAGCACCGCGGCCGGCGCCTTGTCCGCCACGAGCGAAGCGAGCAGTTCCGCCGCCGGCGCCACGACATACCCGGAAAAGTCCGGGGAGTCGGCGACGTACACCTTCTCCGCGCCGTACTCACCGAGCCGGGCCGCCCCGGCGTCCGCGCCGGGCCCCGTCCACACCACCGACGGCGCCCCCAGCCGTTTGGCGGCGGTCAGCAGCTCGAGGGTGACCTTCTTGACCTCGCCGCCGTCGTGCTCCGCGAGGACCAGTACCTCTGCCATTGATGTCTCCCAGGCCCTCTCAGATGAACTTCCGCTCGGCGAGGAACCCGGCCGCCTTGGCGCCGCCGTCCCCCTCGTCCTTCACGACCACGCCAGCCTGCCGCGGCGGGCGGGCCGCGAAGTCCGACACCCAGGTCGCCGCGCCGGCCAGCCCCACCGCCGAGGCGTCCAGGGACAGCTCGGCCAGCGTCAGGACCTGCACCGGCTTCTTCTTCGCCGCCATGATCCCCTTGAACGTGGGGTAGCGCGGCTCGTTGATCTTCTCCACTACCGACACCACGGCAGGCAGCGACGCGGACACCACCGCGTACCCGTCGTCGGTGACCCGCCTGATCGTGACGTCGGACCCGGCGATGTCCACCTTCGACGCCAGCGTGAGCTGCGGCACGCCGAGCCGCTCGGCCAGCATCGCCGGCACCACGCCGGTCCGCGCGTCCGTCGACTCCGACCCGAGGATCACCAGGTCGAACCCGACCTGCTGCAGCGCCGCG
>Ga0207707_10005893_pt1 | contig 10716 bp, 8 predicted proteins | sample KBSC83BmetaG_FD_184336 | JGI IMG/M metagenome (GOLD analysis project Ga0207707, IMG submission 184336) | Corn rhizosphere microbial communities from Kellogg Biological Station, Michigan, USA - KBS C8-3B metaG (SPAdes) (version 2) | ecosystem: Host-associated > Plants > Roots > Rhizosphere ... | reverse complement strand
GGCCGTAGACCTGCGTGATGTCCCAGCCGAACCCGGCCTCGAGCCGCTCGATCGTCGCGGCGGCCGGCGGCGCGCCCGCCGTGACGACGTGCACCCCGGCCGGGACGGCGCCCTGGGCCGCGGCCGGCGCGTTGGCCAGCGAGATCAGCACCGTGGGGGCGGCGCACAGCCAGCTCACGTGCTCGTCGCGGATCAGCGAGAAGACCAGCGCGGGATCCATCCGGCGCAGGCACACGTGCGTCCCGCCGGCGGCGGTCACCGTCCAGGTGTACGTCCACCCGTTGGCGTGGAACATCGGCAGCGTCCACAGGTAGCGGTCGCCGACGCCGAGGCGCAGGTGCAGCAGGGTCCCGATGGTGTTCATCGCGGCGTTCCGGTGTGTGATCATGACGCCCTTGGGCCGCGAGGTCGTGCCGCTGGTGTAGTTGATCGTGAGCAGGTCAAGCTCGTCGATCTCCGGCCGCGTGAAGGAAGGCGCGCTCGCGGAGATCAGCGCCTCGTAGTCCAGCCAGCCGTCCCTGGCGCCCTCGAACGCGACGAAGTCCCGGACACCGGGCATCTGGTCGCGGACCCCGTCGATCAGGTCGAGGTAGTCGCTGTGCACGCACAGCACGGTCGAGCCGGAATGGTTCACCATGTAGACGAAGTCGTCCGCCGTGAGCCGGTAGTTCATCGGCACGAGCACCGCGCCGAGCTGCGGCACCGCGTAGAACGCCTCGAGCTGCGCGTGGGTGTTAGACGCGATCGTGGCCACCCGGTCCCCCTGCCGCACGCCGAGCGCCTGGAGGGCGGCGGACCAGCGGTCGCACCGGTCGAAGAACTGCTCGTACGTGAGTCTCAGGTCACCGTCCACGACGGCCTCGCGCGCGCCGTGCAGGTGTCGGGTCCGACGGGCGAACTCAAGCGGAGTCAGCGGCGTTTCCATAACCGCATACTGCCAGTCTGCGCCCGTATCCAACAGGGGTCCGCCGGGCCGGTCCGGTCACGCCTTGCGGGCCGGCGGCGGGCTCCAGCGGCCGTCCAGGGCCGCTGGCCTGGGCGCGTACAGGCGCATCGTGACCCCAAGCGGCCCGCGCGGCGCCGGGAGCCAGTTGGCTTCCCGGGCCGGGCCGGGGTTGGCGTGCTGCAGGTAGAGATCGAGCGAACCGTCGGGGTTGTACGTCAGCGGGTCGCGGTCGCCGAGGGCGAACCGGTTCAGCTCGTTGGCGGCCTGGTAGCCCTCGGCGTCGTACATCGTGACCGACCAGAACGCGGCGGCCGGCGGCAGTTCCCCGGCGTCGAAGTGCAGCACATAGTCCTGTCCGCCGGACAGCGGGCTGCCGTCGGCGTCAGCCGTGAGGACCGGGTAGATGGCGTCCTCGGCGGGATTGGCGCCCAGGCCCGCGAACGCGACCACGGCCCGCTTGACATAGTTGTTGCCGTACACCCCCATGGTCTCGGTGATCATCGTCCACCCGTTGACCCTGGTGCCGAGCCTGGGCATCGCCGTTTTCAGCGCCTTCTTGGCCGCCGCCGCGCCGTCCTCGATCTCGGCGCGCTGCCTGCTGTCGAACCGGTCCGGGTCGAAGTCCTGGCCGGGGACCAGGCCTAGGCGGGCGATGCGGGCCAGCACGGAGAAGTCGGTGGGGTGCGGCGGGTTGACCTTCAGCGTCTGCGCGGCGTAGCTGAAGAACTCGATCGCGCTCATCCGGTCGATCAGCCGCAGCGGCTCGGTGTTGACGTCCACCCGCGGGTCGGTCACGTGCGGCGGGGCGCCGGCCAGCGGCGTGACCGTGTATCCGTCCTGCACCGCGTGCACGGCCGGGTAATCGTCACGGCCGTTGGTCTGCGTCCGGCCGATGACCCAGACGTACGGGGTTGGCGCCGTGATGACCGGCATCCCGGCGGGCAGCGCGCCGGCGTAGCCCGGCCCGGCGATAACGAAGTCACGCGCCTCGGTGCCGGTGGTGCGCTTGCCCGGGTTAGCGAACACGTCGGTCCACATGTCAAGCAGCGGCAGCATGTAGTACCGGTCGCCGGTGTCCGGCGCGTGCAGCACCGCCGGGCCCGCGCCCAGGTCCAGCCAGGCCGACGAGTACAGCGTGTCGAAATTCGGCCGGACGACCGCGCGGAAGTTCGCCCCGGGGAACTCGCGGAAGTGGTGGAACTGGTTCGGCGGTCCGAACCCCGGCCGGTTGCCAGCCCGCGGGCTGGTCTGCTGTAGCCGTGAGATGTTCATCACGACCAGCGGGTACAGGTAGATGTACGCCTCGCGGCTCAGCGTCCGCCGATCGCTTGACAAGGTGCTCACCGGCCTAACGGTGGTACCGCCAGGCGCTCGGTGCCTCATTCTCCGCGGGTGATCCGAGGGCCGTGCTAAGCCCTGGACAGGTTGGTGTAGCAGGTGGCCAGCGTCGCCCGCAGCGCCTTGGTCTGCGGGATGGACAGCCCGGCGAGCATGGTCGCTTCAAGCGCGGCGACCTCGGGGCGGCAGCGGTCGAGCAGCGCGCGCCCGTCGTCAGTCAGCGCGACGACGAGCCGCCGCCGGTCGGTCCGGTCGCGGTGCCGCTCGATCAACTTGCGGCCCTCCAGCGCGGTGATCATGTCGGCCATCGACTGGGCGGTGACAAACGACGACCTGGCCAGCTGGGCCGAGGACATGTCGGTGTGCCGTTCGAGCACGCTGAGCGCGGTGTACTGCAAGGCGGTGAGCCCGACCGGGCGGACGATCTCGTCGAGCCGCGCGCGGACGGCGAGCTCAACCTGCTTGAGCATGTAAATGAGCAGGGGCGACGCGCTTTCAGAACCCGGCATGGGCCGAGATTATCCGAATACGCGCCGCCCCCATGTGCGCCGCACGCCGGGGAACGGCCGCGGTAACCGCCGGGAAGCGGCCCCTTTAACGGCCTCTTAACGCGTGGGGACCGCCCCGGTCAGCCTGCCCGGGGAGTAGCTGACGAAGTGGGCCGGGCCAAGCTTCGTGGCCTCCGCCGCCCGCTCCAGGCTGGCCGCGGTCGCGACGTCGCCCCAGTGCCCGGTGGTGACCCGGTGCATGACTGCCTGGACGCCGGCGACCAGCTCAGACGGGCTGAAATTGCAGTGCCCGAAGCTCTGCGTGTACGCCTGGCGCAGCAGGCTGCCGCTGCCCGCGCGGTTGACCAGCTTGGCGTAGTAGTTCTCGTTCTCGACCGGCACTAGGTTGTCGCCGGTCGTGTGCAGGTCGAGTTCGGGCACCGCGAGCCGCCCGGTCGGGACCGAGGTCTGTTCGAGCGACCGGAGGGCGGCCGGGTCGGCCTTAGTCGTGGTGTGCGCGGTGAGCGTGGCGAGGTCGGCGCCGAGGTTCAGCCCGGCCGCCTTGTAGAGGGCCTCGACCTCGTGCCGGTACGGCGAGGCCGCGAGCACCCGGGCGAAGTTCGTGCCCACGTCCCAGGTCGCCTGGCCGCCGTCCGCCTGCTCGATCGAGATCCGGCCGAGCTCGACGAAGTCGATGATGCTGAGCGCCCCGGTGAACAGCACGTTGTACTGGGCGGCCTCCTGCGCCGCCGGGTCGCTCGCCGGGGCCGGCGCGGCCGCCGTCGGGGCCCACGGCGTCACGTTCAGGAACGCCATCGCCAGCGCGAGCCGGGCCTGCCCCGCCGCCGTCGCCTGCGCCTTCGCCGCGTCCGCGGTCAGCGCCGCGGCGGTACCGAGCGCGGTGCTGTCGTCGCCGAACCCGACCAGCTGGGTGGCCGGGTTGCCGAGAAGCTGCGCGATCGCGTACTCGCCGTCGATCTGGTACTCGTTCAGGTTGACCCCGCCGGCCACGATGCCGCAGGTGGTCAGCGCGCCGTCGATCGTGCCGCGGCCCTGCTGCGCCTCAAGCGCGCTGATCAGGCCGCCCATCGAGGTGCCGACGGCCAGCACGTGCTGCGGCCGGTGCGGCAGCACCGTGGACTCGACCGCCGCGAGCGTCCCGAACTGGTCGCTGATGGCCGTGTCGAGCGCCCACTGGGAACCGTGCGGGTCGTAGGAGGAGCCGGCGAGCGCGTACCCGTCGGCGAGCAGCGCGGCCTGCGTCTTCGGGTCAGGCGCGTCCGCGGCGGTGAGCGGGCCGAAGCCGTGGCTGTAGAGCAGCAGGGCCCCGTTCCACGACTTCGGGAAGTCGGCCACCCAGGTCGTGCCGTTCGCCAGGGTGCCGGTGACCTCGCTGCCCGGTGCCGCGCCGGACGCGGCGTCCGCGGCGCCGGGCGCGGCGAGCGCGGTGCCCGCCGCGATCAGGGTGACCGCGGCCGTCGCGGTCAAGGTCTTACGAGATTTCCACCGCATCCGCATCTGATGCCTCCTCGCATCATTGGCCCGAGTGCCGGGGCCGCGTTGCTGTGGATCGTGTCACGCCGGCCAGGCGATGTACAGGTTTCCTGATGATTAGGTGGAGCCACGAAACCGTTCGGGATAACTTCTTTCGTTCACCTGGGCCGGTGACCAGGGACAGCGCTAAATGGAGCCGGGCCACAACGCGGGATATGGGATCATGTCTGCATGGATCTTCTCGCCGACCTTGAGGCCAGGGGCCTCGTCCAGGACAGCACCGACCGCGACGCGCTGCGCGCCCGGATCCAGACTGGCCCGGTCGGCGTGTACTACGGCGTCGACCCGTCGGCGGACAGCATCCACGTCGGCAACCTGATCGGGCTGCTGGTGTTGCGCCGGTTCGCCGACGCCGGGCACCGCGCGATCGCCCTGGCCGGCGGTGCGACCGGGATGATCGGCGACCCGGGCGGCCGCTCCAGGGAACGCAACCTGCTCGACGCCGAGACGCTGGCCCGCAACACCAAGCGGATCGCCGAGCAGTTGGAGCGCATCTCCCGGGTCGGGCTCGTCAACAACCTGAGCTGGACCGGGTCGGTGACCCTGCTCGACTTCCTGCGCGACGTCGGCAAGCACGCGAGCGTCAACCAGATGATCGCCCGCGAGTCGGTGAAGGCCCGGCTCGAGTCGGAGAACGGCATCTCGTTCACCGAGTTCAGCTACCAGTTGCTGCAGGCCAACGACTACCTCCACCTGAGCAGGAACCACAAGGTCGAGCTGCAGATCGGCGGCTCCGACCAGTGGGGCAACCTGCTGGCGGGCGTGGACCTGATCCGCAAGTCCGACGGCCGGCACGTGCACGCGTTCACCTGGCCGCTGCTGCTGCGCGCCGACGGCAAGAAGTTCGGCAAGTCGGAGGACGGCGCGATCTGGCTGGCGGCCGACCGCACGTCGCCGTACCAGTTCTTCCAGTACTGGATGAACGTCGCCGACGCCGACATCGAGCGCTTCCTCCTCCAGCTCACGCTGCTGCCGGTCGAGGAGTGCGCCGCGGTCGCGGCCGCGCACGCCGAGGCGCCGTTCCGGCGCGCGGGCCAGCGCCGCCTCGCCAGGGAGATCACCACGATCGTGCACGGCCCGGAGGCGACGGCGGCGGCCGAGGAGGCGAGCGCGATCCTGTTCGGCGGCTCGTCGGCGGGCGCGTCCGCGCAGGCGCTCGAGTTCCTGGCGTCCGAGGTGCCGACCTCGCCGTTCACCGCCGGGGTGACGCTGGCGGCGGCGCTGGCGGCGACCCCGCTGGCTTCGTCCTTGTCGGACGCGCGCCGCACGATCAGCCAGGGCGCCGCCTCCGTCAACGGCGAGGTGGTCCCGGAGGACCGGCCGCTCGCCGAGGGCGACCTGCTCTACAACCGCTGGCTGCTGCTGCGCAAGGGCAAGCGGAACTACCACCTGCTCGACGCCGCGACCAGCTGACGGTCTCCGTCGGCTCAGCCTTGGGACTATCCGGAACGGGTTCGTGCTCCGTGCTTCCCGGCTCCGCGCGTGTTGGCCCGGGCTCACCGGCGCAGGGCGGTCGCCTGCTCCATGCGCGACAGCTTCTCCGGGTTGCGCACGGCGTAGAGGCCGGTGATCAGGCCGTCGTCGATGCGCACCGCGATGACCGTGTCGATCGCCCCGTTGAGCCGGACGATCAGCGCGGGGTGGCCGTTGACCGGCGCTAGCTGCGGTGCGGCGGCCGGAGCGATCCGGCCGAGCAGCTTGGCCACGGTGGCGGCACCGACGACGGGGGCCAGCGCGGCCTGCGCGACCCCGCCGCCGTCGGTCAGCAGGACGACATCCGGCGCGAGGGCGTCGAGCAGGCGCTGCAGGTCACCGGTGTCGACCGCCCGCTGGAACGCCTCGAGCACGTCCCTGGTCTCGGCCGGGGAACCGCCCGGCCGCGGCTGGCGCGCGGCGACGTGCGCCCGTGCCCGGTGGGCGATCTGACGGACGGCGGCGGGGCTCTTGCCGATCGCTTCGGCGATCTCGTCGTAGTCCAGGTCGAAGACCTCGCGCAGCACGAACACCGCCCGCTCGGCCGGGTTGAGCGTCTCGAGCACGAGCAGCATCGCCATCGAGACGCTGTCGGCGAGTTCGACGTCGTCGGCCACGTCGGGCGCGGTCAGCAGCGGTTCGGGCAGCCAGGGGCCGATATAGGACTCCTTGCGGCGGCGGATCGTCCGTAGCCGGGTCAGCGCCTCGCGGGTGGTGATCCGGACCAGGTAGGCCCGCTGGTCACGGACCGTGTCGAGGTCGACGCCGGACCAGCGCAGCCAGGTCTCCTGCAGCACGTCCTCGGCGTCGGCGGCCGAGCCGAGCATCTCGTAGGCGACGGTGAACAGCAGGTTGCGGTGGGCGACGAACGCCTCGGTGGCGGCGTTCACGCGGTCGTCGCTCATAACTTCTCTCCTGCCCGTGTCCGGTCCGGTGTGTCACCCACAAGACGCCGCTGCCTGCCGTCGTGTGACAGCCGCCGCGTGTGACTCAGCCGACATTGGCCGGGCTGTCACAGGGATCGGTTCACCGGCATCTCCATGCCCGTCAGGACGCCACGCGAACGACCCGCGCGGCGCGATCCCATGAGGGAGGACTAATCATGGAACCCCGTTTCGACCTAATGGCCAGTCAACTCGGCGCCAAGATCGCCAAGCGGATCTACAACGTCAGCCTGGCGGTCGAGCAGTCGTCGCTGCCCAAGGCCACCCAGGACCTGGTGGCACTGCGCGTCAGCCAGATCAACGGCTGCGGCTGGTGCGTCGACATCCACACCAAAGAGGCCACGGCGGCGGGCGAGACCGCGGTCCGGCTTCACCTGGTCGCGGCCTGGCGTCACGCCACCGTGTTCACCGAAGCCGAGCGCGCCGCTCTCGCGCTCGCCGAGGAAGGCACGAGGCTCGCCGACGCCTGCGATGGCGTGTCGGACGAAACCTGGGCTGCGGTGCGCAAGCACTACGACGACGACCAGACCGCCGCGCTGGTCTCCCTGGTCGCCATGATGAACGCGAGCAACCGGCTCAGCATGATCGTGAACCTCCAGGGCGGCGCCTACGAGCCCGGCATGTTCGACAGCATGTCGAGCTGACCAGCACCGGCGCGTACCGCGGCGCCCGTCTCAGCCGGCTCCGGCTGAGACGGGCGCCGCGCTGATCGCGCCGAGCGCCTCGTCGATCGAGCTTGGCGAGCAGTCCTTGACCGATACGCCGATGTGCGCCCCTGACCGGAGCTGGGAGACCGCCGCCACCGCACTTGCCGACAGCGTTCCGTCCGGTTCGGGGCGGCCGAGGGCGAAGATGGCGATGCCGGCCTGCAGCTGGCCTAGGCTAGCGCGGGGTATTACGACGAGCGTGTCGCCGGAGGTGGTCACCGGGATCCGGGTTCCGCTGGATGTCACGAGGGTGAAGCCGGCGGTGCCCGCGTCGGTTACCGTCCCCTGGACGGGGACGAAGCCCGATGGGTTCACTGCGCTGAACGGCTGTCCAACGGTGACGATAGCGGCGTTGATCGTCCCGTCGGACCTGGGGCCGCGCACCATGACGGATGCGCCGTCCCTGATGTCGCCAAGCAGCGGTCCGGACATGGACACAAACGTGGTCGCTGTCGTGGTCACGGTCACCGGCTGGCCGCTGGCCGTCTTGATGACCAGGCTGCTGCCGTTCACCCGCTCGAGCGTCCCGTCGGCCTGCTGGAGCTGGGAGCAGCCGGTGACCGCGGTGAGGGCCGTCTCGGTGCCGCTATTGCCGAATTGCACGTGCACGACTCCGGTCACCTCACCGACCCCCGCGAGCAGGACGAGCGCGGCCGCCGCGCTGCCTGCCACCAGCGCGGCGCGCCGCCTGGGGCCCGTGAGTACGCGCCGGGTGCGTCTCGGCCGGGTCGGCTGAGCAGACTCCGGCGCGGCCGCTGGCATTTCGGCCGCCAGGCCGCGGACCCCGTCGGCAACGAGGTTCCACCGGTTCAGCTCGCGCTGGCAGTGTTCGCAGCCGGCGAGATGCTCCCGGGCGCGGTCGCCTACCGGCTGGCCAGCGGCCCCGGCGATCAGGTCCCCGAGGTCCAGGTGGGGGTGGCGGGTGTCGGTGGGGTCTGCGTTCATCGGTTCTGACCCTTCCTCTCAAGGATCCGGTTCAGTGCGGTGCGTGCCGCACTCAGGCGGCTCTTCACCGTGCCGACCGGGACCTCCAGCACACCCGCGACCTCGGGGAGGCTGAGCCCGGAGCCGAAGGCGAGGCCCAGTACCTCCCGGTGGGCCGGTGCGAGCTGCCGGATCGCATCCCGCACCTCGGCCAGCTCAGCCCGGTCCAGTGCCATCGCTTCCGGCCCCGGACCGGAACCCGGCTGATCGGCCAGGAAGGCGTCATCCACCGCCCGCAGCCGACGGCCTCGCAGCCGGTCCCGGGTCTGCCGCCGGGCGATGGCGATCACCCAGGACCGCACCGACGACTCGCCTCGGAAGGCGCCCGCCCCGCGCCAGACGGCGAGCATCGTGTCCTGCACGATCTCCTCAGCTAGCACCCGCTCGCCGGCTACCAGCAGCACCTGCGCGAACACCACCCGGCCGTGCTCGCGATAGAACAAGGCCATCGCATCCTCATCGCCCTGGCCGATCCTGCGCAGCAACCCGGCATCATCGCAGGCAGGATCGCGACTGGCGGTGAAGGCGGGTGCGCCGACGTCCCGGTCCGGATCGTTCACCGGTAACCTCCCCAAAGGATCGCTCGGAGAGTAAGTAGCAATAAGCAACGACGCGGTTCGCCCCACCGTAAAGGTTTTCTCGCTCGTTGAATTGTGTAGCCGAGCTCTGCAGGCCCGGCCACCACGGCGCGCAGTCTTCCGTCGTAACCGAGATAGGCGAATCGAAAATCTGCCGAGAAAACGAGCCAAGAGCTTCAATGATCATCGATTTGTGATAGTATTCGATTAATAGATCATATATCAGTAATCATACGAGATCACGATCGATAAGAGGTTGGTAATGGGCTGGCGGCCAGGTGAAGGTAGGGCTACGGGCGACGAGCCCGTCCCCGAACCTGGCATGCCTGGCAGCTCCACCGCATCTGGGACGTCGAGCGCTCTCGGCGGCCTGGCTCCTCGCATCGAGACACCGCGCGACGAGCGGCTGTCCGGATTCGGGCGGGACGGGGAGTGGGATGACTGTCCGCCAGGGCCAGAGCTGGCGGCCGTCCTGGCCGCGGTCGCGGGCCGCGGGTGGCGGTGCCCGGGCGCGGAGCCGGATGAGCTTATCGGTGTCCTGCGGCGGCTTGCCGCGCTGGAGTCGTGGGCGTCCGCGGCGAAGCTCGGGGTGATCAGGGAAATGATCCGCCAGGACGATCCGCCAGGCCCTGGCCGGCCGCGGCACGGTGACCTGCCCGATCAGTGGAGCGACTCGCTCAACCACGAGCTTGCCCTCGCGCTGGCGGTGTCCGTGCAGTCAGCGGAGAAGACCGCGCTCACCGCGTGGGAACTCGGCGCGCGCCTGCCCGGCATCGCCGCCCTGCACGCGGACGGCACGCTCACGTACGCGAAGGCCCGGCTGATCGCGGAGACCTTCGAGCAACTGAGCGACGAGGACGCGGCCAAGGCCGAGGCGATGATCTTGCCCCAGCTGACCGGGACCCCGGGCAAGACGTTCGGCCAGATCATCCACCTCGCCGCCCGGATCGCCAACGAGATCGACCCCGGCCTGGCCGAGCGGCGCCGCAAGGCGGCCGTGCAGCACGCTTCGCGGGTGCGGATGTTCCGCGAGCAGTCCGGAGCGGCCGCCCTGTCCGGCCGTGACCTGCCGACCGACGAGACCCTGGCCGCGTATGCGAACGTGACCGCCCGCGCCGCGGAGTACAAAGATTCGGGCGTGTTCCCCGACGCCCGGATGGACCAGCTCCGCACCACCGCCTACCTCGACCTGATCAACGGCGTGACCGCCGACGCCCGCATCGCCTACGGCCTGCTAAGCACCGACAGTCCGGACCTGGAGTCCCCGAGCGCCGACCCGTCGGACCCAGATAAGGCATCTGAAGCAGGACCCATCGCGGACCTGGACGACGATGACCCGGACGACGGTGCTCCAGGCGGGGGCGAACCGCCAGACGGTCACGGTCCTGACGGCAGCAGCCCCAGCGGCAGCAGCCCCGCGGATGGTAGCGGGACCGGCGAGCCGACACAGACGCCCCTTCGGGGACAGCCGGGTGGCCGCCCGGTTTTGGCGAACCTCACCTTTCCGCTGGCCACGCTGCTTGGCCTCGCGGAGCGACCCGGCGAAGGACATGGTCTCGGAGTTCTCGACCCGGACCTGTGCCGCCGCCTGGCCGAACTCGCCGCCGCCAGCCCACACAGCCGGGTCTGCGTCACGGTCACCGACCCTGACAGCATCGCCATCGGCCACGGCTGCGGGCGGACCGGGAAGCGACTCAACTCAGC
>Ga0207707_10005891_pt1 | contig 10717 bp, 5 predicted proteins | sample KBSC83BmetaG_FD_184336 | JGI IMG/M metagenome (GOLD analysis project Ga0207707, IMG submission 184336) | Corn rhizosphere microbial communities from Kellogg Biological Station, Michigan, USA - KBS C8-3B metaG (SPAdes) (version 2) | ecosystem: Host-associated > Plants > Roots > Rhizosphere ... | reverse complement strand
ACAGGTGTCGCTCCGCTCGGCAATGGCGGACCGGGAATTCAGATAGGAGACTTCAGTAAGAATGATCGTTTGTCCGAGAACGCGATCTTTGCGAACGGAACGCTCGGCATTCTATTAGGGCAAAGATCAGTGACGATTTCCGGGCCGCCGCTTCCTAACGACCCGCAGGATGTGGATGGCGGTGCCAATGGCAAGCAGAATTATCCGTTTATCAGCTCGCTCGATGTGCAGCCATCGAGCCTGGGGATTACCGGCCAATTGAACAGCACGCCATCATCCACTTTCACACTTGAGTTTTTTGCGAGCCCTTCATGCGATCCGTCAGGCAATGGTGAGGGTGCGAGGTTCATAGGTTCGAGTAGTGTCACAACTCCATCAAGCGGCATAATCTTATTTAACGTAAATCTGCCGGTGACTGTCGACGGCTCCCAATTCATCACGGCGACCGCAACGGATGCAGACGGAAATACTTCGGAATTCTCGCCCTGCAGAGGATCGCAGTTTTCCATTCAAGGAACCGTCGTTATCGAGCCCGGAGCCATCCCCATATCCGGCGCGATCCTCAAGTTGCATAACGCCGCGACGGGCCTGGATAAGTTCGTGACAACTGATTCATTGGGACGCTTTGGTCAATCTGACATCCCGGCCGGGCAAACGATCAGCATCAGCACCACCAAGCCCAATTTTATTGTTATCCTAACCGAGACATCGACAGATCAATTTGGAAACCAAACTGTAGTCGTTGAAATGCTGCAAACCGCAGCGACGATCAGCGGTCACGTGACGCTAAATGGCAGCTCGTTGAGCGGGGTCACGATGACTCTCTCGGGCGGCTCGAATGCAACAACGACCACAGACAGTAGCGGCAATTACAGTTTTGCCAATCTGTCTACCTTCGGCACGTCATATACGGTCACGCCGTCACGTCAAAATTTCACTTTCGCTCCGAGCTCATTTTCGGCAAGTCTCTCCAGCGATCAGAATGCTAACTTCACCGCGACAAATCTTCTCGCGAACTTGCCTGGCAGAATTGTGTTTTCCTCAAACGGAAACATCGATACGATGAACGCCAATGGCACCGGTCTCGCGACGATCTTTACCAGCAATTTTGTCGCCCCTCAGCTCAGGTATAGTGCGGCTTCTCAGCCGCTTCTGCCGGTCGGTTCAGGAGGTTCTCAACGAACCTTTGCGAACCCGAACCTTTCGCAAGACGGCGCAAAGGTTGCTTTTATTGATGATTTTGAGTCTTTCTCCAGTAGTACATCCTCGATAGTTTCGCTTGAGACCAGCAATCCTGACGGCAGCAGCGCGACCAGCGTGATCGGAAACGGGGCCGGCTCTCTCAGCAGGATGACCTTTTCGCCCGATGGGACCAAGTTGGCTTCTGCCAATCTGGTCGGCGGGGTGCGTCAGTTGGTTACCGTCAAAGTCTCAGACGGCACGATCACACCGATCGTAACCACTGGGACGACAAACATCGATCCCGACTGGTCGCCGGACGGAACAAAGCTTGTTTTTGGGCGGGACGATGCCACAACCGCAGGTACCAACAAGGCCATTTTTATCGTCGACGCGACGGGAGCGAATCTGTCTAAAAAGACGACTCCTTCGTTTTCGGACACCGCGCCGCGATGGTCGCCGGACGGGACAAAGATAGCGTTTCTGCGGTCGACCGCCTCAGGCGCCAATCCCACGCAGATCGTTACTATGAATCCGGACGGCAGCGGGCAGTCGGTTGTCCATACGGCGGCCAGCGGTCAAATATTTGATCTACGCTGGGCACCGGACAGTAGCCGATTAGCGTTTATTGAAGGCTCGAACTCTTCAGCTCAACTGACGTCGATCTTGCCGGATGGTACGAGCAAGCTGACCATTCTTAGCAGCGTATTTGGGGCCGGTACATTCGACTGGGGGCCGACGCCGTTCGTTTTTCCGCCGATCGGCAACAACATCAATGTGAACATCGGGAACATCAATCTCGGGTTCACGAGCATTACAGGACTTGAGTCCAAGTCGGCAGCGGCGGGCTCGCAGCCGGCTATCGATGCCGAGCTTATTCCGCCGGCATCCGTCGGAACGCCGCCCGCGGGATTTGTCCTTGGTGACATCGCGTACCAGATAAACACGACGGCAGCGTTCACGCCGCCGGTCACCGTTTGTATCGACGTCCCGGCGGATCAATATCCGACCGCGGCCGCTTTTGATGAAGCGAGTGTGCTTCATGACGAAGGCGGAACGCTCGTTGACGTAACCGCCAGTCGCGATATCGCGCTGCATCGAGTGTGCGGCCAGGCGAATACACTTGGTAGCTTTGTTATCGCAAACCACATAAACAATGCGTTGCCGAGCATCAGCGGCGTGGTAGTCGATACGGACGGCAATCCGCTCGATGATTTCACCATCTCGCTTTCGGGCGATGCCAGCGCACAGGCGACGACCGGAGCTGACGGCTCATTCGCATTCGTAAACTTGACGGACAGTGGTAGTTATCTCGTCACGCCGACGCGGATCGGTTATCTATACAGCGCTCCGTTTCAGGGCTATGACAGCCTGACCGGCGAGCAGACGGTAGTTTTTGTGGCCACTCCGGCCAGCTTCAGTATCAGCGGCACGGTTACGGACGGAAACCAAGTCCCGCAGGACCATGTCACTGTGACGCTCAGCGGAATGGCAACCGGAGAGGTTGTGACAAACGCCGATGGGACTTATTCGTTCGACGACCTTCCCGCCAACGGGACCTATTTTGTGACGCCGTCATTGATCGGAACGTCGTTCACGCCCAGCCCGCTTGCGATCGACGCGCTCGAGGACAACGTAACTGGGGCGAACTTTGTCGGTCTGCTGCCGACCGCGGCACCGGTTTCGTTAAGCGGCCGCGCGGTTCGTGCGGATGGACTAGGGATAAGCTCGGCGCGGCTAATTCTTGTCAGTTCGAGCGGCAAGTCACGCTTGGCGCTAACGAACCAGTTCGGCTACTACCATTTTGACAATGTCGACTCGGGCGAAACCTATGTGCTCAGCATAACGAGCAAGAGCTACCGATTCTCGAACGCAACGAGGGTCGTCAATCTTATTGATGAGATGTCGGATGTAGATTTTACGGCCCTGCCCTGAGAGGCGGGAATGATCAGATCTTCAGATCTTTTTTGAGTTCTTTCGGATTTGACGGCTTTGCGAAGATCGAATCGGGAATGGACTTGTTAAACTCGACCGAGTCGTAATTGATGCGAGAGTTTTGCGAACCGTTTGTGAACCTGTCGACGATGAAGGGTGCCTTTATTCCGTCAACATCGATAAACTGTGCATACCGGTCCTCTTCTGTGACCTCCGTTCCGTCGGCGCCGGTGTGTTTGTAAACGGATTTGACAGGTGTTCCGTCGTCGGCAAACTCAAATTCAATTGGCGTGCCGTCTTTGTAGGTCAATCGAACGACGTCATTTCGCTTGCCGAGCGTAGCCGGCCTGCGTCCTACGTAGCTGAGTTCCGCGTCGCCTTTCCAATAACCGCGAAGAAGGTTATCGAGGCTCACGCGGAGCCCAGTCGTAAAGTTTGCCACTTGTTTCTCGGTTTGCACCTTGATCAGCTCTTGATCGCCGTCATAGACCCATCCTGTTTTGCCCGTGTTTGTCTGAACCGTCTTTGAGCCGTCGCCGCGAAACTCGGTCCGCTCTTTATCCGGAAAAACGATCACGTCAATAAAACTTTGAAATGACACGACAGCATTGTTCTGGAAAAGGCTGTATTTGCCGCGACCGACCTGGCTTCCAACGTGCAAGTAGCGATCACCGCCCATAATCTGTATGGCTTTGGTGATGATCGCCTGTGCGCGCTCATCGGGCTTTGCCTGCGCGGGCACCGATACCAAAAATCCGCAGGAGACGAAGACGAAGGAGGCAAAAACTAATCGTATGAGCATATATGGATCGTGGGAGCTAACAGAAAGTCGCTAAATTTTCTTGCCGATTATATCAAACTCGAAAATAAGTGTGTGGCGTACCTTCACTAGACCGTGAAAGGCTGCGGTCGCATTGACACCGAATTTTTTTCGGTCAAGCCGAAACTTACCTTTTGCTCGCATCGTGTCTCCGTCGACCGTAACCGTCGCAGGGATCGTGACCGGCCGCGTCACGCCGTGCATCATAATGTTGCCCATGATCTCAACGTTGAACGCGCCGTTCCTGAGAGCGCCTTTTACCGAGGTGCTTTTGAACGTGATTTCGGGGTACTTTGCGGTCTCGAGCACGAGGTTATTTATCTCGCCATTGATCGTCTTTTTCTGCGCGTCGGTAAAGAACGGGTCCGTCTCTTCGAGTGAAGCGGAACGGACGTTCATCGTCAACGATGCGGGATTTATAGCGTCTAGCGACAGTGAGGCTTCGCCCGAAAAATCTTTTGCTGCGATGCGATGGCTGTGTCCTTCGAACCAGGCAATACCGGCTCGGTTTGCGTGCACGATAACTGTACTTTGCGACGGATCGAGCCTAAATGTTACGACAGGCGCCGCAGTCTGACTGAGATCCGACTTTGCGGCCGCTATACCGTTCGCGTTCGAGAGTGAGCTCAAAAAAGTCCAGCCTGCTGCGGCCAACGATAAGGCCGCTAAGGTTAATATTTTCATCAGTTTCCTCCAAAGAAAAAAGACCCGGATGATAGGCTCACCAAGGTCTTTGATGCATTAAACCGATGATTCGTTAGTTTAGGCTGAAAACATCTGTCGGCTTAACTACGATCTCCTTGTCTTCGGCGTCGACGATAAATTTACGCGATGCCTTCCATTGATTTGTTATCGGAAGTTTCACTTTCTGATCGATATGACGCTTTAGAAAGCGAGCTCCATAAGCGGGGCTGTAGCCCTTTTCGGTCAAGAGATCGATCGCTGCTTCAGTCACATCGACGATCTTTCCCTGACGCTCCATTGTCTTTCGCAGCTTGCCGATATAGAGTCTCGCGATCTCACGGACCTCGTCCATCGTTAACGGCGAAAAGACGATGATCTCGTCAATTCGATTTCTGAATTCGGGACTAAATCGTGTCTCGGCGGCCTTCATCACTTCGCCTTTGATCTGTTTGACTTCGCCTAGAGTTTTTTGGCCAAAGCCGAGAGGTTTTTCATACCGCTTGAAACTCTCAGAACCGAGATTCGACGTCATGATAACGATCGCGTCCGAAAGATAAACCTTCTTTCCGCGGCCGTCGGTCATCCAGCCTTCGTCAAAAGCCTGAAGGAACAGATTCATCAAATATGGATTGGCCTTTTCGACCTCGTCGAGTAGGAGAACCGTATACGGATTGTCGCGAAGCTGCTCGGTAAGAATGCCGCCGCGTTCCGATCCCACAATGCCCCGCGGCATGCCGATCAGCTTTTCGATGCCGACAGTGCCGTCGCCGTACTCGGACATATCGATACGGATCATCTTGCCTTCGTCGCCGAACATAAATGAAGCGACTGCCTTTGCAAGCTCGGTCTTACCGACACCGGTCGGCCCGAGGAAAAGCAGCACGCCGTCCGGAGCATAATGATTCTCCTTCAACGGGCCCTTGTTAAGCCGGAGCCGCTCGGCAACAGCCTGCACAGCATCCTTTTGGCCGATGACACGCTGTCCGAGATCGGTTTCCATTGACGAAAACCTGTCGGACGTGTCGCGATAGATCATATCCATCGGAATACGCGATTCCTGTGAGATGACCTCGATGATGTGCTCAGGCTTTACAACAAGCGATTTCGGCTCGTTTATCTCGACCTTTACAGACGCCGTATCGAGCCAGCCGATGGCCTTGTCGGGCAAATGCAAATTGCGAATATATTTCGGCGACATTTCGAGGGCGGTGTTGATCGCCTCTTCAGAAATGGTCACCGAGTAATTCTTTTCAAGACGCGGCTTGAGACCCATCAAGATCTTTCGCGTTTCATCGAGAGTGGGCTCTTCGACCTTTACCAGACGAAAACGTCGTGCCAGGGCCTCGTCCTCAGCGATATATTCTTTGTACTCGGTCGACGTGGTAGCGCCGATGATCCTCAGCTCGCCGCGAGCCAGTGACGACTTGAACATATTGGCCGCGTCACTCGATGTACCGAGCGCCGCGCCGGCGCCGATGATCGTATGCGCTTCGTCGATAAAGAGAATGATATTGTCCTTTTCCTTTACCTCATCGATGATGCCCTTGATACGTTCCTCAAACATGCCTCGGAGCATCGTGCCCGCGACCAAGCCGCCCATCTGAAGCTGAACAATATGAGCCTCGCGAAGCCGCGACGGAACTCTTTCCGGCTCGAGCTCGATCAGTCTTGCCAGGCCCTCGACGACGGCCGTCTTGCCGACACCCGGTTCACCGACGAGCATCGGCGAATTTGACCGCTCTCGGTGCGAAAGGATCTCGATCATCTGATGGATCTCTCTCTCGCGGCCGATGGTCGGCGGTATCTTGTCCTGTCGGGCGAGCTTATTCAGCGAAACGCCGAAATGTCGCAGGAAGGACGGAAGCTCGTATTTTTGACGAACGCGTTCCTCTTCTTTCTCGCGCTTCCGGATACGAGTGCGCGCCGTTTGAGCGACCTCTTCGGAAGGAACGCCGAGATTTTGCAGAACATCGTTCAAAATGCTCCGCTCGTCATTCGATAAAACGTAAAAAATATCGCTGCCGTCAATTACGCGGCGACCCTGCGACCGCGCGCGGTCCATGGCGCGTTTGAATAACTCTGTGGTCTCAGGCGCGATCCTAAATCCTTTTCCCGAATGTTGGCGACCGCTATCAAGCCGCTTTTCGATCAATAGTTTGACCGAACGCGGATCGACCGCAAGGTCGCGCATGGTCGAGGTAAACAGATCGTCTTCTTCGCGAGCGACCGCATGCAGGATATGTTCGATCGAGACGTAGTTCTGGTCGCGTCGCCGCGATTCATCAAGCGCGGTCTCGAGAACACGCCTGCCGCTGTCGCTGAATTTATCTTTATACGCGTCTATATCTGCCATTAGTTTACTTCTTGTTTGTTTAGATGCGGATGAGACAGGAATCGTTCCCGGCAATCATTTTACCACCTTTGACGCGCCGGGGAAAAGATGTTTCTACCGTCTTGCTTCGCAACAAACCGCCCCCTTGATCTGACGTGGCCGCACCCGCCAATTGAAACCACGCACCGAGTTGAAAAATTCCCGCGAAAACCCTTTCTTGTCCGGTTTTCACTCACTCAGTTGCGGACATTGCAATTGCCTTGCCAACTTGGACGCGGGCCGGCCGCAAAAGTCGATCGCGTAAACGGTAACCTTTTGAATACTCTGCAGTAATGATGCCGTCCTGTTCGGGATCCACGGGCTTCATGTCGACGGCCTCGTGCATTTCCGGATCGAATTTCGAGCCGACACCCGGCACGCTCTCGACGCCAACGATCATTAACGCCTGTTCGAAGCTCCTCGCCGTGCCTATCACGCCGTCGCGCAGATGATCGAGCGATGGATCTTGTTCACTCGCCGCCACGGCGCGATTGAGGTTATCCAGGACCGGCAAAAGTGTCGTGAGGAAATCAAATTGCGCCTGCTGCGCCCTCGATTCGAGCGTTTTTTTGAGCCGTTCTCGCATTTCGGCCGTTTCGCGTTCGAGACCGATCTTTGCGTCATCAAATTTCTTCTGAACTCCGACAAGCTTTGCCTCGGCGGCCTCGCGGCGGTCGGTCTCGGACTTTAACCGATTTTCGAGATCGATCTCACGCGCAGATCTAATCGGCTCGGCAGGTTTTTCCGAATCGTCATCGCGGACCTTTTCGCCCTGTTCGTTGAAGCGCCTCCTGTCATTGACAGGGATCTTTACCTTGCCGCCATCTTCAAAAAAATCTTCCATGTTCTCGTCGTCTACTGGGTTCATTTTCTTTCGCCTTCTTCTGAACATGCCTTACTCAATAGTAAAGCGCTCGTTCGTGATCAAAAAACTTAGCTGCTCACGGTCGCCTTTTGGCCCGCCTCGACCGGACTAAATTTCATCGCATCGCCATCGGCCGAAACGCGCACCGTTTGCCCTGAAGCAATATCGCCCTGCAGCAATTTCACCGCAAGCGGATTTTGGATCAGCGTCTGGATCGCTCGTTTTAGAGGCCGCGCGCCGTAAACCGGATCGTAGCCTTCCTTTACGAGAAGCTCTTTGGCCGAATCGTCCAGCTCGATCGCGATGCCGCGTTCCTCGAGCATCTTTTTCAAACGGGTAAGTTGCACTTCAATGATCTCTGCGATCTGTTCGCGGCCGAGCTGTTTGAATACGACGATGTCGTCGATGCGGTTCAGAAATTCTGGCTTGAAATATTCTCGCAGGACCTGGATGACGGCCTCGCGCGTTTGTTTTTCGTCGCCGCCGGCTGCCTGCATCTCACGCGAGCCGAGATTTGAGGTCATGATCAGCACCGTGTTCTTAAAATCGACAACGCGGCCTTTTGAATCGGTCAGGCGGCCGTCGTCGAGGATCTGCAGAAGCACATTGAATACGTCAGGATGCGCCTTTTCGATCTCGTCAAAAAGCACGACCGAATAGGGGCGCCGCCGCACGGCTTCAGTCAATTGACCGCCCTCTTCGTAGCCGACATATCCCGGCGGCGCGCCGATCATGCGGGCGACGGCGTGCTTTTCCATGTACTCTGACATATCGAGCCGCACCATCGCGCGCTCGTCATCGAAAAGGAATTCGGCCAGCGTCCGGGCTGTCTCCGTCTTGCCCACGCCGGTCGGACCAAGGAAAATGAATGAACCCACGGGCCGATTTGGGTCCTGCAAGCCTGCGCGTGCGCGACGCACTGCATTGGCGACAGCCCGAAGACCTTCGTCCTGGCCGATGACACGACGGCGAAGATTTTCTTCCATCGAGACGAGCTTTTGCATTTCGCCCTCGAGCATCTTGGATACGGGAACGCCGGTCCATTTGGCGACGACCTCGGCGACGTCTTCTTCGTCGACTTCCTCTTTAAGAAATACGCCGTCGCTCTGGAGCTCACTGAGGCTCGTCTGCTCGGCGGCCATCTGCTTTTCGAGTTCGGGAATGCGTCCGTACTGCAACTCGGCCGCCCGGTTGAGATCGCCGCCCTGACGTGCGCGTTCAAGCTCGAGCTTTGCTTCCTCAAGTTCTTCCTTGAACTTGCGCATTTTCTCGATCTCTTCTTTTTCGGACTGCCACTTGGCCTTCATGCCCGATGATTTTTCGTTGAGATCGGAGATGCGTTTTTCGATATCGTTGAGTCGTTCCTTCGATTTCTCATCCGTCTCTCGCGAAAGAGCCTGACGCTCGATCTCAAGCTGCAGTATCTCGCGTTCAAGTTCGTCGATCTCCTGCGGCAAACTGTCGATCTCGATGCGTATGCGCGATCCGGCCTCGTCGATAAGGTCGATCGCCTTGTCCGGCAAAAAGCGGTCGGTGATGTAACGATTTGAAAGCGTCGCGGCGGCGACGATCGCTGCATCCTTGATGCGAACGCCGTGATGCACCTCATAGCGTTCCTTCAATCCGCGAAGAATGGCGATCGTGTCCTCGACCGACGGCTCACCGATATAAACCTGTTGGAAGCGGCGCTCCAACGCTTTGTCCTTTTCGATGTACTTCTGATATTCGTTCAGCGTCGTTGCGCCGACAGCGCGAAGCGTGCCCCGCGCAAGCGCCGGCTTCAGCATATTCGACGCGTCGATCGCGCCCTCCGACGCGCCGGCACCGACAAGTGTGTGCAGCTCGTCGATAAAGAGGATCACTTGACCTTCTGCTTTTTCGATCTCCTTTAAAACGGCTTTCAAACGGTCCTCGAACTCGCCGCGATATTTCGCACCCGCGAGCATGGAACCGAGATCGAGAGCGACAAGTTTCTTGTTCTTCAATGTTTCGGGCACATCGCCCGAAACTATTCGCTGTGCCAGACCCTCAACGATCGCTGTCTTACCCACACCGGGCTCACCGATCAGTACAGGGTTGTTCTTAGTTCTCCGCGATAGGATCTGAATCGTCCGGCGTATCTCATCGTCACGTCCGATGACGGGGTCAAGTTTGCCTTTGCGGGCACGATCGGTCAGGTCCTGAGCGTATTTTTCGAGCGCCTGGAAATTTTCCTCGGCGTTTGGGTCGGTGATCTTTGAACCGCCACGCATGTCGGTAATGACCTTTTCGAGGTCTTCGCGCGTTATGCCGTTCGATCGAAGTATGCGGCCGGCGTCACCCTCTTTCTCAGCGGCGACAGCAAGCAGCAGATGTTCCGTCGAGACATATTCGTCCTCCATCTTTTCAGCGATTTTTTGCGCTTCCTGAAAGATGGTGTTCGTCCGCGTGCTGAAATATTGCTGTCCACCGGAAACCTTTGGAAATTTTTCGATGGCTGCCTGGACCTCGCCCAAGACGGTCTGCGCCGTGGCGCCGATCTTGCCTAAAATAGGCCGCACAACGCCCTCTTTCTGCTCAAGCATCGCAGCGAGCAAATGTTCGGGCTCGACTTGTTGGTTCTGGTTTTTCTCGGCCGCGCCGATGGCCTCCTGGACGGCCTCCTGACCGCGAATTGTGAATCTGTCGAATCTCATTGATTTCTGCCGTCTCTATATAAAAATTATAACGCTTTGACTCCGTCCATCGAAAAAACTTGGCAGGAAGTTTGCCCTCCTGAGCCCACCTCCTGCCAAAGGTTTTTGCCAACCCTGTCAACAGGCCGGCCTTTCGAGTTACTTATTCGAAGCCGAATGCGATTTCGCGGTCGTATCGATCTGTTTTG
>Ga0207707_10005890_pt1 | contig 10717 bp, 8 predicted proteins | sample KBSC83BmetaG_FD_184336 | JGI IMG/M metagenome (GOLD analysis project Ga0207707, IMG submission 184336) | Corn rhizosphere microbial communities from Kellogg Biological Station, Michigan, USA - KBS C8-3B metaG (SPAdes) (version 2) | ecosystem: Host-associated > Plants > Roots > Rhizosphere ... | reverse complement strand
TGCGCGTATCGTGCGCATCGATGTCGCGGCGGCACGGCAAGCGCCCGGCGTGCTCGCCATCCTCACGGCGGAGGATGCCGCGCGCGACGGCATCGGCGACATACCGTGCCCGTCCTTCCCTCAGCTCGAGCCGGGCGTTCCCTTCCACCGGCCGGAGCATCCCATCCTGGCGCGCGGCAAGGTGCGCCATGTCGGCGACCGCGTTGCTTTCATCGTCGCCGAGAGCAAGGCGCAAGCCCAGGATGCGGCCGAGTTGATCGAGGTCGACTACGAGCCGCTCGGCGCCATCCCCGTCATCGAGGCGGCGCTTGGCGATGGCGCGCCGCGGGTCTGGGACGAGGCCACGAGCAATCTCTGCTTCGCGTTGGAGAAGGGCGACGCCGCTGCCGTCGATGCAGGCTTCGCCCGGGCGGCGCATGTCATCAAGCTGCGCTCGCGCTATCCGCGCGCCGCTGCCAATCCGATGGAGCCGCGCTCGGCGATCGGTCGCTACAAGCGCCATCAGCACAAATACACGCTCTATAGCGGATCGCCTCAGCCGCATCGCTCGCGCGCCCTGCTCGCCGGATCGGTCCTGCGCATTCCAGAGACCGACTTGCGCGTGGTGACGCCCGACGTCGGGGGCGGTTTCGGCATGCGCGGCACCGTCTATCCGGAGGAAGTCCTGGTCTTGTGGGCCTCGCGCCTGGTCGACCGTCCGGTGAAATGGACCGGTGACCGTTCCGAATGCCTGGCTTCGGACATGCACGGCCGCGACCAGCTGACACTTGCCGAGATGGCGCTCGATGCCGACGGCACCATCCTCGCCATGCGCGCCGAAGCGATCGTCAATGTCGGCGCTTATCTCGTCTATTCCGCCGGCGTACCGCCGCACAATGCGGTCTCGACCCTGTCGGGCGCCTACGACATTCCGCTGGTGCGCGCCACGGTGAAGGCGGTGTTCACCAACACCAACCCGCTCGGACCTTATCGCGGATCGGGCCGGCCGGAGACGACCTTGCTGATCGAGCGGCTGATCGAGAAGGCCGCCGCTGAGCTCGGTATCGATTCGATGGAGCTACGGCGCCGCAACCTGATCCCGTCCACGGCCATGCCCTACAAGACCGCCGGCGGCTCGGTGATGGATTGCGGCGATCTGGCGCGTGCCCTCGATGAGGCGCTCGTCCTGGGCGACCGCGCCGGCTTCGCCGCGCGCCAGGCGGAAAGCGAGAAACGCGGGTTGCGGCGCGGCTTCGGCGTCGGGCTGCATGCCGAGAATGCGGCCCAGCTTTCCGAGCGCATGGAGATCAATGTCGATCCGAGCGGCGCCGTCATTGTCGTCGCCGGCACCGTTGCGTCGGGCCAGGGCCATGAGACGCTCTATACCCAGCTCGTGTCGGCCTGGCTCGGCGTTGCGCCGGAGCGCGTGCGCGTGCGTCAAGGCGACACCGAGAAGGTGATGTTCGGGCGTGGCTCCTTCGCGGCCCGCACCGCCGTGATCGGCGGCTCGGCGCTACGCCGGGCGACCGACTCGCTGATCGAGCGCGGCCAGAAGATCGCGGCCTGGATGCTCGAAGCCGCCGAGGCCGACATCCGGTTCGAGGCCGGACGCTTTGTCGTCGCCGGCACCGACCGAACCGTCACGCTGGAGAAGATGGCGCGCACGGCCTATGCAGTCGGCGGCCTGCCGCCCGAGCTCGGCATCGGTCTCGATGGCTACGGCACCTTTGCCGGCCCACAGACCTATCCCTATGGCTGCATGGTCTGCGAGGTGGAGGTCGATCCGGCGACCGGCACCGTGCAGATCGAACGCTTCACCTATGTCGATGATGTCGGCATTGCCATCAACCCGTTGATCGTCGAGGGCCAGACGCACGGCTCGATCGCCCAGGCGGTGGGCCAGGTCATGCTCGAGGATCTTGCCTTCGATACGGGCTCCGGTCAGCTCCTGTCCGGTTCCTTCATGGATTACTGCATGCCCAGGGCCGACGATTTTCCGAGCTTCGAGGGCAGCTACATCGTCGTTCCGACGAGCACCAACCCGCTCGGCGCCAAGGGTGGCTCGGAAGCCGGCAGCTTCGGAGCACCTCCGGCCGTGATCAACGCCATTCTCGACGCGCTGGCGCCGCTCGGCGTCACCGAGCTCACCCTGCCGGCCACGCCGAAGCGCGTGTGGGAAGCCATCGCCGCCGCCCGACAAGACGTTCCGACAAGCCGGCCGTGATGGCCGCACGAGGAGAGACAGATGAAAGCTTGGTCCTGGACAGTCGCGATCCCCGTCGCTCTTTCGCTGGCACCCGCCGCGCTCGCGAACGATTTTTACCAGGGGAAGACGATTACCGTCGTCGTCGCCACATCGGCCGGCGGCGGCTACGACACCAATGGCCGGCTGCTCGCGCGGCATATCGGACGATTCATTCCCGGTTCGCCGACGGTGATCGTTACCAACATGCCAGGCGCATCCGGCGTCAAGGCCGTCAATTACCTCTATGCCATCGCTCCGAAGGACGGCACGACCATCGCCACCTTCAATTCGGCGATGCCGTATCTCGAGCGCGTCGGCTCGCCCGGCGTCACCTTCAAATCGGGTGAGCTCTCCTGGATCGGCAATCTCAGCCAGAGCGTGCAGACGGTCGCGGTATGGTACAAGTCCGGCGTGAAGACCCTCGACGATGCCAAGAAGAAGGAGGTCGTCATGGGCGCCTTGGGCGACGCCGGCACGATGGTCCAGTTTCCGCGCCTGCTGAACAGCGTCTTCGGCACCAAATTCCGCGTCGTGAAGGGTTACGAGGGCGGCGCGTCGGTCGATCTCGCGATGGAGCGCGGCGAGGTCGAGGGCCGCGGTGCCGGTGCTTGGTACACCTGGAAGAACACCCATCCCGACTGGGTCAAGGAAGGCAAGATCGTCCCGATCGTGCAGATCGGCCCGAAGAAGCATCCCGACCTGCCGAACGTGCCGCTGCTGGGCGATCTCGCGCAGAATGACGAGCAGCACCAGATGTTCGACCTGATCGCGGGCAACGTCGTCATCGAGCGGCCTTTCGCGGCGCCGCCCCACATTCCCGCCGACCGGCTCGAGATCCTGCGCCATGCCTTCGACGAGATGGTGAAGGATCCGGCATTCCTGGCCGATGCCGAGAAGATCGACACTGATCTCGATCCCAACAGCGGCGCCGAGCTGGAGAAGATTATCGCCCGGATCGTTGCGACGCCCCAGCCGGTGGTCGAGAAGGTGAAGGCGGCGGTCGAGGACTGAGGCGCCGGCTGAGATCGTTGCTTTTTACAACTAGATGTTCTATACCTCTGCGCCAGGGATAGCAGGGAGACCGCTCTTGTCCGAGCCCGTTGCGAAAGCACGCCCCGAACCGAAAGAGTTCGGCTACACCGAGACCGGCCCCGGCACGCTCGCCGGGCGCTATCTCAGGCAGTTCTGGCAACCGGTGTTCCATGCGGTCGATCTCGCACCGGGCCGCACCGCGCCGCTGCGCATCATGGGCGAGGATTTCACCCTCTATCGCGGCGAGACGAGCGGCACGATCTTCCTGACCGAGGCGGCCTGTCCGCACCGGGCCGCGAGGCTCGCCGCCGGCTGGGTCGAGGGCGATGCCATCCGTTGCTTCTATCACGGCTGGAAGTTCGGCGCCGACGGGCAATGCATCGAGCAGCCGCCCGAGGAATCGAGCTTCTGCGCCAAGGTCGCGATCCGCTCCTATCCGGTGCGGCAATATCTGGGCCTGGTCTTCGCCTATCTCGGTGAGGGCGAGCCGCCGGAATTTCCGCTCTATCCGCAGTTCGAGCGCTTCGCCGGGCTGGTCGAAGTCGATTCCTATTTCCGTCCCTGCAACTATTTCCAGAATCTCGAGAACGCGCTGGATATGAGCCATGTCGCCTTCGTACATCGTGACAACATGGCCTCCTTCGCGCGCATCGGGCTCGGGCGCCAGCTGCAGGCCGCGGAATCCGAATGGGGCGCGACTTATACCTTCACACGCGACGACGGCAAGACGCGCGTGCAGCAGTTCGGCATGCCGAACATCTTCTACATGACGGCGCTGCCCAACGATCCCGACATCGGCTGGCAGGAATCGCTGTTCTGGTGGGTGCCGATCGACGACGATCGGCACATGCAGTTCAGCATCCACCGGGTGCCGGCCACCGGCCAGGCGGCGCAGCGCATCCGTGACCGGCGCCAACAGCGCCGCGCGCGCATCGATCTCGCGCACCAGGAGGTGTGCCGGCAGGTCCTTACCGGCAAGATCGCGCTCAGGGACGTCGATCCCGAGCGCGTCGACATGGTGCGGCTGCAGGACGACATCGCCCAGATCGGCCAGGGCCGCATCGCCAAGCCCGAGCGCGAGCGGCTGGGCCGCGCCGATATCGGCGTGGTAACCTTGCGGCGGCTGTGGCGGCGCGAGCTCGGCGAGCTCGCGAGCGGCGGTGCCCTCAAGCGCTGGGTACGCCGGCCCGAGCTGGTGCCGGAGGCCTGGGGCCTCACCGGCTTCGGCGGGCGCGCGATCGGCGACGGTGGCGCCGCCGCCGTGTCGGCCGCCGAGATCATCGATGTGCGTCCTCATGTCGAGATGGAGATCCAGCTGGCCGAGCTGCGCAATCCGCGAGGGATCGAATGACGCCGCCCGACACCGCCGCTTTCGCCACCCTCGCCGTCGCGCCGACCCTGTCGCCCGCCGAGCGCGACCGGCGCTGGAAGGGCTTGCGCGCCGTGATGAGCGGGCGCGGCATCGACGCGATCCTGGTCGGCAGCTTCATGGGGCGCGAAAGCCTCGAATCCTACCTCATCGACGACTATCTCGACGCCATCGTGCTGCTGCCGGTGGCGAGCGAGCCGGTGGTTCTGACCTTCTCGCCCTCGCGCCTGTCGCGCATGTATGAAAGCGAGCGCAGCGGCCATGGCGGCTGGGTCAGCGATTTCCGCATCGGTGGCGGCGGCGCCAAGGCGGCGGCGCTGCTCGAGGAGAAGGGGCTGGCGCAGGGCCGCATCGGCCTGGTCGGCTTCGGCCCGACGGCGCCGGGCGAGATGGAAGGGTTGCTGCCACTGGGCTTCCACAAGAATTTGCTGGCCCAGCTGCCGAACGCGGACATCGTCGATTTCACCCGCGACTATACTGACTTCATCCTCGTCAAGAGCGACGAGGAGATCGCGCTGCTGCGCTATGCCGCCGCGGTCAGCGAAAAGGCTTGCCTGGCGATGATCGAAGCCGCGCGCCCCGGCGCCAGCGAGGCCGAGGTCTACGCCGAGATCATGCGCGCCATCCACCGCCATGGCTGCAGCACGCGCTATCCCTATCTCAGCCTGCAATCCGGTCCGGACAATATCGGTTGGGGCGTGCCACGCTGGACGGTGCGCGCCGAGCCGCCGCGCATTCTGGCGCGCGGCGACATGGTGCAGGCCGAAATCCACACCCTGTATGGCGGCCAGGAAGGCCAGGTGCAGATGGCGGTGGCGCTCGACCCGCTGCACGCCGATCTCATGCGCTGCGAAGCCGTGGCGCGCGAGGCCTATGAGGCGGGCGTCGCCGCGGTACGGCCAGGCGTCACCTTCGAATCGGTGGTGCGCGCCATGGAGGCACCGATCGCCAAGGCCGGCTGCTGGAGCAAGACGCCGCTTCTGCACACGCTGACTTTCGGCTCGACCGGCTTCACGGCGGCCAATCGCGGGCAGATCGCGGGCACGCGCGAAGGCCGCATCGAAGGGCAGATGACTCCGGGCATCCGCCGCGGCGATCTCGTGCTGCAAGAGGGAATGGGGCTCGAGCTCGAGCCTAATGCCTGTCTCGGCAATCGGCGGGTCAATATCGGCGGTGGCGTGCTGGTAACGGCGCGCGGCGCCGAGGAGCTGAACCGGATCTCGACCCGCGTCCACCATATCGCGGCCTGACCGGCCGGCCGGCAATGATGAGGGAGAGGGGCATGACTGCAGGCAAAGCATCGACCGGCTGGCGGGCCGCACTCCTCGCGTTCCTCGTCGCCGTCGCGACAAGCGCCGCGGCGCTCGCCGCACCGGTCAAGTTCGGCGATCTCGGCATCGTCGGCGATGCGCCCTTCTACATCGCCCAGGAGAAGGGCTATTTCGCCCAGCAGAAGGTCGAGGTCGAGAGCCAGCTGTTCGAATCGGCGGCCATCACCTTCGTGCCGCTCTCGACCAACCAGCTGCAGGTGGTGACGGGCGGCCTGGGCGCCGGCCTGTTCAACGCCTTCGCCCGCGACCTGCCGCTGCGCATCGTCTTTGGCAGCACGCGCGACATGCCGGGCTATTCGAGCGATACGCTGCTGCTGCGCGAGGATCTGCGCGCGACCGTCACCGAGATCAAGGATCTGCGCGGCAAGAAGATCGCCCTCAATGCCCGCGCTGGCTCCCTCGAATATATTCTCGGTCGCATCCTGCAGACCGCGGGCATGAAGCTCACCGACGCCGACGTGACCTATCTCGGCTGGCCGCAGCAGGGCGCCGCCTTCGCCAACAAAGGAATCGATCTCGGCGCCGTCTCCGAGCCCTTCGCGGCACTCTATAACGAGCAGAAGCTCGCCTTTCCTTTCAAGCGCACCGCCGAGGTGCTGAAATCGCCCTATGTCCAGGTCTCGGTCGTGCTGTTCAGCAAGACCTGGATGGACAAGGAGCCCGAGCAGGCCAAAGGCTTCTCCATCGCCTATGTCCAGGGCATGCGCGACTATCACGATGCCATGAAGGGCGGTCCGAAGCGCGCCGAGGTGATCGACATCCTCGCCCGCCATACGAGCCTGAAGGACAAGCAGCTCTACGGCCGTATCCAATGGTCCTACATGGATCCGAACGGCGAGCTGGTGATGGAGAGCCTGAAGGACCAGGTCGATTGGTTCGCCGAGCATGGCGACCTCGCCGAGCCGGTCGCCGTCGACAAGATGGTCGATCGCTCCTATCTCGACTATGCCCAGCAGAAGCTGGGACGGGCTGCAGTGCAGTGAACTGTCAGGCCGGCCGCGGCAGGCCGAGCTCCTTCCTGAGGCGCGCCTCGATCTCCTCGAACAGCCGGAAGAACTGCGCCGTCTCTTCGGCGCCGGTCCCGGCAAGAAGACGCTTCTGCAGCTCCGCCGTCTGCTGTGTCATGCGCTCATAGACCCGCGCCCCCTTGGCCGTCAGCAGCACATCGACGGTGCGCGCATCGTCGCCCTGGAGCTTGCGGTCGGCGAGGCCGCGGTCGCGCAGCTGGCGCACCGCGCGGCTGATCGCCGCCTTGTCGAGCGTCACCCATTTGGCGATCTCGAAGGCGGGCATCGGCGCGAAGCGATGCAGCACACTCAGCACCTTCCACTGATGCGAGGTCAGATCCTCCGCCGTGTAGATGCGCTGCGTCGCCTTGCCCATGAGGAAGGTGAGGATCGACAGGCGATAGGAAAGGTTGGCCTCGAGGGCCAGCGCCGCCGACTTTGCCTTGCTTGCGCTGCTGCGCGGCTTCGAACCCGTCGGCGCGGCTTTGCGGCTGCGGCCGGAAGAAGCGGCGGGCGAACCCTTCATCGGATCTTCCCCTCGAGACTCGTATCGCGCTGGCCGATATCACAAGTTGCCGGTCGCGTCGACCCGGCGCCGCGCCCGCGATCGTTGCATAATACAACTAGATGACGTACGCTAGCGCTTTCGCAAGCAAGGAGCGCGCAGGACGTGGCGGAAAGCAAGAAAACCGAGATCGCGCGTCGGATCGCCGACGAATTGGCGTCGAGCCACGTCAAGCTTGTGGCCAGCCTGCCCGACAATTGGATCGCCGAGCTGATCGACACGATCGACCGTGACAGCCGCTTCAGCCACATCCCGGTGAATCGCGAGGAATCGGCGGTCGGACTATGCTCCGGCGCCTATATGGGCGGCATGGGCGCCTGCGCGCTGATGGGGGCGTCGGGCTTCATGACGCTGGTCTATGCCATCACCAAGATCAACTACACCTACGAGATCCCGATCTTCGTGATGATCACTTGGCGCGGCGCCTTCGGCGATCCGCATCGCCACCATTCCTCGAACGGCCTTTATCTGAAGCCGGTGCTCGATGCGATCAGCCTGCCCTACACGGTAATCGACAAGCCCGAGGACATCGGCAAGATCGGCACGGTCTATCACCATGCCATGCACTATATGCGGCCGGCGGTCGTGGCGCTGACCCGCGATCTGCTGCAGTGAGGGCGCCATGAAGCTCGAAGACTGCTTCCGCTTCCTGGCGGCGCGCCGGACCGACCAGCTGGTGATCACCTCGGCCGGCCAGTCGGGCAACGCCTGGTGGGACATCACGCGCGACAGCGACGCGACCTTCCACCTCTCGGCCTCGATGAGCCTGTCGACCATGTTCGCTTCCGGCCTGGCGCTGGCGCTGCCGCAGGCGCGCTTCTGGGCCTTCATGGGCGACGGCGCCTTCTGCATGAATCCCGGCGCGCTCATGGTCGAGCGCCAGATGAACCTGCCGAACCTCACGCATTTGCTGGTGTCGAACCGCCATTACGGCGCCACCTCGAACGCGCCGGTGCCCAACAAGGACCATAACGACTATGCCGCGATCGCGCGCGGCATGGGGCTGGAGCGCGTCTTCGCCTTCGACAGCCTGGCGGCGATGGAGCAGCAGTTCGACGCCGCCGTGCTCGGCAACGCCAAGGGCCACACCTTCGTCGTGCTCGAGGTCGAGACCCATACCGGCCGCCGCTTCGAGCAGGCGCCCGACGGCACCGAGCTCAAATACCGCTTCGGCCGCCATGTCGAGAAGCTCACCGGCTGCGATGTGTTCGGTTATCGCGTCTAGAGTGAGGCCACTCTCGAGCGAAGCTACGAGGTAGCCGGGAATAGCGCCGGCTCCGTCCGACAACGCCGCGACCTGCTCGTCGACGCGCGCCCAGCAGCCGGTGCAGATATTGGAGAAGGCGCGCGCGATGGCATCGACATGCGCGTCGGACAGCCAGATCTTCTCGAAGCTGTCTTGCAGCAGGTTGCCGAAGCGATACTCCATCTCGTAATCGTCGCAGCACAGAAACAGGTCGCCCTTGGGCGTGATATGCAGCCACTCGAAGATACGGCTGCCGGAATGGGAGCAGCCGATCACGCGGGTCTCGATCGGCTTGTGACGGGCGAGCACGCCGAGACTTTCGAGCCGGCCGGCGCGATCCGAGAGACGCTGGTTCAACCCGACCGTGAAATTGGGAAAGCGCGCCTTGAAGGCCGCCTGGATGGATTGCGCCTGCTCCGGCGTGGCGCCCATGCTCTTGTCGAGCTGCCCGTTCGCCGTGGTGTCGCAATTCACCTGGATATGCGCCTTCCCCTTCTCATGGAGATAGTCGAGGTTGCGCATCAGCCCCTTGTGCAGCGCCACCGGAAACCCCGCCTTGCGCGACCAATCCTCCGGCTCGAGCGCCGGGATATTGAGGCAGATGCCGCGCACGACATCGCTGTTGGCGAGAATGAGGTCGGTCTTCTTCGGGCTGAGCGGCGTGCCGTTCGACAGGACCGAGGTGCAGAGGCGGTGCTTGCGGAAGATGCCGAGCAGCTCTTCGAGCTGCGGATAGAGCAGCACCTCGTTGTAATGGCAGGTGTAGAGGAACCAGAACTCTTTCGGGATCAGCGGCGACGCACGCAGATTGCCGAGGATGTGGTCGAGCTCCTCGAGCGACATCTGCACGTCGAATTCCTCGGGGTTGCCCTCGTACTTGACCGGGCAGTACCAGCATTTCGCATTGCACCGTCCATTGACGTCGAGCTGCCCCGTCCGCAGGGGCGTCTCGCGCAGCCGCTTCAGGATCTCGTCGCGGTTGCGGGCAATGGCGGGGCCTGAAGTCATGGGCGCCTTCTCGTCGGCCTGCCTCGGCGCAGCGCCGGTCCCGGACCCTGGCCGCACTTGCCTCTATTTTAAGCCCGGGACCGCGCCGGCCAAAGAAAAAGCGCCGCCCCCTCGCGGGAAGCGGCGCTCGGCTGTCTGGCCGTCGGGGGCGGATCAGCCGCCGTTGAGCAACGGGATGCTCTTGGGATCGAGCGGTTTCGGGATCGTGCCGAGAAAGGCGTAGATGTCGGCCGCATCCTTGTCGGAGAGCACCACCGGCTCATAGGGCGGCATCTCGGATTGCGGCTGACGCAGCTGATGCACGAAGGCCTGGAAGGGCACCGGACCGGGCGCCAGGCGCGGACCGGAAAACACCGAGCCCTGGGCGACGCGGCCATGGCATTCCTGGCAGCCGACCGTCATATAGAGCTTCTCGCCCTGCTTGGCGTCGCCGGCCGGCGACGCCTGGCCGGACTGCTGGGCGAAAGCGGGGCTTGCCGCGAGGGCGAGGCCGGCGAGCAGCGCGAAGCGCGAAAATCGCATCATCGAATCGCCTCCTCAGCGCGGCTGCATCACGCAGTCGATCAGCGCGGGCTCGCCGCGCTTCACGACCTGGATGGCCTTCTGGATGGCGGATGCGAGATCCTTCGGATCGCTCACCGGACCGATGCCGAGCATGCCGTAGCCCTGCGCGATCTTGGCATAATCGACATTCGGATCCGCGATGGTGGTGCCGATCCAGGCCCGGTCGATGCCGCGATTGTGGCGGTTGGCCATGCGCTGCACATGCATCCATTCCTGATGGTAGGCGCGGTTGTTCTGGATGATGGTGAGCAGCGGGATCTTGTGGTGCGCCGCCGTCCACAAGACGCCCGGCGACATGTTGAACTCGCCGTCGCCGGTGACGCTGACGACCAGCCGTCCGCCATGATCGCGATGCGCCAGCGCCGCACCGA
>Ga0207707_10005889_pt1 | contig 10718 bp, 5 predicted proteins | sample KBSC83BmetaG_FD_184336 | JGI IMG/M metagenome (GOLD analysis project Ga0207707, IMG submission 184336) | Corn rhizosphere microbial communities from Kellogg Biological Station, Michigan, USA - KBS C8-3B metaG (SPAdes) (version 2) | ecosystem: Host-associated > Plants > Roots > Rhizosphere ... | reverse complement strand
TTGTGCCCGGTTCGCGTGCAGTTGAAAATGAGTACGGAAAGAAATGGGGGCTATCGCTCTACGCTGCTGTGATTGTGAAATATCGTGATGCAAAGACTGAAGCGTCTGTGCAATTGGAGGACTATCTCCGTTGAGTGAGTTCCTTCCGCCAAAGAGACTTCAGGGAATCGAAAAGAGCGTTATCCGACAGGTCTTCGACCGGGCAAAACCTGGCAGTTTGAACCTTGGTCTTGGAGAACCCGATCTGCCAACTCCGGACGTCATCCGTCAGGCAGCGGTTAAGGTGATTGTCGAAGAGCAGAATGGTTATACATCGCATGCGGGTCTGCCCGCCCTGCGTCAGAAAATCGCTGGCGACTATCCGTACCTCGACAACAATCCTGAGCGTGTAATCGTTACCGCCGGTTCGCAGGAAGCGCTGTACCTGGCCCTGTTATCTCTGGTTGATGAAGGCGATGAGGTATTACTGCCAAATCCAGGATTCGTGGCCTACCCGACGATTGTGAAGATGGCGGGCGGTAGCGTGGCATATTACAAAATGCCTGCGGCGAAAGAGTTCGTGTTTGATGTGAGCGAATTCAAACGCGCTTTGACCCCTCAAACCAAGGTGGTCGTTTGTATCAGCCCTTCAAATCCGACAGGACGAGTCCTCACCCGTGAAGATTTGAGTTCGATTGCCGAGGCCTTGAAAGATCACGGTGCCTATTTGATTAGTGATGAGATCTATCGTGATCTCTACTATGGAACTGAACGCCCCGAATCTGCTTCAACCTTTTATGAGCGAACTATTGTCATCAGTGGCGTCTCAAAATCACTGAGTATGACGGGCTGGCGGCTGGGCTGGATCTGTGGTGATGCGGAAGTGATCAGAACGGCGCTAATCTTACACGGCTATGTTACGACGTGTGCCTCGACGGTTTCTCAAAAGGCTGCTTTGGCAGCGTGGTCTGCGGAAGCGGAATTGGCTAAAGCCAGTTTTCGTGTGACCTTTGGAAAACGGCGCCAACATCTCCTCTCTTTGTTCGAGAATGAGTTGCAGCTGCGAGCGGTATCGCCAGACGGTGCGTTCTACACGATGTTAGATGTCAGCAAGTATGGTCCATCAGTGCAAGTTGCGAACGCACTCCTCGAGCGAAAAGTAATCACTGTGCCTGGCGTGGCATTTGGTAGTGAAAGCGAAGGATTCCTTCGTGTTTCTTTCTGCGCCGACTTCGATGCGCTAACCGAAGGGGTTAAGCGGATAAAGATGGGCTTGAGGCTTTAGGGGGATTGGTAAAGTACCGCGAGCGCAGCGACCGGATGGTACACTCAACGGACCGACCATCAGAATCTCGGCTTTACGCTGAGTGTACCATCCGGTCGCTACGCTCACGGTACTGTACTGGGCGACAATCAAAATTAAAATTGCACGGGTGGCCACGGAGGGCCACCCCTACAAATTGAGAATGACTATGAGTAAATATCGAGTTGGCATTTTGGGGGCGACGGGGATGGTGGGGCAAAGGTTTATTCAGTTGCTGGAGAATCATCCCCAATTCACTATTACTGCCGTTGCTGCATCTGATCGGTCGCAGGGTAAGCGCTACGGCGAAGCTTGTGCGTGGCGGCTCCAGGGTGAAATGCCCGCGAACATCAAGTCGATGGTGGTCCAACCACCAAGACCCCCACTTGAGTGTGACCTGGTGTTCTCCAGTCTTCCCGGCGACATCGCGCGGGAAACTGAGAATAGTTTTGCGGAAGCAGGCTATCCGGTCATCAGCAACTCGTCGGCTTTCAGGATGGATGAAGACGTGCCCTTGTTGATCCCGGAAGTAAATCATCAGCACCTTGAACTGATTGAGGTTCAAAAAAAGCGGAACTCGTCGGGTGGTTATATAGTTACGAACCCTAACTGTTCGACAATCATGGTGGCTCTGGCCTTAGCACCGTTGCACGCCGCGTTTGGTATCGAGGCGGCGATTGTCACTACATTGCAGGCACTTTCAGGCGCTGGTTATCCCGGCGTTGCTTCACTGGACATACTGGATAACGTCTTACCCTTCATTGGCGGTGAAGAGGAAAAGATCGAAACAGAGACCAGGAGAATTTTAGGCAAGTTAGAGGGCCAGAGAGTAACTTTTGCGGAAATGGCGGTGAGTGCTCAATGTCATCGAGTAAATGTTGCCGACGGTCACATGGCAGCAATCAGAATAAAGTTGAAGAGGCACGCAGAGCTGGAGCAGTTGCGTGCGGCATTGACGTCATTCAGATCGATTCCACAGGAGTTAAAATTGCACTCGGCACCTGATGCGCCCATTGTTATTCGCGATGAAGCTGACCGCCCGCAACCAAAGTTGGATCGTGATGCTGGTGCCGGAATGAGTATCACGGTTGGTAGGATTTTTCCCGATAGTGTATTTGACTATCGCTTTGTGACACTAAGTCATAACACAATACGTGGAGCCGCCGGCGCCGCAATCCTAAATGCTGAACTGCTCATCGCCACCGGCCGCTTAAATTAGTAACAATGTGCTTCTCTCTGCGTCTCGCTGCGCTCCTCTGCGTCTCTCTGCGATGGTAAACATCAATGACCAATCCTTAAAACACCTCGAAACCATGAAACCAACTCTTCTATTAACTATCTTCCTACTAGCTCTTTCGCCGGCGTTCGCTCAAACACCTGAAAAACATCCAACGCTCGACGAGCAGATCAAAACCACCATTGCTCCTTTTAAAGGCAAAGTAAGTCTCTATGCTAAAAACCTCGATACTGGCGAGACCTATAACTTCAACGGTGACGATCGAGTTCGCACCGCGAGCACCATCAAGATAGCCGTGATGATTGAAGCTTTCGCGAGAGTTGCAGAAGGCAAAGCTAAATGGACCGACGAAGTCGTTCTAACAAAAGAGAAAAAGGTGTCAGGCTCAGGTATCCTCGCCGAACTTTCCGACAATCTCCATCTCACTCTACGTGACGCCGTAAACCTGATGATGATTCTCAGTGACAACACCGCGACCAATCTTGTATTGGATGTTTTGACGACCGACGCGGTCAATGCGCGGATGGAGTCGCTCGGTTTCAAGCAGATCAAGATAATGCGAAAGGTTGGCAGTGGCGGTGACAGCCAGGCCGGCAAAGATCCTGAGAACAAGAAGTTCGGCCTTGGTGTGACCACGCCCCGAGAAATGGTTCAAATCCTTGAAAAGCTGGACCGTGGCGAGATTATCAGTAAAGACGCTTCGAAAGAGATGATCGACTTGATGAAGAATGAGCAGGCTCGCTATGCGATTGGACGCGACTTGTGGGATTTACCCATGGCGAGCAAATATGGAGCACTCGATAGACTGCGCAGCGCCGTCGGGATTATTTACACAAAGAAAGGCAAGATCGCGATGGCAATTTCATGCGATGACATGCCCGAAATTATGTGGTCCGTGGACAATCCGGCCTACTTATTGATGTCTCGATTATCTGAAATTTTGGTTGACCATCTAAGTAATTGAAGTGCTCTAGCGAAGGACACGTTCCCGCCGTACGAAAAATTGGTTCGCTGTTGGACCATCCTCATCAAATAGCAAGATGGTCCAACAGGCTCCGAATTCTCCAGAGATTTGCTCCTCATCCGAAAACCTAAAGGAAGATCCGAGTAACCTCAACAGGTTTACAAAAACTCGAACTGCAATCGTTCGGAAAATTCGATCTCACGTTTGAATATTCGTCCATCGTTTTTCTGGAATGCTTTCTGCAAGACAGCCCATTGGATATTGAAGGCTGATTCAAGCTACACCTTCCGCCTCAATTCGATCCATTCCAAGACAGTTAAATCGATCCAAAAACTCGTACTCCCCAGTCGAGAAGAAACCCTGTTTCATCGGAGGTCTCAATGAAAAACTTTGGCTCCTTGATCAGAAAGGGACTTCTGCTTTTCTCCGCGTTGTCTCTTTTATTTTTAGTGGTCAGTACTGCGTTGGCCCAGGCAGGTTCGTCCTCACTGCGCGGTACAGTAACCGACCTGCAGGGTCGGGCTGTATCAGGCGCAAATGTAACACTGTCGAATGCTCAGAAGAATTTTAGTCGTACGCAGGTAACTAACGAGAATGGTAATTACGTCTTCACTGCGCTGCCGCCGGGAGACTACCGGATGGACGTGGAGGCACAAGGCTTTAAGAAAGCATCGGTCACTGACATCCATGCGTTGATCGACACTCCCTCAACATTTGATGTCCAAATGGAAGTCGGTAACATCTCCGAAACTGTCAGCGTTGTGGCGGGAGGGGATGCTCCGATCAATACTTCAGACGCTACGATCGGCAACACTTTTGAATCTCGCCGCATTACGGAGCTCCCGCTCAATGCAGGAAACGTCGTTGGTTTGCTTTCACTCCAACCCGGTGTGACTCGAACTGGTTTTGTGAACGGTGGTAGATCGGACCAGGCAAATATAACGCTCGATGGCATTGACGTGAACGAACAGCAGTCTGGTCTCGACGTAGTCACCAACCAGGCATTCTCAAGCGTCCTGCGTGTGATGCGAGATTCCGTTCAGGAGTTTCGCGTCGTAACAACTAATCCGAACGCCGACACCGGCCGTTCGTCGGGCGCACAGGTTTCACTTGTAACCAAGTCCGGCTCAAACGACTTTCATGGTTCGCTGTTCGAATACCATCGAAATACAGTGACCACTGCGAACGACTTCTTTAATAACAAGGCCGGAGTGTTTGCTGCTAATGATCCGCAGGTACTCAGCGGCACAGCTTTAGCGGGGGCTCCCAAGATTCCCCGTCCGCCACTACTACGAAACTTCTTTGGAGGCTCGTTGGGTGGTCCAGTCATAAAGGACCGGGCTTTCTTTTTCTTTGCATACGAAGGATTTCGTGAAGCGACCTCCAGCGGAGGTTTGCAGATAGTGCCGCTACCGCACATGGCGCAGGGAATCATTCGTTACAGGACGGCAAGCGGTGCAAGTGACCCGTCATGTCCTGCTGGTACCCCAAGTGGTTTCCGATGTTTAGATGCCGCGAAAATCAATGCCGCCTATCTGGCGGCAAACGGAGTTACGCCGGGTGTTAATTCAGTAGCCACTAATTACCTGGCCGACAAAGCCAAGCGTTACGTTGCCAACGACACGACTGTCGGCGACGGCATCAATACTGGTGGTTATCGTTTCAACGCGGCGACCCCAACAACCTACGACACTTATGCTTTGAAGTTCGACTTCAACCTGACGGACCGTCAAACGTTGTTCGTTAGAGGAAACTACCAGGAAGACAACATCGGGCAACTTCCGACTTTCCCCGACCAACCGGCGCCCTCGATCTGGTATCACCCGAAAGGCTTCGGGCTTGGTCATTCATGGACCATCTCGAACAGTCTGATTAACAGGTTCACCTATGGGCTGACGCGCGCGGCGTTCACCCGGCAGGGAGATCAGACTGCCAACAACATTCAGTTTCGTTTCATCTTCAATCCGGTCTTAACGCCAGCTCTGACTCGCGTAACTCCGGTCCACAACTTTGTTGATGACGTAACTTTCGTCAAAGACAATCATACGTTTCAGTTTGGCGGGAACATTCGTCTCATCAAGAACACGCGACAATCGTTTCAAAACGCTTTCGACACTCTGACAACTAATCCGTCAGGCTACAACGCGTCGTCAGCCGTGCTCACGAGCGCGGGAGCGGATGCATCTGGCTCGGCGATCTTTCCGGACGTGGCAAGCAGTTCATTGACACCACTTCGTAATGCGCTCTCGGCGGTAATCGGGCGCTTCTCCCAATATACCGCCAACTTCGCTTACGACGCGGATGGCAAATTGTTACCTGCGGGAACTTCGGCGGACCGTACTTTCGCCACACAAGAGTACGAAGTCTACTTGCAGGACCAATGGAGAATGCGTTCGAACCTTACATTGACTTATGGTGTGCGCTGGGGTACTTCGACGCCGGTATATGAAGTCAATGGTTTTCAGAGCCAACCGACAACTTCTCTCGGCGGCTACTTTGAACAACGCAAGAGAAGCGCTGACGCCGGGATCCCGTTTAACGATCCGATCTTTGTCGATCTCTCGGGCAAGGCGAATGGTAGGCCCGGTTTTTATAAGCAGGACTGGAACAACTTCGCACCGGTGTTCGCCGTCGCGTGGTCTCCTGATCTGCCGGATAACTTCTGGGGCAAAATGATCGGTCGCGAAGGCAAAGCAGTACTTCGCGCCGGGTTCCGCACCACCTATGATCGCATCGGTAGTCAGCTGGCAGTGAACTTTGATCTAAACAACCAGCTAGGGTTCGCTTCAGCTTCAACGATCGCGGTGAATACCTACAATGTAAGCACTAAACTTGCCCCGCTCTTTACGGGTGGTAGCCAGGACGTGCGGACGTTGCCGGGAATCGCCGGAACTTTCAACAACCAGATCACCTTCCCATTGAATCAACTTCCAAACGGAGTTGAGCGAATCGAGACTTCACTCGACGACACGATCACGACTCCCGTTAATTACAGCTACAACTTCTCCTATGCGCGTGAGTTGGGTAGAGGTCTCTCGTTCGAAGTGAGTTATGTCGGCCGTTTCGCCCGGGACCTCCTGGCCCAACGCGACATCATGCATTTCAACAATCTGCGAGATCCGAAGTCTGGTCAAACGTTCTACGAAGCAATGCAGGCTTTGATTGACTTGCGCTATTCGGGAGTGCCAATAACTTCAGTAGGAGCAATTCCGTTCTTCGAAAACATTCTTCCCGGAATCGCCGGTACGTTTGCGGTCCTTGGTGTAAACAGGTCTTTGACTGCAACTCAAAGCGCTTACAGACGAGTTGCTTTGCCGGCCGTTGGAGGTCAGAACGTTACGGACTACACCTTCTTACAGTCCGGCGCGAGATGGGACGACAAGCCTTTCTCGATCTTCAATAACACCTTCGTTAATCCGCAGTATGCCGCGTTGAATACGTGGTCTACTTTTGGGATCTCTAACTACAACTCGGCCCAGGTGAGCGTCCGGCAGCGTTTGTCGAACGATGTAGTATTTGATTTCAACTACACTCTGTCGCACTCGCTGGATGATGCTTCGGGCCTACAGAACGCCGGTAACTTCGCAGTGGCTTCTCTGATCTTCAACCCACTCACTCCAGAGTCGAATTATTCCAACTCAGATTTCGATATTCGACATAACATCACAGCCAATTGGTTGGTCAGTTTACCGGTCGGCCGCGGTAAGAAGTTTTTGTCGGGCTCTGGAAAACTGGTTAACGGAATTCTAGGTGGTTGGGATGTAACGGGAATTTTCCGTTGGAATTCTGGATTGCCCAACGCGCTTCGTCCATTTGCTTTCCAACGTTGGGCTACAAACTGGCAAATCTCGTCAGGCATGGTCAGAGTGCGTCCCGTCGAGACGAACTTTGGCGATGTGAACGGCGAGCCAAACATGTTTGCGGATCCAACTGCGGTTTATCAGAGCTTCCGTGATCCGAGACCGGGCGAAGCTGGTGATCGAAATGTTATCCGTCAGCCAGGATATTTCTCGCTTGATACTGGTTTACACAAGACCTTCAACATGCCCTGGGAAGGTCATGCGTTAACATTCCGCTGGGAAGTCTTTAATCTGACCAACACACAACGGTTCACAGGATTCAATGGTACCGGCTTAAACACCGATCCGTTTGTTTTTGGTGGAGCGCCGCCGGTTGGTTTTGGCAACTTCTCGGCTACACAAAATCCGTTGGGTGAAACTAAGGCCGGGCGGGTCATGCAGTTCGCTCTTCGTTACACCTTTTAGCCGACAAACACTCGTTTGTTAAAAAAGCCGGGGCTTCATTGCCTCGGCTTTTTGCTTCTCGCCTCTCCATTCTTTTAAGTCAGCACCTCCGTCTAATTTCATTGAACCTGACTAAGTATCATGTCGCATCATGTCCAAGAAATTGTAGAATATCTCAGAATTTTGGATATACTGTGGGTCCATAAGTTCCAGCAGTTGATGTTCAATCGAGAATTGTGGGGAGTTTTAGGTTTACGGACCTGTTTAGTCTTCCGGAATAACAGGTGCAAGGGATCAACCTGAATATCTGATTTTTGGGGCTGCTAGCCCCCATGCCTTTTGGATCAATTAACAAGCCGTAGGTTCGTCGAGTCGTTTTGTTCCAAAGAACTGTTGAGCAGTTCTTGGATACCCAGAGAACAGAACGATCCTCAAACACTTTTACCGGAGGAGTTATGAGCAAATACTTTGTGTCAAGACCCTTGGTGGTTATTGCCGGGGTGATTTTTAGCCTGGTTCTGGGTGTGCTGTCCGCTTCAGCCCAATCTGGAACTTCGGCCATCAATGGGAATGCCATTGATCCGCAGGGAAATCGAATCGCGGGTGCGACCGTTACTCTTACCAACGCCGAAAAGAATTTTTCGCGCACCCAAACAACGACAGACTCGGGTAGATTTAATTTCAACTTGATCCCGCCCGGAAAGTATCAGATCGAAGTTGAGGCGAAAGGGTTTAAGAAGGCTATAGTAACGGACGTCAGCGCGTTAATCGACAAGCCTTCAGACGTCGACGTCACCCTTGAGGTTGGTGCCGTCAATGAATCGGTGACCGTTTCATCAGGTGCAGGAGAAGTTCTTTTAAACACTCAAGATGCGACCCTTGGAAACAATTTTGTCAATCAGCAAATTACGCAACTTCCTCTTGAAGCGCGCAACCCAATAACGTTGTTGACGCTGCAGCCAGGTGTAACGCGAGCGGGCAATGTAAATGGTGCTCGTTCGGATCAGTCGAACATCACTCTTGATGGCGTCGATATAAATGAAGCGCAAACAAACGATATCAATAGCCCGGTGCTTCGTTTGAATGCCGAGGCCGTTGAGGAGTTTCGTGTTGTTACTTCCAATCCCAACGCAACGCAGGGACGCTCAGCCGGCGCTCAGATCTCCCTTGTCACCAAGAGCGGTACAAATGAGTGGCACGGAGCGTTGTTCGAGTCTCACAGAAACACCATTTTTCAGGCCAACAGCTTTTTCAATAACCGCGCCGGCGTGGCGCGCCCCAAATTGATCAGAAACACCTTCGGGGGAGCACTGGGTGGTCCAATTGTTAGAGACCGAGCGTTCTTCTTTTACAGTTATGAAGGGCGCCGGGATGCGAGCCAGGCGTCGGTAGCTGCGCGAACGGTACCTTTCGCCAGCCTCGGTCGCGGTGATGTCAGGTTTAGAGGCTGCTTGCCAGGTATTCCGGCCAACCAATGCACGAGTGCTAACAGTCAAATCATTACGCTGCCAAAGGCCACTCTGCAGGGAATGTTTCCTACGGTAGGTATAAACGACGCGGCCTTAAATGTTCTCGCTGGCGCAGCTACTCGTTACCAGAGCAATACTGTCGGTGGCGATACTTTGAACACCGGCGGTTTTATTTTCAATGCGCCTAACCAAACAAAACTTAATGCCCATCAAGCCAGATTCGACTTCAACCTGACAAAGTCTGGAACACAACAATTGTTCCTGCGCGGTAGCTATCAGAGTGACACGTCGCCGGTTAGTACTACCAACGCTCAACAATTTCCAGATACACCAGTACGAACTCGATGGAGCCATCCGTTGGGTTATGTGGCAGGCCACACCTGGGCCATAGACAGTAAACGCACTAACAGTTTTCGCTACGGCCTGACCCGTTTGGCAGTGAGCGATCAAGGCGACACGACCGGTAACGATATTTTCTTTCGCTTTGTGTATACGCCAACGACAGAGTCCTACACAGCCAGTCGTGTTAATCCGGTTCACAACATAACGGATGACTTTTCGTGGATTGCTGGTAACCACACCATGCAGTTCGGTACCAATGTTCGCATCGTCCGTAATAGTCGTGCCGACTTTGGTCCAGGATTTGATAATGCTCTAACGAATCCGCTGTTCTACCAGTCGTCAGGAAATGTTTTGTTAGCTCCAATCACTGCTGCCGGTTATACAATTACCAGCAACGCAGATGATCTGAAGGCGGCGTTGGCAGCTGTAATAGGCCGGTATTCCCAATACACGGCGCGCTTCAATTTCGGAATCGATGGTAAGCCGATCGTGACCGGTACTCCTGTTGTCCGCGACTTCGCTACAGAGGAATACGATGTTTACGGTCAGGATTCCTGGAAGCTTTCGCCCTATCTGACACTCACCTTCGGATTACGTTACGGGCTCAGCAAACCTGTTTATGAACGAAACGGGTTTATGACCACCACGAATATTCCACTCGGTGAGTATCTTCAACGTAGGATCGAGAATGCTTACAACGGCATAAACTATATCGACCCACTAGTCGTGAATAAGGCAGACAGTCTTTACAATTGGGACAAAAACAACTTCCAGCCGAGAGTTGCTGTAGCCTGGTCACCAGATGCCGGCGACAACTGGTTTGGTAATGCCCTGGGAAGAAACGGTAAGAGTGTGATACGTGCCGGCGTCGCCGTTACCAACGACTACTTCGGCCAACAACTCGCAGTAACCTTCAATTCTCAGAACACGCTTGGTTTTGCTTCGTCACAAACGACTCCAGCAGGTACTTTCAACGTTACTACCCGGCCAGCTCCTTTATTTACCGGTTTCGGCCAGGACATCAGGAGTCTACCAACGATTGTGGTCCCGTCCTCGCTTACTTTCCCGCAGCAAAGACCGTCCGACAACGCCCGGCGAATCGAGAGCTCTCTCGACAGCCATCTGGTGTCCCCGATCAATTACAGTTGGAACATATCGTATGAACGTGATCTGCCGCACG
>Ga0207707_10005886_pt1 | contig 10720 bp, 9 predicted proteins | sample KBSC83BmetaG_FD_184336 | JGI IMG/M metagenome (GOLD analysis project Ga0207707, IMG submission 184336) | Corn rhizosphere microbial communities from Kellogg Biological Station, Michigan, USA - KBS C8-3B metaG (SPAdes) (version 2) | ecosystem: Host-associated > Plants > Roots > Rhizosphere ... | reverse complement strand
GAAGCAGGTGTTGCTGAACGAGATCAAGGCGCGCAACGGTGTGGAGCTCGATCCGAAGGTCTTCACCATCGGCTTTGCCCGCCGCGCCACGCCGTACAAGCGTGCGGATTTAGTGATCTCTAATCCCGATCGCCTTCTCCAGATCGCCGACTCGATCGGTCCGATCCAGATCGTCTTCGGCGGCAAGGCGCACCCACACGACGTCGGCGGCAAGGAGCTGATTCGCCGCATCCACGAAGCGAGCGTGAAGCTCGCCGACGCGGTGAAGATCGTCTACGTCGAGAACTACGAGATGGAGATCGCGGCGAAGATGGTCGCCGGCGTCGATCTCTGGCTCAACAATCCGATGAAGCCGCTCGAGGCCTCTGGCACCAGCGGCATGAAGGCGGCGCTCAACGGTGTGCCGAGTCTGTCGGTGCTCGATGGCTGGTGGATCGAGGGTCACATCGAAGGCGTCACGGGCTGGTCGATCGGCACATCGAGCGCCGAAGGCGATCAATCGAAAGACGCGTCGGATCTCTTCCTCAAGCTGGAGCGGGTGATCCTGCCGCTCTTCTACGGTCTCCCGTTCGCGTACGCCGAAGCGATGCGTTCAGCGATCGCGCTGAACGGCTCCTTCTTCAACACGCAGCGGATGGTGGAGCAGTACGTCCGTAATGCGTACTTCCCGGCTGCTTCACTGGTCGAAGAGGCTGTGGGGTAAAAAGCTTCACCGCAAAGGACGCGAAGGACGCAAAGGGAAACCCCCAGAGCCGGCTCTGGGGGTTTCCCTTTGCGTCCTTCGCGTCCCTCGCGGTGAATAATGGCCCGGGCGAAACGAGGCCAGCTATGCACGTTCCAATTCTTCTTCCATTTCCTCGGTCTTGCGGACGGCCCGCAACGCAATACGCCCAGCAACGATGGCGCCTAACGCGATATAGATGTAGAAGGTGTAGAATCGCCACCAGAGGAGAGAGGCGGCGAAGGCGTGGGCGGGGATGACGCTCCCGAGGGCCGCGCGGAATGCCAACTCTACCGCCCCGCCGCCGCCGGGCGCGGGTACCACCGCCGCCCCGTACAGGAAGCCCAACGGCCAGAGCGCCAGCGGCTCGATTCGAACTTGCTCACTCACCGCGGGCAGAACGAGCGCCGGCAGCACGCAGAGTCGCATCGCGACGTGAATCACCGACGCGATGAACGCTGCCGTCGCCCACGCGACGTTCACGTTCCGTACGGCGTCGACGGCCGTCCGAACCTTGGCGAGCCAGTCGCGGATCACACGCCAGCGGCCGGCGCGCAGACCTATTCGCTCCGCCCATCGCGGTGGCGTATAGGCAACGTCTCGGCGCGCGAGCACGATCGCGAGCGCGGCGATGCCGAGCACGAAGCCGGCATAGAGCGCGACGACCCCGACCAGCGCGCCGAGCACCCGGCCCGCGTTATGGAAGACGATGGCGACGACGATCACGACGAGCGCGAGCGACAGCGCCTCGAGCAGCATCTCCGCGAAGAGGACGACGAGCGCGTTCGTCGCCGCGATCCCCGCTTCGACGAGCACGAGAAACCGCGCCGGCTCGGCGCCGCTGCGCGCGGGGGTGATCGCGCCGCCGAAGTCGCCGGCGAGACTCGTCCGTAGCGAGACACGCACGGGCAGCCTGATGCGCACCGACTTCGCGCTCCAGGTCAGCTTGAACGAGCGCGCGACTATCTCGGTGATGACAGCAAGCGCCGCGAGCACGTGCGAGCGGAGCGGCAGCGTCAGCGTTCCCTGATCCCACCACTCGGCGATCATGTACACCGAGACGCCGAGCACGGCGGCGAACGACAATCCGGTGAGGAGCCAGTGCCTGATCGGTCGTGCGGGCGTCACCGGCGCCGCATCTCGTGCAGTGATCGCAAACCGTGATCGGTAGAGAGTGAATGGCTGAGCCGCGAGAGACGCGAATCTCCCGACAGTCGCGGCGCGAGTCAACCGCGGCGGAACGGCGAAACGCATCGCGCGGCCCATGCCGATGGGCCTCTTCTTGCCTTTTGTTGATGCATGAAGCGTGGCAAATCGCCTCTGGATCTGCCCGGTGTGGTGAAGGCGAGTCGCGACGTCGCCGGCGGACATCAGGTGACCCTCGAGCTCGAGGCCGAGCGGGAACACGTGCCAGCCATCCTGCTCGTGCCTGACGGCGCGACCAAGAGTCGACCGGGAGCGCTCCTTCTGCATGGGTTCACGTCGCGGAAGGAACGGATGGCGGAAGGAATCGGCCGCGCGCTTCTCGCCCGAGGTGTCGCGTCGCTCTCGATCGACCTCCCGCTGCACGGAGCGCGCGAGGGGAGCATCGACGAGCTCTCGTTACGCAACCCGCTGCAACTGATCGGCGCCTGGCGGCTCGCGCTCGCCGAGGTGCGCCGCTCGCTCGACTATCTCACCGAGCTCGCGATCGTCGACGCGTCGCGTCTCGCGCTCGTCGGCTACTCGCTCGGCTCCTTTCTCTCGGTTGTCGCCGCGGCGGACGACGACCGAGTGCGGGCGATGGCGCTCGCCTCCGGTGGCGATCTTCCGGAGCGCACACCCTTCGCCGCGCTCGTGCGTGCCGCCGCCGATCCCCTTCGTGCGGTGCGCAAATTCGCGGGTCGGCCGCTCTTGATGGTGAACGGCCGCTACGATCGCACTATCGCGCCCGCGCAGGCGGAGCGGCTATTCGAGGCCGCGCGCGAACCGAAGGAGATCCACTGGTATCAGGGTGGCCATTGGCCCCCTCACGGCCCCATCGACTTCGCGTCGGAATGGCTGTCTGCTCGGCTCAGCGCTGTTGATTCAGGCTCCTCCAAGCGGGCCAGAAGCGTTGGGGGACGCGAATGACGCGAACGTGGGCGAATCCAACCGAAGGCATTCGGACTGCGATCGGGCCTGTCACTTTCATTTTCTTGCTGTTGAATCGATAAGCAAATCTGTCTAAACCTCGATCAGATTCGCTCTTGATTCGCGCTATTCGCGTCCAAAAAGACCTAGGCCGTCGTGGCGAGCTGCTATTTCTGGGCGTACACCTCAATCCACGGCGCGCGGCGTGGCGAGCGCCTCGCGGCAAAGCCTAACGCGCGTTTCACCACGCGTTCTTCGACGCTCGCCCAGCGGCGCGTCCATTCGTCCGCGATCGGCACGAGCACGTCACCCTCTACGTGCGTCACGCGAAAGCCCACACGATCGAGCAATCGCGTGAGCGACCGGATGGTGAATCCGTAGCGGTAGGGGAAGGTGAGCAGGTTGTTGTGGGCGAGCGCGAGCCGCGCAAGCGCGCCAGTGACGGGCTTACGCACAGCGCCCCGCAGTGCGGCGTAGAGCTCGCCGTTAGGCACGCGCACGACGAAGACGCCGCCGGGACGCAGCAGTCGCCACGCGGCGTTGGCGGTCGCGCGCGGATCGGGCAGCTGGTCGAAGGTGTTCCAGATCGCGACGGCGTCGACCGGATTCCGCACGTCGAGCGACTCGAGATCGCCGTCGTGCACCGTGAAGCCGAGTGAGCGCGTGAACGCGTTTGCTTCCGCGTTGATGTCGACGCCCTCGAAGTGGAGGCCGACCTCGCGCGCCGCGGCGAGGAACGCGCCGACGTAGCTCCCGACCTCGAGCCCGGCACCGCGCCGGCCGAGGACGCGCCAGAGCCGCCGCGCCTGCGCTCGATAGGCGGGTAGCTGCGTCTCGTGCAGCCCCTGCAGCAGCTCGCGCGACGGCGTCGCGTCGGCGTAGATGGAGTCGAGCTCGTAGGCGCGCTCGATCGGATTCCGATACACGAGTCCGCAGCGTTCGCACTCGACGAGCCGGAAGGGAGGATGCTCGGAGAAGGCGACGCGATCCATGAGCCGCTCGGGGGGTGTCGTTGGGCGGAGCCGCTTGCCGTGAAACTCCCAGAGCAGCTCCACCTCGCGGCGCACCGACTCGGCGTCGGCGATCTCGTGGCTCTCCTTACTGCCGCAGGCGATGCACTGGGTGAGCTCGTAAGCCGGGGATTTGGTTTCCATCGCCCGGCGAGAAGTGCATTAGTCGGGCCCCTCCTCGGCTCGCGAAGCTCCATGCACTTCGGCCATCAACTGTTGGAACAACGAAACGGCCGGAAACGGCCTGGAAGTGCCGGATTTGCTCCGTTCGAGGCCGAGGCACGTCACACCATGCCTAACGCCAACAAAGGAAGTATCCGGATTTTTCAGGCCCTTTCCGGCCGTTTCGTTGTTGAAACCAGTTGGTGCTTGTTCAGAGAGGAGTCTTCCCGGGGCGCGACAGCCCCGATCAGGGAATCTTCCAGAACTCCACCTGATTCTGGTCGAACCGCGGGATCGCGAGCACGCCGCGCTTGCTGTCGAAGCCGATGTCGGCGGGGGCGCTGACGGTTGATACAATTTTGCTCATCTTGCCGTCACGCACGGCGTAAATCGAGGAGTCGGCCCAACTCGAGACGAGGATACGGCCGTCGCGGAGCACCTCGATGCCGTCGTACTGACCCGGGCCGTCGGCGACTTTCGTCGGCGCGCTGCCCGGCTTCCACGCCTGCACGTCCTTGCTGCCGAACGGCGCGAGGACGAAGCGGCCGTTGGCGGCATCCCATGTGATGCCGTTCGGACTGCCTAACGAGTCTCCCGTCGCGGCTTCCGTCACCTTGTTGTCGGAGAGCGCGATGCGAAAGATGCGGTTGACGCCCGGGTGCGTCATCCCGCCCTTTGCATCGAACATGATGCCGGTGTCCGTCACGTAAATCGCGCTGTCGGCGCCGACTGCGATGTCGTTCAGGAACGTCGCCTTCTGCGCCTTGAGCGAGATGGTCTTGAGCGGCTTGCCGGTCTTCTTGTCGAAGACACGGACGGCGTCGATGTCGGCGACCCAGAGCTGATCGGCGGTCGTCGCGATGCCCTTCGGCGCGTCGAGCTTGACGCCGTTCTTCCCGCCCTCGGCGAACATCGTCGTCGTCGTCGTGCTCTCGGCGGGCACCTTGACGATGTAGCCGTTGCCGTCGTGCTGCGACGGATTGCCGTTGATGTTGGAGACGAACCAGACGTCGAGGTCGGCGTCGTAGTGCGCGGACTCCGGCGTCTTCATCTGGGCGAGGACGCCGAGCTTGCGCGCGGCGGAATCCGGGCCTGACGCGGTGCCCGCGCCGGGGGTGACGTTGGCGGTGGCGCGCGTGCTGTCCTGCGGTGGGGCCTTCTCCGTCTTGCATGCGGCAAGGAGAGCGAGGCAAAGAAGCAGGCTGCTCGTTGATCGTGTCATGGTAGTGATGAGGTGAAGGACGAAGGGAAAGTAGCCCCTCCACTTCGGGTCTTGCTTTCGGTATTTCTTCGGTATATCCTGGTTGCCCGTTGGATGGAGTCGGCCGATGTCGAGCGGAGCGAAGCCGGGAGCAGGGAAGCTGGGTCGAGGCGATGGTGCGTTCGACCTGGCGTCCTATGCTCCCGTCGCCGAGCGAATCACGCTCTTCTACGAGACGTTCCCGCGCGGCCGGATCATCACGGAGCTGGTGAGTCGCACGGAGCGGGACGTGGTCTTTCGCGCGCTGGTCTACCGCGACGCGAGCGACGGCGATGCGGCGGCCACGGGTTGGGCCGCGGAGCGCGAGGGCGACGGCGAGATCAACACCGTCGCGTGTCTCGAGAACACGGAGACGTCGGCGATCGGTCGGGCGCTGGCCAACCTCGGCTTCACGGCGTCGCGGGAGCGGCCGAGCGCCGAGGAGATGGCGAAGGCGTCGCGGTCACGGGTGCGAGCTGCCGCCGAGCAATCGGTGCAGGCTGGTGTCTATCGGTTTGCGCGCTCCAGCGGCGTGCTTCCGCGCCACGATCTGCCTAACGGCTCGACACCCGATCCACTGGTCGCGGATCTCTGTGCGCTCATCACCCGCGCCGAGCGGACAGGGCTCCGCGCGCCGCGCGCTGCACGGTGGCGAGAGGTCGTCGCGTCGGGCACGCTCTCGCGAGAGACGCTCCTGCGTTGCGAGCGCCGTCTCCGTCTCTGGATTCACGCGCCGAAGCGCCGCGTCAGCGACTGACCCATCGTCGTTGTCCCCAAATGGCACCTCCAGGGACGACGACGCATCGAGGCGAATGAGCTGTGACGCACGCACGAGCACCGAATGATCGCAACCCGGCGCGCGCCCTCTCGGACGCGGGGCTCGTCGAGGCCATGCGTGCCAGCGTTCCCGAGGCGTGGACGGAGTTCGACGCGCGCTTTCGTCCGCTGCTCGAACGGTATGCGGCGCGGATCGGGATTCCGCGATGGGAATGGAGCTCGTGCATCACCGAAGTCCTCGACGACGAAGCGTTGCGGCTCATCGAGCGCTCGCGCGAGATGCCGCAGCAGATGGCGGCGTACCTCATTCGCGCCGTCCGGAATCGGCATCTCGCGCTCAAGCGAGCGGCGCTGCGCCGCGACAATCGCTACGCGGGTGCCGCTGCCGCCGACGAGTCATCAGAGGGAAGCATCGGGCCGCTCGTCTCCGAGCACACGCGTCGTGCGTGCGAGCCACCGCGCGTCTCCGAGGAACAGCAGTCGACTCCCACCGGAGCGAGTCGGCTGGGCGAGCTGTTGAGCGAGCGTCTATCCGACGAAGAGCGGCAGATGCTCGCCTGGGTTGCCGAGGGCGTACCGCAGCGCGTGATCGCGGAGTGGTTAGGCATCAACCGCGAGGCAGCGAAGAAGCGTATCGCTCGGCTTTGCCGCCGGTTGCGCGGCGCGGCAGAGGCGCTGACAGCCGAGCTGCCGCCAGCAGCGCGGCGCGAGATCGATCGGTTGCTGCAGCGCGCCGGAGACGAGCGAAGAGATTCCCGTTCGGGAGAGAGCCATGGTCGATGAACGCGATGAAGCGACGGAGACGGAGCTCGAGTTGGCTGAGGTGATCGGACGGACGTTGCTGCGCGATCCGGATCATCCGGCGTGGAGCGATGCGCGATTTCTCGAATGGCTGGCGGCGGACGCGCGGGAGGAGCGGCGTCATCGCCGGCGGCGGCTGGCGCGCGCGTCGGGCGATGCGTTGATCGCGCGGGCGCACGCGCGTCGGCTGCGCGTGGGGCAGGCGGGGAATCCGCCGCTCGTGCGGGAGGCGTCGCCCACTGCGCTGACACCGCGGCCTGTGCCGGTGGTGGAGTTGGGAATCGCCGCCGGCGTCGGCCGGGAGCTCTGGGACGAGCCCGCGGAAGCCTGGGTCGAGCTGCCTAACGATGTACCGTCGGGGGAGTACGTCGCGCTGCGGATCGTCGGCGACAGCATGGCGCCGCTGATGCATACCGGTGACACGGTACTCGTCAGGCGTGGCGGGGACGTAAAGCGCGACACGGTGATCGTGGCGCGTCACCCCGATGACGGGTACGTGTGCAAGCGCGTAAGCCGGGTCCGGCGGACGTCGATCGAGCTTGCCTCGCTCGCCCCTGGTCGGCCGGCGATCGCGATACCGCGCGACGTTCGGCTCGTGGTCGGGACGGTGATACTGGTATGGTGCACGCATCGCTCGTGATCGTCTGTCCCCACGCGGCACTTCTAAGGTGACGGAGGCCCTAGCGATGCTTGTTAGGCACGCGATCCCTCCAACACCACTCAGGAGGTTGCACCGTGTCGAAGTGGAGAGCTCCTCGTATATCGAAGCGCGCACTGCACGCAACAAGGATCGTCGTCGGTACCGCGATGGGTATCGTAGCGGCGCTCGCTTTTCCGCACCTTCAGGCTGGCGGTGCCGCTTGCTCGCTCTTTCAGGCGCGGCTCGAGACCAGCGAGGGTCCCGCCCTCGAGCTCCACTTCTGCGCCATCGTTCCGTCGACCGGCGGTGCGGCGCTTCGTTATGACATCGCGGTGCGCGTCGGTATTATACCGCCGCGCGCGATTGCGAAATGAGGACACACTATCGCGGCACCCAGAACCGAAACCGGCTCCCCTTGCCGATCGCGCTCTCGACACTCAGGTCTCCGCCTAACGCACGCGCCAGCCGCCGCGACACGCTCAGCCCCAATCCCGCGCCGCCGCGCTTCCGCGTCGCCGTCTGATCCACCTGCCAGAAGGTCTCGAACACCTGCTCCTGGTGCTCCGGCGCGATCCCTATGCCTGTATCCGTCACCTCGAACACCACGCAGGCGTCCTCGGCCCGTGACGCGAGACGAATCCCGCCCTCGTCAGTGAACTTGATCGCGTTCGAGAGGAGATTCACCAGCACCTGCCGAACCTTCGCCGGGTCCGACGTGAAGCGTGCTGGCTCGTTAGGCGAGTCGATCGTAAGGGTCAGGCCCTTCGCCGCCGCGACCGGCTCCACGAGCGCGCCCGCCTCCTGCGTCACCTCTGCCAGATCGATCGGCATCGTACGGACATTCTCCGTCCCCGACTCGAGGCGGCTGAACGAGAGAATATCGTCCACGAGCTCGACGAGATGGCGGGCCGAGAGCTGCACGCGCGCCAGCTGCTCGCGTTGGACGTCGCTTACCGGGCCCGCGACGCCGTCGTGCAGGAGCTCCGTGTAGCCAACGATCGCGTTCAGCGGCGTGCGCAGCTCGTGACTCATCACCGCGAGGAAATCGGTCTTCGCCCGGTTCGCTACGTCCGCGGCGTCGCGCGCTTCCTCGGCCTCGGTGGTCGTCTCGCGCAGCTGCTCCAGCGTCTCCTCCATCGCCACCTGCTGCTCCTCGAGCTGTTGCGCCTGCAGCTCGAGCTGCTCCCGCGTCCGTTGCTGTGAGATGACGTCGCTCCGGATCGACCGGTTCGTAACGAAAGCGAGCAGGAACGCGCCCAGGGTGCCACCGATGATCACGCCTAACGCGAGGTCCCGGATGCGCAGTCGCGCCCGGTCCCGCTCGGCGAGCCGGCGCCGTTCTGTGTCCGTCATGTGATTCGCGACGACGCGCGCGCTGTCCATCAGCGCCTTGCCCACTCCGGAGCGGACGTGCGCCAACGCGGCTGCTGCGTCCACCGCCCGGAGCTCGACGGACCGGTCGAGCTCGCGCACCTTGGCATTCGCAAGATCCTGGAGCGTGTCGAGCCGTGCCCGCTGATGGGGATCGTCGGCGACGAGCTGCCGCAGCGCGACGAAATACGAGTCCACGGCGATGCGCCCGTCGTGGTACGGGCCGAGGTAGCTGCTGTCGCCGGTGATGACGTAGCCCCGCTGGCCGGTCTCCGCGTCCACGATCGCGCCGAGGACGTTCTCGAGATTGCGGATGACGGCATTGGTGTGGTCGACCGCCGAGATCGCGCTCCGCAGCCGAATGACGACCGCCAGCGCCGCGACCCCCACGAGGAGGGTCAGCACGGCGGACGCGAGGGCGATGGCGATCTTCTGGCGGACGGTCATTCGAGCAGAAAAAACTAACTGATGGCTTGTGACTGGTGGCTCGTGGTTGGTGGCTGGTAACTGACAGCTATCAGCTACTAATCACCAGTCACCAGCCACCAGTCACCAGCCCCCACCATCTTCCCCCATCACCATCCCCTGCATTACTTCGACGACGGACTCTCACCGACGCCTGGAGGCGTGACGTGACCCACGCTCGCTCGCTCCCCATTCTACGCGACGCAGTAGCGCTCGCGCTGACCCTTGCCTCGCTCTCCGTTGCGGACGTCGCCAGCGCGCAGCGGCGTCCGCGGCCGCCGACGGGACCACTCCGTCCCTACACCACGGTGCCCGGCGCGGCGATGCCGTTCGACTCGGCCGCCTTCGGCGCGGTGCGCTGGCGCGAGCTCGGGCCCTATCGCGGCGGGCGCTCCGCCGCGGTCACCGGCAACCCGTCTCGGCCTAACGAGTTCTGGTTCGGCACGACCGGCGGCGGGGTGTTCAAGTCCGTGAACGCCGGCGAGTCGTGGGCGCCCGTGACGGACAAGTACTTCGGTGGGACCATCGGCTCGATCGCGGTGGCGCCGTCGGCGCCGGACGTCGTCTATGTCGGCGGCGGCGAGTTCCCGCTCCGCGGCAACGTGTCGCATGGAGACGGTGTCTGGAAGACCACCGACGGCGGCAAGACGTGGAGCTTCATCGGTCTCGGAGACACTCGGCAGATCGGCGACGTCGTCGTCCATCCGACGAACCCCGATCTCGTGTATGTGGGCGCGCTGGGGCATGTCTGGGCGCCTAACGCGGAGCGCGGTGTCTTCCGGTCGAAGGACGGCGGCAAGACGTGGGAGAAAATTCTCTTCCGCAACGATTCGACGGGCGTCGTCGATCTGGTGATGGACCCGAACAACCCGAACGTGCTGTACGCGGGGCTCTGGCAGGCCGGACGCACGCCCTGGATGCTCTCGTCAGGCGGCCGGGGCAGTGGCTTGTTCAAGACGACCGACGGCGGCGACCACTGGACAGAGATCACGCGCAATCCCGGGCTCCCGGAAGGGATCTGGGGGAACATCGGAGTCACGGTGTCGGCGGCGAACTCGAATCGATTGTGGGCGAATATCGAGGCCGACTCGGGCGGCGTCTTCCGCTCCAACGACGGCGGCGCGACGTGGACGCGCACCAACAGTGATCGGTCTCTCCGCCAGAGAGCATGGTATTACACCAAAATTCACGCCGATCCCAAGGATACAAACGTTGTGTACGTGAACAACGTCTCGTTCATGAAGTCGACGGACGGCGGCAAGACCTTCCGCCCGGTCGGTGGCATGCGCCACGGCGACTCTCATGACCTTTGGATCGACCCGAAGGATCCGAAGCGGATGATCGAGGGCGACGACGGCGGCGGCGAGGTGACGGTCGACGGCGGCAAGACGTGGACGGACGAGGATTTTGCAACTGCTCAA
>Ga0207707_10005884_pt1 | contig 10722 bp, 9 predicted proteins | sample KBSC83BmetaG_FD_184336 | JGI IMG/M metagenome (GOLD analysis project Ga0207707, IMG submission 184336) | Corn rhizosphere microbial communities from Kellogg Biological Station, Michigan, USA - KBS C8-3B metaG (SPAdes) (version 2) | ecosystem: Host-associated > Plants > Roots > Rhizosphere ... | reverse complement strand
ACGGCGATATTCGCATCAACGAAGGCGAGTTTCTCATCGTACCTCGGGGTGTGGAGCACCAGCCGGTTGCCGAGGGAGAGGTGCACCTGCTGCTCTTCGAGCCTGCCACCACGCTCAACACTGGCAGCGTTCGCAACGAGCGGACGGTCGAACGTCTCGAGCACGTGTAGCCTGCGCAACCAGTTCGGAATGATCGTCATCCGCGGTGTGAGCACTGCGGGAGCAGTCGCCAAACGACAGGTGGATGATTTTCTGGGGGGATGCATGAGGGGATCGGGGCGCCGCGTGGCCGCGAGCTCGCGCGCATGTCCTGGCTCGAGTTTGCCCTGAATCCGTTTCCCGATCTCTTCGGAATGCCTCCGGGCGGAGTGAGCTCCAAGGTGAAGGACGCGCTGCGATTCTCGATATGGCATGCACGACCGGCTGTCTGGATTCGCGGGAAGAGGAGAAGAATCTGACATGGGTGCGTGCGTTCTATCAGGAGCTGTTTGCGGAGACCGGCGGTGTGCCGCTACCGGGCGAGGCATACGATGGAGCGTTCATCAATCATCCCGACACCGACCTCGCGGACCCGACGCTGAATACGTCCGGCGTGCCCTGGTACACGCTCTACTACAAGGAGAACTACCCGCGCCTGCAGCAGATCAAGGCACGCTGGGACCCGCGCGATGTGTTCCGGCATGCGTTGTCCATTCGGGTGGAATGATGTCAGTCGCCGATTGATTGCTCTTCTCCCGTTGATCACATGCCACGCCGATGTGGACCCTGATCGGGATCGCACATGCAGCCGACACGCAGGCGCGATTCGACGCGGTGCTGGCACGAGCGCTGGAGCTGTTCGATCTCACCGCCGCAGACCCCCGCTGGCGCGCCATTTTCTCATGTTCGCGGACGCTGCACGACGAGCGGATTCCCGAGCCGAGCGGAACCTGCCGCCCATAGGCTAGTCGCTCGTCCGCCCGGGTTCCGATACAACCTGGTTGCTCTCGCCGCGCGCGCGGGTGGCGATTAAGATAGAGCGCCACGGCAGCCTGCCGGGGCGTCAGGACACGGTACGGCGAGCTTCATAGACAGGCAGGTGAGATCATGACTGCTTCCGCGCAATCCGCCTCGCTGAGGGGCACAGCGCCCCGCGCTTCACTGGGATCGATCGCCGCGAGACTCCTGTTGCACGCCGTGTTTCTCCTGATCGCCATTGGTTGCTTTGCGGCGTACGAGCACTTCAAGATCGAGGGTCGCTCGAACGCGTCGCTCGCGAGCCTGGTGGCGGCTGTGGCATTCGGCTTCGCGCCACTGCGCGACGTGGTCCGCATCTTCTTCAAGGTCGAGGGGAAGACCCTGCACCTCGTGCACGTGCTGGGCGGCCTCGGGCTTGCCGCGCTCCCCGTCTCCGGACTCATCTCCGGTACGCCGGTGCTCACGCGCACTGCGCTGGCGCCCTTTGCCATCATGGGCGCCGCGCAGGCGCTGATGCACCAGAATCACCCGCGCAATGCGGCACAAGCCGCGGCGATGCAGCGCTTCGCCACGAGCCTGCCGGAGGTCGCCCAGTTCAGCAGCTCGAAGAATCTCGCATCTCCCGAGAACGCGAAGCGGGCGGTTGTGGTTCTCTCCGATATCATTGGCAAGGCCCAGGCACTCGGCGAGACGGAGCTGCAGGCTGATCCCAAATTCCAGAGCGCGCTGGCGCAGGCATCCGCGCGCGTCGGGACGAATCTCGGGCTGGACGTGGTGGACGCCGCACTCACCAGGATGGCCGCGAACCCGGCCACCGCCGCCGCCGTTCCGCCGTTGCGCGCGAAGCTCGCCATGGCGCGCAAGGTGAACGCCGCCGGTCGCCCGTAGGCGAGCGCCTGGATCATGTTCTTCGACATCGTTCACGGCCGCGGATAGGTGGCAGTATCGCGTGGGTCTGTGCCTCTGGCCAGCGCCGGCACCGGCAGGCAGATTTTCAGCATGATGAATTCTCTCTCGCGCGCGACGGCCGGTCACGCATTTCGCAAGATCGCCGCGATCGCGCTCGCGGTCGTGAGTCTGTCCGGTACGCGCGCCCTGCGCGCGCAATCGTCACCTCGCGCCGGCCCGGTCTTCGTGAACGGCATGGCGCAGGTCGTCCCGGCCTTCGCCGACTCCTCCACCTGGATCCGCCAGGAGCTCTGGGTGGAGACGAATTTCGACAGCGATCGCGATGGCAAACCCGATCGCGTGCACGTGGACGTCACGCGTCCGCGTCAGACCGACACCGAGGGACTCAAGGTTCCCGTGATCTACGGCTCGAGCCCATACTATGCGGGCATCGCGCGCGATCAGGTGAACTGGAACGTCAAGCAGGAGCTGGGCGCCACGCCGGAGCGGCGCGGCCTCATGCTATCGGCGCCGTATGAGGCGGAGCGCACCCGCATCTCGAACCAGTTCGTGAACGAGTGGGTGCCACGCGGGTTCGCCGTGGTTCACTCGGAAGCACCGGGTACCGGCCGCTCGCAGGGCTGTCCGACCGTCGGTGATGTCCCCGAGCGCATGCCCATGAAGTTCGTCATTGACTGGCTGAACGGCCGCGCGAAGGGATACACGACGGAGACAGGCTCCGTGGAAGTGAAGGCCACGTCATGGTCCACGGGCAAGGTGGGCATGATGGGCACGTCCTACGAGGGGACGCTGCCGCTTGCCGCGGCCACCACGGGCGTCGCGGGACTCGAGGTCGTGATCCCCGTCTCGCCCAACACGTCGTACTATCACTACTATCGGTCCAACGGCCTGGTGCGCTCGCCCGGCGGGTATCTGGGCGAAGACGTGGATGTGCTCTACGACTTCATTGCGAGCGGTGACAGCGCAGGTCGCGCCAACTGCGACCGCATCTGGAAGAACGGCATCTTCGCGGGGCAGAAGGGGCAGGATCGCGTGACCGGCGACTACAACGACTTCTGGGCCGAGCGTGATCTCCTGCCGCACGTGAAGAACATCAAGGCCGCCGTCCTGCTTGCGCAAGGCTTCAACGACTACAACGTCGTGCCCGAGCACAGCGTGCGCATTTACAACGAGATGAAAGCGCTTGGGCTGCCGGTCTCGATCTATCTGCATCAGGGTGGTCACGGCGGCAACCCGCCGGCGGAGATGGTCAATCGCTGGTTCAGTCACTACCTGTACGGCGTGAAGAATGGTGTGGAGAAGGATCCACCCGTGTGGATCGTGGAGGACGCCGCATCGCAGGAGCCACGCGCGCTGGCCGCGGCACACGATTCGGCGGCGGCGCGCACAGCGGGCAGCGGCAGTCCGTCACTCGCAGCCCCGGCGCAGGGAGAGCGCCGCCGGCGGAGACGGCCCCCGGCAGGCCCGCCCACGCCGTTCGCATCGTTCCCCGTTCCCGGCTCGGTTCCGGTGGTGTTCCACCCGGTGGCCGGCGGCACCGGTACCGCAATGCTGTCCGTCGGGAACGCGAGCACGGGATCGGATACGCTCGTGGATGATGTCGCGTTCAGCGGCAGTGCCAACGCCAGCGAAACGCACTCACCGCATCGGCTGCTCTACGCCACGCCGGTGTTCAGCGACACGGTGCACATCTCCGGCACGCCCCGCGTGACGCTGCGCATCGCGTCGAGCAAGCCGGCGGCGAACCTCAGTGTGTGGCTCGTGATGCTGCCGTACGATTCCACGCTCGTCGGATCGCAGAGCCGTGCGGGACTCATCACGCGCGGCTGGGCCGACATCCAGAACTACCGGTCGCTCACGAAGGGCGGCAACTATGATTCCGAGTTGCCCGGTGAGCCGCTCGTGCCCGGCCGGTTCTACGATCTCACGTTCGATCTCGAGCCGGACGACGAGTTCGTGCCGCCGGGGAAGCGGCTGGCGGTGATGATCATGTCGAGCGATCGCGAATTCACGCTCTGGCCGCAACCGGGAACGGAGCTGACGGTGGATCTGGTGCACTCGTCGTTTTCGATCCCGATCGTGGGCGGACTAACGGCGCTGCGCGCCGCGGGGATGCGGCAGGCGCTGTCGCGAACGTCTCCCTGACCCGATTTCGCCTCTCATTCCTCACCATCCAGAACCATCCAGAGGATCCCGTCCATGCGTCCCATCGGCGTCTCCGCCGTTCTCGTCATTGCCTGTCTTGCCCAGCCACTCGTTGCGCAGCAGCCCGCAACCACTGGGCCGTGGAAGGTACTCAAGTCGGCCCGCGTTGGTGGCGAAGGGGGCTACGACTACATCTACGCCGATGTCGCCGGCCGGCGCCTCTACATTCCGCGCGGCGGCTCCCGAGCAGTGCCGGCCACGGACAGCACGCCGGCCAGGGCGGCCGTGCCTGGCCGCATCACGGTGTTCGATCTCGAAACGCTCGCGCCAGTCGGCGAGATTCCGAACAGCGGGGGGCAGGGCGTCGTGGTCGATCCGAAGTACGATCACGGCTTCTCGAGCAGTCAGGCCGTGTCAATGTTCGACACGAAGTCGTTGAAGCTGATCAGGCAGATCAATGTCGCGCCCGCCCGGCCGGATGGCATTCTCTTCGATGCTTTCAACCATCGGGTCTATGTCTTCAGTCATCCGACGAAGAATGCCACCGTCATCGACGCGAAGGATGGAACCGTCCTTGGCACCATCGACCTGGGCGGTGTTCCGGAGGAAGCGGTGTCCGATGGCAAGGGGACGATGTACGTCGTCATGCAGGACTCGGCCGGGAGCGTCACCGTGGTGGACACGAAAACCATGAAGGCCACCGCGCACTACCCGCTGGGCGACAGAGGGCGGTGCAACGGACTGGCGCTCGACGCGAAGCATCACATTCTCTTCGCCGCGTGTGCCCAGTCGGGGAACCCGCCAGCGGATCCGCCGCAGCCCATGATGGTCATCCTCAGCGCCACGAACGGCGCCATTCTCGACAGTCTGCCGCTCGCCGGCCGATCCGATGGCGCCGTCTTTGATCCCGCGACGATGGAAGCGTTCAGCACGCACAGCAACGGCACGCTCACCGTGGTGAAGGAGATGAGTCCGACCACATTCGAGGTGGAAGAGAATCTCCAGACCATGGTCGGCGCGCGCACGATCACGCTCGACACGAAGACCAATCACATCTTCACCATGAGCCTCGAGCGGGCTCCGGCGCCGCCAGCCGCGCCGGGTGCGACCGACCGCGGGCGTGAAGGCTTCGGGCCGGCGGTACCAGGGTCCTTCACGATTCTGATGATCGGCAGGTAGCCGCCGCGGCGACGAGCAGATCCTCCCGCGTCGGCAGTCGCCTGACAATGTCGCGGTCATTTCCCTACTCCCGAGCGGAACCCCGTCCGGCATACTTGTTGTGCGACAAGAACCAGCTGCGTCGGACGAGGGCAGATCGGTACGGGAACTGACTCCCGTGAGGCCGGATCGCGACCAGTCGAACAATGAGAAGCGGTCGTATCGCTCCGACGCCGCGAGCATGGAGGTGCCTTATGCGCGACCATGACGTGCGGCAGCAGAGTCACGGGACATCCAAGGTCCCGTCTCTCGGCGTCTGCGTGCTAAACACCGGGCAGGCAGTTACGCGACGGCGGTGGCTCGGGGCACTCGCCGGGATCGCCGGCGGCACGGCGTTGACGGCCTTGACGGGCGAACGACTGTGGGCGTCCACTGGCTTGGCTCGATCGCGCAGCGCCCCGGTAATGGCATACGTGTACTCGACCCCTCATCTCGGTTGTTGCGAGCACTGGGTTGCACACCTCGAGCGGAACGGCTTTCAGGTTACGACCACGAGCTTCGACGACCTCTCTTTGTTCAAGAGAAACTTCGGCGTTCCCGAGAAGCTGTGGTCGTGCCATACCTCGCTCATCGACAATTTCGTGATCGAGGGGCACGTACCTGCGGATCTCATTCGCCGCCTTCGTGAGCACCCACTGGATATTGCCGGGCTCGCGGTGGCTGGTATGCCGTGCGGTGCACCGGGGCTGGAGGGGCCGAACCCGCAGGCGTACGAGGTGGTTGCGTTCCGGCGCTCGGGGGAGACGTTCCCGTACGCCTATCGGTGAGTCGGGCACGGCGCCGGCCTGAGCGGTCTCCTTCAGGCCGGCGGCTTGGCGTCACTTTGACAACGGCAAGCGCGCGAAGCACTCTTGCCGCCATGAACATCATGCGAGTGCTCGCCATCCTGGCGCTGGTGGCGCCGCAGATCGCTGCGGCCCAGTCGTCGTACCTGTTCGTCTGGGCCGGAGCCCCAGGCGCGAGCGATTTCATGGCGACGATCGACGCCAACCCTCAGTCGGCTACATATGGTCGCGTGCTGGCGAGCGTGCTGACGGGCACCATCGGGATGCCGCATCACACGGAACACGAGCTTGCTCCGAGCGGGCATCTCCTCGCGAACGACTTTGATGCCGGACGCACGTGGCTGTTCGATCTGCACGATGCGCTCAAGCCACGGATACTCACGTCGTTCGGGGACGTGGCCGGATTCAGTCATCCACATACGTTCATTCGACTGGGAAGCAATCGCGTGCTGGCGACCTTTCAGTATCGCGCAGACGCGAGCACCGCGGCGCAGATGCGAATGCCCGGTGGGGTAATGTCCGGCATGGCCAGCTCAACTCCGCACGTCACCGGTGGACTCGTGGAGATGGATGAGCGCGGTCACCCATTCAAATCGGCAAGCGCCGCCGATACGACGATCGGGGATCGGCTGATCTACCCATACAGCGTGCTCGCAATGCCCGGCATCAATCGCGCCGTGTCGACGACCAGCGACATGGATCCGGGCGACTCCACGGCCACGTCACAATGGGTGCAGATCTGGCGTCTGTCCGATCTCAGATTGTTGCGCAGCGTGGCGCTCCCGCCTGGCGCGAATGGTCCGCGCGGCAACGCCAACCTGTACACTGGAGAACCGCGCCTCCTTGCCGACGGCCGCAGCGTCTACATCCACACGTTCAATTGCGGACTGTTCCTCCTGCAGAATATCAGGTCGGCCACGCCACAAGCGGAATTCGTACATCGCTTCGACGGCGTTGACTGCGGTGTGCCCGTGGTGACGTCGCACTACTGGATTCAAACCGTCCCGGCAGACCACGGGCTGGTCGCGCTCGACGTCAGTGACCCGGAGCACCCGCGCGAAGTGTCACGCGTCAGCGTGGGCCCCGACGAGCAACCCCACTGGATTGCCATTGATCGCACCGGCCGCAGGCTCGTGTTGAACTCGGCGGGCAAGGGAAATCGCCTGTTCATTGTCGACTTCGACCCTTCGAACGGGCGACTGTCCGTTGACCAGCGCTTCCACGATCCGGGCAGCAGCGAGGCGGGCATCAGCCTTGCCGGCGTGAACTGGCCGAGTCACGTTGCCGGAAACGTCGTGCCACATGGGGCAGTGTTTTCCAGATAGCGCACTCAGTGCGGCGCAACCACTCGAATCACCTGCCGCGCAACCAGCGTCTCATTGGCTCGCCGCACCTCGAGCGCCAGCTCGGTGGGCTTCGGGAACATGACCTGCATGTCGTACGTCTCCCCGATGCTCACGCGCTGGCGCGCGGGGCTGCTTTCGCGTTGCCACGCGGGCAGGGTGAATCCGTCCTTGGCCACACGCGTCCACCGGATCGGTGCGCCGTCCCGCACCAGGTGAAATTCCAATCCGGGCGAATCCAGCGTGATGTTCATGAAGCGCAGCCGGTACGTCCTGCCAGCCTGGAATGTAGCCTCAGGCGGCAGGTCTCCTCCGTTCAGAATGGGCTCGTCCTGCGCGTTCGTGCTCAGCATGTAGATGCGATTGGCGTCAGGATCCCTCCGCTGACCGCTGTCGAGGACCACCAGCGCACCGTACAATCCGTGACTCTGCTGGCGGAGGTCGTTGATGTGCGTGTGGTACATGAAGCTGCCCGTCCGGGGCGGCGTGAGGTGCACCACGAAGGAGTCGTTCGGCATGATCATCGGCTCGACCATTCCCGCGTTGCTGCTGATGCCGGCCACTCCGTCGTAGTAGCTGTCGATCTCCAGCCCATGCCAATGCACTTGCGACGGCTCGGGTGAATGGTTCACGATCGTAATGGTCGTCGGTTCGTTGCGATGCAGCACGATCGTTGGCCCTGGCCACTGCAGCGCGGCGTTCCGCGGCTCCGGCGCGTTGCCCTGGGTCAGTTCGTATCCGAAGCGCCGCACGGTGTCCGTGGCCGCGGAGTCGCTTTCTATGTAGAGGTGCAGCTGCCGACGCGGGCCCGCGTACTGATGCCAGTCGGCCCTGGGGCGAATGTGGATTGCCAGCACCAGGCCGCCCATTCCTTCGCGCGCATGGTCGTTCATGTCGTGGATCACGGGTCCCGTGAACAGGTCATGGTCGCGCATCGCGTCGGATTGCATCGCCGGTCCGACACCGGGATTCGGCACCACGTGCCAGTTCAGATGGCAGTGAAAAATCCAGGAGCCCGGCCGGTCGGCGAACCAGGCCAGATCCATGGTGGTGCCGTCGAGGAGAAGTTCGGTGACGGCCATTCTGCGCTGCGCCGGCCAGTATAATGTGTCCTGCTGGTCATCTCCCCGAGCGCGGATCTGATAGAAGAAGCCATGCAGATGCAGCGGGTGCACGTCCGCCGTCGCGTTGATGATCCGCCAGTGGATGCTGTCGCCCTGCTCGTACGACAGGCGTTCGGTATTCGGCCACGGGCGGCCGTTGAACGTGAAGAATCCGTTCTCGCGGTCTGGCGCACCGGTCGAGTCGTGCCCGGGAATGTACCATTGAATGACGAACACACGATCCGGCGCTCGCTGGCGCGCGTCTGTGGGGTCCACGATCAGCGCCCCGTTGAGCTGGGCGTCCGCGTACAGCCGGTCCTCGAAGCCCGTGCCCGACGTCGAGCCCCAGTAGTAGTACGTTCCCTCGGCGTCGGCGGTGAATTCCACATCGCGCGTGCCGCCCGGGGGCACGACCAGCGTGTCCATGACTACACGACGGCGCGATGCCAGCCCGTGCACCACGAGCGTGGTGGCGGCGTGGTTCGTCACCCATGCATGGATTCGCTCGCCGGCGGTCACACGCAGCATCGGGCCTGGCGTCTCGAGCGGATGGCCGACTTCGCGGAACGCGAGGATATGTACGCCGGTGCTGTCGCTGGAATACGGATGCCACGCACCGGTATCCACCTCGAGGTGGACGTCGAGCACGCCGGCATGAACTGCGCCGGCCGCAACACGGTTGTCGTTGAACGCGACGGATGCAGGCGACGCGCCCGGGCTTCGTGCCCCGGATGCGCTGCGTGATGCTGCGGTCCCCAGGAGCAGAAGCGGGGCCATGACGATGGCGCTGCGCACTCGTAACCTCGGCAGTGAGAACTACGACGAACGAAAGGACGGACAGCGGAGTTCGCTCGCGGCAATGCGAGTTCGGCGGAGCTACAAGCTGCCGCAGTTGGTCGCTTCACGCCAGTACCCGGCTCTGGCTGACCCCGTCGAGCCCAACGGCCAGGGACGCCTTTTGGAACCTGGTGTGCCGGGGCACCGCGTCGCCGTACGGACGCGCTCATCCGGGCGCGCACCATTGGACAGCCGTGCGACGCGCCCCTAAATTTAACGCGACCTCCCGGTCGCCGCTCCCACGCGCCCGCTGTCGTCGGCATTCACCTGGCATCGCAGGTTCACCCGTGCGCGTCCCTCGTCGTGGCTGACATCCGTGGTGATTCGCCAATGACGGGAATTGACGCCGCACTGCGGACCGCCCTCGCCGACCGTTGATGCTGGCGGGCGAGCCGCTGTTCACCGGCCCCACGGCGCAGGCCATCGTCGCCAAGGTGATGACCGCGGAGCCAGCGCCGCGATGATTCCAACGCTCGATACACCCAGACTCATTCTCCGCGAATTTCGAGAAGCGGATTTCCCCGACTACGCGCGGCTGTGCTCCGATGCGGACGTCATGCGCTACCTCGGCGGGGGTGCGCCTTGGACGGCCGGAGAGGCGTGGCGCCACTTCGCGTTCATGATCGGTCATTGGCATCTGCGGGGCTACGGCCCCTGGGCGGTCGAGGAGAAGGAGTCGGGCCGCTTCATAGGACGCATTGGATTCCTGAATCCCGAGGGCTGGCCTGATTTCGAGCTGGGATGGACGCTTGCGAAGGAGCACTGGGGCCGTGGACTGGCGACCGAAGGAGCGCGCCGGGCGTTGCGGTACGCATTCCTCGAGATGGATCGCGATCATGTCGTCAGTCTGATTCATCCCGACAATCGTGCGTCCATTCGGGTGGCGGAGCATCTGGGCGCTCGCCAGGCCGGGACGGCTTTCGTTCTGGGTCGGGAGGTCCAGGTGTATCGAACGGAGCGCGCGTCGGCCGCTGTCGGCTGACGCGCTGTCAGTATGCCGAGTACTTCAGCGGATGTGTGGGCCAGCGGCGCTGCGTACGAGCTCTATATTGGGCGCTGGAGCCGGCGGGTCGCGCCTGCTTTCCTGACCTGGCTGCAATGCGTGCCTGATGCGAGCTGGCTCGACGTCGGCTGTGGCACGGGCGCGCTCACCGAGGCGATATTCGGCGCCGCCGCACCCGCGCGCGTGCACGCCATTGACGCTTCACCTTCCTACGCGCAGTTCGCGCGCGGGCAGGTGAGAGATCGGCGCGCCACATTCGTGGTCGCGGACGCTCGATCGCTGCCGTGCGCCGCGCACAGCATCGACATTGCGGTCTCCGGCCTCGCGCTCAACTTCGTCCCGCAGCCTCACGAGGCACTCGCCGAGATGGCGCGAGTCGTGCGCACGGGTGGTGTGGTGGCGGTATATGTCTGGGACTATGC
>Ga0207707_10005882_pt1 | contig 10724 bp, 7 predicted proteins | sample KBSC83BmetaG_FD_184336 | JGI IMG/M metagenome (GOLD analysis project Ga0207707, IMG submission 184336) | Corn rhizosphere microbial communities from Kellogg Biological Station, Michigan, USA - KBS C8-3B metaG (SPAdes) (version 2) | ecosystem: Host-associated > Plants > Roots > Rhizosphere ... | reverse complement strand
ACCCAAAGGCCTACTTCAAGGACTCGTCGCCGAAGCTGTTCGGCCTGATCGACCTCGGCGCTGTCACCGTCACCGTCGACAGCGACCTGTCGCGGATCCCGAAGCTCATCTCCGAACTGGTCGGCCGGGTGGAAGGCTTGGTGGAGGACATCGGCCGCGCCGCCGGGTCGCTGGCCGACGCCATTGCCGAAGCCAACCGGATGGTCGCGCAGGCTGCCGACAAGACCGCGGACCTGCAGGCCGCCGCACAGGCCGCGGTGGCTGCCGCCGCCGATGCCAAGGGATCCTTCGACGACCTTGCCGGGCAACTGCCGAAGCTGCTCGCGCGGATCCAGAACAACGGCAAGTCCGATGCGACCGCGCAACTGCTGTTCGACGCGTTCAAGACCCAGGTCCAGGACACCGTCGCCAAACTCGAGGTCACTGCCGACCGGCTGCCGCCCTACATGGCCAATGTCGTCCGCGCGATGGCCAATATGCTGCGCACTGTCGTGCTGGAATCGGTCGATCTGATCGACGACATCTATCGCTACGTCACCGGCCTTGCCGAGTCCGGCGCGCTGGCTCGCGTCCGCTTCGAGTGGAAACCCCGCCTGGCGTCGTGGCCCGACGCTCACGCCCCACTACTGGCAGTGAAGGAAGACAGCCTGGTATTCGCGATCGAGGCGAAAACCGGCCTCGACGGCAAATCCAGCGCCGAGGCGATGGCTGAAATGCACGACTTCGCCCTGCACCTGTTCCCGGATGCGGAATTGCTGGTGCTGTCGTTTGACCGGTTCATGTTCAAGGCGGGTACGTCCGGCAAGCCGGAGGTCGATATCGTCCTGCACGACATCCAGTTCAAGGGCGTGCTGTCGTTCGTCGAGGACATCAAGGACCTGATCCCGCTCGACGGTTTTTCCGATCCACCCAACTTCGCGGTCACGGCAGAAGGCATGACCGCTGGCTTCACGTTGGCGCTGCCGAACCTGGCGCTGGGCGCATTCAGCATCACCAACCTGTCGCTCGGCGCCGACGTGCTGGTCCCGTTCATCGGCAAGGCGGTCAGCATCGGGTTCAACTTCTGCACGCGCGAACGGCCGTTCACCCTGGCCGTGGTGTTCCTCGGTGGCGGCGGCTGGGTCGGCATCCGCGCGTCCGCACATGGCCTGGAAGTGCTGGAGATCGGGCTGGAAGCCGGCGCCTGCATCGCCGTCGACTTCGGCGTGGCGTCAGGCTCGGTGTCGGCCATGCTCGGCATCTACATCCGGCTCGAAAGCGACAAGGGCTCGATCGCCGGCTATTTCCGCCTGCGCGGCGAAGTGGACGTGCTGGGGCTGATTTCGGCCGCGATCGAGTTGTACATGGAACTGCTGTACCAGCCGCCCACCGGCAAGCTGATCGGCCAGGCCAGCATCACCGTCAACGTGTCGGTGATCGGCATCTCCAAATCGGTGCACATCAGCGCCCAGCGGGTGTTCGCCGGGTCGCGGGGCGATCCGTCGTTCCTGGAGGTCATGGACGCCGGCAGCGGCACGTCCCTGGCTTGGACCACCTACTGCCTTGCCTTCAGCGGGGAATGACGCCATGGCGAACGAATACTTCATCGCCTGCGCCCTGCCATATGCGGCGACTGCGGACCGCGCTTTCCACGTGTCCCTGTTCCTCTCGCCGACGATTCGGCCCGACGCCGACAGCACGTTGCAACAATCCCGCATTTTCGTGGATTGGGCCGAGACTGCACAGACGCGACTGGCGATCGAACTGTTCGACCAGGACGGCACCATCGAATGCGCACCGTTGCTCGCGCCGATCGACACCTCGCTGTGGCGTGCCCTGTTTCCGCCATCCACGCCGGTCCGGGCGCCGGCGGTACCGCGCTGGGAGCGCCGCCATTGGCGCAGCTTCGCCGCACGCACCGTGCACGACATTGCCCGCAACTTGCACATGGCGACAATTTACGCCGACCCGACCTCGCCGCCACGCCCGCAGGACCATCCGCTGGCCGAACAGTTGTCGCGGTTGATCGCCAGCAAGGAGTACTACCGCCGTGAAGGCGAGGGGCGGGCCGCGCGTCGTGTCTACGACGAAGCAAAAATGACCGCAGACCTGGATCGCGTCATCGAGAGCAGTGAACCGCTGGCCAGCGTGGAACGGTTCGTGGCCGACCAGCAGGACTGGCTCGAACGCGCCGCACTGGAGCTGCATCGCTGCCGCCGGTACTACGAGCGGCCGGAGTCGCAACTGGCCTACCAGGCAAGTCCGACACCGGGCGCAACGGTACCGCCGATCGCGCCGCCCGAGCCCGAATTCCACGAATGCTGCGCGATGGTCGGCGACCATCCAGCCCTGCTGCGCCGTCTGGGGCTGGTGATCGACCTGCGCGTTGCCGACCCCGCGCGCCTGCTACTGGCGCAGTGGCTGTCCGCGCGCGTGTCCATCGATGGCGAGCTCGATGCCTGCCGCGGCGCGCGTGTGCGGTGCCAGCGTGCCGGCGACGACCTGGTGAGCGCGCCTGCCGGCAGCGACTGGTCCGACGGCATGTTGCGACTCGGCGACGAACAGCGCTTCAGCGTGCTGACGCTCGACACCGACGGCAGCGCGATCAAGACCGAGCGGTTCCTGTGGACGTTGCCGCGGCTGCTGCAGATCGAGCAGAACGGTGACCCGGTCAATGCCGCCACGCCGGCGATGCGTTCCGGCGGCTTCACCGTGGCCGCCACGCAACAGGCGCTGGGCATCCAGCAGCGGCTCGACCGGCAGCAAAAGCTCGAGGCGGATTTTGACCGCGGCAGCGTACCGGAGCTGCATACCGAGGACGTTACCCGTGGCTTCCGCGTCGAGGTGTGGGACGACGAGGCCAGGCGTTGGGCATCGCTGCACCGGCGGCTGACGCAACTGTCCGTCGAGGGCTTCGGCGAAGTGTTCGCCGGCCTGCGAGAAGCTGGCTTCGTACAAGGCAGCGCGGCGCACGAGACCCCCAACGTTGACCAGGCGCCGGTGCACGTGCACGAGGCGTTGTTTGGCTGGGAAGGCTGGAGCCTGTCGGCGCCGCGTCCGGGCAAGCGCGTCCGCCACGACACCGGTAACGAGGTGGTCGAGGACACCCCGAACCTGCCCGCCGGCGATCTGGTCCACCCGCTCCGCATTCGCCACGAGGTCGAGCCGGGGACGCTGCCGCGGCTGCGCTACGGTCGCCGCTATGCTTTCCGCGCGTGGGCGGTGGACTTGGCCGGCAACTCGCGTCCCCATCCGCTGGACCCGGAGCCAGTGGCGCCACCGGCTGGAGTCGCCGGCATGCTGGCCGCCGGTGCGCCGGACGCCGCAGCGCCGGACCATGCCGCGACGTGGTCATCCACCGCGTTGCGCACGGCCACGCACGCGACGCTCGAACATCGTCGCCTGCTGGCGGGACCTGCTGCCGCCGACGGCGACAGCACCGAAGCCGTCGGCAACCTGCTCGCGCACCCCGAGCTGGGGCCGCTGATCATGCAACGCCTGCGCGCCCGTCCGGCAATCGCCGCAGGCGGCGACACGGCTACGCTGCATGCGCAACTTGATCGGCGCTCGCTGGTGTCGACGGCGATCGCCGGAGCGATTGCCGATACCGGCCAACCGTTCATCGCCGACGTCGCCTTGCGCGGGTCGCGGGACTTGGCTGCGCTGGTGGGTTCGCAGGCTGCAGTCGTGGGGGCCGAAGCGAACGCGCCGCTGAGCGATGCCATCATGCGCGCGCGACAGACGGTCACGCCGCTGCACCCCTTCCTGCGCTGGGACCCGGTGCCGAGCCCTGCGCTGGTACCGCGCAGGCGCTACACCGAAGGCGAGTCGCTGAGAGTGCTTGTGATCCGGTCCGGCGTGGTCCAGGACCCCCATACGCTCGCCCTTACGGTCAGCGAACCGGCAACCTATGCCGCCACGGCCTCTGCGGCCATCGCCGACATCGGTTATCACGGCACCAGCGAGCGCCACCTCGCACCACCAAAGATCAGCCAGATGCAGGCCGAACTGCACGGCATGTTCGATCTCGCGATCGGCGCAACGTCAGCGGCCAGCCACACCCGCATGCTCGGCTGGGCGCTGCGCGAAAACGGCACGTTCCAGGACCTCGATCGCGCCGACCTCGACAATCCGCCCAACCGCATCCCGCAGCCCAACGTCGACATCGTCCACGTCGGCACGCCGACCACCGCGCTCAAGTCGCTGCCGCTGGACGTCGGCGAGGCGCCTGCCCCGGGCCAGACCGTCATCCACGATGTCGACGAACTCGGCCTGCCGTACCTGCCCGACCCGATGGCGCGCGGTCTGTCGATCGTGTTCACCGAAGCGGGCCAGGATCGCGCGCTGCCATTTCCATTCGGCACCGAGGGATTCACTGCGGGCTATGGCGGCAGCTGGCCGGAAATCGAGCCGTTCCGACTGGTGCTCACCGGCAGCGCGGAGCTGGATGGCCGCGTCGAAGGGCGCACGGTCACCGTCGCGCTGCCGCCGGGCGATATCCAGACCTTCCGCCTCGCCAGCAGCCTGCCCAGGGACCAGATGGACCTGATGGGCGCGTGGCGCAGTCTGCCGCCGTCGGTGCGCGACAACCCCGACGTCGCTGAAGCGGCGGCCGACGGCTGGCTGTGGGGGCTATCGCCGTTCGAAGACGTGATGCTGGTACACGCCGTCAACCGCCCGCTGGAAGTGCCACGTCCGCTCCGCCTGCTGCCGGTGCGCGCCGAAGGTGCGACGCATATGCATCTGTTCGGCGCGATTGATTTGCACGGACCGAGCACCGACAGCCTGACGGCGGAGGCCACATGGACTGATCGCGTCGACGACCTGTCACTGCCGCAATGGCAGGACCTGCCGTCCAGTGCTGCGGCATTCCGCCTGCGTGTGCGCCCCTATGAGGACGTGGCGCTGCTGGCCAACGCCGATGCCGAGGCCACATGGCCCACCGTCGGCAAGATCAGCGCGCACAACGCGCGACACGAATTCGGCGACACCCGCCATCGGCGCGTCAACTACCGCTTCCGCGCCTCCACCCGCTTCCGCGAGTACTTCCGGCCGGCGTTGCTGGCAGCCGCCGACGACAATCCGCTCGATGACGGTCAAAGCGTGATCGGCCCGCTGATGCAGGTTTCAGTGCCATCGTCCGCGCGCCCCGCCGCACCGATCGTGCACTCGGTGATCCCGCTGTTCCGCTGGTCCGATGCCACCGAACCCGAGCAGCCGATGGCGCGCCGCCATGGCCGTCGCGCCGGCGTGCGGGTCTACCTCGAGCGCCCGTGGTTCTCCAGCGGCAACGACGAGCTGCTCGGCGTGCTGCTCGCCCGCGGGGGCGACGACAACTTCGGTCCGCCGGCGGAAGATCAGTCCGGCTTCCCGTTTGTCAGCAAGTGGGGAGCGGATCCGATATGGATGAGCGCGGACGTCGCGCCGCGGGCGATGTCGTTGCTGCAGCTGGACAACCTGCTGCACAGCGCGGGGCTGGACGACCGCGGCCTGCCGGGACGGCCGGTCACCCCCGCGGCGCAGTTGCCGTTGGGCACATTGCCGGGCCTGCCGATCGTCACCGTCGTCGGCTACCAACCGCAGTACAACGCGGCACGCGAGCTGTGGTATGTCGACATCGCGCTCGATCCAGGCGAGCACTTCTGGCCGTTCCTGCGGCTGGCCGTGTGCCGTTACCAGCCGGAAAGCATCGTGGGCTGTCATCTGTCGGCTCCGGTGCGCTGTGATTTCGTGCAGGTTCCACCGGAACGGCTCGCCAGCGTCAGCCGTACCGATGATCGCCACGTGCGCGTCGTGGTCAGCGGCACCGTGGGGGTGCGCACGCCGCCCGGACCAGGCCTGGATGCCACTGCCGCACTCGCCAGCGCGGTCGACCACAACCGTTATCTGGTCGCGCGTTTGCAGCGTCGCGACCCGCTTGTCGATACCGATCTAGGCTGGGAGACGGTGGTCGCGACGCGATTGACGCTGCGCGGCAGCGGACCGGGTAACCATGAAGCCGCCTGGGTGGGCGAGCTCGACGCCGGTGAGGAGATCCCCCTGGTTCGCCCCGGCCACGGCCCGAGCGGCTGGCGTGTAGCGGTGGAGGAATGGGAGCTGCTCGAAGGCGACCCCACCCACATCGATGTCGCGTTCGTCGGCATCGACCTCCCGCGACTGGAACGCCGGTTGATCTACGCCGACGAAATCGATTTGTAGCAGGTGCGCGAACGTTCGCTTGGCGGTCTCCAGCAGGCGGCGGCCTCGACTTGGCGCAGGGTGATTCCGGCCACTTCCTGTGCCCCATCCACTGCCCGCCTGCCGGGGCACAAAAAAACCCGCCAAGTAGCGGGTTCGTTGTGTTTTTCAGACTCCAACGGACGTCCTGAAACAGTGTAATGGTGCCAAGAGGGGCATCACAAAGCTAGCAATCACGCGTCTTGCGCGGCATGCGTCCAGAAACTACCCCCAAATGTACCCCCAGCATGACGTTGCTTGCCTCGCTGCCGCAGTTGCACTGGTCTCGCCTTGTTTCGCCAGTGCCACATGCTCACCTTGAAGGCGCCCCATTGCGGCGGACAGTTGCCCGGTCATCGGTTCGGCCTGACTTGTGCGGTCGGCTTGCGCCGGACGGCCATCGGCCTGATTCACTGACTCGCGAGAATAGGATGACGCACGCGTCCGTTGCGCGGTGCCAGCAGACAACGCGAGCCGTCGTAGGCATTCGCTGATTGATCGAAGGGGTCGTGCGTCCAATTGTGGATGCGCGTGTTTAGGGGAACTGTCGGTCTAGCAATCGAACGCGCCAGACTTTCGATGCCCTCCCCTTACGCTCGAATTGTCAACCGCTCGCTGAAGTTGTTACGGGTTAAGCCAACAACATTGGGGCGGCGGTGTCCGGCGCGAAAGTGCTGAACTCTCGATAGCCCCCGCCTTGCCGCATTCTTGCCGTTGTTCTGGCCTGCCTTGTGGCGATCTTGGGATGCTGGCGCGCGTGACGCCGCGTTACAGCGCGTGACACCCGGCATTGCACAACCCCATGTGGCAAACTGACAACACTGATGCCTAGGGGAAAGGACAATGCGCAAGGAATGGATGGTCGTGGCTGTGCTGGCGTTGGCCGGCTGCGGTGTGCAGCGTCAAAACGTGAGGCTCAGCGTGCCGTCACCGCAAGTCAATCAACCGAACGGAAAGCCTATTTTGCTGGGTGACGTCACGGACGCCCGGGGCCCACACGCTGACCTAAAGCTCAGTGACAAGGAACGGGCGCGCAATGTTGGTGGAGTAATGCGTGGCGGCAGCGGCATTGCGGTAGATCTTACAGACACCACTGTTACGGATGAGGTTCGCCAAATCATCACGCAGTCGCTGCGCGGTATGGGCTACAAGGTCATTGATGGCGGGGAAGCTCCAGCCAACACCCTGCGCATAGCGGCAAACATCACAAAAGTCGATGTGACCATGCCATTCAACTTCTTCCGCGCAATGTCGTACTCGCAGAAGATGATTGCCGATATCGCAACCAGCGTGACGGTAACAAACGGCGTGGGAACGCAGTCGTTCAACGTATCCGGCCATGGCGAAAACATCTATCAGCGAGTCATCCCGGAAAATTGGGAAACTGCTTTAAACAGGGCCGTGGCGGACTACACGAAGAAACTTCAGGAAGCGATGGTGATCGCCGACCGGGAATGATGCGGGTCACGACAAGGTGCCTAAACGTATTCAGAAAAAGCCGGAAGTCCTGCTCGCCTCGCTGCCCGTCTGATTGTCTGAAGCCCAGACTTGCTGAATCCACGCGCAGTGCACAGCTCCTCATCTGTCGCGCTCAACAGGCTCTGAATCGTTCGGAATCCGGCGTTCCACAACTGCTCAGCATAGTCATAGCGCCAAACCACTAGAAAAATAGTGCGCACGAGCCCAAGCCCAACGCAACCAGATACACCACCAAGCCTTTCCACGTAGCGGGCGTGGGGTATCCCGCGCTCACCTGTTGCTTCAATCAGCTCTCTCATCGACCCGTAGGCACCACTGCAATCACCACTGGACAAGCCCTAAAGCGCCAACAGGAAAGGCAGATAGTCACCGCCATCAGCTGGTACAGGCCCTACATCGGAAGCCATGCTTTGAACCGCAGCAATCCTCTTCCAATCATCAAGCGCCAGCATCCATATCCCTTCCCACCCTTCGGGGCATATGTTTGGCGGCTGACCATTTTCCTTCGGCCAGAACTCCAAATGCCGTCGGAGGATCGCAGTCGGTGTGCGGAGTTGCATCGTCGCGCAGAAATACCACCCGACCGTGATGTCATCCATCGCCCCACTTGCGTGCATCACACCGCCAACCACGCGAATCGAATCACTCATCGCAGCGCCTCCGTTTGGCTACTTCGCACTACTTTAGATCGGACTGCGTCAAGCAGCTCTGTGTCAAGGCGTTGCCTCGAATCGGTCGCGCATCGCGTCACGCGCGCGATGTCGGCGGTTTGGCCGCAGGTATCAGCAGGCCCTTTCACGTAGCCACTGTTCGGCCAGCCGTTCGCGCGTATGCCATGATCAGCTGCGGCGGCAATGACCATCTGCAATGCGCCTTCACCTGCTATGGCGGCGAAAGTTATCCTGCACCTTCCCATCGCAAATCAACCTCTCCCAATCAAACGGACGGGGTTGGCGACTACGGTGCGGGGATTTCCATAGGCATGAATTGCGCTCGCAAAAAAGCCCGCACGATGGCGGGCTTGTTAGGAATCGAAGGGCTACGTGTTACAGGCAAGTCTGTGCGACGCTCCATGCTCGCTCGCCATTGCGGGACATGTTGGATCGCACCGCCACGCGACTCCCAGCCCCGTTCGGTGTAGCCGTTACGGTGGCCGCCAGATCGCCGCCACGATTCCCGATGGGGAGAACAACAACAACCGACTCCCCGTCTTTCATGGCATGTGCGTCGGCTTGAATATCGACATACTTTGGGAGCACGCACTCGACGAACGCCTGCGCGGATTTTGCCGTATCAGACTGGTGCACCGGCTGCGTTGACTTCAGCTCTGAGTAAGTCGCACATCCAGCCAGCGCTAACACGGCTATGACGGCCCCTGTATGCTTTGAGATGGCCTTCATGGCGATTCGTGGTAGGTGCGCTGGTAATCTTGCACGCGTACATCGTAGTCCGCGCAGTGTTCGACCCTGCATTGCGCGATGGCTATTTGCGCCGGAATCTTCGCGTCCTTCTGTGCCTGAGTCAGGGCCGGCGAAACGGATACGCCGTAAAGGGTAAGCAGCACGGCGGCCCCAAATAGGCCGCCAACCGCGTACAGGAGTGCTTTCAGCCCGCCACCCATCGGGGCGGACTTGTTCGGCGCACCGCAGTGCGGACACGCCCGCGCCTTGTCGCTCATTTCCGTCTTGCACTCAGCGCACAGGGCGATCACCGCATGCCTCCCGCGTTGAACGCGCTGGCGGGCCCAGCACTGCGGTCTGCCGGCAGCGGCGCGGGCTCAATAGCCTCGTCATCCATTGGCTGTGTATTGAACGTGATGTTCCGAAGTTCCTGAATAATGGCAGCCATTGCCCACATAAGCGTCGCCGTGACAAAAACCGACACCATGAGAATGAACTCGGCGCCAAGACTCAGGCCCGCAAGCGCGCCGCCAAAGAATGCAAGGAGTACCGAAATAACCGCGATGAATTGCAGCACCGAAACCACGCCGCCAGTAACAGGTCGATTCCCCATTGCGCCGCCCCCTATTCAGTTGGACGCAGGGATCGTACACCGGTAAAACCCCTCGATGCGTTTGGCCCATTGCGGGTCCGGTCGCTCGATGCAGAAAGGGGCTGATGCCCGTTGCGACCTGGCGGCGGTCATTGGACAAACGTCGTGGCGTTGACCATCAGGCCCGTTCGCGTCGCCACTGTTCGGCCAGCCGTTCGCGCGTGCGCCATGCCCAGCGACGGTACGGGACCACGTACAACGCGCAACCGTCCAGGTCGAAGCGGCGGATGCAGCCATCGCGGTTGTTCCATCCGGGCGCGCGGTCGGCAGCGGCCAGTGCGTGCAGCACGTCGGCAGGTAGCGGGGTCTTTTGCATGGCGGCCGGTTCCTTCGGCAATTCTGGGGGCCGTTGCGCCTAGAACACCTCAAGTGCCACAAGACTGTTATTTACTTAGGGGTGTACTTATTTGGGACTGGCGCAAGGTTCCCTTTTCGGGACTGGCGAAACTGCGGCAGCCATTGCGGCGCGATGGCGAACAAGTCCGGCTTGCGACCGTGCTGCGTGTTACGCCCCTCGCACACATGCTGGAGGATGCCCGCTTGCACTACCAACGCCCGATGGCGGTAGAACGTGTCTTTCTTGGCGAAACCGGGGCGCCCCTCGAAGTCCGACCACGCCAGCGCGATGTTGCCATTGTTGTTGCCGTTGTAGCGGCGGAACGCGGTCAGGATCACGTCATGCGCCGGTGGCGGCAGCGCCCGCCATTGCGGTGAGTCCAGCAACGCATGCGGCAGCGCCGCGTAGCCGTGCGAGCCATAGGCCGATGCGCGCGTGGCGATGGTGTCCACTTCGGTTGCGCACAATGGCGGCTGGCAGCGTTCGGCGTTGATCCGTTGCAGACGGTCGTTAACGGCATCGGCGGCGTGGCCTTTCTGAACCAGTGCGCACGCCAGCAGGAACAAGGTTTCATTGCGCTGGCCTTCGGCGATGGTGTCCGGCAGTGCGCGCGGCTTGGATGCTAGCGGCGCGGACACGTCCAAGCCAAAAGCGGCGACAA
>Ga0207707_10005880_pt1 | contig 10725 bp, 5 predicted proteins | sample KBSC83BmetaG_FD_184336 | JGI IMG/M metagenome (GOLD analysis project Ga0207707, IMG submission 184336) | Corn rhizosphere microbial communities from Kellogg Biological Station, Michigan, USA - KBS C8-3B metaG (SPAdes) (version 2) | ecosystem: Host-associated > Plants > Roots > Rhizosphere ... | reverse complement strand
TTTGCCGTTCAGGATGAACCCCCGGTTGATGTCAAGGCGAAACGTCCGAATGCCGAGCGGCGTCTCGTAACGATCGACGACTCTGCCGCCCTGGTCCAACTGCGACACGACCTTGTAAAGATACGGTCGCTCGTCGGACCAGAGTTCCGGCGACGCGACTTTCAATGTTTGACTGACTTCCGCGTGCGAATCTCTGGCTGCGACTCCCTTCGAAACCTCGCGCGCCACTTCCCTTCCTTTCGTATCCTGAATGATCGTCGTGAGATTCACAGGCGCAGCGCTGTTCGAACCGTTGTCTACCTGAGTTTTAATGACGACTGTCGCCGACGAAGTGTTAACTTCGGGCGTGGTGACGTACGTGCCCCAGTGCTCGACGTGAACCGGATCGAGCGTCGTCAACCAAACATTGCGATAGATACCGGAACCGGAATACCAGCGCGAATTCGGCTGCTGAGAATTGTCGACTTTGACGGCTATGACGTTTGGACCACCGCCATAAATCAAGTGTGGTGTCAGTTCGTACTCGAAAGTACTGTAGCCGTACGGACGTTTGCCGAGATAGTGACGGTTGATCCAAACCTCGCTATTGCGATAGACGCCGTCGAACTCGATGAAAAGCAGCTTTCCTTTCGACGCCAGCGGCACGTTAAACGTCTTCCGATACCAGCCGATGCCGCCGGGCAGCGCTCCGCCACCGGTGCCGGACGGCGCGTTCTCGCTGAACTCACCCTCGATGCTCCAGTCGTGCGGCAGATCGAGTTGACGCCACTTGGAGTCATTCAGCCCCGTGTCCTGCCCGTTGGGCACGTCACCCAAATTGAAGCGCCAGTTCTGATTAAACGAAACTCTTTTTTCGGGACGCGAGTTCGCGAGGCAAAGTGAAGTTGAAAACAACAGTAAACCTAGCGAGAGGGCGACATTTAGTGTTCTCTTCATAGCTTTTGATTTGTCTGGTTCATATAGACAGGATTTACAAGATTTTCAGAATTGACAGGATTCATCTTGAAAATCCTGTAAATCCTGTAAATCCTGTCTAAAGTTTTAGCCCGAGCGCTTTCACCAACTCGGGATCTTCTTGCGCCTGTCCGTTCGTCTTATTCACCGCGGCAAAACCACCAGCATAGTCCCACATGGTCCAACCAATGCCATGCTTCTCGAGCGCCACGCGCATGTCGTGAAGCCACGCCACACGATCTCCCGCGCGCGCGAATTTTCGAAAAGCCCCAAACTCATTACACGTGATGTAAACATGTCGCTTCGACGCCCACTCAGCCGCTAACCCCAATTCCCGGTCGATGCGCGCAGCGTTCCAGTTATCTTCACCATAGCGCAGCAAGTTATACCGCGCGGGCTCATCCTGAATCGTGTCGAGCACAGGTTGCACAGCCTCAGGCGACGACGGATACGGCACGTTTTTGTAGAACGGCAGATTTGGACCAGCCCACGTCGCACCCTGGTGGGTGAACGCAAACGGCTCGTAAAAATGAAAGTTGTAGATTATGTTCGCATCGGAATACGGCTCGAGAAAAAGCATCTCCGCAAGCCCTGACCAACGATGACCACTCGCGATTATCGTGTGGTTCGGCGCCGCCGCACGAATCGCCGAGATCAGTTTTCCCTGAATGCCGTACCAGCGATAACCATCCTCAACCATCGGCTCGTTAATCACCTCGAGAAACACAAACTCCGGATCTCGCTTCGACAAATGCGACGCAAAAGCGCGCCAAAACTTCGCAAACGCTTCAACGCCGCGCTCGTCTCGATTCATTCGCAGCTTGAACTCGTCACTCGGATGAATGTCGATGACGACGGCCAAACCGGCGCCGAGAATCATGTCGAGCGCGCGGTCGACGTACTGAAGATAATTCGTGTTGAGTACGGAAGGATCTGGCGTATCAGCAAGCAAAGGCGCGGGTTCGATCGGAAAACGCACGTGGTCGAATCCCATCGACTTGATCAGCGCGATGTCCTGCGCGGTGGTGTGCGTTTCGAGACGCTCTTTCGTGTAAACAGGCGCCTGCGAGAACCAATGACTCAAGTTAACGCCGCGATGCAAACGCGCAAATCGCGCCGCAAGATTCAACGGTTTTTCCTGCGTCGAGCCTCGCCTAGAGCCGTCAAAAACAGTCGCACGACTCGCGCTAGTTGACAGATGAGTCACAATAGCGAGCGTCAAAACGAGCGTGATTGTTTGTTGAGTTCGCTTCAGCACGCGCATCTTTTATCAGGCACGAATTCAGAAAGCAAAATAAAAATTTTTTGGAGAAGTCCGGCATTGAGCACAAAACTCCACTCGTGGCTTGGTCCGATCCTGCTTCTTGTCGCACTCGTTACAGCGAGTGGACAACGGGCGCGCGTCGCCTCTCAAAACGGCAAAACTGTCATGCAAATTGACGCCGGCTGGCAGTTTCGTGAGGTCGGGAAAACGGACTGGTACAACGCCTCCGTGCCCGGTTGCGTACACATGGATCTGCTCGCAAACAAGCTGATCGACGATCCGTTTTATCGCGACAACGAGAAGAAGCAGCAGTGGATCGACAAGAAAGATTGGGAGTACCGGACGACGTTCAAAGTCACGCCGGCAACGCTCGAGCGACGGCATGTCGAGCTTGTCTTCGAAGGTCTCGACACGTACGCGCAGGTCTATCTGAACGAGCGTATGATCCTGAGTGCGGACAATATGTTTCGCACCTGGCGCATTGACGCCAGGCCCGCGCTGCAAGCCGGCGACAACACTTTGCGAATCGTTTTTCGGTCGCCGATTAACGAGATCCTGCCGCTGATGGCGAAGCTGAACTACCAACTTCCCGCACCGAACGATCAAGGCGAAAAGACTTCACCTTACACGCGCAAGGCTCCGTACCAGTACGGCTGGGACTGGGGACCACGCTTCGTAACGAGCGGCATCTGGCGTCCCGTTTCGCTCGAAGCATGGGACCAGGTTCGGATCAACGATGTTCAGGTGGTCGTCAAAAGCATTACGCAAACCGCGGCTGACCTGACCGCGAACATCGAAGTCGAAGCGAGCGAGGCCGGCACGGCCACGATCGTGTTGGACAACCTGCACGACAAACTAGTCGCCGAACAACGACGGGTCAATCTCAACCCGGGAATTAACAAAGTCACTTTCAACTTCTTCGTCGCGCACCCGGCGTTGTGGTGGCCCAACGGACTCGGCGAGCAACCACTCTACAGCTTCCGCGCACGCAGCCTCGTTAACGGACAAGTCACGGATGAGCGTACGACGCGCACCGGAATACGAACTCTCGAACTGCGCCAGCAGCGCGACGAAGCGGGTCAGAGTTTCATGTTCGTTATCAACGGCATTCCCGTCTTCGCAAAAGGTGGAAACTGGATTCCGTCCGACAGTTTTCCGACGCGCATCACCAAAGACAAATACCGTTTTCTGATCAAGTCAGTACACGACAGCAACATGAACATGCTGCGCGTGTGGGGCGGCGGCATTTACGAAGCAGACGAGTTTTACAAACTCTGCGACGAGATGGGAATTCTTGTCTGGCAGGATTTCATGTTCGCTTGCAGCATGTATCCGGCGACGCCGGAGTTTCTCGACAACGTGCGCGCCGAAGCAATCGACAATGTGAAGCGACTCCGCAACCATCCGAGTATCGTGCTTTGGGCCGGCAACAACGAAATCGAGACCGGTTGGATGAACTGGGGCTGGCGGAAAACTCTGCCGGTGTCGTTGTGGGACGACTACAAGAAAATCTTCCACGGCGTGTTGCAGGAAGTTTGTGCGACTTACGATCCGACACGCACTTACTGGCCCAGTTCGCCGCACGGCGGACTCGCCGACGATCCTGATTCATTGCGCAGCGGCGACGTACACTTCTGGCGCGTGTGGCATGCGGCGGAGCCGTTCAGCGATTACGAGAAACAGACGCCGCGGTTCATGAGCGAATACGGTTTTCAGTCATTTCCGAATATCGAAACGGTGAAGGCGTACACGGTACCGGGCGATCGCGACATCGAGTCGCCGATCATGCTCGCGCATCAACGACATCCGCGCGGAAATCAACTGGTGCGCGAATACATGTTGCGCGACTATGCGCAGCCGAAAGACTTCGAGTCGTTCCTGTACGTCAGCCAGGTTTTGCAAGCGGAGGGAATACGCCTCGGCGCCGAGCACCTGCGACGCATCATGCCGCACAACATGGGTTCGCTTTACTGGCAGATCAACGATTGCTGGCCCGTCGCTTCGTGGTCCAGCATCGACTACTTCGGGCGCTGGAAGGCGTTGCAATACTACGCGCGGCGGTTTTACAACGACCTGCTGATCAGTCCGACGGTGCAAAACGGATATCTAAAGATGTTCGTGGTTTCGGATCGAGTGAAGCCGGTGCCGGCGCAGATCAGAGTCACGCTTATGAACTTCGAGGGGGCGACGTTGAAGAGCTTCGTGCGCGAGACGACCGTTGCGCCGTTGACGAGTCGCTCGTACTTCGATCTCAGGGTGGCGGAGTTGCTCGACGGCAGCGAAGGCAAGAATGCGGTTGTTTATGCCGAGCTGCTCGTGAACGGAAAACCGGTTTCGACTCACGACTACTTTTTCGCGCCGTTCAAGGAGCTGACGTTCGCGAAACCGACGATCAGTTCCGAGGTGACGCGCACGCGTGGCGGTTTCAGCGTCAAGCTGACGACGGATAAGTTTGCGAAAGCTCTTTACCTCGCGGTCGCGGAGCATGACGGTTTCTTTTCGGATAACTATTTCAATCTCGCGCCCGGCAGAGAAGCGACGGTTGAGTTTCATTCGCGTGAGCCGTTGACGTTGGAGCAGTTTAAGGAGCGACTACAGATCCGGTCTGTGTTCGATGCGTTCCAATGACGGATAGAGTTCGTTGGGGAGTTTTAGGTACGGCGAAGATCGCGTTGACAAAAGTCATACCGGCGATGCAGCGCAGCCACGCCTGTGAAATCGTCGCGATTGCCTCGCGAGATTTTGCAAAAGCTGAAGAGACTGCCGAGCGATTACACATCCCGAAAGCTTACGGCAGTTATGAAGAACTCCTGGCGGACGACTCGATCGAGGCAATCTACAACCCCCTCCCGAATAACCTGCACGTCCCATGGACCATCAAAGTCGCTGCAGCCGGCAAGCATGTGCTTTGCGAAAAACCGATCGGAATGAATGCAACCGAAGCCGGCACACTCATTGAGGTGCGCGACCGCACGGGTGTGCGAATCCAGGAAGCGTTCATGGTCAGAACGCACCCGCAGTGGCGCGAAACACGCAAGCTGATCCACTCGGGCCGCATCGGTTCGTTGCGATCCATCACCGGCTTTTTCAGTTACTTCAATCCTGACCCAACAAACATTCGCAATCATCTCGAGCTCGGCGGCGGGGCGTTGATGGACATCGGCTGTTACCCGATTAACATCTCGCGCTTCGTGTACGACACCGAGCCTCGACGCGTGTATGGGCAAATCGAACGCGATTCATCAACGGGAACAGATACGTTAACAACCGCACTGCTCGATTTTCCAAATGGTCATTCAACCTTCACGTGCAGCACACGTCTCGCACCGTACCAGCGCATGATCTTTCACGGCACCGAAGGACGCATCGAAGTTCTTATTCCGTTCAACGCGCCCAACGATCGGCCAACAGAGATCCTGGTCAACGACGAAAAGATCGATTTTCCGATTTGCGATCAGTACGAGATTCAGGGAACGCTGTTCTCGCGCGCGATTCGAGGACATCGCGAACAGGCAATCCCGCTCGAAGACTCCATCAACAACATGAAAGTGATCGACGCGGTGTTTCGCTCCGCACAAACAAATCGGTGGGAAGAGGAGAATTCATTATGAAATTAATTGCGGCATCAATCATCGTCGCGTTGCTTTCCCTCTCAACTCTCTCGCAACCGGGCGGCGATAAGTTTGTCTACGCCGATTTTGAGAAAATGGAGAACGGCCGGCCCGTCAGTTCCAACGGCGGCCTCGTCCAGATCTACACGGGCCAGGAATCAACGCCAGTGAAGTTTAAGGGCCTGGCAAATGCATCTCCGGGCGCGCCGGAGCTGATCGTCCTGAAAGACGCCCCACAAAACCACCTCGCGTCATTCGAGTACAGTCTCTTTGGTCCTAACCAGTGGGCCAACGTGACGTTGGAAGTTCAGGGACGACCGATGAAAGAGGGAAAACCGGTTGCTGACGACGTGAGTGGGTACAAACAAATGGCGCTGCAACTTTACGCGACCGGCGTCGACTCGTTGCGCGTAGAGTTTATCAGCCACGGACAAGGCATCAATCTCGACGCGGGCTTTCCGCAATTACCGATACGCCTCAAGCAAGGACTCAACACTTATGTGATTCCTTTGAAGGGTCTGACACAGCCTTCGTGGGTGCAGGACCGCGTGGACACGAAGGACGTGCTGAAGAAATTAACCGCCATCAGCATAAGTGCTTACTGCGAGCAATGCACACCTAAGAACGGCATGGTCCTGGTCGACAATGTGGTCTTTCAAAAGTAGCCGCAGATTAACGCCGATTTAAATCGGATTTTTTATCCGCGTGATCCGCGGCCCCAATTGAACGCTGTTGCCGCGCTTCATACGGACCCGAGTTGTTTGATCTCGATAACGAACGTGGCAGTCGGTGCCGGTGATGCTCTTTATTGTGGCGTGGTCCAGTGCGCCGTTCTTCCAGACGATATCGACTTCGAAGCCGTCACGAGCGCGCAAACCTTTGACGGACCCATTCGGCCAGGCAGTTGGTAGAGCGGGCAGGAGCTCGATCTCGCCCGTGTGACTCTGCAAGAGCATCTCGACAATCCCTGACGTCACGCCGAAGTTCCCATCAATCTGAAACGGCGGGTGAGCGTCGAACAGATTGCGATAGACGCCGCCACCACCCGCAAACTCTTTCGCGTAAACCGGCGTCAACGCTCTTTGCAGCAACCGATATGCGCGGTCGCCGTCACGCAAGCGCGCCCACAAGTTGACCTTCCACGCAAGACTCCATCCAGTTCCGACGTCGCCGCGCAATTCCAAACTCTTTCTCACTGCGGCAAAGAGATCCGGCGTATCTCGAGCCGTGATCTGGTTGCTCGGGAACAAACCATACAGATGCGAAACGTGACGGTGCTGGCGTTCCGGCGCTTCCAAATCCCAATCGTCAAGCCACTCCTGCAACTGGCCTGCTTTACCGATCTGCATCGGTGGCAAACGTACCCGCGCGGCGGTCAATTTCGCAGCGAAGTCTTTGTCAATACGCAGAATTTCTGCTGCCCACGCGCATTGATTAAACAGATCGCGGATGATTTGCGAATCCATCGTTGGACCAGCACAGATCGCAACGCCGGCGGGATGTTTGTTCTCCGGTGAGATCGACGGACACGTCACCAGCCAGTTGCGTCGCGGTTCGGGAACGAGCGTGTCGAGAAAAAACTCCGCCGCGCCTTTCATCACCGGATATGCGCGCGCGAGAAACTGTTTGTCGCCGGTGAACTGATAGTGATGCCAAAGGTGCGTGCACAGCCACGCGCCGCCGGTGGGCCAGAATCCCCAGAGCGGACCATCGATCGGCGCCGTCTGTCTCCAGAGATCGGTGTTGTGATGACATACCCAGCCGCCCGCACCGTACTGTACGCGCGCCGTGCGCGATCCATTCTCGACCAGTTCCGACACCATCCGCAGCAACGGCTCGTGACACTCCGAGAGATTCGTCGTCTCGGCGGGCCAGTAGTTCATCTCGGTGTTGATGTTGATGGTGTACTTGCTTTCCCACGGCGGTGTCATCAGGTTGTTCCAGATGCCTTGCAGGTTGGCGGGCTGCGTGCCGGGCCGCGACGACGAGATCAACAGGTAACGACCGTACTGAAAATAGAGTGTGGCGAGATGCGGATCGAGACCTTGCAGGAACTGCACCGGACGCTGGTCCGTCGGCAGATTCGCGGCGGCAGTTCTTCCAAGATCCAGTTTGACGCGACGAAACAGTCGTTGGTGTTCGCGCATGTGCACGGCGCGTAAGCTGAAGAATGTTTTTTGGCCGGCGAGCTTTACTTGTTCGCTGACGATAGCACTCGGATCTCCGCTGGTGTCTTTGTAGCTGCGGTAACTCGTCGCGGCCGCGATGAACAGCAATGCTGAGTATGCATTCCTGACAACGATTCTTTCTTTTTCGGCGGTGATTTGCGCGTCCGGCGCCTGGACCAACACACGCGCCGCAAACTGCAGGCCGCCTTTGATGCCGGACGACTCTCCATTAACACCACTCAGGACAAGCGTGTCGTTGCCTTCGGTTGAGACGGTTGCTGTCTGTGGCGTCTCAAACGTCGCAGCGAAGTTCAACTGACGCAGCCGGTCCGCGATGAGACAAACGACGACGACCTGGTCCACCGGGCTCGCAAATATCTCGCGCACGAAAGTGGTTGCGCCGATGCTGTAAGTCGTCGTGGCGATAGCCGTGTCGAGATCGAGTTGGCGGCGATAGTTCGTAACGTTGTCGTGATCACGGAATGAGATTTTGAGATCGCCGACCGGTTCGTAAGGCATCTGCTTGATCGGGTTGGCCATCATCTTCGCGCCGACCAGATCGTGTGCTTCTTTGTACTTGCCCTCGAAGATCAGCCGCCGCGCTTCGGGCAGTGCTTCCAGTGCTTGCGGGTTGTTTGGGTCGTAAGGGGAACCGGCGTAGAGCGTGTCTTCGTTTAGCTGGAGCAGTTCGTTTGCAGGATCGCCGAAGATCATCGCGCCGAGGCGTCCATTACCAACAGGCAGTGCCTCCGTCCATTCGCTCGCAGGCTTGTCGTACCAGAGAAGCAGCGGGTCGTTTTCACGCGGCAACGCATTCTGGAGCTTAGTCGCTAGCGGCATCGCTGCCGCCACCGCCAGAAATCTTCGCCGCGTAATTCTCATCACACCGTGAGCGCCGATTAGTTCTTAATGGTCCACTTCACTTTGCCTGCCTGCGGATCGTTGCGCAGTACAAACGAGCGTCCGCTGGGAGTGAGAGACAAGGTCTGTACGTCGCTGTCAGGTCGCGTGAAGAGTCCCGTAACGGGCTCGCCACCGGTGCTGAACACGCGCAGCTCGACGTTGTTCCAGTCCATGTCCTTCGTGCTCTGCGCAACTTTGATGTGCGGCAACACCGTGTGATTCTTGACGAGCAGCACCACCGGAATCTCACCCAACTTGATGTCGTGCCACTTCTCACCCTCATAGACCACGCCGCTTTGATAATCAATCCACTTACCCGGCGGCAGATAAACCTTGCGCTGCTCGCCGCTCGCAAACATCGGCGCCACGAGCAAGTCCGATCCAAACATGTACTCATCATCGATGGTCCATGATCCCGGATCGTTCGGATACTCGAAGAACAACGGCCGCACCATCGGAAAACCGCGCGCGGACGAGTCCTTCGCCTGCGCGTAAATGTATGGCATCAACGAATACCGCAAACCCAATGCGCGCTGAAAATCTTTCGTCAACGCATCATCGTATTCCCACGGCTCGCGTGGCGGTGCGCCGTGCGCGCGCGTGTGCGAAGTTAAAACTCCCCACGCCAGCCAGCGACGATAAAGATCGCGCGGCGCCTTCTGCACGAACCCGCCGACGTCATGACTCCAGTAAGTAAATCCCGACAAACCAAACGAGAGTCCGCCGCGCAACTCACCCGCCATCGCAGAGTCTGTGTTCTCCGCGTCGCCACCCCAGTGCAGCGGATAACGCTGGCTGCCGGCCCACGCGCTGCGCGCCCAGATCACATTCTCACCCGTCACTTCTTTCGTGACTTCAGCCACCGCTTTGTTGTAACGCAACGGGTAAAGATTGTGCTCGAACCAGCCGCTCATCCCCGAAGCGTATTGGCCGTTGATCGGCGCGCCCTCTCCGAAGTCGACTTTGATCGCGCCCACTCCGAGCTTCAACAGATCCCTGAGTTTGCCCTGGTACCACTTCACCGCTTCAGGGTTGCTCATGTCGAGCGTCGCGTCTTCAAACGGAAGACGGCCGCCTTCGTTCTTCACCTCGTATCCCTTGTCGACCATTTCTTTCCAGAGATCGTTCTTGCTGGTGAAGTATGTGTACTGCCAAAGACTGATGTGAAAACCCTGCTGCTTCAGATCGGCGATCATCTTCGCCGGATCGCGGAAACGCGAACTCGAAAAACGATAATCGCTGCGCCAGTCAGTTTCGAACCAACCAGTGTCGAGGTGAATCACATCCGCGGGAACCTGGTGCGCTCTGAGTTGTTGGGCCACCTGGCGTACCTGGTCCTCCGAGTTGTAGGTGATGCGGCTCATCCAGAAACCGAACGACCACAGTGGGGGCACCGGACTGCGACCGGTCAACGCGGTGTACTCGGAAAGAATGTCTTTCGGCTCGCCCAGAAAGATGAAGAGATCGAGGTTCTCGTCGCCTGAATAGATGACGTTGTGCGCGTCGTAAAACTTGCCGAAATCGAAAGTCAGCGGCGCGCTGGTGTGAACAAACATGCCATAGCCGTTGCTGCTCAGGAAAAACGGTATCGGCTTGTACATGTACTCGTTCTGCGTGCCCATGCCGTCGCGCGTCGAGACGAGCACGCGTTGCCCGCGTTTGTTGAAGCGCGTAAACGATTCGCCGCAACCGAAGATCTTTTCGTCGTGCTGCAACTCAAACGTCGCAGCGATGCGGCGCGAGAGATCGCTCGAGCGACGCACGAATGAAAACGGAATCGGAGTGATGAATGTCGCGGGATCGCCGATGTTCTGCGTGCGCGTTA
>Ga0207707_10005873_pt1 | contig 10732 bp, 10 predicted proteins | sample KBSC83BmetaG_FD_184336 | JGI IMG/M metagenome (GOLD analysis project Ga0207707, IMG submission 184336) | Corn rhizosphere microbial communities from Kellogg Biological Station, Michigan, USA - KBS C8-3B metaG (SPAdes) (version 2) | ecosystem: Host-associated > Plants > Roots > Rhizosphere ... | reverse complement strand
CTTCAATAAATCCTTCGGCGACTTGATCGCAATCTTCGAATCCGCCGGCACGATGATCACCAGCTGATTCGATAGCAGATTCTTTCTTGTGCCCGGCTCGATCAGGTTGTTTTTCTCCAGCGCGTCGATCTGCGCCAGATCGGCGGAAAAAAAGATATCCGCAGGCGCGCCTTCCTCGATCTGGCGCGCCAGTCCGCTGGACGGACCGAAGTTGAACTTCACGGCGTGCTTGGGGTTCGCCTGATAGCCGGCGCCGATTTCCTGCAACACATCGATGAGGCTGGCGGCGGCCGAGACGAGAATTTCGTCGGCCCACGCGTTGACCTGTGCCGAGAGCAGAATAATAAATAGCACGGCTACCGAAAATGATTTGCGCACGAATAGAAACATCTTTGGGGAATCCTTTTCGGTGGTCTGCGCTACTGTAGGGTGTCGACGATTCTGCCGATTTCTGTCGTGTCGTAGCCGCCGAGGGCGTCGAGCTCGCTGCGAAAGCGCTTGCTTACCATTGTATCGAGAAGAATCCTGAGTCCCTGCAGAGTTTCGTAGTAAGCCTTCGGGATAATCAGATCGTAGCGCTCGCGCTGCAGAGGGACAAAATCGAGTGCGGCGATGGACGCGGCCGCGCGCACGCCGATGCCGGTATCGGCAAGACCGGTCCTAATGCGCGATGCGACGTCCAAGTGAGATGGTACTTCATCGCCATATCCTTTCACCCGGCTGTGTTTGACACCGCTCTGTGTGAGCTGCTTATCGAGCAAACGGCGCGCGCCGGATCCCTTTTCGCGGTTGACGATTCGCACGGCGGGTTTTGCGAGATCGGCCGCGCTGCGGATTTTTTTGGGGTTGCCTTGGCGAACGATGAAGCCTTCTTCCCAGTGCGCGAAGGTGACGACGAGACAATCCATGTCGCCAAGCTTCGCCTTTAGGTCCGGCAGGTTCCAGGCTTCGGCTTCCTGTTCGGCGAGGTGTACGCCGGCAAGGTGGATTTCGCCGTGCTTCAATGCCTCCAGCGCGAGGCTGCTGCCCATCAAGGAGGGGACGACATTATCCTCACCGTGTTTGGCGGCGAATTCGGCCGCGAGAAACATAGCCGGATCGCAGCCGCCGACGACGACCTTGCGCTGCACGGCGCCGCGGTCCTTGAGTAGTTTGATTTTGACTCGCTTGCTGTCGGCAGTCGCGCCTACGATCACGCCGTCGGCGGTCGCGCTCAAGCTGGTCAGTTCGCCGACGCCAACGAGCGGCCGCACCAATATCCGATGGCCAATCTGGGTGACCTGAGCGCGAACCGGATGGCCGCCCGGCGGAATGTGGCCGAGCAGTTCTCCTTCGATTATTTCGCCGCCCTGTCGAATGCTGAACAGGTCCTCGACCCGGCAGCGCAGCGCGCGCGCCAACTGCAGCGCCACGGAAGTGGCGGGCGAATACTGATCGGCCTCCAGCGCGGAAACGGCCTGGCGCGTGATGCCGGCGAGATCCGCAAGTTGTTTCTGAGAAAGCCCCTGCGCCTGTCTCTTTTCGCGCAAGCGATTTTCTAGCTCGACCTCAGAATTCACGGCATCCATAAAGCCTCCAGCCAGAATAACTGACATTATGTCCGCTATCATATACTCAAGGTTCGGTCAAACCCAGACCGGATTTCAAGGAAGAGTTCATGCGGCGAAGCATCGGCTCGAGAGTTGTCGGTATCGCACTGCTGACTCTGTTTTGGTTCCAGTGCGCGATCAGCCAAGAGGCGAACTCTGGAGAAGCAGAGTTTGCTTTCGTCATTCGCGATAGTCTGGCGCAGGACATGAGATTGAGCCTGTCTGCGATCGCGAAGCTGTCGCGTCTCCGTGTTCGCGCTCCGGATGAAAAAGGCGCCGAGTCCGTCTGGGAAGGGACACCGCTCTACGAGGTGCTCAAAGCGGCCGGGGTGAAATTCGGAGAGGCTCTACGCGGACCCGCGCTGGCGAACTATCTCCTGGTCGAAGCCGCTGACGGCTATCGCGTCGTATTTGCGCTGCCCGACCTCGATTTCGCTTTCAGCGATCGCGTCTTTCTACTCGCTGATCGACATGACGGAAAACCGATGAATGAAAAAGAAGGGCGGCTGCGCATCGTCGTCCCGGATGAAAAGCGACACGCACGCTGGGTGCGTCAGGTCGTGGCGATTTCTGTTCGACGACCGTAGCCAGATCAATTCGTTTTTCAGATGCGTGTCACGCCCGCGTGGCGTTGACACCGCCGGGCCTCTTGAACCGGCGCGAGTGGCGGCCCCAGTCGCAGCCGCAGGCTTTGCAGTACCACTCGGTCATGCCTTCCCATTCTTCGCGGTCGGCGCGGATGGCCTTGCCGGCATCGATGGCGCGCTGGAGCGATGACGTGACCGGATTGTGCAGAACCGGAATGACTTCGCTGGAACCGCACTCCGGGCAAACCGGAATTTTTTTCTTGTGCGCAGATTTTTGCGCAGGCTTCGCCGATGATTTTGCTCGGCTCGAAGCTTTGCTGCGTTTCACGCGAGGTATCCGCGTTCGCGGTAAAAGCGTCGGGCACCGGGATGGAGCGGCACGTTGAAAGGCGCTTCGTTATCGTTGGCGCAAAGCTGGCGCAGACGGATCGGTTTGAAATTGTCGCTCGGCAAAACCGCGCGCCGCTTTTCGATCGCTTCGCAAAGCGCGTAGGCAACATCGTTCGGCAAGTCGGCATGCACCGCCATCGGCCAGCCGCTGAAGTCCACGGTCGGAACATCGCGCGCCATGCCTTTGAATTTCGATTTCGGCACCACCGAAACTCGGTAGCCCATTTTCGCAAGGCGGCGCAGCAATTCTCCTGCGATCGGCAAATAGACAAAGCCGTTATCGACGGCGGTCTGCCCCCAGCTTTTGATGCCCTCGTCGAACACGGCGTCGACGGTGCGGTGTTGAATCGCGTCGCGCCGATCGGGATGGCTGGGCCGCGACACGGAGATTACTTTGCCGCCCCATTTTTTCAGATCGGCCAAGGTGAAACCGCCAGCCTTCATGACCGCCGTCACCGTGAACATGGTCGGACTGGCGTTGGTAGACTCCTTCGATGAGGTCACGTTGGTCGACAAGCGCAGCGGAAAACGTTGCTTGGCGATTTGCGAGAATGAAGTGATTCCAGTCGATTCGTGCACGGCGAAACCCATCACGTCATAGGATGGAAAGGTCGCGATCACGCGCAGCGGCAATTTCTTTTTGAACGGGCCGGTGCCGCGGTAGGCCAGGGTTACAGCGACTGAAGGGTTGATCCATGCCAAGGTCAATTTCCCATCGGCGACAGCTTTTAGCTCAGCAAAGCCCGCCGCGCCGAAGGACAGCGGTACGCTGTTGGTGCCGCTGCGATTGCCGGCGATCAACTTTAATTCCAGATCGTGGCCGAGGCGTGATTCGGTCTGCAGAACTTGCTCCGCGGCGCGAGTGGTTTGGAAAGAAAGCGAAGTGTCATACATGCCGGCGGCGATTTCGAGCAAACCTTTCGCTCGCTGGATCATCGAATTGTAGCGCTGGTTAGCCATGAGAGATGGTTGCTTTCTTGGGTGGTTAGGTTCGAAACCCCTTTCGACAAGCTCTGGCGAGCGGTTAAAGGGCTCGATCGTAAGTTGTCTCTTATCAAATCGTAACCGAAGCGTTTACAACGTCTTTCGCACTTCCTTCGCCACTTCGACGAGCAGTTTGGCTTTGGCGTTGGCCAGGTCGCGGCCGATCGTCATCAAGCCGCAGTCGGGCGCGAGCCAGAGATTTTTCGGCTCGATGTATTTCAAAGCCGTGCGCACACGTTCAACGACTTTACTGACGGGCGGCACCGGTGTATCGCCGGGATCGACACAGCCGAACATGACGATGCGACCTTTGGCGATCGACAGTACGGCCGGATCGTAGTTGCTGCGGGTAAATTCGACGCCGAAGCCGCCGATCTTGGTTTTTATTAATTCCTGCAGCAGTTCGGGGTACTCATATTCGTGCTGTGTACCGGCGCCGCCAGGGTAGCCGTAGCAAAGATGCACGACGGTCGGAATGGTGATGCCTTCGAGACAGCGGTCGAGGGCTTTGGCGCCGTACGCGAACACTTTTTCATGATACCGCGTCATTGCCGGTTCGTCGATTTCCAGAACGTCGCAGCCCGCGGCCTGTAAATCTCTCAGCTCCTCGTTGAGCGCGGCGGCCACGTCCATCGCCATCGTTGCTTCGTCTTTGTAGAACTCGTCCAAAGTGCTGTCGATCACCGTCATCGGTCCCGGCACGTCCATCTTGATCGGCTTGTCGGTCTGCGCCTTGGCGAAGCGAAGATCCTCGACAATCGCAGGAGTGCGTCGCTTGATCTTACCGACGATGCGTGGCACCGGCCGGGGCTGCTCACGGCGTCGATAAATCTGCTTGACCGCCTCGTGTTGGAGATCGACTCCCTCGAAGGCAGCGAGAATGTGGTTGATAAATCCGGTGCGGCGCTGCTCGCCGTCGGACAGCAGATCCAGACCGATGCGCTCCTGGTTGCGGATGCTCAGCGCGGTGGCGTCGTCCTGCGCCTCTTTCAAGGCCGCGCCTTCGAAGCGGAAAACGGCGCGGCTCCGCTCGGTTTGAGCCAGCCAGGTCGGGCGTGGAAAACTGCCGATGGTAGTAGCGGCAATCGCGGGGAGCTGCATGAAAACACCTCTGGAAGATTTTCCTTGCGTATATATGGCGGGATGCGAAAAGGCAAAAGAAATTAAAAATTAAAAACTAAAAAGAGAAAAATCCGCAAGGACGGTTGACAGAGGGCGGCTTTCCGCATAGGTCGAACGAATCACCTCGACAAGGAGCTGAAAAGCAGTGAGCTACGACGACCGCAGCGTAAAACCGATGAGCGCGAGTTTGATGCGCGCGCGCATCGCGACCAAAATTTTATCGGGTCTTTACGAAGACGTGCCGACATTGTTGACCAGCGCGATTCGCCTGATGGTGGAGTTGCCGGGAGGGAAATCCAAGTCCGGAGCGCCCTATCCGTTCACCATCGGGGTCAGTCCTGCCTGGTGCAGCGGGTTGAACGGGGCAAAATTGGTGGCGGACGGCAAGTTGGATTTGGTGTGGCTCAATCCGTCGATCATTCCGTCGATGGCGGTACGCGGCGTCGGACCCTTCAAAAAAAAATCGCCGCTACGCGCGTTGGCGGTCTTCCCTTCCTGGGATCGTCTGGTGATCGCGGTGTCGCCGCGCTTGGGGATCAACAGCATGGAAGAGTTGATGGCCAAGAAGCCCAAAATGCGCGTGTCGATCGCGGTCAACGACTGCGTTGACTTCGCCATCAAGTTTCTGCTCAAAGCCCATGGCATTTCGCAGCGGCACTTCGTCAAATGGGGCGGCAAAGTCGATGAAGTCGTTCGGCCGAGCAATCCGCACCGGCGCGAGGGAATTGTCTCGGGCAAGCTCGACATGGTGATCGACGAAGGCATGGATTCATGGGGCGACGTCGCGGTCGAGCACGGCATGAAGTTTCTGTCTTTTTCGGAGCCGGTGCTGAAGCAGCTCGAAGCCTACGGCTTCAAGCGCGCGCGCCTGGACCACGGCCGAATTGCCGGTATCGACGACCCGACCACAGTTGTAGATTTCAGCGGCTGGCCCATCGTCGTGCACAAGAAATTTCCCGACGAGCTCGCCTATCACATCGCAGGCGTGCTCGATAAAATCCGCACCGAGATTCCCTACGACGCGCCGGAGACGCCGTCGATGAAACAACTCTGCTCGGATACCGAGTCCGGCCCGCTGGATTTTCCGCTGCATCCCGGCGCGGAGCGGTACTACCGGGAAAAAGGTTATCTGTCGTAACAAATAGTGGGGAAGAGATTTCCATGACTGCAATCAAGTTATTTATTGGTGTCTTAACTTTCTGGGCGTGGATGTGGCCCGCTTCGTTTGGTTTTGCCGCGGCTACGTTGGAACCAGTCACGGTCGGGTATTCGTCGTTTTCCGGCGCCTATCTGCCGCTCTGGATCGCTGTCGAAGAGCGGCTGGGCAGAAAATACGGCATCGATTTAAAGGCAATTTATGCCGGTCGCATCCGGCCGCAGCAGTTGCTCGCCAGCAACCAAGTGCCCTTCGTGATGGCCACCGGCACCGGAGCGCTCACCTCCCACATTCTGGGCTTGAAGGACCAGGTGATTATTCTTGTCACGGTTAACAAGGTGAACTCGGCCATCTTCAGCCGCCCGGAAATAAAGTCGGCCGAAGAATTGCGCGGCAAAACCGTAGCGACCGGACGACCGGGTGCCTTCGGCGACACCATGGTCCGCTACGTGCTGCGCGCAAAACTCGGACTGGTGCCGGACCGCGATGTGAAGATGCTGCCGATCGGCGAGGCGCAGTTGGCCTTTCCGGCGCTGGAGCGCGGCATCGTGCAGGCGGCGTCACTGACCATTCCGTTCACGCTCATCGCCAAAAAGATGGGGTACCGCGAACTGATCGATTACGACAAAGCCGGTGTGGTCTATCCCTACAATACGATTACGGCGCTGAGGCAGACGCCGAAAAACTCTCCCGACCTTACCGAGCGGCTTTTGAAAAGCATGATCGAGGGCACGTATGTAGTAAAAACCGACCGAGAGAAGAGCATAGCGGTCATGCGAAAGTACATGCGCGGCACCAGCGACGAGATCCTGGAACAGACCTATGACTATGCCCGCAGCGTGACCGAAGAAAACCCCACGCCTTCTTTGGACATCATCAAAGCGGCGCTGGAGATCTTGTCCTACGAATACCCCAAGGCGAAAGAGACCGATCCGAATGGCATTATCGATACATCGATCATGAAAAAAATCGAGCAGAGCGGCTTCATCAAGGCGTTGTATAAGAAGTAGCCGAAGCTCGCTTCCGAAGCCGGCGCTTTGGAGTTACGATGCTTTTTGACCGAGGAGGAAGTATGTCGATCAAGCTCAATCACACGATCGTTCCCGCCAAGGACAAGGAAGCCGCCGCGAAATTTTTTGCTAAGTTGTTTGGACTCGATTACCGAGGGGCGACAGGACACTTTGCGCCGGTGCAGGTCAATGAGGAATTGACCCTCGATTTTGACAATGCCGACGGCTTCGATATCCACCATTACGCGTTTCACGTGAGCGATGAGGAGTTCGACGCGATCTTCGGGCGCGTGCAGGAGGAAGGCATGGATTGGGGCAGCGATCCCCGGAGCCCGACGAATCGCCAGTTGAATCACCGCAAGGGCGGGCGCGGCGTCTACTTTCGCGATATCGACGGTCACATGCTGGAGTTGATGACGCGCGCCTAAATCGGAATTCCTTCCTTCGATCCTGCGACAAAGTTCCCTTCCCATCGCGCCGGCACGCGGTCCGATAGCGTCGTCTCATCGACTAAATTCCGGAGCGATGATAACCCGCAAAGCTAACCGTTTTGTGGAATTTATCTCGAGATTTGGCCAAATGCGTGAAGCCGGAAAATTTTCACAACATTTCTTTGCCTCGTTTTTCTCTTTGTCGTGCTGCGCCAAATGGCCGCCAAAAATCCCGAACTGGTGGAGAAATTTCTCCAGTGCCTGATCGAGGGCAGTGCAATTTTCAAGACCAACAAGCCGAAAACTCTGGCGGCGGTCAAGAAATACATGAAAGGGGCGGACGACGATATTCTCGAAGAATCCTACCAGCACACCCGGGCGACCATTGATGAGGCGCCGTACCCATCGCTAGCGGTGGTCGAGCAGGGTTTGGAAATGTTGTCGCTGCAATACCCGCAGGCCACGCAAACCGACCCGGCGTTGATCATCGATCCGTCGTTCATGAAAAAAATCGACGACAGCGGTTGTGGGCGCTTTATAAAAAATAGCGTTGGCCGGAGCGATCCGTTTAAACCTGGACCCGTTCATTCCTGGGTCTGTTCTCGCGGTGATCTGTTTGTAGGGGCGACCTCCCGTGGTCGCCCCTGAACGTGTGCAGGAACACACACAGTCCTGGGTTCGTATTGAAATTGCGCTGAACCGGGCCACCCCCTTGAGAAAAGCAGCGGAGTTAGATTAGAAGAGATGATTGCACAAAAACTTCTGAAAGTGAGAAACTCCCATGCTCGATGGAAAATTGAGAATCGCGCCGACCTGCTACCACATGCTGCACCAGGTGCCGGTGATGACCGCGCACGAGATGAATTTCTTTTTCGATGAAGGGCTGGTCACGCCGCACGGCACCCTCGGCTACGAAATTTTGACGGATTCGATGGTTCCCTTCGGCCTCGAGAAGCTGGGAATTTCGCAGGCGATGAAGGAGAAGGCGGTGGACATCGCTCTCGATGTGCAGTCGCGCACGGTGTTCTACCAGAGGGCCCGCGGCGCCGATCTTTATATTCTTTGCGGCTGGCGCAATCAGCACACCAACGTCTGGGTCGCGCCGCCGCACATCAAGTCGCTGCAGGAACTGAAAGGCAAGCGGGTCGGCATCAGTGACTTCAACAGTATTCGCCACTGGGCGATTCAAATTCAGTTGAAAAAGGCCGGCCTGGATCTCGAGCGCGACATCGAGTGGGTGCGCCTCGGGGTGAACACGCGCTTTCACGTGGACGCGATCCGCAACGGCAAAGTCGAATGCGCGCCGGTGCCGCCGTGGAGCGCGGAGGATCTGAAAAAGGAAGGCTGCAATGCCTTGGTGTCGCCGGGGGATCAATATCCCGACGGCCGGCCGGAGCGGATCATCGCCGCCACCGGGCGGATCCTCGAAGAGCGCCCCGACCTGGTCAAAAGTTTTCTCCGGGCGATGATCCGAAGCTACTGGTTCATTCGCGACATGCCGAAGAATTACGAGTACGTCAATAATCTCGAGAAGCGCCTGCGCTTGAAGAGCGCCGATCCCGAAGAGCGTGTGGTCACGCATTTGCGGGAGCCTCGCGATCTCGAGGCGATGCCGTTTCCGCTCAACGGCCGCGCCACCGGCTTCGAGGACATGCTCAAAGAAGAAGAGCGTCTCGGCGAGCTCAACTATGAAGTCCCGCCGATCAAAGAAGTGGCGGCGCAGGACCTGGTCGACGAGGCATTCAAAGAGTTGCGCGCGCGCAAAGAGTTGGCGGAAGAGTACGAGCGCGTGAGTCTCGTGGAGAAGCGCTGGGGTTACTGACCGCAAGCCTTGGTTTTTCATTTCACAGGATGGCAAAGCACGAGCTATTTTTGAAGGAAGCGGAAAAATCGAGCTCGAGGCAGGCTTGATCCGCCGCGAGGATCTAAACCGCGATATCGACAATATTCTCCGTAGACAAATGGAGGACGGATCTTTATCGCACCATCGCATCGGCAAAATAACCCAAGTAAAAAGTAAAAAGGCAAAAGGCAAAGTGAGCAGGAACCTTCAGGATAGGCGCAATCGGATGGCAATGTACTTGCCCCTATTTTTTACTTTTTAATTTTCACTTTTTACTTTCTTCCCGTGTCTTCTCTCGCTCTCCTCATCGACTTCGGCAGCACTTTCACCAAACTGGTCGCGGTGGATCTCGAGAGCGCGCGGCTGATTGGCCGGAGCCAGGCGGCTTCGACCGTCGGCACGGACGTGCGCGAGGGCCTGTTGCGGGCGCTGGCGCTTCTGCAGGAGCGGCATCAGGTCTTCGATCGCAAGCCCGGAGACCTGTCGGTTCTCGATGGCAAAATCGTGCTTGCTTCGAGCAGCGCGGCGGGCGGGCTGCGGATCGCCGTGGTCGGCAACGTGCCGGGGTTGACGGTCGAAGCGGCCAATCAGGCGGCGCTCGGCGCAGGCGCGAAGATCGTCGGTTCGATGGCTTTCAAGCTTTCGCGAGAACAGATTCACGATATCGAGCAGCTCCGCCCGGACATGATTCTTCTGACCGGCGGAGTCGACGGCGGTGACCAGGCGACGATTCTCCACAACGCGCAGATCCTTGCCGAATCGGCGCTCGCGGTGCCGATTGTGGCTGCGGGAAATCGCGCGGTGGCGGACGCCGTGGCGGGGATTTTGCGGCGGGGTGGCAAAGAAGTCAAAATCGTCGAGAACGTGATGCCGAAAACCGGCGCGCTCTCGGTGGAATCGGCGCGGGAAGAAATCCGTCAGCTTTTCATGGAACGCATCACCCACGCCAAAGGTTTAGATGAGGTCAAGGAGTTCGTCTCCTTTGTTCTGCCGACGCCCATGGCCGTGCTCGAAGGCGTGCGGCTCGGAGCGGACGGAACGGAGAATGAAAAAGGCTGGGGCGATATGCTCGTCGTCGACGTAGGCGGCGCAACCACCGACGTTCACTCGATCGGCTTCGGCCAGCCGGCCGGCGAAAACGTAATCGCGCGCGGCTTGGCGGAGTCCTACGCCAAGCGTACGGTGGAAGGCGATCTCGGCATTCGATTCAACGCCGCCACGATCCTCAATCGGCTCGGGATCGAGAGATTGGCGGACGATCTGCGCGGCGATTTTCCGGCGCTCGCGGTGTCGGCTGAATCATTGCGCGGTTACATCGAAGAGATCAGCCGAGAAACCGGCACCGTGCCGAGCGAGAACTGGCACATGGCGGCCGACGCCGTGCTGGCGCGGGCGGCTGTCGAGCTGGCAGTGGCGCGTCACGTCGGTCGGCGCGAGCGCATCGTGGCCCGAGAAGGCGAGGCCTGGGTTCATTCGGGCAAGGACATGCGCGACACGCACAGCTTGATCGGCACCGGCGGCGTGTTCATTCACAATTCTTACGCGTCTTATATTCTGTCGCCACGCGAGGCGGTGGACGATCGGGTTCAGGTCCTGCGCCCGCGTAACCCGCGCCTGTTT
>Ga0207707_10005871_pt1 | contig 10733 bp, 13 predicted proteins | sample KBSC83BmetaG_FD_184336 | JGI IMG/M metagenome (GOLD analysis project Ga0207707, IMG submission 184336) | Corn rhizosphere microbial communities from Kellogg Biological Station, Michigan, USA - KBS C8-3B metaG (SPAdes) (version 2) | ecosystem: Host-associated > Plants > Roots > Rhizosphere ... | reverse complement strand
ACCCGCGCGCCGTAGCCGCCATCCAAAAGCTACTGTCCGAGCGAACCCACGCCTTCCATACCTATTGGCGAACCCGCTTCACTCCCCCAAAGCTAGCCTGGTGGCAGCGCTGGCTCAGCCACCCCCGCACAGAACCGCGCGCGCCAGCAAGCGGCCACGTCAAAGCAGCTTCAACTGCTTCATCCGGTACCGCAGCACATCGCGGCTGATCCCCAGCAACGCCGCGGCTTTCGTTTTATTCCCACCAGTCTTCTCCAGCGCCTGCACAATCAAGTTCCGCTCCGAGTTTTTCAACGACAGATCCGCGCGCGGCGCAGCCTGTTCCGTCGTGGACCGCTCCAGCCCCGGCCCGCGCCTCGATGCAAACTGAATACTCCCCGGCTGCAGTATGTTACTTTCCTCCAGCAAGATTGCCCGTTCGATCACGTTGCGCAGCTCGCGCACATTCCCCGGCCAGTCATAAGCGCTCAAAATTTTCGCCGTCGCCGGAGCAATCCCCGAAATATGGGCTTTGTAGCGGAGGTTATGCTGCCTCACGAAGTGATTCGCCAGCGGCAGAATATCTTCCGGATGGTCGCGCAGTGGCGGCGGCGCAATCTGAATTACGCTCAGCCGGTGAAATAGATCCAGCCGGAACGCCCCCGTCTGCACCGCACCCGACAGATCGCGATTGGTGGCCGCGATCACTCGCAGGTCCACTTCGATGTCGTGCACCCCGCCCAGCCTGCGGAAGGATTGTTGCTCCAGAACCCGCAGGAACTTCGCCTGCACTCCAGGAGACAAGTCCCCCACTTCGTCCAGAAACAAGGTCCCGCCGCGCGCTACTTCCAGCAAACCTTTCTTTTGCGTGCGCGCATCGGTATAGGCGCCCGGTTCGCGCCCAAACAATTCACTCTCCAGCAGCGCCTCCGGAATGGCGGAACAATTCACAGCCACGAACGGTCCCGTGCGCCGGTTGCTCGAATAATGCAGAAACTGTGCCATCAAGTCCTTGCCGGTCCCGCTCTCACCCTCCAGCAAAACGGTAGTGGCCTCACTGCGCGCCACGCGGACCGCAAAGGACAGCACCTGTTTCATCGGCTCCGACGCCGCCACAATATGGAAGCGCCCGAACTCGATAGAATTGCCCTTATCCTTCAACAGCATCTTCGAAGCTAAGTGCGCTTCTTCGAACCCGCCCGCCACAGCCTCCAACATGATCACCGCCCCGCCTGGCGCCCCGTTCGAATCGCGTAGTGGAGCGATGTTCCCGGAAATAGGTTTCCGGGCGCCATTCTTCGTGATGAGAAGCCGGTCCCTAATCTCCACCAAAGCCCGCTGTTGCAGCGTCTCTTCAATTGGCAAATCCGTATCCGCTAAGCGGACTACCTGCCTCACGGACTCGCCCAGCGCCTCTTGTTTGCTCCAACCCGTCAGGTTCTCGCCGGCTCGGTTCATCATCAGAGTCGTTTCGGCCTGATCCACGGAAACAATGGCGGTCGTTAAAGCGCCCAGAACCGCCGTCACGTGGTGCTCGCGGCTCAAGACACTGCGGTCGTGCCGGTGCTTAGAGAGCGCAATCTCCACACTCGCATGCAATTCAGATTCATGAAACGGCTTGACGATATAGCCCAGCGGCCGCGATTGCTTGGCGTGCTCCAGCGTATCGCGATCTGCGTGCGCCGTAAGATACACCACCGGAATATCGAAGCGTTCCCGCAGAATACGCGCCGTTTCCGCGCCGTCCATCTCGCCCTTGATGCGGATGTCCATCAGCACCAGGTCCGGCGGATTCTGCTCCGCTTCGCCAATCGCCTCGGCGCCGCTCGAAACTACCGCGGTAACTTGGTAGCGCAAGCCCTTGAGAATCTCCGCCAAGTCCTCGGCGGTAATATGCTCATCTTCGACGATTAAAATTTTATCTGCCAAGCGTCCTCATATTATTCCATGCTAATCCGCGGAAATGGGAAGACCGTCGAGGAAGGTAATGGAAAATAGAGTCCCCTCGCGTCCGCGGATTGTTACGTCCGCGTCGATCTGCCGCGCTAATGTGCGCACTAGCCGCAATCCCAGCGTGGGCGAGGTTTTCCAGTCCAAACCCGGGGGTAGCCCCACCCCGTTGTCTCGCACCAAAAGATGAACCTTGCCCTGGGCTCCCCGCCGCAGCACCACCCGAATCCCCCCAATTGTACCTCCAGGAAAAGCATATTTAAACGCATTTGAGAGTAATTCATTCACAATTAAGCCGCAGGGCAGTGCCACATCCCGGTGGCACTGCAGCGGCTCCAGGCGAACTTCAGTGCGAATCCGCGAGGCCGCGCCGTAGGAGCGGACCAGGTGTTCTACCATCCTCCGGATGTAGTCCGCGAAATCGATTTCGGCAAGACTGGAGGACTCATACAGAATCTCATGCAGGATTGCCATGGCTTGAACCCGGTAGCGGCTCTCTTCAAATGTCTTGCGCGTGGCCGGGTCTTTTATGCTGCGCGCCTGCAATCCCAGGAGGCTGGTAATCACCTGCAAATTGTTTTTAACCCGGTGGTGAACTTCTTCGATCAGCACGTCTTTTTCCCGAAGTGTCGCGCGCAACCGCTCCTCGGTGACCGTCGGCGGAGTGATATCGTGCAGGATATAAGTGGAAAAAGCCCGGCCCTTCCAGGCGATTTCGGACTGCGACCACTGCACCGGAAATTCGCTCCCGTCCTTGCGCCGCCACAGCGCCTCCTTCCGCCCCCCGCTTCCCCCGATTCCCTCACTCAGCAAGGGCTCTAGCGCCTTACCGAGGACTTCCTCCGCCCGGTATCCAAACATGGCTTCTGCGTGCTGATTGAACAGGATGATGGCCCCCCGCCGGTCCACTGCAACCACGGCGTCGTGGACCAGGTCTAGAATTCTGACCGCAGGATGGGCTTGATCCAGAGCATCCCGATCCCCCAGAGGCTGGCTGGTTGGCAATGGCACTGGCTTGACGCGCATGTCGGGTGGGAAGCCTCGCAGGCAGGTCTCAGAAGCATATCACACGGGAACGCCACGTGAACCGCGCATGCTTCCGCGATATTGCGTACTTAAACGCGGACCGCGCGCAATGACCTTAATATGCAACCGGCGTAACTATTCGCTATATGCCTCTACTTCCCCGTATAAGCCAGAAAAGACCGGACCTCTGCGCCGGCTTCCGTGGCCATATGCCTTTGGGTAGAGAATTGCATATTCCCTGTGAATCGGAATGGAGGATCCTATGGCCTCAGTAGCCTGTGCATTAGCGGAGCAGATCGATAGCGGCGATGCGATCCCCGGCACGCCCTGCCAAACTGTAGATCAAAATGTAGACTTAGTCCGCAGCGTTCAACGCGGGGATGCCGCAGGAATGGCCGAACTGTACGAGTACATTTCATCCGGCCTGCGGCCCTATCTGGCGCGCCAGCTACACTCCCAGGATTTTCACGACAAGGTCCATAGCATCTTCGTGGACGTAGTCCTAGCCATCCAGCGCGGGCAAGTGCGCGAGCCCCACCGCCTGATGGGATTTGCCCGCACCATCGCCCGCCGGAAGGTGTCCGGCTACATCGACGACGCCGCCAGCAACCGCCGTAATCAAGTCGAAATCGGCGCGGCCTTCTGGCTGGCCAGCCCTCGGGAAACTCCCGAGACCGCAATGATTTCCCGCGAACAGCAGGATTTAGTGCGCTGGACCCTGTCTCATTTATCCGAACGTGAAGGCGAAATTCTCTCGCGTTTTTACATGCAGGAACAAAGTCAGCAACAAATCTGCTCGGAAATGGGCCTGACCCATACCCAATATCGCCTGCTGAAATGGCGCTCCAAAGCCCGCTTCGAGCAGTTGAGCCGCCGGGAGATGGCCAGCCGCCGACTGCGAACTCTGTGCGGGCAGGCGCCGGATTACGCCAAGCCCGTGATATTCCCGTCGGCGTCGACGTCGATATCGAACCCGCGCTGAATCTTGCCCAGCCCCGGCATCAGCATCATACTTCCGGACACCACCACCACGAACCCCGCGCCCGCCGACAACAGGACGTCGTTCACATGCAGCGTCCACCCCGTCGGCACGCCCAGCTTTTCCGGATCGTCCGAGAATGAATACTGCGTCTTCGCCATGCAAATTGGCAGATCGCCGAAGCCGGAGTCCGCCAGCCGCTGCAGTTTATCCTGCGCCGCTTCCGAGAACGTCACATCCGCCGCGCCGTAGATCTTCTGGGCGATGGTGTTGATCTTCTCAGGCAGCGTCGCCTCCAGCGGATAAATTGCGTGGACGTTCTTTTCGCAGCCCTTGTCAGCCGCCTCAATCACCTTCGCGGCCAGCTCCGTCGCGCCCGCGCCGCCCTTGGTGAATGCCTCCACAAACGCCATCGGCACCTCAATTTTTGCGCAATATTCTTTCAGCGTGTCTAACTCCACCTGGCTATCGTCGGGGAAATGATTCACCCCCACCACGATCGGTGCGCCGAACCCGCGCAGATTCTGCACGTGCTTCTCTAAATGCGACAACCCGTTTAGGAGCGATCCGTCGCCTTGCAATTTCAGACTGCGCACGGTAGTCACCAGCACCGCCGCCGACGGCGTCAACCCGGAATACCGCATCACCAGATCGAAATATTTTTCAGCGCCCAAGTCCGAGCCGAACCCGCACTCGTTCACCACATAATCGGCCAGCCTCAATCCCATGGCTTGTGAGATGATGCTGCTGGTCCCATGCGCGATATTGCCGAACGGCCCGATGTGCACCATCGCCGGCGAGCCTTCCGTGGTCTGCACCAGATTCGGCATGATCGCGTCATTCAGCAGCGCCATCAAACTGCCGGTGACGTGAAACTGTCCCGCGCGCACCGGTTGGCCCGAGCGGTTCAATCCCACCACGATCGCATCCAGCCGCCGCCGCAGATCGTCGCGGTCCTTCGCCAGACCCATAATCGCCATGATCTCGGATGCCGCCGTGATGATAAACCCGGTAGCGCGCGCCGGTCCCGTGGACTTGCTTCCGCCCACCGCGATCCGCCGCAGAGCGCGATCGTTCATGTCCATGGCCCGCGGCCACGTGATCTTATCGGGATCTAAGTGCAGTTCGTTCCCATGAAAGATGTGCGCATCGATCACCGCCGCCAGCAGGTTGTGTGCGGAAGTAATCGCATGAAAATCGCCGTGGAAATGCAGATTGATCTTTTCCGCCGGTTCCACCCGCGCGCGCCCGCCACCCGCGCCGCCGCCCTTCTGCCCGAACACCGGACCGAGCGAAGGTTCGCGCGAAGTCACAATAGCGCGCTTGCCCAACTTTTCCAGCCCCTGCGTGAGGCCCACCGACGTCACCGTCTTGCCCTCACCGGCCTTGGTGGGACACGTGGCTGTCACCAGAATCAACTTGCCGCGTTTCTCGAGAGCCGGGTCAGTCAGTAAGCTCAGCTTGAGTTTGACGCCGTAAGAACTGCAGCGGTCAACGTGTTTTTCAGGAACATTCAGCTTGCGTAAGATATCTTCAATCGGAAGTAATGAGGTCATGGAATAAGGATTCTTGGTACAGCAGGAAGAGTGCGTTTCGCTGTGAGAATAGCACAAATACCAAGGATCCTTCGAGCGTCGGCGCAGGGGCATTCCGCATGGCGCAAATCCTCCCCGCCCCTGCTACGCCTGCTGCGGACGCGCGTGAGCGTTAATCGTTGGCGCCGGTAGTGACGCTCTGCACGACTCTCAATCCATTCGCGCCCGTAAGCACGATCGAGTAGGTGTCGGAAGGCACCAATGTTTCCGTGAACTGTATCGTTCCGTCCGACGAATTGTAGTCGTAGTCGTCAATCGCCTGGCCCGCACTGTTCTTCACATTGATATGCACGGAACTGGGATATCCCGAACCACTGAAAGCCACGCGCCCAGGAGCGCAGTTGCCGTTGCCTTGAAATCCAGTCTGCCCCTCCAGACAATTCCAGGTGAGACCACCCGATCCCACCATCGTCAAAGTCGTTAGAAAAAATGTCGCAAAAAGAACAGTTGTTTTCATGATGACTGTTGGATCGACCCGCCAGCCAGCACCAACAGCGCCTAGGCAAGAAGAGACTAGACCTTAGGGTATTTCCGAGAATGGAGCGGCCTTCTTCGATGTAGTCCACTCCTTCCCGCGGGATAGGCCACTATGTAATCGCGGGAAACGCAATCCCCTCCGCCGCCAACCGCGCATTCACCAGGCGGTTGAATTCCCGCCCCACCAACGCCTGCCGCGAAGGCAGCGTCTTGATCCGCGCGCGCACCACTACCCCGCGTTCCGCCAGTCGATCGAGCCCCATCACTTCAATCGGCGCCAGAATCATCTCTTTATAAGCCGGCTCCTCCGCCAGCGCAGCCCCAGTTTCGCTCATGATCACGATCGCCCGGTCGACATTAGCCCCGTGCGCCAGGGTCGCCTCGAACATGTAATAAGCGTAATCGCGGGTCATATTCGAAAGCGTATTGATCAGACCGTTGGCGATGATATGCACCGCGCCGTTCTCCCCGCGCAACACAGTCGTGCGCAAGTTAATTTCCTCCACCACCCCGGAAATTCCGTTGATAGTCACTGCGTCCCCGATGCGGATCTGATCCTCCAGCAGCACCAGCAACCCACCTAGCCAGTCTTTGATGAGCGTCTGCGCCCCCAGACCCAGCGCCAGTCCCGCTACGCCGATACCAGCCAGCAGCGGCTGAATGTTGAACGTCAGCTCATTCAACGCCATCACCAGCGCCACCATCCAGATCGCGAGCGCCGCCAGCTTACCCAGCACCGCCATGATGGTGGCCGCGCGTTTTTCGAGTTCGATCTCCGGCGAGTGGCCATGGCTCTTCATGGTCCGCATCACATAGGACCGCAGCCTGCGCAGCAAGCGCCGCGCGATGAACGTGAGCAGCCACGCTCCCCCTAAAATCACCACCACGCGCACACCCCGGACGATCCACGGAATCCAGCTTTCCGCGCGCACCAATTCCCGAGCCATATCTCGCGATATCTGCATCATCATCATCATGCGATAAAATGAACCTGTGGCGGAAACTCTAAAATTGGAAACCCCGTCGGTGGGCAGTTGGGCCCCCGCGGTGGTATTGGCCTGGCTGATTCCAGGCGGCGGTCATTTTCTATTGAAGCGCCCCGGCCGCGGCGCCGTGTTGGGTATTTCAGTAATCCTGGTCTTCTTGCTTGGACTGATGATGCGCGGCACCCTGTTCCAGCCGCAGAGCGGCGACCTGCTCACCATGGTCATCTATTACGGCGGCTTCATCGGTGACGTGCTAGCCGGTGTGCTCTACTTCCTTACCGTGTGGCTAGGTTATGCGCAGCCCGACATGGCCGGTCACGTTCATGACTACGGCACCAAGTTCCTGGTAGCCGCCGGACTCCTGAACCTCCTCGCGATGGTAGACGCCTGGGAAATCGCCACCGGTAAAAAGGACTGACCCATGCCCAAGATGAACCTGTCGCACTTTGAAGCGTCCCTCCTATTCGCCCTGTTTACTTCAGCCGTGCTGGGCGTAATCACCAAGCGAACCGACCGCGAGCGCCTGCGCTACGCCGCCCAATGCTTCGCCTATTTCCTGGCCGCCATCTTCGGCCTGAGCTGGCTGATGTACCTAGGCCACGGCTAAACGACACTAGAAATGCGTGGAATCGTCGAGTTGTGCCGATAGGCTCACTAGACGTGTCTATGCCGCAAAAACTTTTTAAGAGTAAGATAGCTGCCGCTCTATTGGTTCTGGCGTTCACGACGGCCTGCACTTCGTCGAAACCCACTGTCCCCGAGCCGTCGCCCCTAGCCGTGTCTGCTCCGCCACCCAGTTCTTCCGCGGTCGATTACGTCGCCGCCGTTCGGGACAGCACCATGAGCGGCTACCCCACCACCACTATCGGCAAAGCCTTCGAAACAGCGTTTCGCGATTTCCAATGGCACAGCACCGTGACCAAAGAAGGTGTGCGAGTAGTGAACTTCACCGGCCAGCTCCCCGCGAAACTGCGCCAGGACTGCCTAGCAGCGCCGCCTTGCCCTCCAGCCGCGAAAGTAACCTTCCAATGGACCTTCCCCCCCGACAGCATGCTCTTTCACCTGAGCTACGTCGACCCCGAACCCTGGCCCGCCGCCTACCGCTCGACGCGCGACATGCTCCTGTTCATCTACGGATAAGATTGGACGCTACTTCACGCGGCGAGCGTCCAGCCACCGCCGCAAAGAGTCGCCGGTTTCGCTGGACCGCCTTCCCGCCAAGAGACTCGCGACACTAATGTCCTCGTCCAGATCCGGCCAATGAATGCCTTCCCCGGAACCAATCAATCGCCAATGAGAGCGCTCGGCAGGCGTGCCATGGAGCAACCGAGGGAACCAGGTGACCGGCAACATGATGGTGTGGCCATCCGACAGTTCGACCACCAGAGTATCCTCGCCGACCTTGACACACTTCGCAAGCCGCAAATCACCAGCTGCTTTCCGGTCGAATTGGACCCAGACGGTACTTAGCTTCGAACTGTTCCCGATCCGCATGAACATGAGGAGGCTCATTCCTATCCGCCGGATAAAAGAAACGCGGGTCCATATCGCTAAACCGTCGGCAACGTTTTCAGTCTAGCTGGTCGGTAGTCATGGCAGCAGCCCCAGCATCTTCTCAATATCCTCAGCCTCAATATAGAAATGCGGCGAAGCCCGCACCCATCCAGCCCGCGGAGCCGCAATGATCGAGTGCTCGCGCAATCGCGCACAAACACTCCCGCTATCGATTCCGCCCTTGCGGAAACTGACGATCCCCGCGTTCGGTTCCCCCAGCACCTCATACCCCCGCCCCCGCACCCCCTCCACGATCTGCCCAGCTAGCCCGCGCACCACCGGCGCGATTTGATCGATCCCCACCTCCAGCAGAAAATCGATCGCCGCCCGCAGCCCATAACAGCCAATGGTATTGAGTGTCCCGCACTCGTAACGCCCCGCATCCGCCCGCAGAGTCATGTCGCGGCTGGCGTAGTCGTTGTAGGAAGCCACATTCGTCCAGCCAAACTCCACCGGCTCCACTTGCTCCTGCAAGCGCCGCGAGATATAAAGAATGCCGCAGCCCTCCGGCCCCAGCAGCCATTTATGACCGTCCGCCGCCAGCGCGTCAATGTTCGCAGCCCGCACATCCACGGGAAACGCGCCCAGCCCCTGAATCGCATCCACAAAGTAAATGACCCCATGCCGTCGGCAGATCTCGCCGATCCCTACCAGATCCGCCCGATAACCCGTCAGAAATTGCACAAAACTGATCGCCAGCAAGCGGGCCCCCCGAGCCGCTTGCTCGATCCGCTCGAGTGTCGCCGTAGCCGGCAGCCACTCGATACTAACGCCTTTGGATTCAAGCCGCCGCCAGGGATACTGGTTCGCCGGAAACTCCTCCTCAAACGCCACAATCCTATCGCCCGCCCGCCAGTCGAGCCCCATAGCCACCGTCGCGATCCCCTCCGACGTATTCTTGACGATCGCAATCTCCTCCGCAGTGCCGTTCACCAGCCGTGCCGCCCCCCGGCGAAGCCCCTCATAGCATTCAAGCCATTGCTCATAATGGAGCGATCCCCAGTCCAAAGCGTCCTGCGCCAGCTCCTGCATCGCCTCCGCCGCGGGACGGCACAACGGACTCACCGCGGCATGGTTCAAATACGTCAAATTCCGGGTCACAGGGAAGAATTCGCGGTACATGAATTAAGAGTAATCTTTTGGTCTCACGCCGCGTCAGAAGGCGTATACTCAGAATTGAGGAGTACTTATGCGCCGCCTTGCAACACTCGCCTCGATTTCCCTGTTGGCATTCTCCTTGTTCGCCGCCGACAAGAAGAAAGATCCCGATGAAATCGGCAACCGCGATGTCGGCAAGGGTGTGAACTTCTACTCGATTGAGAAGGAGATCGCCCTCGGCAAAGGACTCGCGCAGGAAGTCGAGCGCCAGGCCAAGATCGTCGACGATCCGGTGATCGCCGAGTACGTCAACCGCTTGGGCCAGAACCTGGTGCGCAACTCCGACGCCAAAGTTCCCTTCACCATCAAAGTGATCGACACCGAAGAAGTGAACGCCTTCGCACTGCCCGGCGGTTTCTTCTTTGTGAACTCCGGTTTGATCCTGAAAGCCGATTCGGAAGCCGAGCTCGCCGGCGTGATGGCGCATGAGATCGCTCACGTCGCCGCGCGCCACGGCACAAGGCAAGCCACGCGCGGTGAAATCGCGCAGTTGGCCACCATCCCTCTGATCTTCATGGGCGGCTGGACCGGCTATGGAATTCGTCAGGCCGCCAGCGTGGCGATTCCAGTAGGCTTTTTATCGTTCTCGCGTGGATTTGAATCCGAAGCGGATCTGCTTGGACTCGAATATATGTACAAGAGCGGCTACGATCCCGGCGCTTTCGTCGACTTCTTCGAAAAGATCCAGTCTCTCGAAAAGAAGAAACCTGGCACCATGGCCAAAGTGTTTTCGACGCACCCCATGACCGAAGACCGCATCACCACCGCGCAGAAAAACATTCAGGAGTACCTGAAAGAGCGGCCGGAATACGTGGTCACCACGTCTGAGTTCAACAACGTCAAAACGCGCTTGATGGCCATGCACAACAAACGCAAGGTGGACACGCAGGATACCAACCGTCCCACGCTGCGCAAAGCCCCCGGCGCCAGCACCGGCGATGGCAAAGACGACAAGGGCGGCAGCGATGACGACCGTCCGACCTTGAAGCGCCGCCCCGATCAGTTTCGCTAAGGCTTTACGTTAGTAAC
>Ga0207707_10005870_pt1 | contig 10733 bp, 12 predicted proteins | sample KBSC83BmetaG_FD_184336 | JGI IMG/M metagenome (GOLD analysis project Ga0207707, IMG submission 184336) | Corn rhizosphere microbial communities from Kellogg Biological Station, Michigan, USA - KBS C8-3B metaG (SPAdes) (version 2) | ecosystem: Host-associated > Plants > Roots > Rhizosphere ... | reverse complement strand
ATGACGGCGACGACGGTCGGATCAAGCGTCACGGCGCACCACCCCTGTGATCGATCCCGTGATGCCGCCGGCCAGGATGTACCAGCCGGTCGGCAAGACATGCTGCGCGACGACCGCCGTCCCGCCCGCCACGACCCACGGCAGTACCTGTCGACGTCCCGGCCACAGACCGGCCAGGAGCGCCGCCAAGATGGCGACGACGGCAAAGTCGAGTCCCCACCGCGCCGGATCCCGGATCGCGTACCCGGCCGTCGCGCCGATGAACGTCGCACCAATCCAACCGGGGAAAAGTACCAGCCAGCTCCCGACGAGGAAGGTCGGGCGTACGTGGCCGCGCGATGCCGCGTGCGTGGTTAGCGCCCAGCTTTCGTCGCTCAAGAAGTGGAGGAACGGGTAGCGGCGACGCGCCGGGACCGGGTCGAGCCAGGGACGGAGGGTCGCCCCTAGCAACAAATAGCGCAGATTGACCCCGAGGGTCGTCAGCAGGATCGTGCCGATCGGCAGTGGCGAGGCCCACAGCCCGACGGCGAGGAATTGGGCCGTTCCGGCGCAGACGAGTCCGCTCATCAGCGTCGCTTCGGCCGTGCTGAGCCCCGCGTGCCGGGCGAGCGCCCCGAAGACGAGTCCATCGGCGAGTCCGGCCAGCGCCAGCGGCAACCCGGCCCTCACGCCCCGTCCGATCCCGCTCGCCTCCTGCTCGCTCATCGCCACCTCGTTCCAGTTCGAACTCGTGCGAACCGGCAATATGTGATTGCCGGTGTTCGACACCGACCATGTACAATAGCAGGTGTCGTACCAGCGCGGTTGAGGGGAGAGGTACTGATGGACGACGCACCAGCGACCGATCTGACCGGGCGGGCGATGGCTCCCGGCGCGCTGGCGCTGGTCCAGGCCTTCGTCAATACGGCCGACCTCGCAGGCGGCCACGATGAACTGACCGACCAGGCGCAGCTCGTCGCGTGGTTGGTTGCGCGCGGGCTGATCGAGTCGGACGCCGCGGTCGACGAGACCGTCGTTCGGCGGGTGATCGAGGTGCGCGAGGCGATCCGGGCGCTCCTGGTCGGCAACGCGGGCGGCACCATCGGGCCGGAAGCGACCGCGATCCTCAGTCGTGCGGCGACCGCGGCGCGATTGACGATCGCATTCGACGACGCGCAGCACGCGTCACTTGTGCCGATGTCCGGCGGGATCGACGAGGCACTCGGTCACCTGCTCGCCATCGTGTACGCCGCCATGGTCGATGGAAGCTGGGTCCGGCTGAAGGCCTGCCGGGCGGAATCGTGTCGCTGGACGTTCTACGATGCCTCGAAGAATCGGTCCGGTATCTGGTGCTCAATGGCAATTTGTGGGAATCGGCAGAAGACGCGAACCTACCGGGCTCGTCGTGCGGTGACTGAGACGCGGACCGGGTCGGAATCGAACCGATCCGAACCGCAGTAACCATTATGGCGCCAGCAGATGCGTGACAAGGGGAGGGCGTGATGCGCGTCGCGATCATCTCCGATATCCACGGGAACTTGACCGCCTTCGAGGCGGTGCTGGCCGACCTCGAGCGACGGTCGCCAGACCTCGTCCTGCACGGTGGCGACCTGGTCCTGATGGGGGCGCAACCGGCCGAGGTGGTTGATCGCGTGCGGGAGTTGGGTTGGCCCGGGGTCGTGGGGAACACCGACGAGGTGCTCTGGCGTCCCCAGGAGCAGACCCGCCAGGAACACCGCGCTCCCCGACTCGTCACTTTGCTGCAGTTGATCTTCCACGCGTACGCGCCTGCGACCCGCGAATTACTCGGGGCGGAGCGGATCGCATGGCTGCGCCAGCTGCCGGCCGAGCAGCAGCTGGAGCACCTAGTGCTGCTCCATGCCGCGCCCGGCGATCTGTGGCGCGCGCCCCGGCCCAAGGCCGACGAAGCCGAATTGCGGGAGGTCTATGCGCCGCTCGGAGCCGGCATCGTCGTCTACGGCCATATCCATCGACCCTTCATCCGGCAACTGGAAGGCCTGACGGTGGTGAACTGTGGCAGTGTCGGTATGCCCTGGGACGGTGATCCACGCGCCAGCTATCTGCTGCTCGAGGACGGTCGACCCCAGCTGGTGCGGGTGGACTACGATGTTGAGCGGGAAGTCGCACTGCTGCTCAGCAGCCGGTATCCTGATGCGCCACGCTTGGCCGCCATGCGCCGCAGCGGCGTGTTCTTGCAACCCGGGACGACGTCGCCGACGTCGGCAGCGCAGAATCATCTCGGCTCCTGACGTGCACCCGGCGGACGGATTTCGTCACCGCGTCGTCCACAACAAGAGCTGCTCTTGTAGCTCGCCTTGGCGCGCGGATCAGTGTCCGATTCCACAAGGGTCACCTGGAGAACGGTGCAATCCGCAACGTGCGCCATACCGACGGCACGGATCGGGAGAGGAAAAGAGAATCGGGGACCATCGGTGACAACCGTATGGTACTCGCCGTTCTCCCCACATGGATCTACGCCCTGCACCTCAAGCTCGTGAATCAGTGGCCAATCAAGCGTTCGCCCGAGAAATGCCTGTCCCAGCTGCGAGTCCCGAACCACCACGATGGTCGCCAGAAACCCGGCGCGGAGGAATTGTTCAAGCAATGCACGTCGGGGATGCTGCCACAGTGGATGGAGTGGCGACAAACCAGCGCGAGCACAGACCTGCTCGCACCACTGACGGTGCGCTGGGATGTCGATGTCACCAAACACACAGACTTCGGCGTCGCTGGCGCCATGCGCGAGCCCGTCCGCAAACGCATCCGTATAGTCGGCCCAGGTTGCGCTTCGCGTTACCAGGGGTACATTCAAAGCTGCCGCTTGGGCCTCAATCACCGCGCGTGGGAGTCCGTGCGATCGGGTGCGCTCGCCGCTCTCATCAAACATCGTCAACAAGGCCACCGGCGTGACTCCGCGTTCCAAAGCACGCTGCAGCGCGAGCGCGGAGTCCTTCCCCCCGCTCCACGAGCAAATACCCTTCATGTCGTACCCCTTGTGGACGCCGAGAACGCTTCTCGTGAGGCCGTTCGCAAAGCTATCATCCGCCAGAGCGACTCTGCCTTCAATGCTCGTCGTCAGGACAACGGCCGCATGATGGGGACCGGATCGCCGCAGCCAGTTGCCGCCAGACCGAACCTCCTTTGGCTGAGACGGGTCATTAACAACCACGACCTCGACGAGACAGGGGGCGATGGACACCGTGAGCGATCAGGAGTTGGTGGAACAAGCCCGTGCGGGTGATCGAACGCGGTTCGATCGTCTCGCCGAGCACTACCGGGTCACTACCCTTGATATCGCGTATGCATTGCTCGGCAACGTGGCCGATGCCGAGGATGTGACCCAAGAGGTGCTCCTGCGGGCGTGACGCGGACTTGCCGACCTGCGCAAACCGGACAAGTTTGCCGGCTGGCTCTATCGCATCACGCAGAACTGTTGCCGCACGCAGCTCCGCCGCTCGAAACCGACGCTGCTGCCCTTCCCCGAATCCGCACTCCTGCGCGAACAGGATGGTCCGCTCACAACTGGAACCGATGCGGTCCAGGCAGCCATGGCTGCCCTCTCGGAGCCCAAGCGGCGGGCGGTCGCTCTCTTCTCCCTCGAGGGCTATCAAGTGCAGGGGATCGCGACGCGGCTCAGCATTCCAGTCGGGACGGTGAAGCGACGGCTCTATGACGCGCGTCGTCAACTCAGGTCACTGCTCTCAGCCCGGTTGCCCGAGCGTCTCGCTCAGAAAGGAGCCCTCATGCCACGCCTCTTCACCCGACGGGGTGACCAGGGCAGAACCGATCTCATCGGGACCTGTGTCACCAAAGCGGCGCCGCAGGTACAACTGCTCGGGATCCTCGATCAGGCAACAGCCGCAATTGGTCTCAGCCGCGCCTGGGCTGCCTCAGCGCAGACGAAACAACTCCTAGTCGACGTCCAGCGAGACCTCTACCGCACGATGGCTGGGGTTGCCGTCAGCGGCGCCGAGCTCCCGGTCGGCTACGCACTCAAACCCAACCGCGTTGACTGGCTTGAGACCTCCATCAACGAGCTCGGCGGGCAGCTGGAGATTCCAGCACACTTCATCCTCCCAGGAGACTCGGTCGCGGGCGCGACACTCGATGTTGCCCGGACGGTCGTCCGCCGGGCCGAGCGCACAGCCGTTGCCTTGGCCGCGCACGACTCCATGCACGATCCGCAGCTGCTCAGCTACCTGAACCGACTCTCCTCGTTCCTCTTCGTTCTTGCACGCGTTGAGGATCACGAAGCGGGTATGGTACCGCTCCAAGCGACGAGGACCCTTGAAGAGCGCGAGTCCGAGGTCTCGCAGAACGTGGACGTCCCATGAGGTCCTCGAGTCGGGGAGTACGACCGCGCAGGACCCGTGCGAGACGGCAGTCTGAGAAGACCTGATCCGAGGTCAACCTCCTGTGGATACCGTCCAATAACATCGGTTGTCTGCAAACGACGCAATACGAAAAATCGGGTTTGGGGGCAGGTGGCGTTGAAGTCTCGAAGCGCACGAGCTCTGAAGCGCGTGCTGAGTTTAGAAAACGGTCGTTTTCGAGACGTCGCCAGCATAATTGCGATCGCACGCGGCAAATCAGAATTGTGGCCCCGGCCAAGCTTGATCTTTCCCAACACGTAGGTGCTCGAAGGCCGCTGCCTCAGTTCGGTAGACCGCACCCCAATCGATGACGCGGAAGTTCATGTCCACATCATCGGGGATGGATCCACGATCAAATGTGAGCAAGCAGACGTAGACGTAAACTGGATCAGCCTCGACGGTACGCACTGTTTGTCCCTGGAACCGAGCGCCGAGCATTAGCTCACTCACACCGTGGACGTCGCCATAGACCTCCTTCGGAATGGGCGGATCGACCGACACCAACGCCAAGTCATCGCGACCGTTATTGCGGAGCCAGCGCAATACACGACAGGCTCGTGGAGCATAGACGTGCAGTGAATCCAGTTCGGTTGTAATCAGATAAAAGTCGGCCACGAGATTCACTCTTTCAGATCATGCTCTGCCCGATATTTGGTTCAACAGTCAGTAGAGCCGTTTGTGAGATGGACGCAGACTATACTCGCCCGTCGTTCCCTGCTGACGATGCTGTTTCGTGAGCGGGGAACGATACCGAACGGCCGAGTTTAGTTCGTACACGGCACATATTGTTGCGTCGTGACCGAGTCTGGTGCATACGGCGACTGAGCCCCAGTTCTCTGATTCGGTTGCGGGAGCGTCCTTGAATCTGGGGGTGTGGGATCGCCCAAGATCTTCTTGAACATCGCTCCCGTTTTATCCCCAGCCATTCCGATAAATATTTGGGTATCAGCACTGTAGATGTCGGCAATATACGTGGACGGATCCGGGGCATACACTGTCGTCAGGGGCGGGATTGATCCGCTCACGTCGAAGTCGCCCTTCAATATGACGAGGTACATGGGGAACAGACAGGTTGGAGAATAGTTTGGGCCAGGAATTCCCGCTTCTCGCAAGTCCTCGGCGGTCACCGGGCGGGACAAGAGTATCTGCGGCTCACCGCTGACGATGCTCCCGTTTTCTCTGGTGTACTCGAGCGCAAGCGCATCAATCTTCGCGGCTACGGGATCAGATGGATCGATTTGCGGGGCTACGGAGCCAATCGCATCGATTGGCGTTCCGTTTTTCTGTGCCGTTTCGGTTGGATCTGACTGGGATTCTGCACTCGTCCCTGACGAGAACGTGAGGATCAACGCCATAGCGATCACGCCGATGAGTACGGCTCCGCTCAGCATTGTGAGTCGAGCGTGTTTCATCACGCGCTCCTTCCTGCTCTAACGCTAGAGTATGGTCCAGATCTATTGCAGATACAACAAATTCACCGCACGTACCGAAGGAGTCTCAGAGATATACCGACGTCTTCACTGGCAATTGAGGCGAACGTGGGGAACGGGACGCTGTCACCATCACCGGTGCGATCAGCGGGCGATGTCTCACGCTGCTGGTTTGGAGGTTCGTTGCGATCGCGGTGGAACCCATCGTCGACGCTCCCGCTGCGCAGTTCGCCATGCATGCGTGCGGCCGAATGGTGGAAGCGCGTTTGGTGCCGTCCGTTCTCGCTTGCGCATCAACGCTCTCTCTTCTGGAGAAGAACACGGGACGAAACCTCATCAACAAGGAAACGTTCCCGAGATAGCGGTGATTCGTATTGGAGGATGGTCATGACACTGTGCCGAAACTGGGTGATTGCGATCACTGCTGGAATCATGCTGCTGTTGGGATGTGCCGGACAAGCGGCGGCCGTTCCACAGCCACAGATCGAGGCGATTAACAGTCTGTGGAATCGCTCTGATCTGCCGGTCGCCGCGCACGACGTGAACCGCGCCTGCGTGTGGGGCAACGAATTTCCAGTATTTTACCCGTGGATGTACAAGCCGTACGTGGGGGCGTCGACCGCAAATATCGGCACTCACATCGAGCTCACTGGGCAACGGCTCATCGTCTACGCCGATAAGGGCCGCATGGAAACCTCGGATCAGACGATCACGAACGCGGTACCATGGAATGTGACCTCAGGTTTACTCGTGGAAGAGTTGATGACCGGCAAGCTGCAGCTGGGCGACACCACCTTTCAGCAGCGCCAACCCGCCGCGATCCCTGTTGCCGGCGATCCCGATTCAACCGTCACCCCGACCTATGCAACCTTGGCAACACTGCGATCACAGGCCCCCCTCCTGAATGGTGCATCGATTACGCAGACCCTCGCACCGGATGGTTCCGTCGCTGAGAATGCAGGCGGGATGCATGACGCCGTGACCACGATCGATGTGGGAGCCCCGACCCAGCACACCATCGCGTCCGTGTTCTGGGCGTATCTGAACAGCAGCGGTCCGGTGATGGTGGGCGGTGAGTGCGTCGGGGTGAACGGCACCGATTGCCATCCCATCTATCAGAACGAGAAGCTGTTTCTGAATCCGTTCTACATCACGGGCTATCCCTTGACGGAGGCGTACTGGACCAAAGCCAAGGTGGCCGGGACGGTCAAAGACGTGTTACTCCAGTGCTTTGAACGCCGATGTTTGACGTACACGCCGGACAACCCTGCTGGCTGGAAAGTCGAGTTTGGCAACGTCGGCCAGCACTATTACGAGTGGCGATACGGCACCAGACCGTGGGAATAGACCGCATTCCCCTAAAAACCGCGAGGAGCGGCTCAAATGAGCAGACGACATTATCGCCTAATCATAGTGATGGGTGTCATGGCGCTGGCCGTCCTAGTCTTCCTATTGACTGGTGTGGGAGCAGCCGGAAGCGGATCACCTATGGCGCTTTTAAGCACGCAATCCTCGGCTTCGCCATCATCCAAATCAATCGCGACGCCCGTCTCGTCCGCCGGAGCGCAAGATAGTTCTTCCCAGGTTCCGGGCGTACCAGCTATTCCGGTGAAGCCAATGACCTCCGCCGGTGTGGCGGCGTTTACTCAGCAAGATGTCCAGGCCTATCTCAGTATCCATCCCAATCTCAGTGACATGTTTGCGGTCGAGAATGCCGCCCCACCGACCGTCGATCACGTTGAGTTTGTGACAGCGGGCGAGTTCAGCGCCCGTGGACAGGTCGTACCCTCGTCACGCTCAGGTGCGGACCTGCTCTGTGTCGTCACCTTACACGGGACGTTTCACCAGAGTGGTCCACCGCCAATTGATCCAAACGTTCCGACGACGGTCGTGACATTCAAGGCGAGTACGCTCTACTTTGACGCCACCACCGGCAATCTGTTATTGAATCGGCTCGGGGATCCCGTTCAATAGTTCGCACCACGAAGCGCAAGGGCTGGATCATTCGCAACGGTCGACAACGTATCGATCCCTTCGGGATTCGGCGCGCCACGCTGGCACCTACGGGTGTGAGGACTTCGTGACGGATCACGAAGTCACCGCCGATTGCCTCACGTGATTTCAGATGGCGTCCTAGCTGCGCTCGAATCGAGTCAACGGTTTGTGGCGGGAGCTCTTCGACGTGCGTCGGTGTCTCTCATTTGAATCGTTGGTCCAGATCACGGATCGCGGTCCAGAAACGGACCGTGTCATCGGATGTCATCCGTCAGTTTTCCTCCCAGGAGGTTCACGTGGCAGAGCGACCACCCGTGCAAACGATCGCATTCTTCATTGAGATACCGGAGTCCGTCGCGCGGCCTCACCACACAGCGTGCACATGCTGGTTGCCAAACCGTGTTCCCCCAGAGACGAACGAGGCCGGGGAGATGTCCCCAGCCCCGGTAACTACTCCTCGATGGGTATCGTGTCCTGATTAGCTCCGACGGAAGCTGTTCACGTCGCGCGGCTGCATCCAGTCTTCGTTCTTCAGGCGTGACTTGGGCATCTCGAGGATGACCTTGTCTTCCTGCGGTTGAACGGTCTGGATCAAGCGTTCCGGGAGATAGAATTCATCCTGGTCGCTGAAGAGCTGCTTGAGCATCCCGGGTTCGACCTTGAAGTAGTGGCGGCCACGTGCCGTCGGCATCTCCGTCTGCGGATGTAGCACGTCTTTGATCGTGCCCACCTTCTCGTCGTCGCTCGTATAGACGTCATAGCCCTTGAGCAGATCGTAGTCGCTGTGTGATTGCGGATTCCAGGTCATCGTGCTCATGCCTTAGCACCTTTCTTCCATACTCACGGGCCCGAATTGACCCTGCTCATGACGTCGCAGGTGCCATGCCGCCAGCGGGGAAATCGGGTCGAGGAGCGGGTCTCGGTATGATGGTTTGCGTAGAGCAAACTCGAGGACTGATCATAGATACAATACAGACGAGACATATATGCGCGGGCGGTGAATCGTTCGATTTGATCTCTGATGCCGCCCTTCGTCACCATTTTTCACGACGTTGGGAAGAACTCCCCATTGTTGACGCCCCGCGTGCTTTCTCTGCAACCCCACCATGCTGACCACGGCGGTCAGCGTCATGGCCGTCGAGGCGACCAGGCCATTCGATGACCACCGTGGCAAGCCATTGTCGCGCGATCCATCGCAAACCGTTCCTCTGAGCGAACCTAGCTCATCTCCGAGCACGCAAATAACGCGGAAATAACGCTCACTTGTTACACTGTGTACATTGAGGTTACTCCGCAACGCGTTCCACGTCCTGCCTCATCCACAGTCGCGTGGCGACTACAACGCATTCTGGGGGAGAGCATGCAAAGCTGGCGCTTTGACGATCTGACGCGCACGTTAGGGAAAGCAACCTCACGGCGTCAAGTACTCAAGGGGTTGGTCGGAGGTGCGCTCGGCCTGGCCGCGGTGAGCCAATCGACCAAACGGCCCGTGGCTGCGGCCGGCTGCCAAAATTCGGACGCTGGTCGCAGTATCACCGAATGTCGCAAGGAAGCGGCGAACGCCTTTAGCGAATGTCGGGCCAGTGGTCGATCGTTTTTCTCGTGTTTCATTGCGGCTGACGTCGAATACCGTCTGTGTCGTGCTCCTGAAATCTGTCCCGCGGGACAGATGTGTTGCCAACCGCGCGGACTCAACGAATGCATCGACGTGCAAGCGGATCGGAACAATTGCGGCTACTGCGGGAACGTCTGTGACGATCCAAGCATGACGTGCCAGGCGGGAGCCTGCACCTGTCCCGCCGGACAGGACCATTGCACCACCTATCGGCCAACGATGTTCGCGGGAATCCTAACCTCCACCGTCTGCTGCCCGCCCGACACTCACTGCGAACAGGATCAGTCGGTGGACGCCCATTGTGCCAAGAACTGTGACCCACCCTGCAACGAATGTCAGTATTGTCTCAGCGGATCGTGCCACGCGTTCCTGTACCGCAACAACGAGCCGTGCGGCGACGGAAACGTCTGCTGTGAAGGTCAGTGCATCGACACCCAGACGGACGCCGCGAACTGTGGGAGCTGCCGGCACGCCTGCACCGGGAGCCAGGAGTGCTGTAATGGCCAATGCGTCGACCCATGTCCATCTGGACAGCCGCGCGATCCGGCAACCTGCCAATGCGGTTGCGCGTCCGGAACCACATGTGGCGGTGGCTGTTGCTCCGCCGGTCAGGAGTGCTGCAACGACCAGTGCGTGGACCCGTGCCCAACAGGAGAATCTCGCGATCCTGAGACGTGCCAGTGCAGCTGTTCGTCCGGAACCCCGTGCGGCGATGGTTGCTGCAGCGACACCCAGACCTGCTGCGATGGACACTGCGTCGACGCCTGCCCATCTGGTCAGCATCTCGACACTGGGACGTGCCAATGCACGTCGTGTGAGTCAGGCGAACCCTGTGGTCCCTACTGCTGCTCCGAGGACAAGGTCTGTTGCCCCGATACCCTCTCGGGCATGTCCTGCCGCGATCCGAACGGGAACTGCGGCTGCGGGGTTCCCTGCGGCGGCATGTGCTGCGGCCAATACGAATTCTGCTGTCGGGCGGCGGATCTGTCCTTCCACTGTGTCGCGTCATCCGGCGATACGTGCTAACCATGTCGGGTGGGGTGAAGGCGCATGGTCAGGCGCGAACACACAGCAGCCCATCTTGACTTTTTGCGCGTCAAGTATGTAATCGGGGTGACGAGCAGAACGAGCGGGCCGCACGGCCCGCTTTTTGTTGCCGGATGACGCGACCATTGCAACGGAAGAAGCGCATGGGAGAACGTATCGAGCGAACGGCCAGGCCCAGACGATTCCAGTCCGTCTCGCTCGGGTCAGGAATCCCGCCCTCTGAAGCGCCGACCAGGTGGCGATTGTCGTTGCCCGGTTTCGACTGTGCGGGCC
>Ga0207707_10005866_pt1 | contig 10734 bp, 11 predicted proteins | sample KBSC83BmetaG_FD_184336 | JGI IMG/M metagenome (GOLD analysis project Ga0207707, IMG submission 184336) | Corn rhizosphere microbial communities from Kellogg Biological Station, Michigan, USA - KBS C8-3B metaG (SPAdes) (version 2) | ecosystem: Host-associated > Plants > Roots > Rhizosphere ... | reverse complement strand
GTTTCCTTAGCCAGCGCCGCGCCTGCGGCGCTTCTTGCTGTTATCAGGCATGAGACGTCTCATGGCGGCTCGGAACGCGGATTTAGGTGGAAACTTTGCATCTGACGGAAAGAAAACACGCATACGACGTGTTTTCTTTCCGCGCGATGCGGAGTTTCCACGTTGTGCGGAGTTTCCGCGTTAATTCAGCGGAGTTCCGCGCCCATGCGGAGTTCCGTGCGCATGCGGAGTTTCACGTTGCGCGGAGTCCCGTACACGCGGAGTTTCCGGGCAATGCGGAATGTGCGGGTAATGCGGAATGTGCGGAGTTTCCGCGCACAAGCGGCATGGGCGGGGACGCGCAGGTAGCGGCGGGATCACTCGTGGCCGAAGCGGCCGGATGCGATTGAGCGGGAGGCTGCGGTCCAATTGCCCGTCAGAGGCGCGAGCGGATCTCCCATAGGTCGGGGAAGGCCGGGCGGAACAATGTCGAGCGCAGGTACGTCGATCCTGCCGAGCCGCCCGTGCCGGGCTTGGCGCCGATGATGCGCTCGACCATCTTCACGTGCCGGTAGCGCCATTCCTGGACGCCTTCGTCGATGTCGACCAGGGCCTCGCAGACTTCGGCGGGCTCGTCGGACTGCTCGTAGACGTCGGCGAGCACCGCCTGCACCGCCGCGTCGGGAACCCCGGGCTCGCGCGGGTCCCTGGCCAGGGCCGCCGCGGGCACGGCAAAGCCGGCGGCGGCGAGGTAGCGGAGCAGCGAGTCGAAGACGGGCCGCCTGTTCATGATCTCGGCGAGCGTCGGGTCGACCACGGCGCGGCTGAAGTCGCGGCGGCCGAGCACCGCCTCCAGGTAGCGGAACTGAACGGACTGGAACCCGCTCGAGCTGCCCAGTTCCGGGCGGAAACTGGCGAACTGACGCGGGGTCATGGTCTCGAGCACGTCCATCTGACCGACGATCGTCTTCAGGATCTTGGCGATCCGCCGCGCGGTCGCCAGCGCCGCCGCACCGTCCCCGGCCTCGAGCGTGGCCTGCAGCCGGGCCGCCTCGTGCAGGATCTGTTTGAACCACAGCTCGTACACCTGGTGGATGATCACGAAGAGCAGCTCATCGTGCTGGTCGGTCTGCGGCGACTGGCAGGCCAGCAGGTCATCCAGGCGCAGGTACGTGCTGTAGGTCAGGTCAGCGGGCGAGCTCATGAAACCCGACTGTGGCACAAGCGCCTGCCGCTGGCCAGCCGCGCGATGGACGAGCCGTGGGTCACGGTGAGGGTCAGCCGCATCCGTTCGGATAATTCAAAGTCTTTTGTCCCGAACGGGTGCGGCTGACTGCCCCGGGCTCGCCTCGACCGCGCCGGGAGCGGGCCCGGCGGGCGGCGCGAGCCCGCGGCCGAGGAGTTCCAGCACGTCGTCCAGCACGTCCTCGGGTACCTGCCCGCCCGCGGTCCAGTCGGCCCAGCGCATGCCGACGAAGTTGCCTATGCCGGTGTAGGCGTACGCGATGACCTCGGGGTCGTAGCGGGGGTCGACCTCGCCGGCGAGCTGGGCTACCCGCACGCCGCGCGCGTAGCCCCGCGCCAGGTGCTCGTAGTACTCACGGAACAGGGCGGGCGCGACGAATTCCGATTCGCGCACGATCCGGTCCATCCAGGGACGCTTCGACATCATCTCGAAGTACACGCGGAAGCACTCGCGTTCCCGGGCGCGCTGGCCGCCGTTGGCCCGCGCCAGGGCCGCCTTCATTGCCGTTCTCAGGTCCGCGTTGATCGCCCGGACCACCGCGGCGAAGATTTCCTCCTTGGACGCGAAGTAGGCATAGAAGCTGCCGGTCGCCATCCCCGCCCTCGCGCAGATGTCCGCGACCGCTGTCCGGCCGTAACTGCGCTGGCCAAAGAGTTCCTCTGCGGCCGCCAGCAAGCGCTCTGCCGGCGGCCGCTCATCTATTGTCATGCTGCGTTCGTTGTCCAGCTTCAGGTCAGGGTGCGGGGACTCCGCTGGCCGGCGCCTGAGGCTCAGTTCCGCCGTAGGTGGTAATCGCGCCGGCCGGCGTCGTGTCCGTGACGAGGACAGACCCCTCCTGCGTCAGGACACCGTTGTTGATCATACCGATATAGGCGCCGGTGACACCGTCGTGGTCGGTCGCGGAGTAGGCGTACGGGGCGATCGCAGGACCCTGCGGGAGTCCGCCATTGATCGCCGACACCAGATCGGCCCGGGTCGGATTCGGGCCCGCCTTGAGCATCGCCTGGACGAACGTGTAGGCGGCGGCCTCGCCGTAGAGCACGTTGCCGTCGAATGGCGCCTTCGCGTCGTACTGGTCGTGGATCTTCTTGAACAACGCGATCCAGCTGTTGCTGGTGTCACCGAGCGGCGGCGTGTAGCCGTCGGTGATGATCCCGGTGGTGAGCTGGTTCCCGTTGACGGTCGAGCCGCCCTGCTTCGCGAACGACTCGAGCAGCCCGGACAGGGTGATGGGGTCCGAGCCGACGTTGCTGACCACGAGCGTCGGGCTGAAGCCGAGCTTGAGGCTGGTCAGCTTCAGCAGCGCGGTGAACGCGGGAATGGAGAACGACACCACGACCTGGGCGCCGGACGCGCGCAGGGCCGCGACCTGCGGCGCCACGTTGACGTTGGTCGTCACGTAGCTTTGCCTGCTGACCACCATGGACTTCGGGATCTCGTCGTCGAGGCCCTTGACGCCGTCCATGCCGAACTCGTCGTTCTGGTAGAAGTAGGCGATCTTCTTGCCGGCGAAGTGCTTGGCCACGTACTGCCCGAGGATCTTCCCCTCGCGGATGTAGTCAAGCTGCCAGCCGAACGTCTCCGGGTTCGCCGTCGGGTTGTCCCAGCAGTCGCAGCCGGAGGCGACGAACACGTCGGGGACCTTCTGCGAGTTGAGGAAGCTCTGTACGGCCAGGTGGGTGGGAGTGCCGAGGCCGTTGAATATCGCGTACACGTTGTCCTGGAGCACCAGTTGGCGCACGACCGAGGCCGTGTTAGTCGGGTTGTAGCCGTCGTCGAGGTACTTGTACACGATCTTGCGGCCGTCGACCCCGCCGTGCGCGTTGACGTAGTCGAAGTACGCGTTCGACGCGGGGGCGATCTCGCTGTAGCCGGGCGCGGCGGGCCCGGTGAGCGGCTGGTGGCTGCCGATGGTGATGGTGGTCGCGGTGATTCCGGGCGCCGACGCGGTCAGGGCCGCGCTTGAGCCGCCGCTCGCGGCGGGGCTGGCTCCCGCGCCGGTGGCGGCGGCCCCGCCGGCGCCTGAGCTGGCCGCGCCGGAACTGCACGCGGCGACGGTGAGCGCGGCCACCGCTACGGCCGCGATGGCCGGCATGCGGAGCCGGTGGGATCTCTTCATAGAGTTTCTTCTTTCTCGTGGGATTCCGGAGGATCGGTCCTGCGAGCTAGCGGAGCCCCGCGCTGGCTGGCCGGCGCCTGGCCGGCCGGAGGCGTGGCATCCGGCCCGGATGCCACGGGCCGGGTACGGGCAGGGGAGATGCTGACGAGGCCGAGCAGCCACCGCACCCCGCCCTGGATCCCCTGCGGGAAGGTGAGCATGACGAAGATCAGCACCACGCCGTAGGCCGCGATCGGGATGTTGGACGCGACCGAGGTCGACAAGCCGTGGCTGGTGGCCACGTCGGTGGCATAGGTCGGGACGAGGACGATCACCAGGCTTCCCCAGACCGCGCCGGGCAGGGTGCCCAGGCCGCCGATCACCGCGGCGGTCAGCAGCGCGATCGAGAGCGTGATGGTGAAGGCGCCCGGCGCGACCAGCTCGGTGACGACGGCCAGCAGCGCGCCGGCCAGGCCAGCGCAGGTGGCGCTCACCACGAAGGCGAGGACGCGCGCCCGGGCCACGTTCACACCGGCCAGCGCGGCGGCCACCTCGTCGTCGCGCACCGCGCGCCAGTTGCGGCCGACCCGGCTGCGGCTCAGGTTGGCCAGCAGTACCAGGGTGACCAGCGCCACGGCCGAGCAGACCCACGCCTGCCACCGGGTCAACGGGAAGTTCACGCCGAGGAAGCCGGGCGTGGTGAAGACGACGTTCAGGCCCTGGTCGCCGCCGAAGGTCCCCGGGTAGGCGTTCGCCAGCGCGGGGAGCGCGACGCTGAGCAGCAGCGTGGCGCCGGCCAGGTAGGGGCCGTGCAGCCGGGCGGCGGCCATTCCCACCACCGCCCCGGCGGCGGCGGTGACCGCGGCGGCGGCCACCAGCACGGCGATGAACGGCCACGAGGCCAGGTGCATCATCAGCAGCGCGGTCGTGTAGGCGCCGACGAACATGAACGCCCCGTTGCCAAGCGAGATCTGGCCGCTCAGCCCGGTCAGCACGGTGAGCCCGGCGACGGCCGTCACCTCGATGGCGATCTCGGCGATCTGGTAGTCCCGGAACGTGCTGAGCTTGATCGACAAGACCGCGACCACGACTGCCGCCGCGAGGGCGGCGCCGAGCACCCGCGGGGTTGACCGCGTGCTCATACCCGCCGCACCCGGGCGCCGGCGAATATCCCGTCGGGCCGGAACATCAGCACCACGACGAGGATGCCCAGGGTCACCAGCGCGGTCAGGTCCGAGCCCTGCGAGCCCAGGTAGCCGCCCGCGTAGCTGAGCGCGAGGCCGAGCAGCAGCCCGCCGACAACCGCCCCCGCGGGACTGTCGAGGCCGCCGATCACCGCCGCCGTAAAGCCAAGTACGAAGACCGAGTCCATGCTGTTGGGGTAGAGGAACGTCGACGGCGAGACGAGCACGCCCGCCAGGGCCCCGAGCAGGCCCGCCAGTGCCCAGCCGACCGTGATCACGCGGGCCACCCGGATGCCGGACAGCCGCGCGACGGTGGCGTTGAACGCCGCGGCCCGCATGCGGAGTCCCGCACTGGTGTAGCGGAACCCGACGGCCAGCAGCAGCGCAGCGGCCAGCACCGCCACCGCGACGAACACGTCGGCGCGCGAGATGCCAAGCGGCGTCGACCCGGCTTTCAGCCCGGTGACGGAGAATGCCGCGGGGAACGAGCGGAACTGGCCGCCGTACATGATGCCGGCCAGGCCTTCGAGGAGGATGAGCAGGCCGATCGTGATTATCACCGCGTTGAGCTCCGGCTTGCCCAGGGTCGGCCGGATAACGGCCAGCTCGGCCACGGCGCCGAGCACGACCCCGGCCGCGAGCGCGACCGCGAATCCGGCCCAGTAGGAGCCGGTGTGGCGGATAACCTCCAGCGCGATGTAGGTGGTGAACATCGCCATCCCGCCCTGCGCGAAGTTCAGCAGCCGGGTACCCCGCCAGATCAGCACCAGGGACAGCGCTATCGCGGCGTAGATCATCCCGAAGCTGATCCCGCTGAGCGTGAACTGCAAGAACTCGACCACTCGCTCCCTCCTTCCTGCTTGAGCCGCACCGGCGCGGCTAGAACCCGAGGTAGTGATGACGTAGCGCGACGTCGGCGGCAAGCGCCGGGGCCTCGGCGGCGGCGACCACGCGGCCGAGGTTGAGCACGACGCCCCGGTCCGCGATCGCGAGTGCGGCCCGGGCGTTCTGCTCGACGAGCACGATGGTGATGCCGCTCTCCCGGCTGAGCCGCACCACCATGTCCATGACCTGCGTCATGACCCTGGGCGCAAGGCCGAGCGACGGCTCGTCGAGCAGCAGCACGCGCGGGCGCGCCATCAGGGCGCGCGCTATCACGAGCATCTGCCGCTCGCCGCCCGACAGGGTGGCGGCTAGGCGGCGGCGGCGGTCCGCCAGCACGCCGAAGCGCTCGTAGGCGTCGGCCAGCGCGGCCGCCCGTTCCGCTCGCCGCCCGCCGAGGCCCGGCCAGGACATCATGCCGATCCGCAGGTTTTCCTCGACGGTGAGTTCCGCGATGACGCCCTGTCCCTCGGGCACGTGCGCGATTCCTGCCCTGGCCATGTCCTCGGGGCCGCGCCCGGTCCGGTCGGTGCCGTCGAGCACGACCCGCCCGCCGCGCGGCCGCACCATGCCGCTGATCGCCCGCAGTAGCGTGGTCTTGCCCGCGCCGTTGGCGCCGAGCACGGCCGTGATGGTGGCCGCGTCCGCCGTGATCGTGACCTTGTCCAGCGCAAGCACCTCGCCGTAGCCGGCCACCAAGTCCTCGACCGCCAGCGAGACCGGGCCGCGCGCCTGGGCGCCCGCGCCCTCCGGGGCCCCGGCCGGGCTATTCACCCGCGGGTCCGCTCGCGCCGAGGTAAGCGGCCGTTACCGCCGGGTCGGCCTGTATCTCCGGCGGGGACCCGCGAGAGATTACCTTGCCGAAGTCCAGCACGACGAGCGAGTCACAGACGGACATCATCAGGTCCATGTGGTGCTCCACGATGACGAGGGACATCTGCGCGGCAAGCTCGCGGATGAGCCCGCCCAGCTCGCCCAGCTCGTCCTCGGCCAGGCCGCTGGCGGGCTCGTCGAGCAACAGGATCTTCGGCTGGGCGGCGAGCGCCCGGGCCAGCGCGATCCGCTTCCGCATGCCGTAGGGCAGCTCGCCGGGTCTTGCGTCCGCCACTCCGGCCGCCCCCACCCGGTCAAGGGCCTGGCGTGCCTCCTCCCGCAGCCTGCGCTCGTCCCGGCCGGATCGCGGCAGACCCAGCAGCGCCGGCCAGAATCCGGCCGCGGCCCGGCAGTTCGCGCCGGTCATGACGTTCTCCAGGGCGGACAGCCCATCAAACAGGCCCACCCCCTGCAGCGTCCTGGCGATGCCGAGCCCGGCTAGCCGGTGCGGGCGCAGGTTGCGGTAGTGATGACCGTCGATGAGCACCTGGCCCTCATCGGGCCGGATGAAGCCGCACAAGACGTTCAGCAGCGTTGTCTTGCCTGCCCCGTTCGGCCCGATGACGCCGACAACCTGGCGGGGCGCGACGGTAAGCGACACGGCGCTGAGCGCGGTCAGGCCACCGAACCGCACACTCACGTCGCCGACCTCAAGAACTGAACTGTGCTTCATTACACAAGTCCCAGCTTCATTAGGCATAACTACGCATAACGCCCGCTGCCTATGAATAGCGATTCACAGGCTATGAATCACCATTCATAGACTTCAGCCGGGCCCGCGGCAAGTCCGCAGGCAACAGTTGTCACCAATTTGTGTCTTAACCGCGCCGCACAGTCGCGGCGCGCAGCCGCGCCGCCGGGCCGCGCCCGGCGGGCCGCAGGCGCTAAGCGGTCCAGGGGCGGGCGGCCAGAACCGCCAGGTGGAGGGACAAGATCGTCTCCTCGAGGCCGGGCAGCGCGTCGGTCTGGCCGGCGCGGACGACGGACCGCACGAGCTCGGTGCTGGCGCCGGACAGTGCCAGGTACGCCTCGCCGGGGACGGCCGGCCAGTCCGGGTGGCGGGCGCGCGCCCGCTCGTGCCACTTCCGGTTCAGGCCGGCGATCTGGCCGGCTACAACGTCAATCCGGTCCGCCGCCAGCGGGCCGGCCCCCGGCATGTCCAGATGCATGACCTTGGCGAAGGCCGGCTCCTCGGCGAGGAACGCCAGGTACGCGCGGAACGCCGCGCGCAGCGCCTGCTCGTCGGGCGTGTCGGCGGGCAGCGCGCGGACCGCGGCCTCCACGCGGCTCCACATGAGACCGCCGCCCTCGCGCATCGCGGCCAGGAAGCAGTCTTCCTTGTCCGCGAAGTGCGCGTAGAACGCCGCGCGGGACACCCGGGCCCGGCGGACGATGTCGGCGACGGTAACGACCGGGTAGCCGTCGTCGGCGACGGCCGCTATCACCGACCGCAGCAGCCGCTCGCGATGCGATGCCCGGACGTCGTCGAGCGGCAGGCGGTTCCGGCCGCGGGGCAGGCCGGGCTTGCCCTCGTGCGTGCGGGCGAGAGTCCCCTCGGGCGTGGCGCCGACCACCTACCCAGAGTAAACCCTGAGTAACCCGGGATGGAATCGGTGGAACGTGAGCGGCGGCCGGCAGGGGGTCAGCCGCACTCGTTCGGAAGACTCAAAGTCCTTTATCCCGAACGGATGCGGCTGACTGTCCCGGCCCACCCGCGTGCTCATTCCCAGCGGAACAAACGCCAGGCGAGCAGCCCGAAGACCACCGTGTAGCCCGCCAGGATGGCCAGCCCGCTCGCGGACGGCCACTGACCGGACATGCTGTGCTGCAGGGCGGCGACGGCCGCGCCGAGCGGCGTGTCGTCGCCGACGCGGCGCAGCCCATCGGGCATCTGGGCCTGCGGTATCCACAGGCCGGCGAAGAACATCAGCGGCAGGAAGAGCATCGTGCCCACCGCCCCGGCGACGCGGCCGGTGCGGGCCAGCGACGCGATGAGCAGGCCGAGCGTGAGCATGGCGGCGGAGGTCGCCACGAGCGCGAGGATGAAGCCGGCGGGCTGCCGCGGCAGCGGCACGCCGAACCCGGCGTCGCCCACGATGAGGATGCCGAGGGTCGCGACCAGGCTCACCGACAGGTTGACCGTCAGCTGCGCGCCGAGCAGCCGGCCCGCGCCGACCGGCGTTGCGTTCAGCCGGCGCAGGATGCCGCGCTCGCGGTAGCCCGCGAGGACCGCGGGCAGGCCCTGCAGTGCGAACGTCGAGCAGGTGAACGCGATGAGGATCGGCACGTAGGAGGCGACGAGGCTGAAGCCGTCGAGGGACTTGTCGGGGCCGTCGGAGAACTCGCCCAAGATGGTCAGCAGGACCATCGGGAAGACCAGGCCCCACAGCAGCGGGACGATCTCGCGGACCATCAGCTTGGCCTCGACGGCGACGAGGTTGCGGAACGCGGAGTGCTGGCTGCCGCTGTGCTGGCTGGCGCGGGCCGGCGCCTGGGTGGTCATCGGGTTTCTCCTGTCGTGAGCGCCACGATCGCGTCGTCGAGCGTGGCATACCTGGTGTCGCTCTCGCTGATCAGCTCGGCGGGACTGCCGCAGGCGGCCACCCGGCCGGCCTGGATCAGCGCGACCCGGTCGCAGAGCCGTTCCGCCTCATCGGCGTAGTGGGTGACGAGCAGGACCGTGACGCCGTCGTCGCGCAGCTCCTCGACGAGCCGCCAGCTCTCCCGCCGGGCGGCGGGGTCGAGGCCGGTGGTGAGCTCGTCGAAGACGACCATGCGCGGGCTGCCGACGAGGGCGAGGGCGATCGACAGCCGCTGCTTCTGCCCGCCGGACAGCTTCTTGTAGCGGGTGTCGCGCTTCTCGGCCAGGCCGAGGCGGTCGATGAGCGCGTCGGCGTCCGCGTGCCTCGGGTAGAAGGAGGCGTACAGGCTGACCGCCTCGGCGACCGTGAGTTTGTCCGGCAGCTGGCTCTCCTGGAGCTGCACGCCGACCAGCTGCCGCGCCTTCGCGCGGTCCCGGTAGGGGTCGACGCCGAACACCCGGACGCTGCCGCCGTCGGGGTGGCGCAGCCCCTCGGCGCACTCGACCGTGGTGGTCTTGCCCGCGCCGTTCGGGCCGAGGATGCCGAAGATCTCGCCCTCGTCGACGCGCAGGCTGAGGTCGTCGACCGCGACCTTCTTGCCGTAGCGTTTACGCAGGCTGCGGATCTCGAGTGCGGAATAGATCATGACTCCTCCCGGTGGGCGATGATGCCGAGTTCGACCGTGAGCGTGCGGGCGGCGAGGCCGCGGTAGGCGGTAATGCCGAAGTCGTAGCGGTCGATGTTGACCCGGGCGTTCGCGCGGAGGGTGGCGCCGTCGGACACGAGCGCGTCGATGCGGGCCTCGACCTGGCGGGTGACGCCGCGCACCTCGAGCTCGCCGCGCAGCGACCACTGCCCGTGTTCGTTGACGAGTTCGGTGGAGATGAACGAGAGGCTCGGGTACGACTCGGCGTCCAGGAGCTTCGGCGACAGCACGGCGGCGTCGCGGGCCTCGCTGCCGGAGGCGAAGCTCGGCACCGCGAAGCGCGCCTGGACGTGGGACGCCTCCGGCTGCCGGGGGACCAGGATGTGCCCGTCCCGCAGGGCGAGCGTGGCCCGGACGGCGCCGAGGCCGAACAGGTGCCGGGTGCGGATGGTGACGGTGGAGTGGGCCGGGCTGATCGTGTAGCGGCCGGGCTTCGGGACGTCGAGCTGGTTGCTGGTGACTTCTGCTGGGGTCATGCCACCTATGGTTCGTCCCGGCGGCCATGCCGGGCATCGGCCCGCGGTCGGTGCTTTGGCCGGCCTTCGTCGATGCGGCTCATACTTTGGTCGGTAGTCCCTGACCGGGCGTAACCGTAAACTTGGCAGCTGTGCAGGCCGTTCCAGCATCGCCCGTGACCGCCGCCAGGGAGGACCGCGGCGGCCGTCGCGGTGCGCGCCTTGAGCCGGTCATCTGGACCGGTGCCATGGCCGTGCTCGTGGGCGCGACGGTCGTGAGCGCCGACACCGGGCCTTACCTCGCGCTCGACATCGCCGTCGGCCTCGCCAGCCTCGCGCTCGTCCCGTTCCTGGCCCGCTGGCCGGTGCAGGCGGCGGTCGCGCTGTCGCTGCTCGCGGTCGTGTCGCCGGCGGCCACCCCGCCCGCCACGATGGCCGCCCTGCTCATCGGCTGGCGGCAGCGGTCCGGTCTTGCGGTCGCCGTGGCGGTGACCGGGATCGCCGCGCACCTGATCCGGGGCATATGGCGGCCGACCGTCGGGCTGCCCTACCAGTGGTGGGCGGTCCTTGTCTGCGTCGCGTACGCCGCGCTCGTCGGCTGGGGCATGCTGATCCGGGCGAACCGGGCGCTGATCACCTCGCTGCGCGACCGGGCGGAACGCGCCGAGGCCGACCAGGCCCGGCGGGTGGCGGAGGCCCGCTCCGCCGAGCGGTCCAGGATCGCCCGCG
>Ga0207707_10005865_pt1 | contig 10735 bp, 9 predicted proteins | sample KBSC83BmetaG_FD_184336 | JGI IMG/M metagenome (GOLD analysis project Ga0207707, IMG submission 184336) | Corn rhizosphere microbial communities from Kellogg Biological Station, Michigan, USA - KBS C8-3B metaG (SPAdes) (version 2) | ecosystem: Host-associated > Plants > Roots > Rhizosphere ... | reverse complement strand
GTCGATGATGCTGTGCACCGCCGCGAAAAACTGCTGCAGATCGTGCGCGCTGCTGCTTTTTTCGGCCACGCGGTAGAGCGCCGAGCTGAGGGCCTCCACCCGCTTGCGGTCGGAAATATCCCGATACCCCGCATAAAAACCCGCCATCTTTCCTTCCCGCAAAAGGGGGGCGCAGGAAAGCGAGACATCCACCAGCGTGCCGTCTTTCTTTCTACGCTTGGTCTCGAGGGTGACGCGTTCTCCGCGGGCGAGCACCTCATGCACCCACTTCGATTCCGCCAGCCGGTCCGAAGGCACCACCAGGTTTTCCAAAGAATGTCCGATTACGTCCAGCAACGTGTAGCCAAAAACGTTCAGAAATGTTTCATTGGCCCAGAGCACGCGATGCGCGCAATCGGCAATGCTGAGCGCATCCGGCGAGGCCTGGAACATTTGCTCGAAAAAGTGCAGCGTCGACGCTGGGGACGGGGAAACAGGAATCGAACAGGAAATCTCCGCGCAGGGAACGCTGCCGGATGAGAGCTCGGCGGGGACAAAGGAGGGCGGGGCTCCCGCTTGCAGAGCCTTTTTCAGCTTTTCCGCACGAGCCAAGTTGGCCCGGGCGGACTGGCGGACACCATCGCCCATTGCGAATCCCCCTCCAGATCGCAGGTTTCAGCGTAGAACGGGGTGTACCGGGCGGAAAGTTACGAGGGTAATCCTGAAATGGATTGACGCAAAAACGGCACGGATCTCATTACCTTTGTTTATGGCGCCGGGATTGGCACCTGATCCCTGACCCCTTTGCCCTGGTTTTCTGGCTGTGTGCTGTGTTTCGAGTTTTCGTGTTTCGATTTTTGATTTTTGATTTTTGATTTTTGATTTTTGATTTTTGATTTTTGATTTTTGATTTTTGTGCCTTCGGCAACCCTCTGCGGCCAAAAAAGTTGCGCGTCCAAAGGCATGACTTGGCTGGACTTCTTCTATTCCCGAAACGCTGGCCACATGCATCTCGCCCATGGGTTCCCGCATCGAATGAATTAACCAGGTAGTTAATTCGTAAAGATTCGTCAATGGGTCGGGAGGTGACCTATGAAAAGCATGAAGAATATGGCAGGAGCGCTGGTAGCGGTGGCCCTGCTGAGCGTCGCGCTGTTTGCCGATACGGGCACTGCGGCGCGCTATGACAATCAGGTGCAGAATGCAGTTGCACAAAAGCTGACTTCGAAGAAGCAGTTCCGCGATGTGAAGGCGAGTGTCGAAGACGGCATCGTAACACTGACCGGCACTGTCGATCTGTACCAGCGCAAGCTGGATGCGGCCAAACTGGCGCGCAAGATAGGACACGTGCAGGGCGTTCGCAACCTGGTCACGGTCGCGGGCCCGGATGTTCCGGACGCGCAACTCGAGCAGAAGCTGGCGACCAAGCTGACCTACGTGCGCGTGGGATATGACAACACTTTCGATTACTTCGCACTCGGAGTGAAAGACGGGGTTGTCACCGTGGAAGGCCAGGATCGCACGGGCGTGGGACGCGAGGAAGCGCTTGCCGAGATCGCGAACATGCCTGGAGTGAAAGACGTGGTCGAGAACATCTCGGTCGCACCGGCTTCAATGTTCGATGACGGGATCAGGGTCCGGGCGATGCAGGCGATCTATCGTGATCCTGTGTTGAGCAAGTACGCGATGGATCCGGCGCATCCGATTCGCATCATCGTGGCCAACGGGCATGTAACGCTCTATGGCGCGGTGGATAGCGCGATGGACAAGAACGTGGCCGGAATCCGGGCCGGGCAAGTCTTCGGCGCTTTCTCGGTCGATAACAAGCTGGTCGTAGACAAGTCGTAACTTCAACCAGCGCTGAGAGAGGCGCGGCGCAAGCCGCGCCTTTTTTTTTACGGGCTGCGTGTGTTCAAACGGCAGCCTGGTAATAGATCACCTTCTCGACTTCGATGTTTGGCGAAACTCTCCCGATTACCCTCTTTTCGTGAGCGCCGCGCGAATTCGGTCGCCCACGATGGCGTCTTCGCCGGGCTGCAGCATCCATACTCCAACTACCAGCGTGTTTGCGTCCGCCGGGATGCCCTGGTTGGGCTTTTGCCCGGTGTTCGGATTCAGTTCAATCGAAGGCGTATCTGTGCGCAACTTCTCGACGATCTGGCCAGTTGTGATGCCAGTGACCGCGGGATCAAAGCGTATGAGCAGATGCGGAACGTGGTTCGCGATCCTGGGGACCACCGTCTCCGTCCTGACCGAAGGGATGCCCTTCACGGCAGCGGCGATTAAATCGACCCGCCTCTGGTAATCGCCCTGCATCGATTCTTCCGTGTGCGAGAGAACCCAGTCGACTGCCGCGACCATGCCGACAATCTGCTCCTTCGCCACCTTCATGCCGCGGCCGATTCCGTCTCCCGGATTATTGTTCGCGTGCGCCAGATCGGTCAGGACCTTCCGCCCAAGCAGGAGTCCCGCGTTTTGCGGACCGCGCATTCCCTTGCCTCCGGAGAATGCTACGAGATCGAAACCCATGCCGGTGTACTTCCATAAATTCGAGATAGGAGGCATGTCTGCCGCAGCATCCAGATGGCACGGAATCTTGTGCTCGTGCGCCACTCGCAGCCACTCTTCCCGGCCAATCTGTGCGCTGCCGGCGATCCCATCCTCGTCCTCCGCGGCATTGAAAAAATTTGTCATCACGGCATTGCCTGCGTCGCATGCGCGCTTGTAGTCGTCGAGTGTGACCACCTCGGTCACCCGCGCACCGGAGAGATACATGGCGCGGTCATATTCATAGCGATGCGCCTTCTGCACGATGACCTGATTCTTCTTGCCCTCGATCGCTTGAGGCATGTCGACAACGTTGAGGTTGTTGGCATACTGCAGGCACGCGGCAGTGGCCAGACTGATGGCTCCCGAAGCGCCGGAAGTCACGACCGCTCCCTCACACTTGAGTCGACGCGCGACGTACTCACCCGCCTTCTGCTGCAGTTCGTGCAAGCGCACTGGATGAAGCGCCGACTTCTGCACCGCCGCCAAAACCTCCGGAGGCATGCAGGCGGCCGTCAGCGTGGTATAAGTGCCGGCCGCGTTGATGATGGTCGGAACCCCAAGCTTCGCGTAGTAATCCTCACCATCCGAAGATGCCGCTGGCGACGAGGTCGTCGGCGACGAAACGGTTTTGGCGGACATAACCAGCGGCGCCATGCCCAGCGCCCCAGCCAGCGAACTGGCCCAGCGAAAAAAGCCGCGACGCGAAAGAGAGCTTTCTTGCGATTGAGTGGATCCTGACATGATGGGCTCCGTATTCTTAGAAAATGGCCAGAAGCTTCAGGGCAAGCGGTTGATCAGTGACGCCACGTAACCCGCCCCGAACCCGTTATCAATATTTACCACGCTGACGTTGGACGCGCAGGAATTCAGCATTCCCAGCAGCGCCGCCATGCCTTTGAAGGATGCTCCATAGCCAATGCTGGTGGGCACGGCGATTACGGGAACTCCGACGAGTCCGCCCACCACGCTGGGCAGTGCACCTTCCATGCCCGCGCAAACAATAACGACACGAGCCTTGGTCAGACTCTCGCGATTGGCCAGCAGCCGGTGAATGCCCGCGACTCCCACATCGTACAGATGCTGAACTTCATTGCCCATGAGTTCGGCGGTGACGACGGCCTCTTCGGCGACCGGAATGTCGCTGGTCCCCGCCGAAACGACCGCGATCACTCCCTTGCCATATTTCGTGGGATCTTTCTGCAGCACGATCGCGCGCGCTAGTTCCCGGTACTCCACACTGCGAACTTTCTTCTTTACCGCCTGGAACTGCTTTTCGGTTGCCCGAGTCGCGAGCACGTTTCCGCCATGCTTGGCCAGGCGCGAGAAGATGCCCGCAACCTGCGCCGTTGTTTTTCCTTCTCCGAGAATGATCTCTGGCATGCCGTTGCGCAGCGCGCGATGATGATCCACCTTGGCAAAGCCGAGGTCTTCGAAGGGCAAGTGACGCAGCCGGTCTACGGCGTCGTCAGGAGACAGTTGGCCCTGGCGTACCTGTTGAAACAGTTTGCGAATGGACTCGGCGTTCACGCGGCACGTCGCAGTCAGCCTTCAGCCGATGCGAACTCTAGCTTAGCATCTGGCCATTCAGGCGTGTGCCGGGCGGGTAAGGGATCGCGCGAAGGAGCGCAGCCTGCCGATCACCGCTGCGCACATTTTGCGAGCGACTCCCGGCTCGTACAAATGAGCCAGGAACAGGCGACGGAGGCCGGCAGGCGCAATCTTGCCCGCGAGGTAAGCCTCATAGATCTGGCTTCCGATGCGGAAGCCCCACTCCTGCGCAGCCGCTTCGTACTTCACAGCGTCGCTTTTCAAGGCGGACTGCGCAGCCTTGCTCAAGGCAGCGAAAGAAATCAGTCCTGAACTCGCGTCCGCCGGCGCGGGGCGGGAAGGATAAAGCACCCGCGAGCCAAAGTAGGCGATGGCATGCTCCATCACGCGAGCGTAAAAGCGATCCAGCGCCCGGAGGCGGTCGCCGTGGTTGAGCGAAAGATCGTCATGAGCAGTGCTGCTCTCGTCGCTGTGGCTTTGCGGCAGGCCCTGGCAGGCGTGATGCAGGAAACGCGCAGCATCTTCCGCGGCGTGCATCATCTGGAATTCACGGATGTAGAACGCATTCTGCTCGGCCACATAGGCGCTCCCGCACTGCTCCAGGCGGGACAGAATGGCTTTGCGTTCCGCTTCGTCCATTTGTTTGCGCGAGAGCAGCCGTCGCAGCATCGCATCGCTGGCGCCCCCACATATCTCGGGCAGCATATCGACCAGAAATTTCGGCTGCGTGCCGTTGTGCGGCGAATAGCGGTTGATCTCAAGGAAGCTCGCCAGACTATCCACCAGATTGTAGATGGTGGGAGCGAAGTCAGGAGCGTTATCGCAGCGGCTCCATTGATCGAGGCACAGGCGGTAGCTCTCGTATTTCTCCAGCGGCGTCGCGTTGAACACGCAAACCACGTCGTCCTTGACCCGCACCGCCTCCACCGAGTCGGTGCGTTCTCCTGCCGCCCGCCAATAAAGAGCGTCGATATTCTGCAGCACGGTGAGAATCTTCGCGTCCGGCATAAGCGCGCGCAGTTCGCCCGGTAAATGTTTGGGTGCCAGATGCGATTCGCCAAACAGCACGAAGATCGCAGCTTCGGGATGACGCTGGCGAATTTCGGCCAGCTTCAGGGCGGCGTGGCGATCGCGAGCTCCAATTTTCCGCAAGTCCTCGCGCGGCATGCAATCCAGGCCGTACAGAGCTTCGGCGTGATCGCGCGCGCTTAACAGGAGTTCATAGAACGGAGCCCAGTCGTATCCCCAATCCAGGTCGAAGCGAATGCGTTGCCGGAATTCCGCTTCTTCGATCTCACGGCGCCACCATTCATCCACAATGTGCTGGTCGCGAGCAAAGATGGTCTCGAGGCCGAGGACCACGGGACGATCCCCGGCTAACGCGCGCTGCTCCAGCAACGAAGCGGCAAATTTTTGCGAAGCGGGCAGCGCGTGGTAGTCACCGATCAGGACGATATCTGCGCCGCGCACAACGTCATGCAGTTGTGGCCCATCCAGCAGTGACTTGTAGTTCTGAAAGGAATGATTGAATTCCTTAAGATACTTCCGCCGATTGTGGGAATCCTGCGCGCGAATCTCGCGCTCCACTCCCGCCAGCGCGGTCAGTTGCGCCGCGCTCCGCCGCAATCGAAGATTGGCTGTGGACGCCATAACCCGGTTCTCGTTCCCTTGACTTCCCCTTCTCCAGTCCATATGCTCCGTTGTTCGACGGAGCGAATTCGCTTCCTGCCGGAGGTTCGTTGCCCAGCATCCCTCCCAAAAATCTGACCGTCGCGGCCACAGGCGCCAGCGGAGCCATCTTTCTTCGGCATCTGCTGCGCTGCGTGGCCACTGACGAGCGGGTCGAGGTGGTGAATTTCATCGCCTCCGACAGCGCTCTTCGCGTGCTGGCGGAGGAATTGGACCTCAAGGGTCGGTCCGATCTCGTCGGCCAGATACTGGGCAGCTCAGCTGCCGGTAAATTTCAAATTCAATCCAACGCTGACATCGGGGCCAACGTGGCCAGCGGTTCCTATCCCGCCGACGCCATGGTCGTCATCCCCTGCAGCGTGGGCACTCTGGCCCGTATCGCCAATGGCGTTGCCGCCCAACTGATCGAACGCGCGGCTGACGTCACTCTCAAAGAGAAGCGCCCCCTGGTGCTGTGCGTCCGGGAAACGCCGCTCAACAAGATCCATATCCGCAACATGTACCGGGCGGCCGATGCCGGAGCCACCATCTTTCCGCTGATCCCGGCCTTTTATTACCGTCCTGCTTCTTTAGATGAGATGGCGCGCGAGTTTGCTTACCGGGTGCTGGCTCATCTAGGCCTGCCACAGGCCAACGCCTTCCGCTGGAAGGCCTGAAGCTTCAGCAACTTAGCTGCCTAAGGAAAAGACTGGCCCTGCTCGGGAATATCGGTTCCCTGAAGGCAGGAATTTAGTGTAGATACCCCAAAGTTCAAGCGTCAGATGCCCGGCGGTCATGTCCGCCCGTTTTTGCCGAGTGTCCAACGGCCCTGCACGAGTGGCGCTCCCTCCCGCTTGTAAAATCCTGGCATGGAGTTTCTGTTGACGCTGGGATGGCTGGCTTGCGTGGTTTACTCCACCATTCCTTCGTTCTGGTTCATGGTGCATCCCCGCGCCGAGCGGTGGCGGTCCAGCCAGGGTTCGCCGTTCCGGGTGCTGGTTCCGGCCTGGGTGACGATGTGGATTGGCATGGGCTGCCTGACCGGACCTTGGCGGCACCTTCGCTTATACTCGACGGCCTGGAGTTGGCTTCCGGCCGCTGCTTTGTTCGCTGTAGGCATCTTCCTTTATTCCCAATCCGGAGCGCACTTCAGTTGGAGACAACTCGGAGGCTTGCCCGAAGTATTGCCGAATCACCGCGAGCAACGGCTCGTCACCACCGGGATACGGTCACGGGTCCGCCATCCGGTGTACCTGGGACATTTGTGCGAGATGCTGGCGTGGAGCCTCGGGACGGGGCTGGTGGTCTGCTGGAGTCTGATGGCATTTGCCGTCATCACGGGAGCTGTGATGATTCGCATGGAGGAGGCGGAATTGGAGAAGCGGTTCGGGACAGAGTACAGTCGGTACCAGCGTTCGGTTCCGGCGGTGCTGCCGAGAATGCACCAGTGACATGCCGCTTTTTTACCCTCGCCGAGATAGCAAGACAGTCGTTTACGAGCCATACCAACTAGGGTCGAAGCTGCCGCGCAGTCCTCCTCAAGGCAGTCGGTATAATCCGACTGTGGCTGTTGCCTCATAGCTCACAGCTCATCGCTCATGCGCTTCGAACTCTTCATTGCATCCCGGTACCTACGCGCCAAGAGGCGGCAGGCGTTTATTGGGATCATCACGGGGATATCCATCATCGGAGTGGCGGCGGGAGTGGCTTCGCTCGTGGTTGCACTCGCCATCAATAACGGCTTTCGCCAGGACCTGCAGCAACGGCTTCTTGGTTCCACTTCGCACATCAGCCTGCAGCGGGTCGCTGACGATGGGATTAGAGACTGGCCGGCGCTTATGGATCGACTCTCCAAGCAGCCGCATGTTGTAGCCGCCGCACCTGCCATCTTCGAACAGGTATTAATCTCGCGCGGGCCGCGCGCGCGGGGGGCCGTTCTCAAGGGAATGATTCCAAAGTACGAGCGGGAGGTTGGGGATCTGTTGAATTCGGTGAAGGAGGGATCCGCGGCGGCGCTGGAGGAAGCGGCGTCGCCTTCGGCGAGGGCGGACGAGACGTCCGCCCCTACACAGGCCAAGGCGTCCGCGCCTGCACCAGACGACGAATCTCCGGATTCCCTTGCGGGGGTGAACCGGCGGGTGGCTGCTATGCCTCCTATCGTTCTGGGCAAGGAAATGGCTGACAATCTGGGAGCCAAGGTAGGCTCCACGGTTATGGTGACTAGCCCGCAGGGCGAACTCACCCCGTTCGGGACGGTGCCCAAGTACACGCGGTTCCACGTGGTTGGCATCTTCAACTCTGGATTCTTCGACTACGACTCCGGCTGGGCGTTCGCCCGGCTTTCCGACGCCCAGCGCCTCTTCGGTCTGGGGAATCTGATTTCGGTGCTCGAGTTCAGAGTCGATGATATCTACAAGGCCGACACCATCGCCCGCCAACTCGAAGATGCGGCCGGGCAGGGGTTCATGGCCACCAACTGGATGGAGCAGAATAAAGCTCTATTCCATGCCTTGCGCCTGGAGCGCCTGGTCACCTTTATCACCATTGGACTCATCGTCTTCGTGGCGGCGCTCAACATCCTGATCAGCCTGATCATGATGGTCATGGAGAAGACAAAGGACATCGCGGTGCTCATGTCGATGGGGACGCGCAAGGCGCAAGTTCGTAACGTTTTCATTGCCCAGGGAGTCCTTATCGGTGTGATCGGGACGGCCATTGGCCTGGTGCTGGGATATGCGATCTCCTATGCCGGGGGCCAGTACCACATCATCAGCTTGTCCCCGGAGGTGTACTCGATCGATTACGTCCCGTTCGCGCCTCGGGTTGCCGATGGCGCATGGGTCGCGCTGTTCACCGTTATGGTGTCGTTCGTAGCCACGCTCTATCCGTCGTGGTCCGCGGCGCGCATCCTGCCGGCCGAGGCCCTGCGCTATGAGTAGAGCCGTTTCTAACTGTGGTGATTCTAATCACATGAGGGTTCCGCAACCGAATGTAGAGTTTTTACGGAGTCAGAATTTGTACAAAGGATGGGCCGCTGTTTTGCATACTGCCGCGGCAGTAGGTTCCGATCCCCGATTCTGCAGCCAAGTACCCCGCTGGAACGAAAGAGCGGCACTATGCATCTAAAGAACGAGGCTTTAATGCTTCGCGTGGAGGGCCTGAAGAAGGTTTTCCGGTCCGGCGAATCGGACCTCGTGCTCTTTGAGAATCTGTCGTTTGAGGTGAAGCGAGGAGAGATGCTGGCCATTGTGGGCGAGTCGGGCGCGGGTAAAAGTACCTTGTTGCACATCCTTAGCGCTCTTGATCACGCTTCTGCAGGTGACGTATACTGCGCCAACTTGCGAGTGAACTCGTTGTCCCACGACGAAGCCGCAGACTTTCGCAACCGCGAAACGGGTTTCGTATGGCAGTTCCATTACCTTCTGCCGGAGTTCACGGCGGCGGAGAATGTTGCCATGCCACTGCTCATGAGAGGGCAAACGTGGCAACAGGTCGAGCCCGAGGCTATGCGCTGGTTGCGTGAGGTGGGACTGGAGCAGCGGGCGCACCATCGTTCGGGGGAACTTTCCGGCGGTGAACAGCAGAGGGTAGCGCTGGCCCGAGCACTCATCACCGGGCCCAAGCTGTTGCTCGCCGATGAGCCGACGGGGGACTTGGACAGTCAGACGGCGGAAGCGGTTTTCGCTCTCATTGCGCGACTTCATCGCGAGCATCAACTCACCTCTCTCATTGCCACACATAATTTGTCCTTCGCCCGGCGCTGCCAGCGAGTCATGAGGCTGCAGCGGGGCAAGATGGAAGAGATTGAGCCGGAGTCGCTGCCGGTATGAATGTGCGCAGGAACAACGACAGTCAGAAGCAAGACTGGTATAGCAACACTGGGGTCGAAGTAGGGTTTGTTTTAAGAGGTGAGACCTTAGGAATTGAGTAGAATTCCTTCGGTAACGTGATTAGAGGGTGGAATATCGTTTCTGTTGTTGGGATTCCTGGCCCTTTGATTGCATAATGGAAGATGAATTGGGGCCGAGCAGGTTCTTTAACGGGTCGGGTGGATAAAGGGTTCCGACCAGGAAGGCCAGAGGGAAGGGCATCATGTTTGAACGCTATACGGAGAAAGCCAGGCGCGTCATCTTTTTCGCACGCTACGAAGCCAGCCAGTTCGGCTCTCCTTATATTGAGACCGAACACCTGTTGCTCGGTTTACTGCGCGAAGACAAGGCCCTGACCAATCGCTTCCTGCGTTCCCATGCTTCGGTGGAATCGATCCGCAAGCAGATAGAGGGGCACACCACCATTCGGGAGAAGGTTTCCACCTCCGTGGACCTTCCGCTAAGTAACGAATGCAAACGAGTTCTCGCCTATGCGGCGGAAGAAGCCGAGCGCCTCTCTCACCGTCACATTGGGACCGAACATCTGCTGTTGGGTCTACTGAGAGAAGAGAAGTGCTTTGCCGCCGAGATCCTGCACGAGCGCGGCCTGCGGCTCTCCACGATTCGTGAAGAGCTTGCACGGACAACTCAGGAGAAGGCGCAGCCGCAGCGCCAGCGCGAAAGCTCGCTTTTGGCGGAATTTTCACGCGATTTGACGCAGGCGGCCATGGATAGCCAGCTTGATCCCTTAGTTGGACGGGAGGGGGAAGTCGACCGCGTCATTCAGATTCTGTGTCGCCGGACGAAAAATAATCCCGTTCTAATCGGCGAGCCCGGTGTGGGCAAGACCGCCATCGTCGAAGGCCTGGCGCAGCGGATTGCGGATGGAGAAGTCCCTTCGTTCCTGGCCGACAAGCGCATTTTAGCTCTGGACCTTTCGCTCATCGTGGCCGGAACAAAATATCGTGGCCAGTTTGAAGAGCGCCTGAAGACCATCATGAAGGAGTTGATGGAGTCGCAGAATTCCATCATCTTTATCGACGAGTTGCACACCCTGGTGGGAGCTGGATCGGCGGAAGGTTCGCTCGATGCTGCCAACATCCTGAAGCCCGCGCTGTCAC